>ERZ1090878.4-NODE-4-length-139769-cov-127.547404_pt1 | contig 139769 bp, 113 predicted proteins | sample MGYA00478473_ERZ1090878 | MGnify/ENA primary metagenome ERZ1090878 (study PRJEB33644, sample SAMEA5815720) | chicken gut metagenome | biome: Chicken; feature: Gastrointestinal Tract; material: Caecum | place: Ireland | collected 2019-01-01 | study: A study of the... | reverse complement strand
AAGACGCCAGCAGGCCTCACCCGGAACTTAAGACCCACATTCCTTTACTTAACCCTCTTTATGAGTGTTGGCTTGCGGAAACGCATGCAGGCCGGCCGTTGCCCTATCGGACCGTATGGTGGTCGCCTAGAGGTGCCCGTTCAACGCGGTGCGGATGCGGTCCACGATGCGTCCGGGGGCCAGATCGTACCGATCGTGCAGCCGTTCCATGGGGACCCGGTCGGTGAACTCCTTGTCCGCGCCGAAGTTGAGTACATGCTGCGGCGTAATGGTCGCACGGTAGTGGGTCTGCCGGTCCCGGGACAGCGACGGCAGCGAGGCGTAGTATGCGGTGATCTTCTCGCCCCAACCGCCGTCCAGCTGACCGTCCTCGATTGTGACGACGATGCGGTGCCCGGCGGCGATCGCGTCCAACGTCCGGTAGTCCAACGCGTCATACCGCCGCGGGTCGATGACCGTGGCGTCGATCGGATCCTCCGGGTCCCAGGACAGCTCGACCGCGACCTGTTCGGCGATCCGATAGGCGTCGCCGAGGCCGATCAGGGCGACCTCTGAGCCCAGCCGGCTGATTCGGTACCGGTTCCACGGGCAATCCGGCGCCGGCGGCGTGGGCAGGTCGCTGCGTCGCCCGGTGGCGTTGAACGATCCCGGGCCTTCGTTGGCGGTATATGCCGGATAATGGCCTTTGCGCTCCCCGTCCAGGATCATGTCGCCCGGCACGCGGATGACGACCGGATCGTGGTTCTTCTCGCTGGTCGACCAGGCGAGCATCCGCAGGAACTCCTCGCCGGTGGTGGGCGCCAGGCATACCAGATTCGGGATGTTGGACATCATCGCGATGTCGAACGCGCCCGAATGCGTGTTGTCGGCGTCGGAGATGCCGGCGCCGAACACAAGCAGCGTGGCCGGCGTGCGGTTCAGGGCCAGCTCCTGTTGCAGCTGGTCGTAGGTGCGCTGGAAGAACGTGGCCGACGTGGCCAGCACCGGACGCCCGCCGGCCTTGGCGATGCCGGAGGCGAAGGCGACCGCATGCTCCTCCGCGATGCCGGTGTCCACGTAGTGCGCGCCGGCACGCTCGCGGAACGCCCGGGTGATGCCGTTCGACCCTGGGGTGGCGGGGGAGATGACGACCAGGCCCGGCTCCGTGGCGAACCGCTCCTCCAACGCCTGCATCGCCATCTCGCCGTAATGCTTGCGTGCCCCGGGCAGGCGGTCGGCGGCGGACAGCGGATCCTGCCAGTGGTTCGCCTCGCAACGGCCCTCGACGAGCCCGGCCGCCGCGTCCTCGGCGTCCAGCCCCAATCCCTTGAGCGTGTGCACATGCAGGACGATCGGATGGTCGATGTCCTTGACCTGTTCGAGCACCTCCACGAGGGCGGCCACGTTGTTGCCGTCCTTGACATAGCGGTAATCCAGACCGAAGGCGTGGAACAGATTGGGCTCGGCGGTGCCGCCCGATTCGCGCAGCCGGGCCAGCGGCCCGTACATGCCGCCGAAATCCTCGGCGATCGACATCTCGTTGTCGTTGACGATGACGATCAGGTTGCCGCCCTGTTCGGCGGCGTTGTTCAATCCTTCGAAGGCGATGGCCGAGCTGAGCGAGCCGTCGCCGATGACGGCGATCACGTTGCCGATGCCGCTGCCGCCGTCGAGACCGCCCATCATGTCGCGGGTCTTGGCCAGACCGCAGGCCAGCGAGATCGAGGTGCCGGTGTGGCCGAGCACGAACTGGTCGTGTTCGCTCTCCTCGGGGTTCGTGAATCCGGTCACCTCGTCGTACCGGTCGGGATCCAGATAGGCCTGGGCGCGGCCGGTGAGCATCTTGTGCACATAGCTCTGGTGCGAGACGTCGAAGACGATGCGGTCGCGGGGCGAGTCGAAGACGCGGTGAATCGCCACGGTGAGCTCGACCACCCCCAGGTTGGACCCGATATGCCCCCCATGGGCCTTGCCGTAGGCGACGAGCGTGGAACGGATATCGGCGCACAACTGCGGGAGTTCGGCGGGATCCAGGGCTTTCACATCGGCCGGGGATCCGATTCGTCCCAACAGTTCACCGTTCATGCACACGCTCCTTCTTCCGATGAGTACCGGCGAAATTGTAGACGACGTTGCGGGAAAGGATGCGCAGCGCCCGGAAATGTCCCCGAGTTCTCCGTATCAGGGGGTGTCTGGCGTGCCGTGCCGCATGGACGTGCCCCGTGCCCGCATGGCCCGACGCCCGGCCGTGACTCACATCTGCCGCCGTCCATCCAGGCTGCGGGCTGCGGCCGTGTCCGTCGGTCGTTCGCCGCGGCCTGGCGGTCTCGTCGTTCGCGCACAATGGCAGGTGGAACCGTCCGCCGTTGTAAGGAGTGCCGATGAAGGCCGTAATCGCTGCAGGAATCAACTATGATAATCCGCTGTCCGTGTTGGACGTCCGCGACATGCCGGAGCCGGAGCCGCGCCCGTACTGGTCCACGGTGTCCGTGAAGGCGGCGACCGTCAACCATCACGACCTGTGGAGTCTGCAGGGCGTGGGACTGGCGGAATCCCAGACCCCGATGATCCTCGGCACTGACGCCGCCGGCATCCTCGACGAGGACATCCCCGGCCGGAACGGGCTCAAGGCCGGCAGCGAGGTGGTGCTGTACACGTTTGTGGGCAATGATGGCTGCGGCGTCATGCCGGGGGAGCGCCGCACGATCCTGTCCGAGTACTATCCGGGCACGATGGCCGAGAAGACCGCGGTGCCCAGCGCGAACGTGTTCGCCAAGCCCGCGAACCTGACGATGGATGAGGCGGCCGCGCTCGGCACGAGCTGGCTGACCGCCTACTCGCTGGTGTTCACGGCCGCGAACGTCAAGCCCGGCGACACGATCCTCGTCCAAGGCGCGGGCGGCGGCGTGTCCACCGCGGCGACCCAGCTGGCCCACGCGGCCGGGCTGGAGGTGTTCGTCACTTCACGTTCCGAGGCCAAGCGCGCCAAGGCGATGGAGCTCGGCGCCGACGCCGCGTTCGAGTCCGGGGCCCGCTTGCCGCGCAAGGTCGACGCCGTCATCGAGTCGGTGGGGGCGGCCACCTGGGGCCATTCGGTCAGATCGGTGCGGCCCGGCGGCACGATCGCGATCTGCGGGGCGACCACCGGCGACCAGCCCGGGGCCGAACTGACCCGCGTGTTCTTCCAGGACATCCGTGTGCAGGGCAACACGATGGGCAGCCGTGAGGATTTCGCCCGACTGCTGCGCTTCGTCGAGCACGCCGACCTGCATCCGGTGATCGACGCGGCCTACCCGATGGCCGAGGCGCCCGCTGCCTTCGCCCGCATGGCCGCCGGCGACGTCTTCGGCAAACTGGTACTGCGTGTTTGACCGTTCACCAACACACCCGGTTTCTACGGACTCTGACACTTTGTGGCCGTGTGAGGAATTTCAAAAACGTCATAATTCCGCCATTTCTGGAACTTGTGTCACGGTCACGATAGATCAGAGTCCGCAGAAGCCGGGCGTGTTGGGGTATGGCGGTCGGAAGACGGACTTGACCCCGCCCGCCGCTAGAGTGGGTCGTATTCTTTGCCACTGATTTCGGGAGGCTGATATGGCAGATGTGACACCGCAGGTTGCGGTCATTATGGGATCGTCAAGCGACTGGGAGACCATGAAGCATGCGTGCGCGATGCTCGACCAGTTCGGCGTGCCGTACATGAAGCAGGTGATCTCCGCGCATCGCACGCCCGAGCTCATGGCCGAGTTCGCGCATAACGCCCGCGCCAACGGTCTGAAGGTCATCATCGCCGGTGCCGGCGGTGCCGCCCATCTGCCCGGCATGGTCGCCGCGCAGACCACGCTGCCGGTCATCGGCGTGCCGGTGCAGTCCCACGCCTTGTCCGGCTGGGATTCCCTGCTGTCGATCGTGCAGATGCCCGGCGGCATCCCGGTGGCCACCACCGCCATCGGCAAGTCCGGCGCCACCAACGCCGGTCTGCTGGCCGTGAGCATCCTGTCGACCACCGACGAGGAGTTGGCCGGCAAGCTGCAGTCGTACCGTGACGGACTCAAGGAGAAGGTGGCCGAATCCAATGCCCAGCTTGTCTGAGGAAACCCGCGGCGCGGTCACGCGTCTGATGCCCGGCGCCACCATCGGCATCGTCGGCGGCGGCCAGCTGGGCCGCATGATGGCCCTGTCCGCCAAGTACATGGGCTTCCGCGTCGGCGTACTCGACCCGACCCCGGACTGTCCGACCGCGCAGGTCGGCGATTTCCAGATCATCGCCGCGTATGACGACAAGACCGCCATCCGCGAACTCGCCGCCAAGAGCGACGTGCTCACCTACGAGTTCGAGAACGTGGACGCCGATGCGCTCGACGAGGTGCGCGGCTCCGGCGAGGGGCAGTGCGCGGTGCCGCAGGGCACGGACCTGCTGCGCGTGACGCAGAACCGCATCGCCGAGAAGAGCTTCATCAACGATCACGGCATCGCCACCGCGCCGTTGCGGGCTGTGAACTCCCGCGCCGACCTGCAGGCGGCATTGGACGAGATCGGATACCCGGCGGTCCTCAAGACCTGCGAGGGTGGCTATGACGGCCACGGCCAGATCGTGCTGCGCTCCGCCGCCGACCTGGAACGCGTCTGGGCTGACGACGGCTTCCCGCCGGCGATCCTGGAAGGCTTCGTGGACTTCGCGTTCGAGGCCTCGATCCTCGTCTCCGGCGACGGCGAGCGGTATGTCACCTTCCCGATCGTACGCAACGTGCACCGGAACAACATCCTGCACATGACCATCGCGCCGGCCGAGGTGCCCGACGAGGTGGCCGCCAGGGCACATGAACTCGCCCGCACACTGGCCGACGGCTTCAAGCTCGCCGGCACGCTGGCCATCGAACTGTTCGTGACCCGGGACGGCCGGGTGCTGGTCAACGAGCTGGCCCCGCGCCCGCACAACTCCGGGCATTACACCATCGAGGCCTGCTCGATCGACCAGTTCGACGCGCACATCCGCGGCATCGCCGGCTGGCCGCTGCCGCAGCCCAAGCTGCTCAGCCCGGCGGTGATGGTCAACGTACTCGGCCAGCATGTGGCACCGACCCGCGCGCTGATCGGCGAGCATCCCGAATGGAACGTGCACGACTACGGCAAGGCCCAGGTCAAGCAGGACCGCAAGATGGGTCACATCACCGTGCTGACCGATGACACGGCCGCCTGTGTGGACGCTCTGGAATCCACCGGCTGCTGGGATGATCTGAGGTAATCGGTCATGGTGCAGCGGCAGACCCGGCAGAAGGACGCCATCCGCGAGGCCCTGCGCGAGAACGACGAATTCATCTCCGCGCAGGACCTGCACCGCTGGCTGGAGGAGCACGGCACGCATATCGGGCTGGCCACGGTGTACCGGCAGCTCAACGCGCTCGCCGACGCCGGCCTGGCCGATACAATCCGGCTGGACGGCCAGCAGCTGTTCCGGCTGTGCGGCGACGACGGGCATCATCACCATCTGGTGTGCGTCAGATGCGGCAGAACCGTGGAGATCGAGCCGCCCAGCGAATCGTGGCTGCGCGGCATCGCCGACGCCCACGGGTTCACGGTCGAATCGCACACGCTTGAGGTGTTCGGCCTGTGCCCCGATTGCCGCTGACCATGTATAGCTGGCCGAATGTGGCCGGTCTGTATAACTGATCGTCTCCGCCGGCGGGATGGACGTTACGCGCCAGTTCCGCCGGTTTCGCATATGTCGAGATGGAGCCTGATGCGGCCATGGGAGAGCGGCCGCGCCGATGATGGCTCGCATGCTCGACGATGGGCCGATGGCTGCGGGGAATGCCGCGAATCGGCGAAGTTCCGATGAGGTGCGGGTCGAAGCGATGGCTGCGGGGTGTCTTGCGACACTCTTATTGAAAATGATTATCAATATGTGATAGGGTATGGGCATGAATCCAGACAGGAACCGCAGAAAGGACCACAGTATGTCATCGTTCCGCCACTCCCGCACCCTCCGCCGCCATGCCCGCCGCATCGGCGCGGTGCTGGCCACCGCACTGTCGGCCGTCGCGTTCACCGCCTGCACCCCGGCGTCCCGATCCGCCGATGGCGGCACGCTGGACGTCGCCGCGTCGGTCAGCCAATGGGGCACGATGGCCCAGACTCTCGGCGGCGAACATGTCGTGGTGACGTCGGCGATCGCCAACGCCGCGGCCGATCCCCACGACTACGAACCGACAACCGCCGACATCGCGGGCATCTCGTCTGCGGACATCGCCGTCGTCAACGGCGCGGGATACGACACCTGGGCGTCCACGGCGGCCGAGACCGCCGGCATCGACACGATCGACGTCGGCGCGCTGGCGGGGGTCGAGGAAGGCGGCAACCCGCACCTGTGGTTCTCCGCGCAAGCCAGAGCGGCCGCCGCCGATGCGATCACCGACGCCTACGTCGCCGCCGACCCCGAGCATGCGGACGACTACCGGCGGCTGAATGCCCGATGGCAGGAGCGCGAGCGGCAGTTGGATGCCGACATCGCCGCCATCCGTGAGTCTTCGGCGTCCGCGCCGTATGCGGCCACCGAGTCGGTCGCCGCATATCTGTTCGAGGATCTGGGGATGGAGGATGTCACGCCGCAGGGGTACCTGCAGGCGGTGTCGAACGAGAGCGAGCCCGGTCCCGCCGACCTCAAGGCGTTCTCCGACCTGCTGGCGGAAGGCGACGCCCGGTTGCTGGTGGTCAACAGCCAGCATGGCGACGCCGCGGGCGGTCAGCTGTCCGACGCGGCCCGGGCCGCGGATGTGCCCGTGCTGGAGGTGGGGGAGCAGCTGCCCGACGGGTGCGACGATGTGGTGGCGTGGATGGGGACGCTGGTCGATCGGATCCGGGAGCTGCTGGGCTGACACCGGGGGTCCTGCGCGGCGGATGCGGGCCAAGTCCCCCGAACGGTCGGGGAAGAATCAGGGAATCTTCAGGGTGAACCCGGTGCGATGACCGCGGCGGCGTCTACTATCGTATGGTTTGGAAACAATCGTAAAGAAACCGTCCGTTCACTTGGAGGACACGCGTGCCGCGCCCCACAATGGTGGCTGTATGCGTCAAGGAAGGAGCGGGCACGGACCCCATGGTGCAGGATATGAGCGAATCTACAGGCATGGCCGACATCGAGGAACTGGATATCAAACGCGCGCAGCCGCGGACGAAACGTCGGCACAAGCCATTCCCCGGGTGGCTGTACGCGGTGCTGTTCCTGGTGTTCGACTTCGCGGCGGTCGCCATCCTGCAATGGGGCGTGACGATGTCCAGCACGCGCGTGGAGCTTTCCAGCCCGCTGGTGGGACTGGGTGACCTGATCGTGAAGATGTTCACGAAGGCCAACTTCGTGCTGGTGCTCAACATGATCCTGGTCGGCGTCATCTACATGGTGCTGCTGATGCTGTTCAACCGCTTCTGGATCGCCACGCCGGTGCTGTTGGCGGTGGCGATCGTCATCGCGGTCATCGAGCATTTCAAGATCGGCATCCGGTATGAGGCGATCCTGCCATCGGACCTGGGCTTCCTGGGGTCGAACACCGGCAACCTGATGAGTTTCGTGCCGGCCGGATGGCAATGGGTGGTGCTCGGCGCCGTGGCGGTGTTCGTGGCGGTTGTGGCGTTGTGCGTATGGCTCAACCGCATCGACGCCCGTCACGGGCGGATGATCCGCGCGACCAATCCGGGTATGGCCGCGGTGACCCGGCTGCTGCTGATCCTGTGCCCGGCCCTGTTCCTCGGCGTGTACACCATGCATGTGGGCACCGTCGGCTCCTGGGCGAACGTATTCTCCTCGGCGCTGGGCGACATCCCCTCGATGTGGGATTCCGTCTATGACGCGCAGCGCAACGGTCCGGTCGTCGCATTCGTCCGCCAGCTCAACCCGAAGGTCATGGATGAGCCGGAGGGCTACAGCGAGGAGACGATGCGCGAGGTTGCCGCCCGGTATGCCGATGCGGCGGACACGATGAACAAGACCCGCACCGAATACCTGGACGAGAGCACCGTGATCTTCGTGCTCAACGAATCGTTCTCCGACCCCTCCCGCGTGCCCGGCATCGAGCTGAACCAGGAGGCGACCCCCGAGGTCGACGCGATCCGCGAGCAGACCACCGGCGGCTTGATGCTCTCCTCCGGTTACGGAGGAGGTACCGCCAACCTGGAGTACATGAGCCTGACCGGCATGAGCATGGCGAACTTCAACTCGTCGCTGACCAGCCCGTACCAGCAGCTGGTGCCCAGCCAGCGGTGGACCACCAGCGTCAACCAGATGTGGGGCGACGCCGAGAACTCACTGGGATTCCACCCGTACGAGCCGTCGATGTACTCCCGTGCCACCAACTACCGCAAGTTCGGGTTCTCGCATTTCTACACGCTGGAGGGCGACGACGTCATCGCGCATCAGGACAAGATCGGCACCTCGCCGTACGTGTCCGACGAGGCGACGTACCAAAGCGTGCTGGACGAGGTCTCTTCGACCGACACGAACCAGTTCATCTCCGTCATCACGATGCAGAACCACATGCCGTACAACGACTGGTACTCCGACAACGAGTTCACGGTGACCAACACGGACGGCGCCGAACCGCTGGGCGAGGACGAGACCCGGGAGATCGAGACCTACGCCAAGGGCGTCTCGCTCTCCGACAAGGCCACGGCGGAATTCCTCGACGAACTCGATGCCATCGACAAGCCGATCACCGTGGTGTTCTACGGCGACCACCTGCCCGGCATCTATTCGACCGCCGGCGAGGACCAGAACAACTCGTTGGCCCTGCACCTGACCGACTACTTCATCTGGTCCAACAAGGCATCAAGCAGCCAGGGCACGAAGAACGAGAACAGCGACTACACCTCGCCGAACTACTTCATCGCGCAGGCCGCCGAGCACATGAACGCCAAGGTCTCGCCGTTCCTGGCGTTCCTGACGCAGATGCACGAGCATGTCAGCGCCATGGAGCCGCCGGTGGTGAACAACATCCAGGGCTGGTCCCGCATCCCGGAGGGCCAGCCGATCTATCTGGACGCCGACGGCAACCCGATGGTCGAATCGGAGATGGACGCCGCCACCCGGCAGCTGCTTGAGGACTACAAGCTCATCCAGTACGACGTCACCGCCGGTGACGGCTACCTGAAGGACCTCGGATTCATGGACGCGCCCGAGCGTTAGGCGTTGCCTCGTGACGTGACGCGTTACGATACATAGTAAGGATGATGCCGACCGGCTGTTCCGGTCGGCATCATGCATAGTTTCGGCACTGTTGCAAAGGAGGAGCGGTCATGAAAGCGAACCAGTATTATGCGGGCGCCTGCGTGGTGATCACCGGCGCGGGCTCGGGCATCGGACGGCTGATGGCGCTGCGCATCGTCGAGGAAGGCGGGCGCGTGGCGATCTGGGACATCAACGGCGAGGCCGCCCGGACCACGGCCGACATGGCCAACGCGCAGGTGGGCGCCGATCCGGCCGACCCGAAGGCCATCGCCTTCACCGTGGACGTGACCGACAACGCCGCCGTGCAGCGGGCCGCCGCCGACACGATCGAGGCGCTGGGCCGCGTCAACGTGCTGATCAACAACGCCGGCGTGGTCTCCGGCGCACCGTTCGAGGACCTGACCGAGCAGCAGATCCGCCGCACCTTCGCCGTGAACGTGCTGAGCCTGTTCTGGACCACCAAGGCGTTCATGCCGGCGCTCAGGAAGCAGCAGCGCGCGGCGATCGTCACCGTGGCCTCGGCGGCCGGCATCGTGGCCGTGGCCCGTCAGACCGATTACGCGGCCAGCAAGTTCGCGGCCGTCGGCTTCACGAACTCGCTGCGCAGCGAACTGAAGAAGGCCGGTTCGCACATCCGCACGCTCACCGTCTGCCCGTACTACATCGACACCGGCATGTTCGAGGGCGTGACCACCAAGTTCCCGTTGCTGCTGCCGATCCTCAAGGAGCAGGCCGTGGCGGACAGGATCGTGGAGGCCGTGGCCAAGGGACGTGAACGCCTGATCATGCCGCCGTTCGCCGCCGTGGCCGGATTCGTGGCCGCGCTGCCGCCCAAGATCGCCGACCCGATCTACGGCATCTTCGGGCTGAACGAGGGCATGGACCATTTCACCGGCCGCAAGTGACAAGGAGTCGTTCGACATGACCCATGAAGTATTCAACCGGCTGCGCGACGCCTATACCACCGGCGTCACCAAGCCGCTGGCGTGGCGCCGCGGTCAGCTCAACGCGCTGCGCCGCATGATCACCGAGAACAAGCAGGCCATCATCGACGCGGTCGCCGCGGATCTGGGCAAGCCGGCCTCGGAGACGCTGCTGATGGAGATTGACCTGGTGTTGAGCGAGGCGAACTTCGTCCGTCGCCGTATGCGCTGGTGGTCGGCGCGCCACCCCAAGCCGATGCATTGGCTGCTGCAGCCCGCCGTCGGCTGGACCATCAACGAGCCCAAGGGCGTGGTCCTGGTCATCTCGCCGTGGAACTACCCGCTGTTGCTGTCGTTGGAACCGATGGTCGACGCCATCGCCGCCGGCAACGCGGTCTGCCTGAAACCGTCGGAACTCTCGCCGCATATCTCCCATCTGACCGCCGAACTCATCGAACGGTACATGGACACCAGTGCCATCGCGGTCGTCGAAGGCGGCCCGGAGGAGACCACGGATCTGCTGGCCGAGCCCTTCGACCATATCTTCTACACCGGCGGCGGGCGCGTCGGCCGCATCGTCATGAAGGCCGCCTCCGAGAATCTGACCCCGGTCACGTTGGAACTGGGCGGCAAATCGCCCTGCTTCGTCGACGGCACCGTGCCGCTGGCCGCCACGGCCCGGCGCATCGCGTGGGGCAAGTTCACCAACGCCGGCCAGACCTGCGTGGCGCCGGACTACGTACTGGCCACGCCGGACGTGGCCCAGGTGCTGGCCGAACGCATCGCACTGGCCGTCACCGAGTTCTACGGCGAGGATCCGCAGGCCTCGCACAGCTTCGCCCGCATCATCAACGAGCGCCATTTCGACCGGCTGTCCCGACTGCTGCCGCAGGAGGGCGACGCGGACGACCCCGCCGGCCAGATCGTCTGCGGCGGGCAGACCGACCGTGCCGACCGGTACATCGCGCCGACCGTGCTGTTCGGCACCTCGCCGGACGCCCCGGTGATGGGGGAGGAGATCTTCGGCCCCATCCTGCCGGTCATCGTGGTGCAGGACGCCCGCGAGGCGATCGAGTTCATCAACGCGCGCAGCCGTCCGTTGGCCGCCTACGTGTTCTCGCGCAATCCGAAGACGCGCGGCGTGTTCGAGCGTGACGTGAACGCCGGCGCGATCGGCTACTCGCTGCCGCTGGGGCATCTGATTTCCAGCCGACTGCCGTTCGGCGGCACCGGCGAATCGGGCATGGGCGCCTATCACGGCAAGGAGGGTTTCCGCGTCTTCAGCCACAAGAAGACCGTGATCTCCAAGCCGCTGTTCCCGGATACGCTCCAGTTCATCTACCCGCCGTTCAACGATCTGCGTCAGAAGCTGATCGCGATCATCGGCAAACTGGTGTAGCGAGGCTACGGCAGCCGCCATACGGTCGGACCCCTGGCGGGCAACCCGGTCTCGGGATGCCCGCCAGGGGTCCGTGGCGTTAGGACGGTACCGCGGCTCAGGCGTTCAGCGCCTTGGCGCCGATGTCGTGACGGTAGAACATGCCCGAGGTGTCGAGCTTGTCGATGATGGCATACACCTTGTCCTGCGCGGCCTTGAGGTCGTCGGCGGTGGTCTCGACGAGCAGCACGCGGCCGGAGGAGGCCATCAGGCCGCCGTGCTCGGTGGAGGAAACACCGGCGTAGTACACATGGCTGGACTCGTCCACCGGGATCTGCGGGATCGCGGCGCCCTTGATCACGTTGTTCGGGTAGCCGTCGGCGGCCAGCACCACGCCCAGGGTGGCATGGTCCTCATCCCACGTGAACTCGGGCACGCCGCCGTTGAGGATCGCGTCGACGCCGGCGGCCAGGTCGCTGGTCAGCTTCGGCAGCACGACCTCGGTCTCCGGGTCGCCGAAGCGGGCGTTGAACTCGATGACCTTCGGGCCGTCGGCGGTGGCGATCAGGCCCGCGTACAGGATGCCGGTGAACGGCGTGCCCTCGGCGGCCATGGCCTCCACGGTCGGGCGCACGATTGTCTCGATGGCGGCGTCGACCACATCCTGGCCGATCTGCGGCACCGGGCTGTAGGCGCCCATGCCGCCGGTGTTCGGACCCTCGTCGTTGTCATAGGCGCGCTTGTGGTCCTGGGAGATCGGCATCGGCCAGAAGTCGGTGCCGTGCACGAAGCTCATCAGCGAGAACTCCTGGCCCTCCAGGAAGTCCTCGATCACCACCTTGGCGCCGGCCGAGCCGAAACGGTGATCGACGAAGATGTCCTCCAGCGCGTGCAGCGCGGTGGTCTCGTCCATCGCCACCGTCACGCCCTTGCCCGCCGCCAGGCCGTCCGCCTTGATCACAATCGGCGCGCCATGCTCGCGCACGTACGCTTCCGCCGGTTCGAGCTCGTCGAAGGTGCGGTACTGGGCGGTGGGGATGTTGTGACGCGCCATCAGACGCTTGGCGAAGTCCTTGGAGCCCTCGATCTGCGCGGCGGCCTTGGTCGGGCCGAACGCCTTGATGCCGGCCTGCTCGAAATCGTCGACGATGCCCTCGATCAGCGGCACCTCGGGGCCGACGAACACCCAGTCGTATTCGTTATCCTTGACGAAGTCGATCATTGCCGCGTGGTTCGACGGGTTGATCCGCTGGGTGCGGATGCCGTCGAGCTCCATGCCCGGATTGCCGGGGGCCACGGTCACCTCGTCGACGCTGCCGCCACGCAGCAGCGCGTGGGCGATGGCGTGCTCACGGGCACCCGAACCGATAACCAGAACCTTCATAGTCATACCTCCTCAAAAAACCTAGGCCAGTTCCACGTCGTCCACGGTTTTGCGCACCACGGCGCCGATGCGGTAGGCGGGCTCATCGTTGCCGGAGAGCAGCGCCATCGCCTCGTCGGCGCGATCGGCCGCCACGGCCAGCACCATGCCCACGCCCATGTTGAAGATATTGAACATCTCCGTGTGCTCCACGTTCCCCGCACGCTCGATCACATCGAAGATCGGTGGCACGGGCCAGGAGCCCAGCTCGATGCGGGTGGCCAGTCCGTCGGGGATCATGCGCGGGATGTTCTCGATGAACCCGCCGCCGGTGATATGCGCCACGCCCTTGACCACACCGGCCTGGAACAGCGGCTTCAAGGCCTTGACGTAGATGCGGGTCGGCTCCAGCAGCACCTCGCCGAGCGTTTTGCCATCCAGCTCGTCCAGCGTGGTGTCCACCGTGTAGCCGGCCTGCTCGAACAGGGCCTTGCGCACCAGCGAGAAACCGTTGGAATGCACGCCGGAGGAGGGCAGGCCGATCAGCACGTCGCCCTCGGTGATGCCGGAGCCGTCCACAATGGCGGAACGTTCGGCCACACCGACCGCGAAACCGGCCAGATCGTACTCGTCCTCGGCGTACATGCCCGGCATCTCGGCGGTCTCGCCGCCGATTAGACCGGCACCGGCCTGCACGCAGCCGTCGGCCACGCCGGAGACGACCTGCTCCAACAGGGCCGGGTCGTTCTTGCCGCAGGCGATGTAGTCCAGGAAGAACAGCGGCTCGGCGCCCTGGGCGGCGATGTCGTTGACGCACATGGCCACGCAGTCGATGCCGATGGTGTCATGCCTGCCGGCCATCTTGGCCACGACGAGCTTGGTGCCCACGCCGTCGGTGCCGGAGATCAGCACCGGTTCGCGGTATCCGAGCGAGGCGAGGTCGAACAGGCCGCCGAAGCCGCCGATGCCGCCGACCACGCCGGGGCGTTCGGTGCGTGCCACATGGGATTTGATGCGCTTGACGACCTCATAGCCGGCTTCGACGCTGACTCCAGCGTTCTCATACGCTTTGGGCATGATCTCCCTTTCTTGGTGCAGCTGCCGCTGCGATGGTTGGTTGGGTTGCGGATGGACGATGGGATGATGACGGGGCGGTGCTGCGGGTTACTGCTTGGGCGGCCATTCGCCGGGCTTGAGCCCCTTCTGACAGGAGAACTCGTTGCCCTGGTAGTCGCTCTTGTCCAGTGCGAACTTCGGGAGGCGCACACGGTCCTCCGGGGTCAGGGACGCCAGGAACTCCTGCTCGTAGTCATCCAGCGCGGTCGGGTAGTCGCCGTTGAAATAGGCCACGCACAGGCCGCCGTACGGGGCGTCGGCGTTCAGTCCGATCGACTCGATCAGGCCGTCGAGGCTGAGGAACGCCAACGTATCGGCGCCGATGAACTCACGGATCTCCTCCACCGACTTCTTGGCGGCGATCAGCTCCTTGGTGGTGGAGATGTCGATGCCGTAGAAGCAGGGGTACTTCAGCGGCGGCGAGGAGATGCGCATATGCACCTCGGAGGCGCCGGCCTCGCGCAGCAGCTGGACCAGACGCTTGGAGGTGGTGCCGCGCACGATCGAATCGTCGACGACGACCACGCGCTTGCCGTTGACCACGCCGCGCACGGCGGCGAGCTTCATGCGCACGCCCTGCTCGCGCAGCTCCTGCGTGGGCTGGATGAAGGTGCGGGCCACATACTGGTTCTTGATCAGGCCCATCTCATTCGGCAGATGGGCGGCCTCGGAATAGCCGGAGGCGGCGGACAGGGAGGAGTTCGGCACGGCGATGACCATGTCGGCGTCCACCGGCGACTCCTGCGCCAGCCGGGCGCCCATGCGCTTGCGGGCCGAATGCACGTTCACGCCGTAGATGTTGGAATCGGGGCGTGCGAAGTAGATGAACTCCATCGAGCAGATCGCCAGCTGGGTCTGGTCGGTGTAGGTGTCGATGCGGTATCCGTCGTCGTCCACCACCACGATCTCGCCGGGGCGGATGTCACGCACGAGCTCGGCGCCGACGATGTCCAGCGCGCAGGTCTCGGAGGCGAGCACATAGGCGCCGTTGGTCATCCGGCCCAGGGAGAGCGGTCGGAAGCCGTTCGGGTCGAGGGCGCCGATCATGGCGTTCTCGGTCATCAGCAGGTAGGCGAACCCGCCGTGGACGGTGTTGAGCGCCTCCTTGAGCTTGTCCACGAACGTGGGCTGCTCGGAGCGGCGGATCAGGTGCATGAGCACCTCGGTGTCCGAGTTCGAGCGGAAGATCGCGCCTTGGGATTCGAGTTCGCGCCGCAGCGTGGGGCAGTTGGTCAGGTTGCCGTTGTGGGCCAGCGCCATATCGCCGTCCGAGAAGCGGAAGATGAACGGCTGGATGTTGTCGGTGGAGCCGGAGCCGGCGGTGGCGTAGCGCACATGGCCGATCGCGCGGTCGCCCCTGAGACGCTGGATCTCGCGTTCGTCGGAGAACACCTGCGTGAGCAGGCCGAGCCCGCGGTGCCCGATGAGATGGCCATGGTCGTTCGAGACGATGCCGGCGCCCTCCTGTCCGCGGTGCTGCAGCGCGTGCAGGCCGAAGTACGTCAGTCGGGCCGCGTCCGGGTGCCCCCAGACGCCGAAGATGCCGCATTCCTCGTGGATGTCTTCAAGTTCGGCGGACAAGCCTGATGCCTCCTTGTCAAGGCGTGGAGCATTACATCACAACGATACCAACGCAGGGCTACATACCGGGGTGTTGCGGGGCCCCGCGCGGTTCCGGAAGTTCACCCGGCGTACACGCCGCGTTCGCATGGGTCGGGATGCGTCGGCAGACGTTCGTACAAATGTTCGAATTATCTGCTATGCTGGACGGTACGGCGGGCGGTAGGGCGCCGCCGCGGGACACGCATCGGTACGGCGGAAGGAGGCGTGATGGCGGAACGCAAATGCATCGCGATCGACCTCAAGTCGTTCTACGCCTCCGAGGAATGCGTCGAACGCGGGCTCGACCCGCTGTCCACGCATCTGGTCGTGGCCGACGAGTCGCGCACGGACAAGACGATCTGCCTGGCCGTCTCCCCGTCGCTGAAGGCGTACGGGCTGCCGGGGCGGTGCCGGCTGTTCGAAGTGCGTGAACGGTTGCGGGCGGTCAACGAAGAGCGCCGTCTGCGGGCGCCGGGCCGGCGTCTGGTGGGGGAGTCGTTCGATGCGGCCGAGCTGGCCGACCATCCGGAACGTGCGGTCGGGATGGTCATCGCCAAGCCGCGTATGTCGCACTATCTGCGGTGCAGCGGTGATGTCTACCGTGTGTATCTGCGGTATGCGGCCGCCGAGGACATCCATGTGTATTCGATCGATGAGGTGTTCATCGACGCCACGCGGTATCTACGCGCGCGTGGCATGACCCCGCGGCAGATGGCCGCCGCGATTGTGCGCGACGTCGCGGCCGCCACCGGCATCACGGCCACAGCCGGCATCGGCACCAATCTGTATCTGGCCAAGGTGGCGATGGACATCGTGGCCAAGCACATCCCCGCCGACGCCGACGGCGTGCGTGTGGCCGAGTTGGATGAGATGTCCTATCGGCGGCTGTTGTGGGATCACCGCCCGTTGACCGATTTCTGGCGGATCGGACACGGGTATGCCAGGAAGCTGGAGGCGCAGGGGCTGCTGACCATGGGGGATATCGCCCGTTGCTCGCTCGGCTCCGCCTCCGACTATTACAACGAGGACCTGCTCTATCGGATGTTTGGGGTCAACGCCGAACTGCTCATCGACCACGCCTGGGGGTGGGAGCCGTGCACGATCGCCGACATCAAGGCGTACCGGCCGGAAGGCCACAGCATCAGCTCCGGCCAGGTGCTGCAGGGGCCGGCCGATTTCGCCACGGCACGGCTGATCGCCAAGGAGATGGCCGACACACTGGCCCTGGACCTGACCGCCCAAGGGGTGCTGGCCGGCCGCGTGGGGTTGGCCGTGGGGTATGACATCGGCAATGTGGACCCGTCCAAACTGGAATGCTCGCCATCGGGTAAGAGCGGGGGAACGCATGCATACGCCGGACCGGTGAAGAAGGACCGATACGGACGCACGGTCCCCAAACCCGCGAACGGCTCCATACCGTTGGGGAAGCGGACGGATTCGGCGAGCCGGCTGCGTGAGGCGATGACGGAGCTGTTCAACCGGCTGGTCGATCCCTCGCTGATGGTGCGTCGGATCACCGTGGTCGCTGACGATCTGCATCCGGCGGAGGAATCGAGGACGGGGGACGTTGGGTATGAACAACCCGACTTGTTCTCCGCGCTGGCTGCGGATGGGGAACCGCAGGACGCCGTTGCCGTGGGCCAGGTCGGCGATCATCGGAACGACGGGGTGCGGCGGGGCACGGACGATTCCGGCGGACAGCCTGGCAATGCGGGGGAATCGGCGGTGACCCGTGAACGAGACATCCAACAGACGCTGCTGGACGTCAAGCGCAAATTCGGCAGAAACGCCGTCATCAAGGCCATGAACATGGAGCCCGGTGCCACCGGACAACAGCGCAACCGGCAGATCGGAGGGCACGCCGCATGAACGGAGGACGCCATGGCGCTTGAAACCACACACCGGTATGACGACATCATCGATTTGCCGCACCATGTCTCGCGGCGGCATCCGCCGATGTCGCGGCATAACCGCGCCGCCCAGTTCATGCCCTTCGCCGCGGTGGCCGGCTACGACCAGGTCGTTGCGGAGACCGCCCGCAGCAACGAGCATGACATGGCATTGGCCGACACCCCGGTCGACGGTCTGGCCGAGGGCTGGGTGCCGGCCTGAGTCGTGGCCTCAGTTGCAGTTTCGCCATACACACAGGGAATGAGGCCGCCACGACACCTGAATACGACCGGAAGGGCGGGCTCTTGAATACGACCGGAAGGGCGGACGCCAACAGACGTCCGCCCCTCCATGTGGTCGGGTTGACCGAGGTCAGGCGGTGAAGTACTCCACGCCGGCCTCGAAGATCGGCTGGTACTTGTTGCCCGGCACATTGACGTACAGACCGTTGCCGGAGCGCTCCGAATGGCCCATCTTGCCGAACACGCGGCCATCCGGGCTGGTGATGCCCTCAATGGCCAGCAGCGAGCCGTTCGGGTTCGCGCCCAGGTCCATCGACGGCACGCCGGACTCATCCACGTACTGCGTGGCGATCTGGCCGTTGGCCTTGAGCTGCGCCAGCACCTCATCGGAGGCCACGAAACGGCCCTCGCCGTGGGAGATGGCCACCGTGTGCACATCGCCGACCGCGGTCTTGGCCAGCCACGGCGAAAGGTTCGAGGCCACGCGGGTGCGCACCAGACGGCTCTGGTGACGGCCGATCGTGTTGAACGTCAGCGTCGGGCATTCGGCGGTCATCGGCACGATGTCGCCGAACGGCACCAGACCCAGCTTGATGAGCGCCTGGAAACCGTTGCAGATGCCCAGCATCAGACCGTCGCGGTTCTTGAGCAGATCGCGCACCGCCTCGGTGACGGCCGGGGCACGGAAGAACGCGGTGATGAACTTGGCGGAACCGTCCGGTTCGTCGCCGCCCGAGAAGCCGCCCGGAATCATGACGATCTGGCTCCTGCGGATCTCATCGACCAGCGCCTGCGTCGATTCGGCCACGGCCGCCGGCGTCAGGTTGTTGATGACCAGCGTCGTCACATCCGCGCCCGCACGCTCGAAGGCGGCGGCGGAATCGTACTCGCAGTTGTTGCCGGGGAACACCGGGATGATGACATGCGGCTTGGCCACCGGCGCACCTGTGTACACGGTCTTCTTCGCCGCCTCGAACGACACGGTCTCGACCGGGGCCTTGGCCGCGTCGTCCTTGCTGCGGTACGGGAACACGGACTCGATGCCGCCCTCCCATGCGTCCTGCAGGTCGTTCAGGTCCAACGTCTCGCCGCAGGCCTCGAACACGTAGTCCTCGCAGGTCACGCCGATCTGACCGACCTCCACCAGGTTCGTGACCTTGGGCAGTTCGGCGTAGTCGTCGAGTTCGACGAGGAACGAGCCGTAGGCCGGGGTGAACAGGTCGTCGATCGCAATCGACGAATCGAGCCTCACACCGATGCCGTTGCCGAGCGTCATCTTGAACAGCGCCTCGGCCGTCGCGCCGTAGCCCGGCGTGGAGACGGCGACCGCGTCATGGAAGTCGACGAGGTATTCGACCATCGTCATCGCGGCCAGCAGACCGTCCTTGTCCGGGGTCAGGCCGTCGTCCAGATAGCGCGGCGCGATGCGCACGATGCGGTGGCCGGCCTTCTTGAACTCGGGGGAGGTGGCGTGGCGCATGTCGCCCACCGCCACGGCGAAGGAGATCAGCGTCGGCGGCACGTCGAGATCCTCGAAGCTGCCGCTCATCGAATCCTTGCCTCCGATCGCGCCGACGCCCAGGTCGGCCTGCGCCATCAGCGCGCCGAGCACCGAGGCCACCGGCTTGCCCCAGCGGGTCGGATCATCCTTGAGCTTGCCGAAATACTCCTGGAAGCTCAGGTACGCCTTCTCATGCTCGAAACCGGCGGCCACCAGCTTGGAGAGCGATTCGACAACCGACAGGTACGCGCCGGTGAACTGGTTGCGCTCACAGATGTACGGGTTGAAGCCCCAGGCCATGGCGGAGGCGGTGGTGGTCTCGCCGAACACCGGGAACTTGGCGACCATCGCCATATTCGGGGTCAGCTGCCTGCGGCCGCCGAACGGCATCAGCACGGTCGCCGCGCCGATCGTGGAGTCGAAGCGCTCGGACAGGCCCTTGTTCGAGGCCACGTTGATGTCGGTGACCAGCGTGTGCATGCGCTCCGCCAACGAGCCGGACATCCACGGGCTGGTGTAGCCGGCCCCGGACTCCACATGCACGTCCATATGCTTGGGCGCGCCATTCGAATTGAGGAACTCGCGGGACAGGCTCACGATCGCGTCGCCGTTCCAGGTCATCTTGAGGGTCTTCTCCTCGGTGACGGTGGCGATGACGGTGGCCTCCAGGTTCTCCTCACGGGCGTAGCCCAGGAACTCGTCCACATCCTCGGCGGCGATGGCCACGGCCATGCGCTCCTGGGATTCGGAGATCGCCAGCTCGGTGCCGTCCAGGCCCTCGTACTTCTTGGGCACGGTGTTCAGATCGATGTCCAGGCCGTCGGCGATCTCACCGGTGGCCACGGACACGCCGCCGGCGCCGAAGTCGTTGCAGCGCTTGATCAGACGGCAGGCGTCGCCGCGGCGGAACAGGCGCTGCAGCTTGCGCTCGATCGGCGCGTTGCCCTTCTGCACCTCGGCGCCGCAGTCCTCCAGGCTCTCCACATTCTGCGACTTCGAGGCGCCGGTGGCGCCGCCGATGCCGTCACGGCCGGTGCGGCCGCCGAGCAGGATGATCTTGTCGCCGGGGGCGGGCTCCTCGCGGCGGACATGGTCGGCCGGGGTGGCGCCCACCACGGCGCCGACCTCCATGCGCTTGGCCACGTAGCCGGGGTGGTAGATCTCGTCCACCTGGCCGGTGGCCAGTCCGATCTGGTTGCCGTAGGACGAATAGCCGGCCGCGGCCGTGGTGACGAGCTTGCGCTGGGGGAGCTTGCCCTCCAGCGTCTGCGAGACGGGCACGGTGGGGTCGGCCGCGCCGGTCACGCGCATCGCCTGGTACACGTAGGAGCGGCCCGACAGCGGGTCGCGGATGCAGCCGCCGATGCAGGTGGCCGCGCCGCCGAACGGTTCGATCTCGGTGGGGTGGTTGTGGGTCTCGTTCTTGAACAGGAACAGCCAGTCCTGCATCTCGCCGTCCACGTCCACCTTGACCTTCACCGTGCAGGCGTTGATCTCGTCGGATTCGTCCAGATTCTTCAGGATGCCGTTGGACTTGAGCCACTTGGCGCCGATCGTGCCCATGTCCATCAGCGTGACCGGGCGCTCGTCGCGCCCCAGCTCACGGCGCATGGCCAGATACCGGTCGAAGGCCGCCTTGACCACGGCGTCATCGATCTCGATATGTTCCAGCCGGGTGCCGAAGGTCGTGTGGCGGCAATGGTCCGACCAGTAGGTGTCGATGACCTTGATCTCGGTGATCGTCGGGTTGCGGCGCTCACCGCGGAAATACTGCTGGCAGAATCGGGCGTCGGCCAGATCCATCGCCAGGCCGCGTTCATCGATGAACGCCTGCAGGCCTGCGTCGTCCAGATCATTGAAGCCGGCGATGACCTCCACCTTGCCCGGCTGGGCGACTTCCATCCTCAGCGTGGTCTTCGTCTCCAACGACGCCTCACGCGCCTCGACCGGGTTGATGACGTAGTGCTTGACGGCCTCGATATCGGCGTCGTTCAGCGCCCCGGAGAGGGCATACACCTTGGCGGAACGCACGGTCGGGCGTTCGCCCTGGCTGATGAGCTGGATGCATTCGCTGGCCGAATCGGCGCGCTGGTCGAACTGGCCGGGCAGGTATTCGACGGCGAACACGGCGGCACCGCCGAAGTCCGGCAGATCGGCGCTCACCGTGTCGACCTGGGGCTCACTGAAGACGGTGGGTGTGGCCTGGTCGAACAGCTCCTGGCTGATGCCCTCCACGTCATACCGGTTGACGATGCGCACGCCCTCCAGCGCCTCGACGCCCAGGATGGTCCTCAACTCGCTGCACAGCTGCTGCGCCTCGACGTCGAATCCGGGCTTCTTCTCCACATATACGCGAAAAACCACGATTGGTTGCTCCTTGATAGTCAATACGGCCCGCATCCTTGCGAATGCGGGCCTTGCGGATGTCACTCGGCGGAATCGACGCCCTCGGTGGCGGCCAGGGCCATCAGACGGTCGTAGATCTCCTCATACGCGGGGATGATATTGCCCAGATCCCGGCGGAACAGGTCCTTGTCCAGATGCTCGATCTTGCCGCTGTGATCCTTCTGGTCCCACAGGCGGCAGGTGTCGGGGGTGATCTCGTCGGCGAGCAGGATCGCGCCGTCCGAGGTCTTGCCCTCCTCGATCTTGAAATCGACGAGCTTGACGTCGATCTTGTTGAAGATGTCGGTCAGGGCCTCATTGACGGCGCGGGCCTGACGGGAGATCTCGGCGATCTCCTCCTCATCGGCAAGGCCGAGGGCCACGATGCCGTCCTCGTTGATGAACGGGTCTCCCAGCGGATCGGATTTCAGGCAAAACTCAAGAATCGGCTTCTTCAGCGGGGTGCCTTCCTCCACGCCGTAGCGCTTGGCGAAGGAGCCGGCCGCGGTGTTGCGCATGATGATCTCCAGTGGGTACATGTCCATCTTGCGCACCAGCTGCTCGGTTTCGGAGATGCGGCGCACGAAATGGCTGTTCACGCCGCGCGCCTTGAGCAGGTCGAAGATCACGGAGGTGATGCGGTTGTTCAGCGAGCCCTTGCCTTCGATCTGGGCCTTCTTCTCGCCGTTGCCGGCCGTGGCCTGATTCATGTATTCGACCCAGAGCACATCCGGATCGTCCGTTGCATACAGTTTCTTGGCCTTGCCCTCGTAGAGCTTCTCCAGCTTCTCCATGGTCTACCTTTCGCAAACCGCGACAAATCGCGGGATATCAAGGGTGAATGGTACGAGGTACAGGCTACCAAGCGCCGACTACATCCGACACGGCTCAGGACATGCCGCACTCCCGCATCGATGCCACGGACCGTGACACATCCACAACCGGGATGCGTCACGGTCCGGAAATCAATTCAGAAGATTCAGCGCACGTCCACGCGCAGCGTATCGGCCACATGTCCGGCCCGTGTGCGCGCGTCGTCGGCGCTCGAACCGATCGCCAGCGCCACCGCCATGCGCCGGTGCCCATGCACCTCGGGCTTGGCGAAGATGCGCAGATCGGTGTTCGGCTCCGCCAGTGCCTCGGCCGTGTTCGAGAACACCGCCTCGCCCTCGCCCTCGACCACGATCGCATGGCTGGCCGCGGCCGCCCCCTGCGGAATCGAGAGTGCCGCATGCGCTTCGGTCACCGGCATGCCCAGGATCGCGCGCGCATGCAATGCGAACTCGCTCAGCCGCTGCGAGGCCATCGTCACCATGCCCGTATCGTGCGGGCGCGGGGAGACCTCATTGAACAGCACCGAACCGTCGGTCAGCACGAACAGCTCCACGCCGAACACGCCCCATCCGTGCTCGCCTGTCGCGTGGGCCTTGCCGACCAGCCCCTCGACGGCGGTCCACGCGATGCGCCGGGCCTGCTCCAGCACCGCGGCATCGGTGGCCGCCGGCTGCCAGGACTCGCGGTAGTCGCCGCTCTCCTGACGCTGTCCGATCGGCGCGCAGGTCACAATGCCTGCGGACGAGCTCACGGTCAGCACGGTCAGCTCGTAATCCAACGGGGCCAGCGCCTCCACGATCACGCGCGAGACATCGCCCTCGCCCGCGGCGCGGCGTCCGGTCTGCGCCTCCACCCACGCCGCGTCGATGCCGTCGGCGGATCGCACCACCGACTGGCCGTGTCCGGACGAGCTCATCACCGGCTTGACCACGCACGGATACCCCACGGCCTCGGCGCCGGCGCGCAGCTCCTCCAATGTGCCGGCAAAACGGTACGGCGTGGTCGGCAGCCCCAGCTCCTCATGGGCGATCACCCGCAGCCGTTCGCGGTCCATGCAGATCGCGGCGATCTCGGCGCTCGGCACCACCTGCATCCCCGCGGCCGCGGCCTCGGCCAGCTCGCCGGTGGCGATGGCCTCCACCTCCGGCACGATGATGTCGGGGCGCACCTCGTCGAACAACGCGCGCAGCTGCGCGGCGTCGGCCATATCCAGCACGCGCGCCTCGTGCGCCACCTGCTGGGCGGGGGCGCCGGCGTACGAGTCGGCGGCGCACACCCACGCGCCGAGCCGCATCAGCTCGATCACCACCTCCTTGCCCAATTCGCCGGCGCCCAGGAACAGCACGCGCGTGGCGCGACTGCCCAGCGGTGTGCCGAGTGGACGGTCCGCTGCGTTCCCGGCGTCGGGAACGGGAACGGCGGCGGTGGACTGGTTGGCGGATTGGTCGATCGTGTTCTGCGTCATACTCACATTCTGCCATCGTCCGGCGATGTCGTGGCGACAGCGGCGCGCGGCGATAGAATGAGGGGATGAACGAGCAAAGGTATGGGGACAGCGAACGGCCACTGACCATCGCCATGGTGGTTGACACCTCAGGCAACCGCGGCAACGGCACATCGAATTCGGCGTTGCAATGGGCCGACGAACTCGAACGGCAGGGGCATCGCGTCCGTCTGGTGGGCATCGGCGCCCCCGACTTCCCCGCGCGGGTCAATCATGTGCCGTTGGTCAGCTGGGTGGCCAAGAAGCAGCAGATGCAGTTCGCCGAACCGAGCGACACCCTGTTCCGTGCCGCGTTCCTCGGCGTGGACGTGGTGCACCTGTACACGCCGTTCCGGTTCTGCCAGCATGCCTGCCGGATGGCCCGGCAGATGGGCATCCCCGTCACCGCCGGATACCATGTGCAGCCCGAGAACATCACCTACTCCGCCGGGCCGCTCAAGCATGCGCCCGGCATCGACGCGATCATCTACCGTCTGTTCGACTGGTGGCTGTTCTCCAAGGTCGACCGCATCCACGTACCCACGGAACTCGGTGCGAGCCTGCTGCGCTCGCATGGGTACAAGACCCCGATCACGGTGATCTCGAACGGCTACGAGCCGCGGTTCACGCCCAAGTCTCAGCGTGCCGCCGGCGTTCCGGCGCCGACGCCGTTCCATATCGTGGCCTCGGGCCGACTGAGTAATGAGAAGGATCAGATCACGCTGATCCGTGCGGCGGCGATGTGCCGGCACACCTCCTCCATCCGGCTGACGATCGCCGGCACCGGACCGCTGAAGAGGCGACTGCAGTGGACGGCGGATCGTCTGTTGCCGGGACAGGTGGAGATCGGATTCCACCGCAATACCGAGATGCCGGAGCTGCTGCGATCCGGCGATCTGTTCGTGCACCCGTCCATCGCCGACCTGGAATCGGTGAGCGTGATCGAGGGCATGGCCAGCGGTCTGGTGCCAGTGATCGCCGCGTCAAGCCTGAGCGCGGCCGGACAGTTCTCGCTGTTGGACGAGTCGCTGTTCCCGGTGGGGGATGTGGCGGCGCTCGCCCAGCGCATCGACTGGTGGATCGATCACCCGGACGAGTTGTCCGCATGGGGTGCGCGGTACGCCGAACACACCAGGACGCATTATTCGGTGGAGGCGAGCGTCCGCCGGTTCGTGGCGATGGAGCGCGAGGTCATCGCCGGACATTCCGGGGCTCGGAACGCATAGGGCCGGCGACGGATCCGTCACCGGCCCAGTGCCCGTGCACCGCTCGGCGGCGCCACGGCGGAGTCATGGCAGCGTCACAGCAGGGCGATCAGCTCGTCGACCTGCTCGTCGGTGGTGGACCAGGCGGTGCAGATGCGCATCACCGTGCGCGTGTCGTCGGCCTTCTCCATGAACCCGAGACGGACGTGCTCCTGCAGACGGGCGATCGTCTCGTTGTCCATCGTGATGAAGATCTGGTTGGTCGGCGTCTCCATCGTCAGCGTGTAGCCGCGTTCGCGCAGCACCGTGCGGATACGGGCTGCGGCTTCGTTGGCATGACGGGCGATGGTCAGGTAACGGTCGTTCTCGAACAGCGTGTCGAACTGCAGGCCGAGCAGCCAGCCCTTGGCCAGCAGCGCGCCGTGCTGCTTGATCAGGGTCAGGAAATGCGCCGGCGCATCGTTCTTCGGGAAGACCACGGCCTCGCCGAACAGCGCGCCGACCTTGGTGCCGCCGATGTAGAAGACGTCGGTCAGGCGGGCGATGTCCTGCAGCGTGACATCGGTGCCATCGGCGGTCAGGCCGTAGCCGAGACGCGCGCCGTCGAGGAACAGCTTCATGCCGAAGCGGTCGCAGACCGCGCGCAGCGCCTCCAGCTCGTTTAGTGTATACAGCGTGCCGTATTCCGTGGGGTGGGAGATGTAGACGGTGCCGGGGAAGACCATATGCTCATAGTTGCCGTCCGCATAGAACGTGGTGCAGTAGTCGCGCAGCTCGGCCGCGTCGATCTTGCCGTTGTGGTGGGGAAGCGTGAGCACCTTGTGTCCGGTGGCCTCGATGGCGCCGGCCTCGTGCACGTTGACGTGGCCGGTGTCCGCGGACACCACGCCGGCGTAGGGCGGGGTGATGGCGTCGATGATGGTCTGGTTGGTCTGGGTGCCGCCGACCAGGAACCGCACGTCGGCCCCGGGGCTGGCGCAGGCCCGGCGGATCTTCTCCGCGGCGGCGGCGCAGACGTCGTCGGAACCGTATCCGGGATGCTGGGTGGCGTTGGTGGCGCCGAGGCGTTCCAGGATGGAGGGATGTGCGCCGCAGCAGTAGTCGTTTTCGAAGGACAGCATGGTCGACTCCTTGTCGATTGAACGGTGGGTGGAAGCGGTACCGAGGTGCAGTGTATCGCCACCGAGCGCCAATACGGCGGCCGACTCCGGATGCACGATCTGTGCCTATGACTCTGGCCTATGTGCCGGTCTATATTCCCTGACTCAAGCCGGTCTATGACCTCAGATGCGCCCGGCATATACGGTGAGGGCCCGGGTCCCTGCCTTGGGATCCGGGCCCTCACCGCGAAAGGAGGTCATCATCTTCAGTTCTGCCGCGCCGTCCTGCGCGGAACCAATACCATCACTCGATACCACTATCCATCCACATCATCCGGCAGACGTTCCGGCCACCTTGCCGTTGCTGTCACCTTGCCTGCTCGTCCATCTCCATCGTGTCCGCCGGCACTGCCTGTTGCGTTATTGGAGGCGTTGCACGAACCTTAAGGAATCGGTGCTTCGTTACCGCCTGATGGATTCCCATCCGACCATAACTCCGGCCTCCGCTTTCAGTATACCCGGCAAAACGCACATTGTCCACCCTGTTCGTGCCGCGAAAACCCAATGTTTCGTAGCGCTCATTGCATACGGTTGCAGCGAACGAAACAGCACATGTCTTGGTTGACGGTGTGCGTTTCTGGTGTACGCGGCTGGGTGATCGACCCCCGTTTCCCGTCGTGCGGGACCGGCGCGACGCGCCGAATTCGCGTTGTCGGGAAAATCCTGTATAGTATCCATCTGTTGTGCGAATCCGGGAGACCGGATGACACACATGGTGGATATAGCTCAGTCGGTAGAGCAGCTGATTGTGGTTCAGCAGGTCGCGCGTTCGAGCCGCGTTATCCACCCCAGCAAGGCCCCGCTTCGGCGGGGCCTTTGTCATAGCACTATCCGGGTCTGGTCACGACACGCAGGCCGGGGCGCTGTCCGGTGTGCTGCTATCCTAGATATTTGTGTGTGCCGCCGGCATGCCTTATGTGACAGGCGTGGGCGGGCGGGACATCCCCGAGTCCGCGGGAATGCGCGCAGTAATGCGGCGGCAGGAGGACAAGGGGCCATCGGGCCGGTGGACTGGGCTGTATTTCCGATTCAAGGGAAGTGTGGGCGCAGTGTGGCGGCTCCACAGATGAAGAACAACCAACGAATCGGAGAATTCAGTTGCCTACGATTGAACAGCTCGTCCGTAAGGGACGTCAGGCCAAGCCGAAGAAGTCGAAGACTTTGGCCCTGAAGGGCAGCCCGCTGCGCCGCGGCGTGTGCACCCGTGTGTATACCACCACCCCGAAGAAGCCGAACTCGGCTCTGCGTAAGGTCGCTCGTGTGCGCCTGAGCTCGGGCGTTGAAGTCACCGCCTACATCCCCGGTGAGGGCCACAACCTGCAGGAGCACTCCATCGTGCTCGTGCGCGGCGGCCGTGTGAAGGATCTGCCGGGCGTGCGCTACCACATCGTGCGTGGCGCGCTGGATACCCAGGGTGTCAAGGACCGTAAGCAGGGTCGTTCCCTGTATGGAGCAAAGAAGGCGAAGTAAGAGATATGTCGCGTAAAGGACCTGCCAAGAAGCATCAGCTGCTGCCCGATCCGATCTACGGCTCGACCGTCGTGGCCCAGCTCATCAACAAGATCCTCCTGGACGGTAAGAAGTCGATCGCCGAGGACATCGTCTACTCCGCGCTCGATATGGTCAAGGAGAAGACCGACCAGGAGCCGGTCGCCGTTTTGAAGCGCGCCCTGGACAACATCCGTCCGAGCCTCGAGGTGCGTTCCCGCCGCGTCGGTGGCGCCACCTACCAGGTGCCGGTTGAGGTCAAGCCGGCCCGCGCCAACACGCTGTCGCTGCGCTGGCTGACCGACTTCTCCCGCGCCCGTCGCGAGAAGACCATGGCCGAGCGTCTCGCCAACGAGATCCTCGACGCCTCCAACGGCCTGGGCGCCTCTGTCAAGCGCCGCGAGGATACTCATAAGATGGCGGAGGCCAACAAGGCGTTCGCTCATTACCGCTGGTAACCACTCGATAACGAGAGCTAAGGAAAACACTCATGGCACAAGACGTGCTTACTGACCTGAACAAGGTCCGCAACATCGGCATCATGGCCCACATCGATGCCGGTAAGACCACCACCACCGAGCGTATCCTGTACTACACCGGCAAGAACTACAAGATCGGCGAGACCCATGACGGCGCCTCGACCATGGACTTCATGGCGCAGGAGCAGGAGCGCGGCATCACCATCCAGTCCGCCGCCACCACCTGCTTCTGGAACCGTCAGACCCACGACACCGAGGACAAGTATCAGATCAACATCATCGATACCCCGGGCCACGTGGACTTCACCGCCGAGGTCGAGCGTTCGCTGCGCGTCCTCGACGGCGCCGTCGCCGTGTTCGACGGTAAGGAGGGCGTGGAGCCGCAGTCCGAGACCGTGTGGCGTCAGGCCGACAAGTACGGTGTCCCGCGCATCTGCTTCATCAACAAGATGGACAAGCTGGGCGCCGACTTCTACTACTCCGTCCAGACCATCAAGGACAAGCTGGGCGCCACCCCGCTGGTCGTCGAGCTGCCGATCGGCGCCGAGAACGACTTCGTCGGCGTCGTGGACCTGATCCGCATGAAGGCCTACGTCTGGAACGACGTGAAGGACGACATGGGCGCCCACTACGACACCGTGGACATCCCGGCCGACCTGCAGGACAAGGCCGAGCAGTACCGCGCCGAGCTGCTGGACATGGTCGCCGAGTCCGACGAGGAGCTGCTCGAGAAGTACCTCGAGTCCGGCGAGCTGAGCGAGGACGAGATCCGCGCCGGCATCCGCAAGCTGACCGTGGCCCGTGAGGCCTACCCGGTGCTGTGCGGCTCCGCGTTCAAGGACAAGGGCGTGCAGCCGATGCTGGACGCCGTGGTCGACTTCCTGCCGAGCCCGGAGGACGTGCCGTCCATCGTCGGCTTCGACCCGAAGGACGAGTCCGTCGAGATCGACCGCAAGCCGGTCATCTCCGATCCGTTCTCGGCCCTGGTCTTCAAGATCTCGACCCACCCGTTCTACGGCAAGCTTGTGTTCGTGCGCGTGTACTCCGGCGCCGTCAAGCCCGGCGACAACGTGCTCGATTCCACCAAGGGCAAGAAGGAACGCGTCGGCAAGATCTTCCAGATGCACGCCGACAAGGAGAACCCGGTCGACGGTGCCTCCGCAGGCAACATCTACACCTTCGTGGGCCTGAAGAACGTCTCCACCGGTGACACCCTGTGCGACGAGAAGGCCCCGATCTCCCTGGAGTCCATGACCTTCCCGGATCCGGTCATCGAGGTGGCCGTGGAGCCGAAGACCAAGGGCGACCAGGAGAAGATGGGCATCGCCCTGGCCAAGCTCTCCGACGAGGATCCGACCTTCCAGGTCAAGACCGACGAGGAGTCCGGCCAGACCCTGATCTCCGGCATGGGCGAGCTCCAGCTCGACATCATCGTCGACCGTCTGCGCCGCGAGTTCAAGGTCGAGTGCAACGTCGGCAAGCCGCAGGTCGCCTACCGCGAGACGATCCGCAAGGCCGTCATGAACCAGGAATACACGCACAAGAAGCAGACCGGTGGTTCCGGCCAGTTCGCGAAGGTCCTGATGAACTTCGAGCCGCTCGACACCGAGAACGGCGAGACCTACGAGTTCCACAACGAGGTCACCGGCGGCCACATCACGAAGGAATTCATTCCTTCGATCGATGCGGGCGTGCAGGAGGCCATGGAGTCCGGCGTCCTCGCCGGCTTCCCGGTGGTGGGCGTCAAGGCCACCGTCACCGACGGCCAGACCCACGACGTCGACTCCTCGGAAATGGCCTTCAAGATTGCCGGCTCCATGTGCTTCAAGGAGGCGGCCCCGAAGGCCCACCCGGTCATCCTCGAGCCGATCATGGCCGTCGAGGTGCGTACCCCGGAGGAGTACATGGGCGACGTGATGGGCGATCTGAACGCCCGTCGTGGCCAGATCCAGTCCATGACCGACGCCACCGGCGTCAAGGTCATCGACGCCAAGGTCCCGCTGTCCGAGATGTTCGGCTACATCGGCGATCTGCGTTCGAAGACCCAGGGCCGCGCCATGTTCACCATGCAGATGGACTCGTACGCCGAGGTTCCGAAGAACGTCTCCGACGAGATCATCAAGGCCCAGCGCGGCGAGTGACACGCGCAGCCATAATGGTCGCTTCTGTCTCCAGTCAGCGCTAGAATTTTGTAGCGCTGACTGGGTTCGGGGCACCAAAGTGGCACACAACCCAGCAACCCAGTACAATGTAGCGAGTGCCTCGGGCCGCAAACCCGGGGAGTACTACGAGACGTCCAGGAGGACAACACACAATGGCAAAAGCAAAGTACGAGCGTACTAAGCCGCACGTTAACATCGGCACCATCGGCCACGTCGATCACGGCAAGACGACCCTGACCGCCGCCATCTCCAAGGTGCTGCACGAAGAGTACCCGGATGTCAACCCGGCCTACGACTTCAACCAGATCGACGCCGCTCCGGAAGAGCAGCAGCGTGGTATCACCATCAACATCGCCCACATCGAGTACCAGACCGCTGAGCGTCACTACGCTCACGTGGACTGCCCGGGCCACGCCGACTTCGTGAAGAACATGATCACCGGCGCTGCCCAGATGGATGGCGCTATCCTCGTTGTGGCCGCCACCGACGGCCCGATGGCCCAGACCCGCGAGCACGTGCTGCTCGCCCGTCAGGTCGGCGTTCCGAAGATCCTGGTCGCCCTGAACAAGTGCGACATGGTCGAGGACGAGGAGCTCATCGAGCTCGTTGAGGAAGAGGTCCGTGACCTCCTCGACGAGAACGGCTTCGATCGCGACTGCCCGGTCATCCACGTGTCCGCTTACGGCGCTCTGCACGACGACGCTCCGGACCACGAGAAGTGGGTCGAGGCCGTCAAGGAGCTCATGAAGGCTGTCGACGAGTACATCCCGACCCCGGTCCACGATCTGGACAAGCCGTTCCTGATGCCGATTGAGGACGTCTTCACCATCTCCGGCCGTGGCACCGTGGTGACCGGCCGTGTCGAGCGTGGTAAGCTCCCGATCAACACCCCGGTTGAGATCGTCGGCATCCGCCCGACCCAGTCCACCACCGTCACCTCCATCGAGACCTTCCACAAGCAGATGGATGAGTGCGAGGCTGGCGACAACACCGGTCTGCTGCTGCGCGGCATCAACCGTACCGACGTCGAGCGTGGCCAGGTTGTGGCCAAGCCGGGTTCGGTGACCCCGCACACCAAGTTCGAGTCCGAGGTCTACGTCCTGACCAAGGACGAGGGCGGCCGTCACTCGCCGTTCTTCTCGAACTACCGTCCGCAGTTCTACTTCCGCACCACCGACGTCACCGGCGTCATCGAGCTGCCGGAAGGCGTTGAGATGGTCCAGCCGGGCGATCACGCGACCTTCACCGTCGAGCTGATCCAGCCGATCGCCATGGAGGAGGGCCTGACCTTCGCCGTGCGTGAGGGTGGCCACACCGTCGGCTCGGGCCGTGTCACCAAGATCCTCGCCTGATTCCGATCAGTCGATGACTCGGTGCGCCTGAACTAGCGCATACCGAATGCCCCGGAACCCCAGCGGTTCCGGGGCATTCGCATATCCGGGCGCCTCTCGCGGGCGGGTCGTATGCCGACATCCGGTTCGGATATGGGCCGATTCGAAGCTCCTGTATAGACGTGGTGGCATAATAGGCAAGGCTCATTTTGAACGTTGCCAACAACCATCGAGTGAATAGGTGAACAACAGTGGCACAGACTACCAATGACATCAAGAACGGATCCGTCCTGAACCTGGACGGCCAGCTGTGGACCGTCGTCAAGTTCCAGCACGTCAAGCCCGGCAAGGGCCCGGCCTTCGTGCGCACCACCATCAAGAACGTGCTGTCCGGCAAGATCGTGGACAAGACCTTCAACGCGGGCATGAAGATGGAGTTCGAGACCGTCGACAACCGCAACCTGCAGTACTCCTACGAGGACGGCGACAACTACGTCTTCATGGACATGACCACCTATGACCAGATCTACATCCCCAAGACCCTGGTCGGCGACCAGAGCAAGTACCTGCTCGAAGGCACCGACTGCATCGTCAGCTTCCATGACGGCACCCCGCTGAGCGTGGAACTGCCGGCCTCCGTGGTGCTGACCATCACCCACACCGAGCCGGGTCTGCAGGGCAACCGCTCCAACGCCGGCACCAAGCCGGCTACCGTGGAGACCGGCGCCGAGATCCAGGTCCCGCTGTTCATCGGCGAGGGCGAGAAGGTCAAGGTCGACACCCGCGACGGCTCCTACCTGGGTCGCGAGAACAACTGACCTGAAGAAGGGACACCGAGAGCTTCATGGCACGTTCCACCGCCCGCAAGAGGGCTCTGAACACGTTGTACGAAGCGGACGAGAAGGGACAGGACATCCTGTCCCTTCTTGCTGAGCGCATCGCACTGCCCGGCGCCCAGACCCCGCTGCCCGATTACGCCATCGAGATCGTGCGCGGCGTGGCCGACCACCGCCGTCAGATCGACCGCGTGCTCGACGAGCATTCCACCCGGTGGAAGGTCAAGCGCATGGGTGTTGTGGACCGCAACATCCTGCGCATCGCCGCCTGGGAGATCCTGTTCAACGACGATGTGCCGGACAAGGTGGCCATCGACGAGGCGCTGGGTCTGGCCAAGACGCTGTGCGCCGACGATGCCCCGTCGTTCATCCACGGCCTGCTGAGTGCCGTGTGCGCCGACAAGTCGCAGATCGCGCCGCAGGAGGACGCCGCCGAGCGGACCGTGGCCGATACGTCCGCCCAGGGCGACGGGCCCGCGGGGGCTCCGTCCGATGCCGACACCGCCGAACAGTCCGGCGAGTCCGCAGCTAACGATTGATTTTTCAAGGATTCCGGCCGGTTGCGAGTCCCAACCGGCCGGTACTCTAAAGGGTAGATTCGACCCAAGGATAAAGGGGGTTTTGGTGAACCAGACCGATTCCGGAGCCGTGATGTTCTCCAAGGACGATGCCGTTCTCGTGCTGGAGGACGGGCAGGTCTATGTGGGGGAGCCCTACGGCGCGCGTGGCTCCACCTGTGGTGAGATCGTCTTCGCCACCGGCATGACCGGCTATCAGGAGACGCTGACCGATCCGAGTTACGACCGTCAGATCGTGGTGCAGACGTTCCCCCACATCGGGGACACGGGCATCAACGGCGAGGACCCGGAATCCTCCAGGATCTGGGTGGCCGGGTACGTGGTCCGCGAACCCAGTCCCAACGTCAGCAACTGGCGTGCCACCGGTAGTCTGGATGATGATCTGGTCGCCAACGGCATCGTCGGCATCTGCCGTATCGACACCCGCAAGCTCGTCCGCCATCTGCGTTCCGCAGGCGTGATGCGTGCGGGTGTTTTTTCAGGTGAGGCCCTGGAGGTCGCCAACGGCCGTCTGCGCGCCATCGACGATCTGCTCGACCAGGTCAAGGCCACCCCGCAGATGCAGGGGCTGAGCCTGTACGACGAGGTCAGCACCAAGCAGACCTACACCATCGAGCCGTGCGGCGAGTACGAGGGCAAGGAGCCGCTGTTCACCGTCGCCGCCGTCGACCTGGGCATCAAGGCCATGACGCCGCACCGCATGGCCGAACGCGGCTGCCGCGTGCATGTGGTGCCGTCCACCATCACCTTCGAACAGCTGCAGGCCCTGAACCCGGACGGCGTGTTCTTCTCGAACGGCCCCGGCGACCCGGAGCAGGCCGAGCCTGAGGTGGAGCTGCTGCGCCAGGTGCTGGACGCCGGATACCCGTTCTTCGGCATCTGCTTCGGCAATCAGCTGCTGGGCCGCGCGTTGGGGTTCGGCACGTACAAGCTCAAGTTCGGCCACCGCGGCATCAACCAGCCGGTCAAGGACATGACCACCGGCAAGATCGAGGTCACCGCGCACAACCACGGCTTCGCCGTCGACGCCCCGATCGGCGAGACGGTTCCGTCCCCGTACGGTGACGGCCGGTACGGCCGGGTGTTCGTCTCCCACATCGATCTGAACGACGACGTGGTCGAAGGCCTGCAGTGCGTCGACATCCCCGCGTTCTCCGTGCAATACCATCCCGAGGCCGCGGCCGGTCCGCATGACGCCTCGTATCTGTTCGATCGTTTCGTCGATCTCATGCGTTCGTCCAAGGAGGAAACCCGCAATGCCTAAACGCACCGACATCAAGTCCGTCATGGTCATCGGCTCCGGCCCGATCGTGATCGGCCAGGCCGCCGAGTTCGACTACTCGGGCACCCAGGCATGCCGTGTGCTGCGCGAGGAGGGCATCCGCGTCATCCTGGTCAACTCCAACCCGGCCACCATTATGACCGATCCCGAGATGGCCGACGCCACGTACATCGAGCCGATCGCCACGCCGATCCTCGAACAGATCATCGCCAAGGAGCGCCCCGATGCGCTGCTGCCGACGCTGGGCGGCCAGACCGCGTTGAACGCCGCCATGGCGCTGGGCGAGGCCGGCGTGCTCAAGAAGTACAACGTCGAGCTGATCGGCGCCTCGCTGGAGGCCATCGACCGCGGCGAGGACCGCGAACTGTTCAAGAAGGTCGTGGAGGACGCCGGTGCCGAATCCGCACGCTCCGAGATCGCGCATTCGATGGAGGAGGTCGACCGCATCGCCGAGGAGATGGGCTTCCCGATCGTGGTGCGTCCGAGCTTCACGATGGGCGGCCTGGGCTCCGGCATCGCGCATGACGAGGAGGAGCTGCACCGCATCGCCGGCGCGGGCCTGCACTACTCGCCGACCGACGAGGTGCTGCTGGAGGAGGGCATCGAGGGCTGGAAGGAATTCGAGCTCGAGCTGATGCGCGACAAGCACGACAACGTGGTGGTCGTCTGCCCGATCGAGAACGTCGATCCGGTGGGCGTGCACACCGGCGATTCGATCACCGTGGCCCCGGTGTTCACGCTGACCGACCGCGAATACCAGAAGCTGCGCGACATCGGCATCGCCATCATCCGCGGCGTGGGCGTGGATACGGGCGGCTGCAACATCCAGTTCGCCGTGCACCCGGAGACCGGCCGCATCATCGTCATCGAGATGAACCCGCGCGTGAGCCGCTCGTCGGCGCTGGCCTCCAAGGCCACCGGCTTCCCGATCGCCAAGATCGCCACCAAGCTGGCCCTGGGCTACACGTTGGACGAGATCCGCAACGACATCACCCAGTCCACCCCGGCCAGCTTCGAGCCGACCATCGACTACGTGGTGACCAAGGTGCCGCGCTTCGCGTTCGAGAAGTTCCCGGGCGCCGATCCGAGCCTGACCACGTCGATGAAGTCCGTGGGCGAGGCGATGGCGCTGGCCGGCAACTTCCAGGAGTCCCTGGGCAAGGCCATGCGCTCGATCGACAAGCGCCACATGGGCTTCAGCTGGGATGGCGAGCGTCCGGACGAGGCCGAGGTGAACGAGCTGCTCAAGGCCATGAAGACCCCGACCGAGGACCGCTACCTGCAGCTGCAGCGCGCCATCTGGGGCGGCGCCACCATCGAGCAGCTGTTCGAGGCCACCAAGATCGACCCGTGGTTCCTCAAGCAGTTCACTCTCATCAACGAGACCGCGATTGAGGTGCGCGACGCCGAAACGCTGAGCTTCCGGCTGCTCAAGAAGGCCAAGCAGGCCGGCCTGTCCGATCTGCAGATCGCGCATCTGCGGGGCCTGGGCGACGAGGGCGAGAACACGGTGCGCGAGCTGCGCTGGGCCTTCGGCCTGCGTCCGGTGTACAAGACCGTGGATACCTGCGCCGCCGAGTTCGACGCGGTCACGCCGTACTACTACTCGTGCTACGCCGACGAGACCGAACTGCGTCCGCGCGAACGCGAGGCCGTCATCATCCTGGGCTCCGGACCGAACCGCATCGGTCAGGGCATCGAGTTCGACTACACCTGCGTGCACGCGGTGCAGGAACTCGGCAAGGACTATGACACGATCATGGTCAACTGCAACCCGGAGACCGTCTCCACCGACTATGACATGTCGGATCGCCTGTACTTCGAGCCGCTGACCTTCGAGGACGTGCTGGAGATCTACGAGGCGGAGAAGAAGATGGGGCCGGTCAAGGGCGTCATCGTCCAGCTCGGCGGGCAGACGCCGCTGTCGCTGGCCGCCCGACTCAAGGCCGCCGGCGTGCCGATCCTCGGCACCACGCCCGAATCGATCGATCTGGCCGAGAACCGCGAACTGTTCGGCGAGGTGCTGAAGAAGGCCCGTATGAACGCCCCGCGGTACGGCACCGCGCTGAGCCTGGAGGAGGCGCAGGAGGCCGCCCGTTCGATCGGCTATCCGGTGCTGGTGCGCCCGAGCTATGTGCTCGGCGGCCGCGGCATGGAGATCGTCTACGACGATGCGCAGCTGGAGAAGTACGTGAACCGCGCGCTGGCCGAGGCGCAGGCCGATACCGTGGTCTCCGGCCGTCTGCCCTCGCCGCTGCTGATCGACAAGTTCCTGCAGGACGCCATCGAGGTGGACGTCGACGCGCTGTTCGACGGCGAGGAGCTGTACATCGGCGGCATCATGGAGCATGTGGAGGAGGCCGGCGTCCATTCGGGCGATGCGGCCTGCACCCTGCCGCCGTCCACGCTGTCCGACGACCAGATCCGCCGTCTGCGCGAGGGCACCTACGCCATCGCCAAGGGCTGCGGCGTGCAGGGCCTGATCAACGTGCAGTACGCGTTCATGGCCAATACGCTGTATGTCATCGAGGCCAACCCGCGCGCCTCGCGCACCGTGCCGTTCGCCTCCAAGGCCACCGGCGTGGCCCTGGCCAAGGCCGCGGCCCGCATCATGGCCGGTGAGACCATCGCCCAGCAGCGCGCCAACGGGCTGCTGCTTCCCGAGGGCGACGGCGGCGTCATGCATGTCGGCCAGCAGGTGGCGGTCAAGGAGTCGGTGCTGCCGTTCAAGCGCTTCCGCACCCCGGTGGGCAAGACCGTGGACATCCTGCTCGGCCCCGAGATGCGTTCCACCGGCGAGGTCATGGGCTTCGACCGCGACTTCCCGCACGCGTTCGCCAAGAGCCAGCTGGCCGCCTATGACGGTGGCCTGCCGACCAGCGGCAACGTGTTCATCTCGGTCAACGATTCCGACAAGCGCCAGCTGCCGTTGATGGCCGTGCGTCTGGTGGAGCTCGGCTTCACGCTGTGGGCCACCGAAGGCACCGCCTCGGTGCTGCGCCGGTACGGCATCGAATCGAAGATCGTGGACAAGATCACCGCTCGTGTGGACACCTCTGCCGACGCCCAGGTGGAGATCAAGCATGCCGAAGGCAGCGTGGGCAAGAACGTCGTCGAGCTCATCGAAGAAGGCAAGATCGACATGGTGCTCAACACGCCGAACTCGCGCGGATCGCGGTCGGATGGCTATTCGATCCGCGCCGCGGCGATTGCCGCCGACCTGCCGCAGTTCACCACCATGACCGAGTTCTCGGCCGTGCTGATGGCGATTGAGGCGGTGAAGCGCAACGACTATCAGATCATGAGCATCCAGGAGCATGCTCAGCAGTTGTTCGACTTGGAAAGGTCGTGATGACGATGGCCGAGACCGTCAGCAGTGAAGAGATTCAGATGCGCAGGTCCGATTTCGGTCTGCGATTGAAGAATTCCATGGACAAGTATGGTCCATTGTGTGTGGGCATCGATCCGCACCGGAAACTCCTCACCGACTGGGGGTACAACGTGGACGCCGACGGCGCCGAACTGTTCGCGATGCGCATGCTGCAGGCCGCGAACGGTCGCGCCGCCGCGGTCAAGTTCCAGGTGCCGATGTTCGAACGGTACGGGTCCAAGGGATTCGCCGCGCTCGAACGCGTGCTGTATGCGGCCCGCCAGATGGAGATCATCACCATCGTGGACTGCCTGCACGGCGGCCTGCCCACCACGATCTCGGCCATCGCCGACGCCTATTTCAAGCCGGGTGCGCCGATGCTCGCCGACGCCATCACCCTGCTGCCGTACTACGGCGCCCGCTCCCTGCAGGGCGTGATCAACGACGCCCTGAACAACAGCCGCGGCGTGTTCGTGGCCTCGCTGACCTCGAACCAGGAGGGCGCGAGCATGCAGACCGCCATCCGCCAGAGCGGCGAGTACAAGGGCAAGACCGTGGCCTACGGCATCGCCAGCACCGCGCAGAAGTTCAACAAGGGCATCAACGGCATGGGCTCGGTCGGCCTGATCATCGGCGCCACCATCGGTCAGTGGATCGATGACAGCGGCGTGGACCCGGCGAAATTCACCGGCCCGATCCTGTCTCCCGGCTACGGCTGGCAGGGTGCCGAGGCCAAGGATCTGCGCACCGTGTTCAAGGGCACCAAGGGCAATGTGCTGGTCACCGTGTCCCGATTCATCGCGGCGCACGGCCCGGACATCGCCTCGCTGTCGCAGGCCACCGAGGCCATCGCGCTGGATGTGCGCCAGGCGCTGATGGAGGCCACGCAGGAGGGGACCGCTGAAACGGAGGATGACGCCGAGTGAACTACCAGACATCCACCCCTGCGGAATCCGGAACTCCGCTCTCGACCGACGCGACGCATCCGACTGACACAACCTGGATGAACGATTCGTCTCCGGCAGGACCACGCACCGGTCGCCTTATCGTGCTCACCGGTCCGGCCGGCGTGGGCAAGGGCACGGTGGAGGCCAAGTTGCGCGCCGACCATCCGGAGATCTGGCTGTCGGTGTCGGCCACCACCCGCGCCCCGCGTCCGGGCGAGGTGGACGGCGTGAACTACCATTTCGTGACCGAAGAGGAATTCCTCGCCGAGGAACGGTCCGGCCGGTTTCTGGAGACCGCCGTGGTGCATGGCATGGCGCATTACGGTACGCCGCTGCAGCCGGTGCTTGACCATCTGGACGCCCATGTCCCTACGATTCTGGAGATCGATCTGCAGGGAGCCCGCCGGGTCAAGGAACGTGCCGCGGAACTCGGCATGGAGGTCGTGACGGTGTTCCTGGCGCCGCCTAGCTTCGACGAACTGGTCCGCAGACTGGTCGGCCGTGGCACCGAGACGGAGGAGCAGCGCAACCGGCGTCTTGAGACCGCGCGCGTGGAGCTGGCCGCCGAATCCGAATTCGACGTTGTCATCGTCAACGATGATGTCGACCGCGCCGCCGGCGAACTGTGGTCCGTCATCGCCCGCGAATACGGGATCAAGGCATAACCCCCGGTATATCCCCTAAGGGCTGCCTTCCGACGGCCTGTGTCGGAACCGGGGAGACCCCTGATACCTTTCGCATCCCCCCGTGCCAGAATGGAGACAGGAGCCGGTATGGGGCCGGCGTCAGGGGAAGGAGTGGCCATGCCAGGGGGAATACGGAGCGTCGTCGGCGAACGGGAGTGCCGGCGCACGATGACGCCCACGGCCCGGTCGACGGCTGCCGCTATGAGTTCCTGGTCGTCGACGACGGCTCGACGGACGCGACGCGCAGCCTCGTGCGCGACTACGCCGCGACGCGCGGCAACGTCGGCTACGTGTTTCTGTCACGTAACTTCGGCAAGGAACGTGCGATGCTCGCCGGCCTCGATTGGGCGAATGGTGACGCGGCTGTCATCATCGATGCCGACATGCATGATCCGCCCGAGCTCATTCCCGGTATGGTGGCGCTCTGGAGGGAAGGCTACGACGTATATGCCCGGCGGCGCTCGCGGGCGGGGGAGAGCTGGTTCAAACGCGCCACCTCGCGCTGGTCTACCGGGTGCTGGCTGCGATGAGTCCGGTCACGATCCAGCCGGATACCGGCGATTTCCGGCTGCTCGACCGGCGGTGCGTGCTCGCGCTGCGGCGGTTACGTGAGGCGAACCGCAACACCAAGGCGCTGTTCAGCTGGATCGGCTTTCGCAAGAAGGAGATCCTGTACGACCGTGACGCGTGTTTGGCTGGACGCAGCAAATGGAGCTACCCGAAGCTCGTGCGGCTCGCGATCGATGGCATCACCTCGTTCTCGACGGCACCGCTGCGCGTGGCCTCCTACATGGGCGGCATCGTGTCCGTGCTGGCGCTGGTACGCGTCGTCGCCGACCTGAGACATATGATCCTGGCGCTGCCGGTGCTTGTGCTCGGTCCGCTCGCTCTGCGCTACGGTTACGAGATCCGCATGTACGCGCTGCTCATGCTGCTGGCGGCGCTCGGTACGCTGCTCCTGTTCCATGCCACGCGTGCCGAGGACGCGCTTGCAAGGGGAAGAAGCGATGCGACCGCCCGGCGGCGTGTCTGGGTGTGGTGGGTGCTCTATGCGGTCGTCGTCTGCCTCGGCATGCTCACGCAGTACCTCATCGCGTTCCTGTGGGCCGTCCAAGCGGTCTGGCTGCTTGCACGAACGCTGCACACACACCCGGCGCGCGGTGATGCGTCGTCATGGCGGTGGAGACGGAAACGCCAACCGGCGAGGCGGCAGCCGGACGGGGCGCATCTGGTTCCGCCGCTGGGGTGCCTGGATCGTCGTGGTTGCGATGATGGCGCTCGGCGACATGGGATTGGCCGTGCATGGCAATGTCATCTATGAGAAAGGTTACGTGCCCCATGCCCGGCAGGCGGCGACCGCGGCGCCATGCTCGCCCGACGTCGCCGTGGTCGCCGCCGATCCATACACGTACATCGACGCCGTCGCCTATTACCGCGACTGTGCGAACTATTGGCTCATCGAGCCGGAGGACGGCATCCCGACCCGTGGTGGCTATGCGCCGCTCCCTTGATGATCTACCCGACGGGATGGATTCCGTCACCGTATTGGTGAGCGACGGACAGCATCCCGGCTCGTTCGCCAGTACACATCACCCGGTGGAGGGTACGGAGCGGATCGGCGAGTACACAGTGCTGCGCTTCCGATGAGCGTCGGACCGTGAGGGCGACTCTCGACCTTGGCGTGTGATGTGTCAGACCATATCTCGCCGGATTCGGATCTGGATTCGCCGGCTGCCGTGATTCGCATGGTGACGCGTTCGTTCGGCACAGGCTAGGGGAGCAGAATGTTGCGTTACGGACTGGTGACAGGCGGAGTACAGATGGCTCCGTCTGTACTCCACCTGGCACCGGGACAAAACAGGGCGGCATCAGGTGCAGCGGGATGATGCGTGATGCCGGTTTCCCACGCCGTTCGATACCTCGGATGTTCTATTCCCTGCCAAAGCGGAACGGAAGAGACGGGGACGAATCGAATGCAGGTGGACGGTGCCGTTTGCACGCCGACAAGACTGGGAATGTTGTGTTAGGGGTGGAGACAAGTGGAGTGTCGATGGCTCCGTCTGTACTCCATCTGTCACCTGTTCCTGCGAGTACTCCATCCGGTCCCGAGGCGAATAGGAAGAGAAGAGGCAACTGGGCTCAGCCGGAAGTAGCCGGGAATGGCCAGGAACTGCCGGGAATGGCGTTGGCTGGAACGGCGCTGTCTGGAACCGAGAGAGGAATTATGGTTCAGCCACGAGGACGACACCCGCAGTACCGTCATGTAGACTGGCGGTACACCGTTATGGGTGTGTACGTACACAGGAAAACCATGTGGGGGCATGGAAAGTGGGGTTGATATGGCGAATGAACGGCTGCAAATCAGGCTGGATGATCAGATTAAAACGAATGCGGAACGGGTCGCAGCCGAATTGGGGCTGAGCCTGGGTTCGATTGTGCTGATGACGCTTAAGCAGTTGATTCGCGATGAGGCGTTGCCGTTTGTACCTACGGCTGTCGGCGCAGTGGAACTCGATGACATGCGGAGGGAGGGCGCCAGAAAACAGGCGAAGAAGAAGCCGGAGAACGGCGGCTGGGACATCGCCAAAGGATATGACACGTCCATGTGGTTGGATATCGAGACACTGAAACAATGGGATGGCACTGAGTACGTCGATGACATGGACGATCCCACTATCTTCTCGGCGTACCAACAGTGGAAACATCACGGGACTGACCCGTATGAGACGTTTACGCGGGCCGGGTGGACGATGATGACCTTGATTCGCAAGCCGCGTCCGCGTCGGTGGTAAGCGGCGAACGAAACACCAATTGGCATGCGCGGCTCAATATACGTAGTGGTTCCTGCCGCATGCCAGTGAAACGGACATGGTGGCAACCCCATCAGATGGGATTGCCACCATGTGGCCTGTAATTCATGATGTAGTCGGGAACCGGCGTTGTGGTTCAGCGGGTTCCCGGTTTGAATGCTCAGGCCAGGCCGCTGAGCTTGTTGATCAGCTCGGGATCGCGCGTGGCGCCCTTGTCCGCCGAACGGGCGAACGCGGCGTACGCCTTGAGCGCCTGCGAGACCTGACGGTCGCGGTGCGCCACGTACCCGTCGCCGGCCTCGATCTCGGCGCGGCGGGCGTTCAGCTCCTCGTCGCTCAGTTCCACGTTGATCGTGCGGGCGGGGATGTCGATGTCGATCATGTCGCCGTTCTTGACCAGCGCGATCGGACCCTTGTTCGCCGCCTCAGGGGCCACATGGCCGATCGACAGGCCGGAGGAGCCGCCGGAGTAACGGCCGTCGGTGATCAACGCCACCTCCTTGCCGATGCCCTTGCCCTTGACGAACGAGGTCGGATACAGCATCTCCTGCATGCCCGGGCCGCCCTTAGGGCCCTCGTAGCGGATGATCAGCGCCTGACCGGGCTTCAGCGTGTCATTGAGGATGACCTCGATGGCCTGCTCTTGGGATTCCACAACCAACGCCGGACCATGGAACTTCCAGATCTCCTTGGGCACGCCCGCGGTCTTGACCACGCAGCCGTCGGGCGCCAGGTTGCCGCGCAGCACGGCCAGGCCGCCCTCGGTCACGGCAGGGTGATCGATGTCATGGATCGCGCCGTTGACGCGGTCGGTGTCCAACGAGTCGAACAGCGTCTCGTGCGTGAACGGATCGGGCGACACGATATGGCCCGGGGCGGCATGGAACAGCCGCTTGGCCTCGTCGGTGCAGGTGGGCCGCATGATGTCCCAGGCGTCCAGCTTGGCCTCAAGCGAGGGATAGTCCACCGAATGCACGTCGCGGTGCAGCTTGCCGGCGCGGTCGAGCTCGCCGAGGATGCCGGTGATGCCGCCGGCGCGGTGCACGTCGGAGATCTCCCACTCGCCGGACGGGCTGGCCTTGCAGATGCACGGCACGGTGTGGCTGATGCGCTCGATGTCGTCCAGCGTGAAGTCCACGTCGGCGGACTGCGCGGCGGCCAGGATATGCAGCACGGTGTTGGTCGAGCCGCCCATGGCCACATCCATCGTCATCGCGTTCTCGAACGCATGCTTGGTGGCGATCGAGCGCGGCAGCACCGAGGCGTCGTCCTCATGGTAGTAGCGGTTGGCCAGATCCACGATCACGCGGCCGGCCTTCTCGAACAGCTGCTTGCGGTACGCGTGCGAGGCGAGCGTGGTGCCGTTGCCGGGCAGAGCCAGGCCCATCGCCTCGGTCAGGCAGTTCATCGAGTTCGCCGTGAACATGCCGGCGCAGGAGCCGCAGGTCGGGCACACGGTCCGCTCGTAGGCCAGCAGGTCCTCCTCGGAGACGTTATCGTCCGCCGTGGCGTACATGACGTCGATCAGGTCGGTGTTCTTCTTGACGGTGCCGTCGGGCAGCACGGTGGTGCCGGCCTCCATCGGGCCGCCGGAGACGAAGATCGTCGGGATGTTCAGGCGCAGGGCGGCCATCAGCATGCCCGGGGTCACCTTGTCGCAGTTCGAGATGCACACCAGCGCGTCCGCGCAATGGGCGTTCACCGTGTACTCGATCGAATCGGCGATGATGTCGCGGCTCGGCAGCGAATACAGCATGCCGGTATGGCCCATGGCGATGCCGTCGTCGATGGCGATGGCGTTGAACTCGCGCGGGATGCCGCCGGCGGCCTTGACGGCCTCGGAGACGATGCGGCCCACCTGCTGCAGATGCACGTGGCCGGGCACGAATTCGGTGAACGAGTTGGCGATGGCGACGATCGGCTTGCCGAAATCCTTGGCGTCGACGCCGGCGGCACGGTACAGCGCGCGCGCACCCGCGAAGGTGCGGTCCTTCATGAGTTTTTCAGAACGCATTTCCATACCGACCATTCAAGTCGAGAACGGCCCGCCGCGGCCCGCCGCTGGTCACATCGTGGAACGAGGCAGGATATCGGGGCAGTGGGGTATACTTGCACGGTTGGAATACGTATTCTCAAGCATGGGAGAACATCATATGGCTTTCGGTACCGATCCCACCCCGCAGGGTCTGGCGGATCCGCCCATCGACGATCTGATGGAGCATGCTGACTCCAAGTACGCGCTCGCCATCTTCGCGGCCAAGCGCGCCCGTCAGATCAATTCGTACTTCACCCAGCTCAACGAGGGCCTGCTGCAGAACGTCGGCCCGCTGGTCGAATACCAGAACCAGGAGAAGCCGCTGTCCATCGCGTTCCGTGAGATCGACAGCGGCCTGCTCGAGGAGACGCTCGGCGAGGACGACCTGAGCGAAGGCAACTGAACCGGTGATCGTCGGCGGGCGTATTCGTGGCTTGATGCCGGAACCGCTCGCGGCCACCAGTGCGTCCCGACCGGAAACCGTGTTGGTTACACGCGGGGCCGGCCGGGACGTTGCGTATGAGGCGGACAGTCGGTGGCGGGCCCTCTCGGAGTTGGGCCGAGGAGTGCTTGCCCATGACTGCCAGAAGGAGCTTACGGATGAATGAACCACGGCTGATCACGGCGGAATCGGTGACCGAAGGCCACCCCGACAAGATCTGCGACCAGATCTCGGACGCGATCCTGGATGATATGCTGCGCCAGGATCCGCACTCCCATGTGGCGGTGGAGACCTCGGCCACCACCGGACAGTTCTTCGTGTTCGGTGAGGTCACCAGCGAGGGCTACAGCGATATCCAGAGCATCGTGCGCTCCACCGTGCGCGACATCGGGTACACCAGCTCCCGGATCGGACTGGACGCCGACTCATGCGGCGTGCTGGTCTCCCTGACCGAACAGAGCGCGGAGATCAACCAGGGCGTGGCACGGTTGGACCGCGAACGGGAATCGACCGCCAGCCGCGAGGAACGCTACGAGGCGCAGGGCGCCGGCGACCAGGGCGTGATGTTCGGCTACGCCTGCGACGAGACCGACGTGCTGATGCCGATGCCGATCCATCTGGCGCACCGGTTGGCGTACCGGCTCGCCCAGGTGCGCAAGCAGGGCATCGTGCCCCATCTGCGCCCGGATGGCAAGACGCAGGTGACCATCGAATACGACGAGCATGACCATCCGATGCGTGTGGACACCGTGCTGGTCTCCACGCAGCATGACCCCGAGGTCTCGCGCGAATGGCTGGCCGACCAGCTGGCCGCGCATGTGATCCGTCCTGTGCTGGACGAGGTGTGCGGCGGGCGGGTGGCGCATGACGACTTCCGCCTGCTGGTGAATCCCACCGGTTCGTTCGTGCTGGGCGGGCCGGCCGCCGACGCGGGGCTGACCGGCCGCAAGATCATCGTGGACACGTACGGCGGCGCCGCGCACCACGGCGGCGGCGCGTTCTCCGGCAAGGATCCGAGCAAGGTGGACCGTTCCGCCGCCTACGCGGCACGCTGGGTGGCCAAGAACATCGTGGCCGCCGGACTGGCGCACAAGGTGGAGGTGCAGGTGGCCTACGCCATCGGCGTGGCCGACCCGGTGAGCATCAACGTGGACACGTACGGCACCGAGATCGGCGTGAACCGAGAGCAGATCCAGCACGCGGTGCGCGAGGTGTTCGACCTGCGCCCGGCCGCCATTATCGACGAACTGGACCTGCTGCGGCCGATCTATGCGAAAACCGCCGCCTACGGCCATTTCGGCCGCGAGGACGCCGACTTCACCTGGGAGCGCACGAACCGGGTCGAGGCGCTGCAGGCCGCCATCCGGTAAGTCATGAGTCGCATCCGCATGGTTGCTGCATTACTCTGGAGTGCATGAGTACACCGGACGCCGAACAGCTGGCGCTTGACGGCCTGGCGCCGCGCAAGCGCCGCAAGCGCGCGCCTGCGGAACGGACCGCCGCGTCGGAGCATCCGATCGCCCGGGTGGTGCTCGATGTGCAGGCCACCCATCTGGGGCAGACCTTCGACTACCTGATCGACGAACGGCAGTCGGAATCGGTCCGCGCCGGCGTTCTGGTCCGGGTCAGGTTCGGCGGCCGGCGTGTCAACGGCGTGGTCTGGGAACGGGCCGACCGCAGCGATACGCCGTCCTCGTCGTTGCGCTATCTGGAGCGCGTGCTCGGCCCGCAGGTGGTGGTGCCCGCTTCGATGCGCGAGGACATCACCCGGATTGCGGACGCCTACGGGGGGACCCGCGCCAACATCCTGCGGCTGGCGGTGCCGCCGCGCGTGGCCCGTGTGGAGCAGGAACAGCAGATGGTGGCGCCGTTCACCCGCCGCGGTGCCGCCGCCGAGGCGCTGCGGCGGATGCCGGACGACTATCGGCGGGTATTGGCGTCCTCCTATGACGGGTTGCAGGGACTCGACGATGCGCTGCACGGCGGCCGGTTCCGCGCGTTCGCCGTCGATCCGTTGCCCGGGGTGGGGGAATGGTGCCGTCTGGCCGGCTGGATGGCGCTGACCGCCATGTCGGCGGGCAAGGCCGTGGTCATCGTGCTGCCCACGATGCGTGAGGTGAACGATCTGTCCCGCGAGTTGACCGGCTTGGGGTTGCGGATGTTCGAACGGACCGGTGCCACGAACGGCGGATACGACGGCGACGTGGCCGTGCTGAACGCCTCGCTGGCACCGGCGGAACGGTATCGGGCGTACCTTGCGGTGGCATCGGGCGCGGTCCGCTGCGTGATCGGCACGCGGGCGGCGATGTATGCGCCGGTCGAGGGCCCGGCGCTGTTCATGATCCTGGAGGATATCGATTACCAGTATGCCGACGGGATGATGCCATACGCCCACGCCCGCGGCGTGCTGCGGCTGCGCGCCCGCAGCCATGACGGCGTGTTCGTGGCGATGGCGCAGGCGCGCAGCCCGATCAGCCAATGGGAATGCGGCGCGAACCATGTGGCGCAGACCCCGGTGAGCGGGTTCAGCACGTCCGTCAGACCGTTGCCGTCGGTGATCAAGGAACGGCTGCCGTGGGTGCGCTGGCTCAACCGCGAGGAGCTGGGGCGGCTGGGGGATACGACGCTGGGCGCCCGCGTGCCGCATACCGCCGTTACGATCCTGTCCAAGGCGTTGGAAAGCGGGCCGGTGCTCCTGTCGGTGCCCCATGACGGCATCGACGAGACGCTGAGCTGCGCCGCCTGCCATCGCCGCGCCCGCTGCCCCCGCTGCACGGGGCCGTTGGCCGGACTGTGGCAGGGCACGCCCCGTTGCCTGTGGTGCGGCGCGACGGCGGTGCAGTGGCGGTGCCCGGGATGCGGCGGCGAACGGATGCGCGTGGTGCGCGTCGGCGCCGCCGGCACGGCGCAGGAATTGCGCGGGCTGTTCCGTCATGTGCCGATCGTGGTGTCCAGCCCCAACCAGCCGCGCGGCATCGTGGAGGACGTGGCCTGCGCCCCGATGATCGTGATCGCCTCGCTGGGCGCCGAGCCGCGGGTCCGCGGGGATGGCACCGGCAATACGGAATACCGCGCCGTGGCGATTCTGGACGCCTGGACCAGCCTGTACGGCATCGGTGTGGACGCCCGTGAGGACACGTTGACGGCGTGGATGCGCGTGGTGTCGATGTGCGCGCCGCGCTCCCGGGGCGGGCAGGCGTTGTTGCTGGGGGAGACGGACCCGGTGATCGCCCGGTCGCTGGCATTGTGGGACGGCCGGGTCCTGGCGGCGCAGGAGCTCGCCGAACGCGCGGAGACCGGGCTGCCGCCCGTCGTCGGCGCCGCATGCGTGTGGGGACGACGCGATGTGGTGCGTGCGGCCTTGGAGCATATCGGCGCGTTCACCGGCGACCTCGCCGTCATCGATACCGGTCAGGGGGGTGTGCCGGCGGTATGGGGGCCCGTGCCGATCGCACAGCCGCGCACGATCGACGCCCGCGAGCTTGAGGCCACGCAGGACCGGGTCAAGGCGGTGGTACGGGTGCCGTTGTCCGAACGCGCCGAACTGGCGAGACGGCTGCGTGCGGAGGTCGCACGGCATGTGGCCGCACGCGAGCCGGGCGAGCTGCGGTTCCAGCTCGACCCCAAGGATCTGATCTGACGGGAGCCGTCTCGGCTAGACTGGGGGATGAATGCCGCCGTGCGGGGATCCGCAGCTGGATGGCGGCGCGGACCGATGGCAAGGAGGACGCCGTGAAGGGATGGCCGGGCGAGCCGGAGATGGATTACGACGTGATGGTGGCCGACGATGCGGCGGCCGCGGCCGCGGGCAGGCCGATCGAGAACGTGATCTTCGATTTCGGCAATGTACTGATCTACTGGGATCCGGCCGCCGTGCTGGTGCCCCGGTACAGCGAGCGGACCGTGGAGCAATTCCTCGACAACGACATCTCGGGATTCTATGACGCCAACGACATGATGGATGGCGGCGTCTCTCACGAGGAGGCCATCGCGTGGATGCGCCGCACGCATGGGGACGAATGGGCCGACATCCTGGAATACTACGTGGCGAACTTCCGCGATTCGCTGGTCGGCGTCGTGCCCGGCGCGCGTGTGCTGGTCAACGATCTGAAGGCCGCGGGCGTCGGCGTGTGGGGGCTGTCGAACTGGGAGAGGGAGCTCTACCCGATCGCCGAGGAATGCTGCCCGATCCTGCAGCAGCTGGACGGCAAGGTGGTCTCCGGATACGTGAGGCTGCGCAAGCCGCACCGCGACATCTACGAGTATGCGCTGCGCGAGTTCGGCATCGACCCGTCAACCGCCGTGTTCATCGACGACAAGGCCATGAACATCGTCGGGGCGAACGCCGCGGGCATCCGCGGCGTCCGGTTCAGCGACCCGCGCCGGCTGCGCGAACTGCTGATCGAGGCGGGCGTCAATATCCCCGCGGTGGCCTAGTGACCGAAGGCTTCGGCGGCACGTCCTGATGGCGTGCAGCGGCAGCGAAGTGGAGCATGATTAAGGAGTCGATGATGGTGAAGGTGCTGTTCGCCGGCACCCCCGATGTGGCGGTGCCCGCCTTGCGGGCGTTGGCCGGGGATGCCGAGCATTTCGAGGTGGTGGCCGTGCTGACGCGTCCGGACGCGCCGACCGGGCGCGGACGCAGGCTGATGCCCAGCCCGGTCAAGCAGGCGGCCATGGAACTGGGGCTGCCGGTTATCGAATCCGATCCGGGCGAGGAGACCTTCATCGCCGAACTGGCCGCCACCGGCGCCGAAGCCGCCGCGGTGGTGGCGTACGGCAGACTGCTCAAGCAGGATGTGCTCGACGCGTTGCCGATGGGCTGGTACAACCTGCATTTCTCGTTGCTGCCGCAGTGGCGTGGCGCCGCACCGGTGCAGCGCGCCATCTGGGCGGGCGACGACGTGACCGGCGCCACGGTGTTCCGCATCACCCGCGGCATGGACGCCGGCCCGATCCTGGCCCAATCCACGGTCTCGATCGGCGCCCACGAGACCTCGGGCGAGCTGCTGGCCCGTCTGGCCGAGGACGGCTCGCATCTGCTGGCCTCCGCGCTGCTGGGCATGGCGGAGGGCCGGATCGTGCCGGTCGAACAGCCGCAGGGCGCCTATGAGAAGGCCGAGAAGATCACCGTGGAGGACGCCCGCATCCGTTTCGACGTGCCGGTGTTCGCCGTGGACCGGCAGATCCGCGCCTGCACGCCCAACCCGGGCGCCTGGTGCGAACTGCATGCGCAGGGCGGCGACGAGCCGGTCGTCCTGCATGTGCTGTCCGCCCGCCCGGCCGATATGACGCATCCCGCCGTGCCGACGGATCTCAATCCGGGCATGCTGCGCGTCGGCAAGAAGAACGTCTGGGTCGGCACCGCCAGCGACCCGCTGGAACTGACCGAGGTCAAGGCGCAGGGCAAGAAGGCGATGCGCGCCGCGGACTGGGCGCGCGGCGCCCGCCTGGGCGAGGCCGCATACTGCGACTGAGGGGACCCGACCGTCCGTCACCGGCATTGTGCAGCGGTAGCGGGCGGTGTCACGGTTCAGCGCAGCAGCTCCAGCACGCGCGTCAGATCGCGCTCGTCGATGGCGTGGGGTGCCGCGGCCCGTACGGCCGGTTTGGCGCAGAACGCCACGCCGAGCCCGGCCGTCAGGATCATCGGGATGTCGTTCGCGCCGTCGCCCAGGGCCACGGTCTGGCTCATCGGCACGCCGTCGGCCTGCGCCCAGGTGACCAGCGACTGCCGCTTGAGATCGCGGGTCACGATCGGACCGACGATCCGGCCGGTCAGCACGCCGTCGACGACCTCCAGACGGTTCGCCAACGCATGGTCGATGCCGGCGTCGGCCACCAGATCATCCACCACCTCATGGAATCCCCCGGAGACCACGCCGACCGTCCACCCGTGGCCGTGCAATGCGTCGATCAGCTCCAAGGCGCCGGTGGTGAAATGAACGGCGGCGCGGGTCCTGGCGAACACGGATGCCGGCAGGCCCTGCAGCAACGCCACACGGGCGCGCAGCGCCTCGGCGAAATCCAGTTCCCCCGCCATGGCGCGGGCCGTGATCCGCGCCACGCGGTCGCCCACTCCCGCGGCCTCGCCCAACAGGTCGATGACCTCCTCGTCGATCAGCGTGGAGTCCACGTCCATGACCAGCAATCCGGGCCGCGTCAGTGTCGGCTTGTCAAGGGGCTGCAAAGTTTCTTCGGGCATACCGTTGATTTTCGGTAATCGCTGGGACAATATGGAACAATGTCAGGTATGGGTTTTTCTGTTCTACTATCCGCAGCCGCCCCGTTGTGCGAGACCAACGAGGGGGGCATCATCGGATCCATTACGGATTGGCTGGTGTCGATCATGGATGCGGTCGGCGGCATCGGCATATCGCTGGCCATCGCATTGGAATCGATCTTCCCCCCGATCCCCAGCGAGGTCATCCTGCCCCTGGCCGGCTTCACGGCGGCGCGCGGCAGCTTCGGCGTGATCGAGGCGATCATCTGGGCCACCGTGGGCTCCCTGCTCGGCGCGTGGGCCCTGTACGGCATCGCCCGATGGATCGGATTGGAACGCATCCAGCGCATCGTCGACCGAATCCCCGGCGTCGATCGTGACGACGTGGCCAAGGCCGACCGGTGGTTCACCCGATACGGCCACTGGTCGGTGCTGATCGGGCGCGTGATTCCGGTGGTCCGCTCGCTGATCTCGATACCGGCAGGCTTCAACAAGATGAGCTTCCTGACGTTCAGCGGCTGGACCCTGCTGGGCTCCGCCGTCTGGAACACCATCCTGATCTGCGCCGGCTATCTGCTCGGCGACCAATGGTGCTCCATCCTCGGCGTGCTTGACGCCTTCGAGAACATCGTCATCGTCATCGTCGTCGTGGCCGTCATCCTGCTGCTCATCCGCTGGGTCCGCAACCTGATGAAGGGCAAACGGAACGGAGGCGAACAGTCCGAATGACGCAGGATGCGCAGTCGCCACAGGATCTGGCGGCCCTGAACGACCGGCTCATGGCTCGCAACCATGCGTTGGCCGAAGCGTTGAGCCGGGCGGGCAAGGAGCTGGCGAAGGCCAAGGCGCAGATCAGTCAGATTACCCGGCCGCCGCTGACTTTCGCCACCATGGTGCGCGTGGACGGCAGCCATATCGACGACGAGGGCGTACGCCACGCCAGCGCGGAGGTCATCGCCGGAACGCGCCGCATGATCGTGCCCATCGTCGCGTCGCTGAACCCCGCCGGACTCGAACCGGGCCGGACCGTGCTGCTCAACGAGAACATGGTGCTCGTCGACCAGCGTGACGTGGACGGCGTCGGAACGGTGCGGCGCGTGGCGCAGGTCCTGGACGACGGTCGCCTGATCGTCGAGGACAACGCCGGCAACCCCACGCTGGTCCGCCGCGCGACGGCGCTCGCCGACGTGAGCCTGGGCCCCTCGGACCGGGTGACGGTGGACCCCTCCTGCCGGCTGGCGCTGGAACTGCTGCCCGGCGAGGACGACGCCGACCTGGTGCTGGAGGAGACCCCCGACGTCACGTTCGCGGACATCGGCGGCCTCGACGAGCAGATCGAACGCATCCGTGACGCCGTGCAGCTGCCGTTCCTGCACCGCGAACTGTTCGAACGCTACAATCTGAACCCGCCCAAGGGCGTGCTGCTGTACGGTCCTCCGGGCAACGGCAAGACGCTGATCGCCAAGGCGGTGGCCCACATGCTGGCCGAAGGCAGCGAATCCGGCGGCGTGTTCCTGTCGGTCAAAGGCCCCGAACTGCTCAACAAATTCGTCGGCGAATCCGAACGGCTGATCCGTCTGATCTTCGCACGCGCCCGCGAACGCGCCGCCTCGGGTCGCCCCGTCATCGTGTTCATCGACGAGATGGATTCGCTGCTGCGCACCCGAGGCTCCGGCGTCTCCAGCGATGTGGAGACCACCATCGTGCCGCAGTTCCTCGCCGAACTCGACGGCGTGGAGCAGTTGGACAACGTCATGGTCATCGGTGCCTCGAACCGTGTGGACATGATCGACCCCGCCGTGCTGCGCCCGGGCCGTCTGGACGTGAAGATTCGCGTGGACCGCCCCGGACCACGCCAGGCGGACGACATCATCCGCCACTACCTGACCGACGACCTGCCGCTGGAGCAAGGCGTGGACGCGCAGGCCCTGGCCCGTGTGCTGGTGGGCGACATCTACGCGCAGGACGAGCACCGGCATGTGTGCGACGTGTGCGACGAACACGGCCAATGGCGTGCCATCCACATGTCCGACGTGGTCTCCGGCGCCATGCTGAAGAACATCGTGGACCGCGCCAAAACCCGTGCGGTCAAGGCCTCGATCGAAACCGGCGTGTCCGCCGCGCTGAGCGTGGACATGCTGGCCGTGGCCGCGCAGGAGGAGTTCCGGGAGAGCGTGGACGCCATCCTGGACGCGGACCCGGTGCAATGGTCGCGGATCGCCGGATTCGAATCCGGCAGCGTGACCCGCATCCGTCCGGCCGGCGACGCACGGACCGCGTAGGAAAGGCAGTCGATATGAGTGTACGTCGTGTGATGGGCACGGAAACCGAGTACGCCGTCTCCCAACGCGGCGTGGACCGGTACAATCCGGTGCGTCTGTCCTTCGACGTGGTGGCGGCCGCGGCCGACCCCCGCACCTCGCATATCCGATGGGACTACCGGGGCGAGGATCCGGTCAACGACGCGCGCGGCCACCGTCTGCCGCGTGCCGCCGCGCACCCGGATATGCTGACCGACGAGCCGCAGCTGCACATCGTCAACGTGATCGAGCCCAACGGCGGGCGTGTCTACGTCGACCACGCCCACCCCGAGTACTCGTCGCCCGAGACCATGGACCCGTTCGACGCGGTGCGCTACGACCACGCCGGCGATCTGATCATGGCCGCGGCGGCGCGCCGCGCCAGCGCGCACACCGGCACCGTCATCGAGCTGCACCGCAACAACGTGGACGGCAAGGGCGCCAGTTGGGGCACGCATGAGAACTATATGATGGACCGCGCGGTGCCGTTCGACCGGGTCACGGCGCTGATGACCGCCCACCTGGTCAGCCGCCAGATCTACGCCGGCTCCGGGCGCGTGGGCCTGGGCGAGCACAGCGAGGAGGCGGGCTTCCAGCTCAGCCAGCGCGCCGATTACATCCATATGCGCGTGGGCCTGCAGACCACCTTCGACCGCCCGATCATCAACACCCGTGACGAATCGCACAGCACGGCGCGATACCGCCGCCTGCACGTCATCGTCGGCGACGCGAACCGGATGGACGTGCCGCAGCTGCTCAAGCTCGGCACCACCTCCATGCTGCTGTGGCTGCTCGAACACGCGGAGGAGGGCGGCCTCGACTTCGAGGCGCTGATGGACGGGCTGGCGCTGGCCAATCCGGTTGGGGCGCTGCACACGGTCTCCCGCGACCTGACATGCGCCGCCCCGTTGGCGCTGGAATCGGGGGCGACGACCGACGCATGGAATATGCAGGTGTGGCTGCGCGGCGCGGTGTACGCGCTCGCCGCCACGGTGTACGGCACCGACAACCGTGGGGAGCCGTTGTGGCCGGACGAATCGACAGCGCGGGTCATGGCGATGTGGGGGCAGGCCCTGGCCGACGTGGCCGCCGTGCGCCACGCCGATGACGACGCCCGCCTGACGATGCGCGACGAGGCGTCGCGATTGGAATGGCTGCTCAAATGGCAGCTGATGGAACGCTACCGCCGTAAGCGGCATACGGGCGGCGCCCCGGCGGGTGCGGCGGCCGCGCGCTCCGGCATGGCGGGCGCGGCCGCCGGTTGGGACGATCCGCGGCTGGCGGCGCTGGACCTGGCCTGGGCGGCGCTGGACCCCGGCACATCGCTGACGGAACGACTGTCGGCATCCATGGCGCATCTGGACGGACGGGAACAGGTGGCGCGGGCGGCGGACGAACCGCCCGCCGACACCCGTGCATGGCTGCGCGCCGCGCTGGTGCGGCGCTACCCCGAACAGACGGTGGCCGCATCGTGGTCCCGGCTGACGGTCCGCGATGCGAGCCTGCCCTCGGGATTGCGTACACTGGATTGTGCGGACCCGTTGGCGCATACCCGTGATCGATGCGAACAGGCCGTGGAGGAATCGTGTGATGCGGCCGGACTGTTCGGCGCGTTGTGTGCGGATACCGGGAATACCCGGTAGAATCGCCCCACTGGAAGTAACGAATGAGAAACCGCCGGAATCAGGAACACGGCGCAGGACGAAACGAGATGACGATGGAACTGCAGGAAATGACGTTGGCCGTGGCCCGCATCGCGGTGGACGCGGGCAAGCACGTGCTGAGCGAACAGACCACGCCCCGGAAGCTGAACCGGTTGAAGGTGCCGAAGGAATCCACCCAGTTCGACCTGGACATCAACTACAAGCTGATGAATTTCCTCGGCCAGAGGCTGACGCAGCTCGAACCGTTCAACGGCCTGTGGAACGACCGTCCGGAGGAGTGCCGCCCCGGTGAACGCTACTGGTGCCCCGGCAATATCGACGGCGCCGTGAACTTCATCCGCAATATGCCGGAATGGTCGATCACCATCTCGCTGTTCGAGGTCAACGAGTACGGTTCCGCCCAGCCGATCCTCGGCGTGGTCCATGCCCCGGCGCTGGACATGACGTATATGGCCGTGCGCGGCATGGGCGCGATCCGTGTGCGCAAGACGCCGATCGGGGACAAGCGCGAGAAGATCATCCCCTCGACCACCCCCTCGCTGGACGGTTCGGTGGTCAGCTTCGGCATGTCGTACGTGCAGGAGGAATCGATGCGCGCCCTGCAGGTGGTGTCGGCGATCGCGGGCCGGCCGACCGACATCAAGCGCGTGGGGCCGGTGTCGCTGGACCTGTGCAAGGTGGCCGACGGCACCTATGACGCCTATTTCGAGCCGCATCTGCACACCTGGGATGTGCCGGCCGTGTCGGCGGGCGCCGTGGTGGTGTGGGAGTCGCAGGCCAAACTGCGCCAGTGGAACGGCACCGACATCCATTGGCGCAGCGATAATGACGTGGTCGCCTCGAACGGCATCATCATCAACGAATTGCGACCGTACCTGATCGAGAACTGAGCAGTCGCCTAATCGTGCGCCGGTGGGTCCGGCGCGGGCACGGACGCGGAAAGGGGCACAAATGCCGCAGGAATTCGCACAGCCGCAGGAGCAGGCGGCCCAGCAGCCGCAGGAGCAGGCGGTCGCCGTCGACACGTCGCAGACGGACGGGGCCGTGGACGCCTTGGATGCGGTGCTGGACGACATCGAAAGCGTGCTGGAGCAGAACGCGCAGGAATACGTGAACAGCTTCGTGCAAAAAGGCGGCGAGTGATGCCCCAGCTGCGCGACAGCGGCAATCATCCGATATCGGACACCTCGGGGACGGCACCGACCCGGAGCACGGAGGAGTCGGGCATCGCGCCCGGCCGTCCGGACCGGTTCGACCGGATCTTCGGCATCGAAACCGAATACGGCGTCAGCGTGACCGGAGACGACGCCCCCGACGACGCGGGCCTGGTGGCCATGGAGATGTTCGCGCCGGTGGTGTCCCGCACACGGTCCACCAACACCTATCTGGGCAACGGGTCCCGGCTGTATCTGGACGTCGGCTCGCACCCCGAGTACGCCACGGCCGAAGCCCGTGACCCCATGGACGCGCTGGCGCAGGACCTGGCCGGGGAGAGGGTGATGCGCCGGCTGGCGCTACGTGCCCAGGAACGTCTCCGTGAGCGGCATGGGACCGACCTGCATGTGCATCTGTACAAGAACAACGCCGATTCCGCCGGGCATTCCTTCGGCTGCCACGAGAACTATCTGGTGCGCCGGTATGTGCCGCTGACGATGATCGAACAGCAGCTGCTGCCGTTCCTGATCACCCGCCAGATCTTCACCGGTGCGGGACGGATGACATCCGAGGGATTCCAGATCACGCAGCGTGCGGACTTCCTCGACGAGGGGGTCTCGTCGGCCACGACGCGTGCCCGTCCGATGGTCAACACGCGTGACGAGCCGCATGCCGATCCGGATGCCTACCGCCGTCTGCATGTGATCATCGGGGATTCGAACCGCTCCCAGTTCGCCACCTGGATGAAGCTGGCCACCACGCATCTGGTGCTGTGCGTGATGGAATCGGCGCTCCGGCATGGCAGGCCCACCGGATTCGAATCCTGCGCGATGGCGGATCCGAACGCCGCCAACCGCGCCGTCAGCCGTGACCTGAGCTGCCGCGGCGCACGGCTCCAACTGGCGGATCCCGCGGCATTCCGCCGCGACGCCGCGCGTGCGGACGGGGGAGCGGATTACGGCGTGAGCGCGCTGGCCCTGCAATACCGGTATTGCATGGTGGTGGAACGCTGGCTGGAGACGCATGGCGACGCCGTGGACCGTTCGCTGGGACGCACCTGTGCCCGTATGGTGGTCGGGCAGTGGCGGGAGATCCTCGACGCCGTGGCGGCCGGGGCGTTCGACGCATTGGCCGACCGGGTGGATTGGGTGGCCAAGCGCCGTCTGCTGGAGGCGTTGGCCGCGCGGCGTCCGGATGTATCGCAGGCTCGTCTGGCCCAGATCGATCTGGACTATCACGACATCGCCAACGGCGGGACATACGATGCTTTGGTGTCCCATGGGGCGATGCGGACGTTGCTGGATGACGACGCCGTCCAGCAGGCGGTGATGGAACCGCCGGCGGGTACGCGTGCCGCGTTGCGCGGACGGTTCGTGCATGCGGCGCAGGCCGCGGGGGCGCATTACGCCTGCGATTGGACCAGACTGACGCTGACCGCTCCGGTGCGGAGGGAATCGGTGCTGCTCGACCCCTTCGACGATTCGCCGACGGCTGATTTCCGGTCCCTGATGGAGGCGTTGCAATAGCCCGATAACACGCATGTGGGCCCCGACCGTCAATGGTCGGGGCCCACATGGCACCAGTGTTTTCGAAAAGGACGATTACTTGGTGACGGCCTTCTTCAGCAACGAGCCGGCGGAGATGCGCACGCCATAGGAGGCGGGGATCTTGATGGTCTCGCCGGTGCGCGGGTTACGGCCGGTGCGCTCGGCGCGCTTGACGCGCTCGGCGGAGAACAGGCCGGTGAGCTTCAGGCCTTCGCCAGACTCCATGGCCTCGACGAACACATCCTGGAAAGCGTTGACAGCAGCCTCAGCCTGAGCCTTGGTCAGGTTCGACTTCTGGGCGATCTTCGACACGAGATCAGACTTGTTGTATGCCATACAGCATCCTTCTTGGGTCAGGGGATGCCGATACTGATACGGCATCCAACGTTCATCACCGATGATAGCGCAGAAAACTGGCAGGAACCGCATATTTCAGGGGTTTTCGCCATACTTTGCACAAAAAGGGACACAATTTCAGATCAGATTGTGCCGGTCCAACCATTTCATGGCCAGGGCGCCCATCGGGATGCGCAGCCAGTAGAACGCCACACGGTAGACCAGCGTGGCCGACAGGGCCACGGCGGGTGGCACCCCGACCGAGGTGAACGCGAACGTCAGCGCGGCCTCCACCGCGCCCAGACCGCCCGGCGTGGGCACCGCGGAGCCCAGGGCGTTGGCGAGCAGGAACACGAACGTGGTCTCCACCGGGTTGGTGGCATGGCCGAACGCGAGCAGAGCCGCCCAGAACCCCAATCCGGTGGCGATGTTCAGCACCAGCGCGCCGGCCAGTCCGATCGCCAGCTGCTTGGGCTGCGTCAGCACGTTGACCAGCTGCCGCGCGTATGACCTGACGATCGGCAGATAGCGTTCGGCCAGCAGACGCCTCACCGGGGGAATGGCCATGGCCGCCGACGCCAGCAGCGCCACCGTGGCGATCGCGATGATCAGCGTATTCGTCGGAATCATGCCCGAGAGCATGTTGCGTCCGGTGAAGATGCCGATCAGCAGCACCATCGCTATGGTGGTGCCGCCCTGAATCGCCCAGACCGCGCTCATGATGGCCGTGGCCGCCGTATTGCGGTACCCGCTTTTCCTCAGGAACTGCAGGTTCACGAACGCGGGGCCCACGCCGGCGGGCATGGAGACCGCGGTGAAGCCGGAGGCCGCCTGCGAGCAGAACAGGCCGAGGACATCGCGCCGCTCGGGATCCATGAACGCCCCCAGCGTGACCGCCGAACCCGCCCAGGCGATCAGCCCGAACGCCACGCACAGCACCGCCATCACCGGGTTCGCGTTCGACACCGCATCGATGACCTCATCCGGGCGCAGCTGGGTGAAGATCACCGACACGGCGATGATCAGCAGCACGATGGTGACGAACGACCGGATGTTGAACCTGGAGATCGTCACCGGTTCCATCGCCTCGGACACCTCCTGCGGGGCCAGGGCCCGCAGCGCGTCCCTCAGCGCGTCCAGCAGCTGCTTGTTCCACGGGTTCAGGGTTCGCGTGGCCGCCGGTATGGCCGCCTTCTGCACGAACGGCAGCAGGGAGACCATCGTCTCGTCGCCCCATACCCGTCTGCCGGCCGACACCGTGCGATCCACGCCGATCAGCGCCGCCAGCAGCGCCAGCAGCTGCACCTTGTCGATGTCCATATTCGCGTTGGTGCTGGTGCAGTCGCCGTTATGCCATCCGGCGATGATCGGCGTGCCGATCGGCAGCCGGCCCAGCGTATCCGGTGTGATGCGGTGATGGGAGAATCCCCGCCGGTGCGCCACGTCGAGATAGCGCATCAGCGCGATGGCATCGTCGTCGCTCAACGTGTTGAGATTGCAGGGCAGGGCGGTGGAATCGGCGTCCAGCACGAGCAGGGACGATTCGCCGCTGTCCACGATGCCGTACGGCCGCGGCGCGGACAGCCCGATGTTGTTCAGACCGAGCAGCATCGTCAGATGATGATGGACGGCGTCGGACGCGGACCGGTCGCGGCGCATGGTGACGCCGGTCAGCCGCAGCCACTCCCACAACTGGTTGAGATACCCGGCGTTATGCGACTGCCCGTCGATGACGGAAACGGTGAAACGTCGGCCGCGCCCGTCGAGCATGTCATAGATGCGCGAGTTCTCCGACAGGTCGTCATCCAGCGTGGTCCGGAGCACTCCTGATTCGGCGTGCGCCTCGGGACGGCGCACCAGCGAGGCCACGTCGAGACCGATGCTCCGCAGCGCCTCCACGATCCGCTGCCCCCAGACACCCTGGTTGCGCGTGCCTATGGCGAAACGGAACACCATGCCGACGATCCGCCCCACGGCGAACGAGAACACCACGCCCGGCACCGAATTCCAGGACAGCACCACCAGCAGGATGGCCAGCATATACAGCATGTTCCAGCTCCATTTCACGGCGGAGCGCATGCGGCGTGGGCCGGCCATGGTCAGGAAGGCGGCGAACCCCGCATAGAAATCCGGGATGAGCCCCGAACCGCTGAGTGCGCCGGGGGATTCCAGACCCTGGATCAAGGGGTCGAAGCCGATGGACGTGATCACGGACGACAAGGCCCACACGGCCGCGTACCCGCCGAACATGGCGACCAGCGAGACCGCGGATTGCAACCATTCCCGGTTGGCCAGCAGCTGGAAGAGCACGCTGACCACAATGGCGATGGTGACGATCTGCTGCAGCAGCGAGGCCGGCACATCCATCACCCAGCCGATCGCCTGTCCGGCGTTGTGCACGTCGGATTCCACGCCCGCCGTGAGCCCCCGCAGATACACCGCGGCCAGCAGCATGAGCGCGGCGACGACCAATGCCCCGGCGGCGTGCATCAGATCGGCGAAATCCCGGGTGCGCCGAGGGGGGATGTCGTCGATGACGACATCCCCATCAGCGGTGACATCCGGTTCCGTATTGCCGCGCTTCGTGTGTTCCTCGCTCATCCATCCACCTACCTTGGGACGGACCGACCTCCCGGTGTAGAAATGCCGGGAGGTCGGTGGTTATCGAACGGATTCGAATCAGCGGTCGAAATCGACCAGCGTGCCCGCCACGCCCGTATAGGTGGCGGGGGTCAGGGCCTTCAAGCGGGCGGCGGTCTCATCGTCGAACGCCAGACCGTCGATGAACCGCTCCACGTCCTGCCGGCTGATCTCGTGGCCGCGCATCAGCTCCTTGACCTTCTCGTAGGGCTTGTCCATGCCGGGCAGGCCCTTGAGCTCGCAGGCGCGCATGGTGGTCTGGATCGGCTCGCCCAGCACCTCCCAATTGGCGTCGAGCTCATGCTCCATCACGGCCGCGTTCGGATGGATGGAGTTCAGGCCACCGAGCAGGTTGTTCAGCGCCAGCAGCGAATAGCCGAGCGCGGAGCCGATGTTGCGCTGCGTGGTCGAATCGGTCAGGTCGCGCTGCCAGCGGGATTCCACCAGCGTGGCCGAGAGCGTGTCCAGCAGCGAGCAGGACAGCTCGAAGTTCGCCTCGGCGTTCTCGAAGCGGATCGGGTTGACCTTATGCGGCATGGTGGAGGAGCCGGTGGCGCCCTTGACCGGCACCTGCGCGAACACGCCGCGCGAGATGTACATCCAGACATCCACGCACAGGTTGTGCATGATGCGGTTCGCATGCGAGACGGTCGAGTACAGCTCGGCCTGCCAGTCGTGGCTTTCGATCTGCGTGGTCAGCGGGTTCCAGGTCAGTCCCATGCGGTTGGCCACGAATTCGCGGGACACCGCAATCCAGTCGACCTCGGGCAGCGCGGCCAGATGCGCGCCGAAGGTGCCGGTGGCGCCGTTGATCTTGCCCAGGTACTCCTGGGACTCCAGATGCTTCAGCTGCCGGTTCAGACGGTACACGTAGACGGCGAGCTCCTTGCCCAGCGTGGTCGGCGTGGCCGGCTGGCCGTGCGTCAGCGAGAGCAGCGGCATGTCCCGATACTCCTCGGCCTTGGCGGCCAGATGGTCGACGATCGCGCGGAACGCGGGCAGCCAGACCTGTTCCATCGCCTGCTTGACGCACAGCGCCGTGGACAGGTTGTTGATGTCCTCGGAGGTGCACGCGAAGTGCACCAGCGTCTTGATGCGGTCGTTGAGCTGCGTGTCCGGGCCGAGTACGGCGGCGGCCTTGTCGATCTGGTCGTCGATGTAGTACTCCACGGCCTTCACGTCATGATGGGTGACGGCCTCGTGCGCGGCGTGCGCGGCGATGCCCTCGGCACCGAACTGTTCGGGGATGGCGCGCAGGAACGCGATCTCGGCTTCGGTGAACGGCTGGACGCCCTCGACGATCGGCTGGTTGCCGTTGCCGTCGAATCCGTTGGCCAGCAGGATCATCCATTCGACCTCGACGTGGATGCGCTCGCGGTTGAGCGCCGGCTCGCTCAGATACTCGACGAGGTCGGCGGTCTGCCTGTGGTAACGGCCATCCAGGGGGGTCAATGCGATTGCGGGGGAGATATCGGTAAGCTTCATGCTTACCAGAGTACTTGCACCCCGCGAAACGGCATGGATGGGTGCGTGGACCCGGAATCGGCCCGGGACGGCCGGAGGGAGGACGATGGACGACACACGGATTCTCGTCGTGGAGGACGACGCCGACATCAACGAGGTGGTGTGCGAGCGGTTGGGACGGGACGGATATGCTTGCGTGTCCGCCTATTCGGGGTCGGAGGCGCGGTTGGCCCTGGAACAGGCAACCGTCGCCGGCAGTCCGTACGACCTGGTCGTCACCGACCTGATGCTGCCCGGGCTCTCCGGCGATAGATTGGTGGCCGGGCTGCGTGAGTCCGGCTCCGGCGTGCCGGTCGTCGTGATCTCCGCCCGCGGCGCGGTCGACGATCGTATCGGGCTGCTCCGCCTGGGTGCCGACGACTATCTGGTCAAACCCTTCGACCTGGATGAACTGTCCGCCCGCATCGGGGCGCAGCTGCGCGGTCGAGGGTACGCCGACGGGGCGGAACCCGCGGGTGGCGGTGCCCGTGCGGCGGCGCCCGACGACGGGCATACGGTGCTCGAGATCGGTCGGTGGCGCCTGGACGTCGATGCTCACACGTTCCGGATCGACGATGGGCCGGTGTCGCTGACTAACATCGAATTCGCCATCATCGAACTGCTGATGAACCACCCGGACACGGTGTTCTCCAAACGGCAGGTGTACGAGCTGTGCTGGGGCGAGCCGTACACGGTCGACGACAACACCGTGACCGCGCATATCTCCAAGATTCGCGCCAAACTCAGGGCGAGCGGCACCGACGGATACATCCGCACGGTATGGGGGCTGGGCGTCAAGCTCACCGTGCCCCGCTGAACGCGGGTCCCGGCCCCGGCACGGGTGGTTAAGCCCGCCCGCCGGAGCATGAGGGCGCGGGCGGGACGGAACGTCACGAATTCGCAAGATTTGCGCGAGTGTTGGGCAAGAACGGCTCCGTAGTCTGGCAGTCACCGGGTCCGGAGGGACGCGGCACGGCCGTGGCGCGGGAGGATCGTGCTGGCGGCTGGCCGGACTGAACATCCTCGGCGTCGTCGCCGTGACGTTCATCGTGACGGCGCTGCACACCATCGTCCGCAGCAAGGTGGCCGGCGTCATCATCGCCGTGTTCGTCGCCAGCGGGGCGGTCAGTTCCCTGGCAGAATCGATGGGCATGCAGCTATACGCCACCATGGATGGCATAACACTGTCCATCACCCTCGACCTGGGGCCCCGGCGGTTCATGACGGTACCGGTTCCGGCGCAAGCATGACCTAGCGGCCGTGCACCCTCATCACCTCGCGATACTGCGGCGGCTGCTTTGATTTCTTGCGTGCAAGAAGACATCGCGGAATTGGCCATCGGTTTCTTGTATACAAGAAAACACAGCGAAATCTGCCATCACTTTCTTGTATACAAGAAACCGTTCTGGAGGAGAACGGCAATCACAGGCGGGGTGGGTTGACCGGCTCGCCCGGCGCCATGGTGGCGGATGCGGTCATGCGGCCCTGCCAGTAGGTGGTGGAGACCAGCTCGCCGTCCAGGACCTCCTGGAAGTGCGCCTCATGGCGTTGCACGGCGGGAGAACCCAGGTCGGTGGCGTTCTGGTAGGCGGCCTGATGGTATTTGAGCCAGTGGGTGATCTCCTTGTCCTCGCCGGTGTCGCGCACGCTGGCCGCCGTGAACGGATCCTCGGCGCCCGGCCCGATGCCCGGCACGCAGTACCCCTCCTCGCTGACGCTGGTGGTCAGACTGCCGGGTGCCTTGTGCACGGTGCCGGTGACGGTTAGCCAGTTCTCGGTCGCCGGATTGGCCGCGCCATCCAACGCGGCCACCAGCTCGTCGTCGATCTGAACGCTGGTGACCCAGGTCCTCTCCGGGATCGGATGGTTGGCGACGGGCGAGCCGCAGGTCACCACATGTTCGAACGTATACCGGTCGGCCATGTCGGAGGCGATCGCCGCGGCGACGATGCCGCCCTGCGAATGCCCGATCAGCGCCACCGGCTCGTCCTTGCCGATGCCGGCCCGCTCCATGGCCTCCAGCACCATGCGGGCGCTGTCGGCATGCATCCGCTGTTCCGGGTCGCTGCTCATCAACTCCACGTTCTGCGGCCAGCCGAACGGCGAATCGAGCTTGCCGTCGGTGCCGGGGATCGTGACCAGCCATGACGACGAGCCGTCGGCCTTCCGGTATTCCTGGATGGCGATCGTGCCATATTCGAGCCCGCTGTTCAGATCGATCTTGCCCAACCGTTCCTCGCCCAACCGGCGCAGGTTCTCCATCGCCTCGGCCACTGAGTGCGATTCGCGGACCACTTCGGTGCGCGAGTACACCTGTTTCACCTGCAGGGCGTCACCCTGCAACGCTCCATACAACGGTGCCGTCACCGAGGCGATGCCTCCCGCCGCCCGGTTGACCTCGTCGGTGGACAGCGCACCCTTCAAGCCGCCGATGCCGGCGACCTTCGACGCCAATCCCGACATCAGTCCCTCCTGGGCCCAGGCCGTGGCATCGAGCGCATGGATGCCGTTCGGTCCTCCCTCCGCCAGCGAACCGCCGATGAACCCGCCGAGCGCGATGGCCGCGGTGGCGGCCGCCGCATGACCGGGGAAGAGCGCCGCGCCGACTTGGATGAGCTCGGTCACCACTCGTTGCGTGGTTCGCTCGGCCTCGGAATACAGCGAGTATGCGCGGATCAACAGTTCGGCCATCTCGGTGAGCTCGTCAGCGAACAATCGGCATTGGCGGATATGATCGCCGCAGTCGTCAACGATGCGTTGGAACGGCAACGTGACATGTCCCGCGGCCGCGACGTTCCCCGACTGCAGTGCCGGACACAACGGCGCGCTCATGCGCAGTCCGCCGACCTGCATCATCGTGGTGTTCCACGTGGCGGCCAGGGTGCTCCACTGTCGCGCGGCGTCGTTCAATGCGGCGGCGCAGCCCGAGTACTCCTCCAGTGTGGCGGCGGAGTGCGCATGCCCGCCGCTGATCGTGGATGTGACCTGCCAGTTCATGGCGCACCTGCCGAACACTCGAGCAGCGTGCTTTGTGCACGGTCCGCGAACAGTCCGGCCCGGGCATTCAGCTCACGCAGCCGCTGGCGGAACATCGTGGCCGCATTGCCGATCCAGTTCAGACGCTCGGCTGTGGCCACCGTCACCGCGGTGGACTGGGCCGCGTTGGCGCTGGACTGGGCCGCGGTGCGCACCAGCGTGTAGGTGTCCGCCGCCGCCTGCCGGCACCGGCAGACCTGGGCGGCGAACGGGGTGATCGATGCCATCGGCAGTGTGCCCAACGGCGAGGCATCGGCCGGGGCCAGGGCATGAAGCGATGGCGAGGCCGGCAGGCCATCCGCAGGCACCGGGGTACTGAGCAATGTGGTGGTGTTCATATCCCCATTGAACGCGCCGGAGATGCGGACAGTCCAGCGCGGGGAAGCAATGTGGTCGAACGATGCCCGGTTATCCACATTCGGGCGTGTCGTCCCGGAGCGGCGCTTGTGCGGCGAGCATCACCGTCACCAGGGTTTGACCTCGGTCTGCTCGTTGCCGTCGCCGGTGGCGTCCGAACCCTCCGCCTCGGAGGTTTCCGTGGACTCGGACGGGGTCGACGACTGGTTGGACTGCAGCAGTTCCTCGATGCGTTGGCGCTGCTCCTCGGTCAGACCGCCGCCGGACAGCAGTTCCTCGGCATCCTGACCGTCAATCGGCTGGTCGGCCTGCTGATCGTCCGTACCGCCCTGTTGCTGCCGGTCGATCTCCTCCTGGGTGCGCTGCGTCAACTGCCGGGAGGTGTCCAGATTTCCCTCCACGGCATGCCGGATCTGCGGCAACAGCAGCGCGGAGAACAGTTGCATGTCATCCAATTGGTCATCGACCTGCTGCTGCCGGATGCGCAGCATCTCCAGATCCGCGGCGTCCTGCGAGGCATCGGACACGTTCTGTTCCAGCGTTCGGGCGGCATCGTTGCAGGACACCGCCGCGTACAGGTTGATGGCGGCCCACGCGGCGGCGGCCGCCATAACCACGGCGATCACCACCATCGCCACGCGGACGGCAAGCGGGGCGCGGGCGCTTCTGGACTGCGGACTCATATCAGCCTCCTCGACAGGGCCAGCCACGCGCCGAGCTCCCAGACCAGCAGCGGCACCAGCACCATGGCCAGCGGCCAGACCAACGGCGTCAGTCGCGTACGTTCCTTGGCGGTCTCGGTCACCCTCCAACGGTGGGAGGCCTCCTCGGAGGCGCCGGAGTCGATGGTGCGCGTGGCATCCATCAGCAGCGCCGTGCCGCTCATCTCGTCGGCCAGATCCTCCAGATTGCCCGTATCCATCACGGATACCCCGGGTTGCCCGGTGGCCGGATCGATCACCCACTCGCCGTCCGGCGAATCGCCCACGCCATCGGCGACAACCGGGATGTTCCCGCCCTCGGCGGACCCCACGCCGATGACGAACGCATCGTCAAGATACCGACGCAGCGTGGAGAACGTGCGCCGCGTGCGGTTCGAGGTCTGTTCGCCATCGGTGATCATGTACAGCAGCAGCGCGTCGTCCGGATGCTGCTCGCGGATGTCCCTCAACGTCAGCAGCAGCTCGTCGAGCGGTGCGTCGAGATTCGAACCCGACGACACCGACGTGGCCTCCACGGCCAGCGTATCGGCCCAGTTGCCGATGGCGATGCTGTCCGGCGTCAGCGGCACATCCAACGTGCCCGAAGCGCCGAAGCGCACGGCCGCAAAACTGGCGTCGGGATACATCGCGGTCAGCCCGTGCACCGCCTGCTTGGCGGCGTCCATTCGGCTGACCGGCTCATCGGAACCGTACCGGGCGTCAGCGACGGCCATCGAACCGGTGACGTCCACCGCAATCACCACATCGGTGGCGTTCACCGCCCGACTGGTGGTCGGCGTCACCACACTCGGCGTCAGTGCCATCACCCCCACCAGCAGCGCTATCACCGTACGTCGGATGCAAGCCGTCACCGTTTCGTCACTCGAACCGCGGCGCCGGACATACAGCGCCACCTCCAGCACGGCCAACACCGCCATAACCGCGGCGAACGCGCCGCCGACCGGCCAACCCAGCGCGGGGGAGAACGTCAGTGCATTCATCGCCGCAACCTCCAAGACACCACCAGCCATGCGCCCGCGGCGATGGCCAGCGCCAACGTCCACCAGCCGGGCGCATCCACCAGCGCCGAGCGCGTATGCTCATCCTGCTCGTCGCTTCTGCGCTGGTCGATCCTGCGGACCAGATCGTTGACGGAATCGCCGCTCGACTGGGTCAGGAACACGCCCCCGTGCGATTCCACCAACGTGCGCATATCCGAGGATTCGGCGCCGTCCTCGCTTTCCCGCGGGCCGGAATACAGGCCGTCCACGCCGATGCCGACCGCGGCCGTCAGGTCCAACGCCTCGCCAAGCGTGTATGTGGGATCTCCGGACACCACGTTATCGGTGGCCAGCACGATCGATGCGGCACGGTTGCGCTCGCCGTCGGTCTGCGGGGCCGAACCGTAGGCGAATCCCGGCAGCATGGCGGCGCAGCTGACCAGGCCGTCGCCGATCAGCGACGTGGCGTTCGTGCGGTTCTGCGTGCCGTCCAGCCAGTCGGAGATGCGCTGGTAATCCTCGTCGCTCATCGCCTCGATATCGTCCTGCGACTGCACGCCGCGCAGCAGACGCTCGGCCTCGTCCAATTGGGCGGTCACCAGCTCGTAGTCATCGGTGAGCGGGAACACCGTGCGCGACGTGGAATTGAAGATGCTCAGCCCGATGCGTTCGCCCTCGAAGCTGCGCACCAGATCCCGGTAGGTGCCGATCACCTGGCGGTCATACGGCAACGCGGAGCCGGAGACATCCAGGCACAGCACGATGTCGCGGCTGCTTGCCCGCTCGCTGTCCGCATCCACCTGGGCGGGGCGGGCCGACAGCACGACCGCCAACAGCAGCGCGACCGTCAGCAGCGCCACGGCGCCGCGGTTGAGCAGCCGCCACTGATGGAACAGCTTCGAGGCGTGCTCCGTCTCCAGGTCATCGTCAAGGCTGAATACACGAAGCCCCTCGTCATGGCGGTGCCGCCGGACGGAAACCGCCACGATCACCACTACCAGCGCCACCGCAGCCACCAGCAGCGCCACGGCGGCCCAAGGCCATAGCCAAGCCAATGTCATTACCGCCACCTTTCCACCAACGTCGATACCCATTCGGCGGCCTGCCTCACATCGGTCTGCCGAGCGGCGCTATTGAACTGCGGGTCGGCGAACTCCGCGGGGTAGAGGGCTTCGATGGTCTGCCGCAACAGGTTCAGGCCGTCGCGGTGGCGCGCGTCCCGGTCGCCGCGATGCAGATCGGACAGCGTCTGGGCGCTCATATCCCGGCCGCTGACGGCGGAGGCGTAGTCGCGGGCGACGGCGGCCAGACGCAGGAACGCCTCCTCGCGGTCGATGACGTTGTTGTCGTGATCCTCGACGATGGCGTTGATGCGGTTGCGCCAGACGGACTTGCCGGTTGCGGCGGCGTGGACGCCCCGCGCAGCCGAGACACGCGGCTTGCGCCTGGGACGGGACAACACCACGGCCAGTACGATCGCGGCGATCATCACCGCCAGACATACCAGCAGCGCCGCAACCAGCGGCACGGTCAGATCGAGCTGGGGGATGACGGTCAGATCATCCGTGTTCAGGGATGACGTCATATCAACCTCCGATCCGCAATTCCGGCATGGCGGCGGAACGCAACTGGTTCCGGCCCGACCGCGCCAACGTCACGGACACCAGACGGACGAAGGCCTCGAACATGGCGGCGCTGGAATCCGAACGGATCATATGCGATCCGCAGCGGGTCAGCTCGCGGTTCAGCGCGGCCGCCAGATAGGCGCGATGGGTGGCGACCTCGTCACGGGAACGCGCGTTCGACAGGAACGCCGGCACCGCGCGGCGCGACGTGCCGTCATACACGGGACAGTTCCGCCCGGTCCGCGAATCGAACGGATTGAGCGTGGCCACATCGATGAACACCATCGGATGCGTCTGCGCCAGACGGCGAATCGCCTCCAGATGACGCTGCCGCAACGCGTGCTCGTCGGTGGCCAGCACGATCAGCGCCTGACGGTCCCGTATGCGTCGGGCGTAGTCCAGCAGCGCATCGATGTTGCGCGGCCGGTCCCATGAGCGCTGCAACGCTTGGTCGAGCGTGCGCTCGAACTGGGCGAATCCGCCGTTGAACGGCACGCGGGTGATGCTGGCGGCATCGCCGAACACCAGCGACACATCATCGGCGCGGCGCAGACTCAGCGCGGCGAACATGCGCAGCGCGTTGGCCGCCACCTCATAGGCGGGCTCGCCGGACGGGCAGGAACCGGTCATCTCCCGGCCGACGTCGAGCAGCAGCCAGACCCGGCTGGTGGATGGCCGTTCGCGCTGGACCACCATCGGGCGGCCCACACGGGCGCTGGTGCGCCAATCGATATGGCGCGCCTCGTCGCCCGGCTCGTAGACGCGGATATCCATCAGCTCGTCCACGCCGCCGCGGCGTTGCGAGGCATGCTCGCCTTCCAGCACCCCGAGTGCCTTGCGCACGGTGGGCAGGCTCAGCGAAGTGCCCAGCGCCTCGATCCTGGCGCGGATCGAATCGTTGGAACGGGCGCCTTGGATCATGGGACGGGAACCGCCTTGACCACCGAATCGATGACCTGGTCGGTGGAGACGCCGTCGGCCAGCGCCTCGAACGTGAGCATGATGCGGTGGCGCATCACCTCGTGCACGAAGGCCTTGATATCCTCCGGCACCACATAGTCGCGGCCGGACAGCAGCGCGTACGCCTGTCCGATGCGGATCAGCGCGATCGAGGCACGGGGGCTGGCCCCCAGACGGACCAGCGAATCGAGTCCCTGCAGCGGATGGGAGCCGGCGCCGCGCGTGGTGGCGGCCAGATCGACCGCATACCGCATGATCGCATCGGAGACATGGACGCGTCGCGCCGACTTGCGCAGGAACTCCACATCGGCGATGGACAGCACGTCGTGGCTCAGCGCGTTGACGTCGACCACGTCCGAGCCGCGCTGCGTGAGCAACGCCAGCATGCGGCGCTCCTCATCCGCGGAGGGATAGGTCATGACCGCCTTCATCATGAAACGGTCCATCTGGGCCTCGGGCAGGTTGAACGTGCCCTCCTCCTCGATCGGGTTCTGCGTGGCGATGACCATGAACGGTTTGGGCAGTTCGATGCGCTCGCCGCCGATGGTGGTGGCGCCCTCCGCCATGGCCTCCAGCATCGCCGACTGGGTTTTGGCGTTGGAACGGTTGATCTCGTCGAGCAGCACGAAGTTCGCGTGGATCGGGCCGATCTGCGTAGCGAAGCGCTGGGATGCGAAATCGAAGACCTGCGTGCCGACCAGATCCGAAGGCATGAGGTCCGGCGTGCACTGCACGCGCTTGAACGTGCCGGACACCGCGGTGGCCAGCGTCTGCGCCGCCGTGGTCTTGGCCAGGCCCGGCACCGACTCGATGAGGATATGGCCGCCGGCCACCAGCGTGACAATCAGCGATTCGCGCAGATTGTCCTGGCCGACCAGGGTCTGGGCGAACCGTGCGCGCAGCAGGTCGGCGAGCTGACGGGCCCGCGCCACGTCGTCCTTGGCCAGCAGGCCGGTGGTGGGTGGCGTTGCGGGGGGCGTCGGTTGCTGCGGGACGGACTGGTGGATGGGGAAAAGCGGCATGATGATATCTTCCGATCGGCTGGTTGTACTCGCTTAGGTCAGCTATTGTAGCGGCTGGTTGGGAACGGCGGCTGCGGGAAGCGCCCAATCTACCGGTTTCGCGCCCATGGAGGCCAACGCCTGATTGGTCCGGGAGAACGGACGGGAGCCGAAGAACCCCCGTGACGCCGACAGGGGACTGGGATGGGGGGATTTGATGATGAACGCGTTGGTCAGCAGCGGTTCCAGCGTCTGCGCGTTGCGCCCCCACAGGATGGCGACCAGCGGTTTGGGGTGTCCCTGCTCATCCGTGCGCGCGTTCAACGCGCGAATGGCGGCGTCGGTGACCTGCTCCCAGCCCTTGCCCTGATGGCTGTTCGGACGGCCGACCTGCACGGTCAGACACCTGTTGAGCAGCATGACGCCCTGCTCGGTCCACGGGGTCAGGTCGCCGTTGGCGGGAGCCGGCACACCCAGATCGCTGACCAGCTCCTTGTAGATGTTGATCAGGCTTTTGGGCAGCGGCCGCACATCGGGAGCCACGCAGAAGCTCAACCCCACCGGATGCCCCGGCGTCGGGTAGGGATCCTGTCCCACGATCAGCACCTTGATCGAGTCGAACGGAATCGTGAACGCGCGCAGGATATTGCGGCTGGCCGGCAGGTAATGCCTGCCCGCCGCCAGCTCCGCGCGCAGGAAATCGCCCATGGCGTGCACCACAGGCTCCACATCCGCCAGCGCGGCGGCCCAACCCGGGTCGATCAGTTCTGATAGCGGCTTGACATGTGCGGTACTCATGGATCCCACTGTAGGAGGCCCATACGATGATCCTGTGCACATCCGGCACATGCTGCCGGCCATTGCCACGCTCTGGCGATGGCGACGGCTACACTCGTGCTTGGAATGCGGATGAAAGGGAGCTCTGATGGCGCACACTGAGAAGGAAACCTACGGATCGTACTCGACCGACGCCTTTGACAACCCGCCGAGCGGACCTGTGGGGGTGCACCGCGGCCGCCGGTCGCTAGCGGTGCGTGTGGCGCCGTTCGTCGTGGTGATCGTGGTGGCGGCGCTCGCCGGATTGCTGGCATGGGGTATCGCCTCGGGAGAGCTGAACAAGGTGCCTTGGCCGTGGGCGCAGCAGTCCGCGCAGACCGCGCAGGACAGTAAGGGCGGCCGGGATGATGCCGCCGCGGATGACGGCGATGACGCGCAGGCTGACGCGGACGATCAGGACGACGCCGCCAATCAGGGCGAGAATGAGGGGCAGGACGTCGGCGAGGGCGATGCGCAGTCGGATGACGCGGCCACGCAGGAGCCGCAGACCGAGCCCGAGACCCAGCCCGAACAGACGGTGAACTACAACACGTCCGTGCGGGTCATCAACGCCACCGGCGTCAACGGGTACGCCGCCCAGCAGTCGGGCGTCCTGCAGTCGGTGGGATACACGAGCGTCATCGCGGCCAATCCCTCCGGCGGCGCGTTGCCGTCCGTGAACGTGGTGTGGTACCAGAACGAGACCGATCTGGCCACCGCGCAGAACATCGCCGACACCCTGGGCATCGCCACGGTGGAGCAGGCCACCGGCATCGCCGATCCGATCGTGGTGGTGTACATCGCCGCACAGTGATCTTTTCATGCCAACAGCGCAATCGCCGTGGCGAGGTTGGCACTCGGGCCCCGAGAGTGCTAATGTCCCAATTAGCACTCGGAGGCCAAGAGTGATAACCGGCAGCTGACGGCTGGATGTCCTCCGCGGTTTCACGAGTGGGAACAGTACCGTGTAGCCATATGTGGAGGAACAATGGCAAAGATCATCGCATACAACGAGGAAGCCCGCCAGGGCATGCTCGCGGGTCTCGACAAGCTCGCGGACACCGTCAAGGTCACGCTGGGCCCGAAGGGCCGCAACGTCGTGCTCGACAAGACCTACGGCGCCCCGACCATCACCAACGATGGCGTGTCCATCGCCAAGGAGATCGAGCTTGAGGATCCGTACGAGCGCATCGGCGCCGAGCTGGTCAAGGAAGTCGCCAAGAAGACCGACGACGTCGCGGGCGACGGCACCACCACCGCCACCGTGCTGGCCCAGTCCCTCGTGCATGAGGGTCTGAAGAACGTGGTCGCCGGTTCGAACCCGATCGCGCTGCGCCGCGGCATCGAGAAGGCCACCGACGTCATCGTCAAGGAGCTCATCGCCGCCGCCAAGGACGTGGAGACCAAGGACCAGATCGCCGCGACCGCCACCATCTCCGCCGCCGATCCGGAAGTCGGCGAGAAGATCGCCGAGGCCCTGGACAAGGTTGGCCAGGACGGCGTCGTGACCGTCGAGGACAACAACCGCTTCGGCCTGGACCTCGAGTTCACCGAGGGCATGCGCTTCGACAAGGGCTACATCGCCCCGTACTTCGTCACCAACGCCGAGGACCAGACCGCCGTGCTCGAGGATCCGTACATCCTCCTGACCTCCGGCAAGGTCTCCAGCCAGCAGGACGTGGTGCACATCGCCGAGCTCGTGATGAAGACCGGCAAGCCGCTGCTGATCATCGCCGAGGACGTTGACGGCGAGGCGCTGCCGACCCTGATCCTGAACAAGATCCGCGGCACCTTCAACTCCTGCGCCGTCAAGGCCCCGGGCTTCGGCGACCGTCGCAAGGCCATGCTGCAGGATATGGCCATCCTGACCGGCGCCCAGGTGGTGTCCGACGAGCTGGGCCTGAAGCTCGACTCCGTGGACCTGTCCGTGCTCGGCTCCGCCAAGAAGGTCATCGTCTCCAAGGACGAGACCACCATCGTCTCCGGTGCCGGCTCCGCCGAGGATGTGGCCGCCCGCGTGGCCCAGATCCGCGCCGAGATCGAGAACACCGACTCCGACTACGACCGCGAGAAGCTGCAGGAGCGTCTGGCCAAGCTGGCCGGTGGCGTGGCCGTCATCAAGGTCGGCGCCGCCACCGAGGTGGAAGCCAAGGAGCGCAAGCACCGCATCGAGGACGCGGTGCGCAACGCCAAGGCCGCCATCGAGGAAGGTCTGCTGCCCGGCGGTGGCGTGGCCCTGGTCCAGGCCGCCAAGAAGGCCGAGACCGACGAGGCCATCACCTCGCTGTCCGGCGAGGAGGCCACCGGTGCCGCCATCGTGTTCCGCGCCATCGAAGCCCCGATCAAGCAGATCGCCGAGAACTCCGGCGTCTCCGGTGACGTGGTCTTCAACAAGGTCCGTGAGCTGCCGGAGGGCCAGGGCTTCAACGCCGCCACCGACACCTACGAGGATCTGCTGGCCGCCGGCGTGACCGACCCGGTCAAGGTGACCCGTTCCGCCCTGCAGAACGCCGCCTCCATCGCCGGTCTGTTCCTGACCACCGAAGCCGTGGTGGCCAACAAGCCGGAACCGCCGGCAGCCGCTCCGGCCAACGCCGACATGGGCTACTGATCCGGCCGCCCCGGTAAGGGGCAGCGGATGCGCATAGCGTAACGGAAGGGAGACACCCCGTAACGGGTGTCTCCCTTCTGCATTATGTGCGTTCGCGGGTGTGCGTTCCGGGGCGGGCGCCGCCCATCATCCGGCCGCGAACAGCCGGGAGGCCTGCATCTCCGCATCGGCATAGACCATGGAGGCTTGGGTCAGCGCGTTCTGGATGGATTCCAACGAGGCCTCCATCTGTTGCTGCGCCGCATGCCATTGGGTGAACACCGACGCGAACTGGGTGGCCGCCGTACCGCGCCAGGCGTCCTGCAGCGCGTTGAGATTGGCGACCATGCCTCCGGTGGCCTCCCTGATCGAGGCGATCGATGCCGAGACCGCCGCGCTGGAGGATTGGATTCGTTCCGGATCCACTTGATACTGTGCCATGATGTTCCTTTCCGTATTCGGGGTTGCTGGCTGACGTGGGCGGACGACATTGACTCAGCCGACCGCTATGGTGGAGGGTATGTCGGAATCGAATAACGCGGATGGGAAAACGGGTATTGTGGTCGAACGGTTGACGGCGCGCAGGCTGTCCGCTGCGGTGTCCAATCCTTGCAAATGGCTGGTTTCCGCACTTGCGGCGACACTTGCGCTGATCATGTGGATAACTCCCGTCGGCCTTGCGGACGAAACCGGGGAGGACACGGATCCGGACCTGGACGGCGGTGCGCTCACCAGCTCCATCACGGATACGGAGAACCTGCTGGGATCCAACGTGACCGAGGTGACCGATGCCATCGACCAGTTGCATGAACAGACGGGCGTATCGGTCCGTCTGCTGTACCTGTCGTCGTTCAGCGCAGGGGAGGGACAGGTCGATCAATGGGCCAGCGATGTGCTGGAATCCACCGACCCGGAACCCAATACCGTGCTGCTGGCCGTGGCCTCGCACGACGGCAACCTGGTGGTTGCGGTGTCGGCCAACTCCGATGAATGGCTGCATCGTCAGAGCACGGTGGATGAACTCTCCCAGGCCGCACTCGATCCGCTGGTGGAGAACGACACCCCCGACTGGTCCGCTTCGGCGCTGGACATGATCGAACAGATCAATGTGGTGTACCGCACCGCCACCTCGCCGTCGGTCATCGTGATCGGTGCGGCGGCGCTCGGTGGCGTGGTGGTGATTCTGGCGATCGTCGTGGTCGTCATGCTGGTTCGGCGCCGCCGTCGGCGGCAGCCGTCCGACGAGACGGAACCCGCGGAGACGACCGAAACCGTTGCCGAGGACACGGGACTGTCCGAGGAGGAAGCAGAACCGACTGAGGAGATGACGGAACCCGACGAATCGGAGCCCGCCGAGGAACCCGAGCCGGCTTCTCGGAAATCCCGCTGGCCGTTGCGCGGGAAACCGCGCGGCCGCCACAGCGCCTGACCTCAACCTACAGCGAACATTCAGGAAAACGTCAGTCAAAGGGATGAAGCTGGAAGCATGAGCAAAACCATTGAAGCATCGATTGTTGTTGTGGATGATGAGCCGTCCATCCGGGAATTGCTGGTGGCGTCGCTGCATTTCGCCGGATTCGAGGTGCAGACCGCCGCTTCCGGGTCCGAGGCCATCGAGGTCATCGAAAAGGCCCAGCCGGATCTTATCGTGTTGGATGTCATGCTGCCGGATATCGACGGATTCACCGTCACCCGTCGCATCCGCCAGGAGGGCATCGACGCCCCGGTGTTGTTCCTGACCGCTCGGGATGACACCCAGGACAAGGTGATGGGCCTGACCGTGGGCGGGGACGATTATGTGACCAAGCCGTTCAGCCTGGAGGAGGTCGTGGCCCGCATCCGTGCCATCCTGCGGCGTACCCGCGAGCAGGTGGAGGACGACCCGATCATCCGCGTCGGCGATCTGGAGATCAACGAGGATTCGCACGACGTCTCCCGCGCCGGCCAGTCGATCGACCTGAGCCCGACCGAATACAAGCTGCTGCGCTACCTGATGGACAACGAGGGCCGCGTGCTATCCAAGGCGCAGATCCTCGACCACGTCTGGCAGTACGACTGGGGCGGGGACGCCGCCATCGTGGAGTCCTACATCTCCTATCTGCGCAAGAAGGTCGACGGCATCATGGTCACCGACGAGAACGGTGAACAGCATAAGGTCGCGCCGCTGATCGAGACCAAGCGCGGCATCGGCTATATGATCCGCGCTCCCAAGACCGTTCAGGGGGCCTGATGGTCAAGGAAGGCACTGCGGCCCACGGCACCGGGGCGGACACCTCCGTGCCGCCGACCGTGCCGGGGAGCGGCAAACCTTCCAAGACCCCGGGCAAGGAGTCCGCGATCAGGCGGATCGTCAGGGAGCGGTGGAACGCCATCTCATTGAGCACCAAGCTGGTCACCACCCTGCTGGTGCTGCTGACCATCGGCGTGGCCGGCATCTCGTTCTCGATCCGCCAGCTGGTGAGCAACTACCTGCTGGAGAAGGTGGACGCCCAGATCGTCCAGCAGGCCAACCTGGTGTTCCAGAACATCAACTCGTTGCGTGACAGCGATACGAACTCGTCCGGCATGACGAGCTATTTCCTGCAGATCAGGGACACCGACGCCAACATCCTGACCACTCCGTTGAAGCCGACCATCGCCGAAGGCGTGGTGTCGGAACCGATCCTGCCGGCCAGCGGCACCATGGGCGACGTGGTGTTCGGCGAACCGTTCACCACCTCGGCCATCGTCCACCTGAGCGGGGAGATCCCCAGCCGTTCCACGCTGTCGACGGCCCGTGCCCCCTGGCGCGTGGTGGCGATGCGCGTCATGCAGAACGACAACTTCGTCAATATCGTCTTCATCGGACTGCCGCTGGGCGATTCCATCGACACCATATCCAGCCTGACACGGTACTGCATCATGGTCGGCACGGCGGTCGTCCTGCTCGGCGGCGTGCTCGGCATGCTGGTGGTGCAGGGCACGCTCGCCCCGCTCAAGCGCATCGAGAAGACCGCCGCCAAAATCGCCGCTGGCGATCTGAAACAGCGCATCCCGGCCACGCCGGAGAACACGGAGATCGGCTCGCTGTCGGCATCATTGAACGCCATGCTGGCGCGGATCGAACGAAGTTTCCATGAACAGCAGGAGACCACCGACAAGATGAAACGGTTCGTCTCCGACGCCAGCCATGAGCTGCGCACGCCGTTGGCCGCCATCCACGGGTACGCCGAACTGTACAAGATGCAGCGCGACATGCCCGGCGCCCTGGAACGCGCCGACGAATCCATCGCGCATATCGAGGCGTCGAGCTCCCGCATGACCGTGCTGGTGGAGGATCTGCTGTCATTGGCCAGGCTGGATGAAGGCCGTGGCATCGATATCACGCAGCAGGTGAACCTGACCGCAATCGTCAAGGACGCTGCCGATGACCTGCACGCGCTGGATCCGGAACGCGGCATCACCTGCGGTGCGGTGGGATTCATGCCGCGTCAGGGGGACGAACCGTCGCGTCTGATGTTCGAACTCAAGGATCTGCCCGCGATCACCCTGCATGGGGATGCATCGCGCCTGCGCCAGGTCGTGACGAACATCGTTGGCAACATCCATCGGTACACCCCGGCCGACTCGCCGGTGGAGGTGTCGATGGGGGAGGTCATCGCCTCCATCGGCGGCGATTCGCTCGGCCGCATGCCGGCTACGGAGCAGTCGCTGCGGCATTTCCTGGACGCCGTCGAGGTCGGCCAATCCGTACACGTGGGCATGCGGTACGCCGTCGTGCGTTTCAGCGACCACGGACCGGGCGTGCCCGCCGAATCGCGGGCGCGCATCTTCGAACGGTTCTACACGGCCGATCCCTCGCGCGCCCGGCAGAAGGGCGGTACCGGACTGGGCATGGCGATTGTGGAATCGGTGGTCAAGGCGCACCACGGGTTCATCTGCGCCTGCCAGACCGACGGCGGCGGCCTGACCATCGTTGTGGTGCTGCCGATCGCTCCGGTCGAAATCCCCGCCATGAGCGCGCCGGGCGGCAAACCGGCCAAGGGCGCCAAGCAGCAGAAGCCCGGTAAATCGCTGTTCGCCCCGAAATCCGCCAAATCCGCAAAACCCTCCAAACCGGATAAGCCGGACAGGCGAGGTGCCGAACGCAAGCCGTAGTGCGGGCCGTTACGCCATAGGCCGCATAGGTATGGCGTGAGGTAGAATAAGAGGTCGGTTTGATGGCACGGGCAGAGGGCCCGTGCCAGAGGTATAGAGCAGAGACGAGGTGTGAGATGCCGAGCGGACGTGTGCGGTGGTTCGATGCGAATAAGGGATATGGCTTCATCATCAACGAGGAGGGCGATGACGTCTTCATGTCGGCGTCGGCGCTGCCCAAGGGCGTGACCACGCTACGCAAGGGCGCCAAGGTCGAGTATTCAGTGGTTGACGGCCGCAGGGGGCCGCAGGCCATGAACGTGCATCTGATCGCCTCCGCGCCGTCCCTGGTCAAGGCCACCCGCCCGAAGCCTGACGACATGGCGGCCATTGTGGAGGACCTGATCAAGCTGCTGGACGCGGCCGGCAACGGTCTGCGCCGCCACCATTACCCGTCCGCCGCCGAAAGCAAGAAGCTGGCGACGTTGCTGCGCGCGGTAGCCGACAACTTCGACGTGGAGGACTGAGAACGGACATGCCCGATATGATGCTGGACCCACAGACGATCGCCCGTAGCGTGGCCCGAGCGATGGCCGATGACCCGGATCAGGTCGGCGCGTTCGTGGAAGCCATCGACATGGGCGATGGCGTGACCGACTTCCGGTTCGCCACCGAATACCGCGGGTATGAGGGATGGCAGTGGTCGGTGACGCTTTTCCACGATGAGGAACTCGACCGTTGGACGGTGAACGAATCGTCGCTGGTGCCCACCGATCAGGCGTTGCGTCCGCCGGAATGGGTGCCGTGGAAGGACCGTCTGGAACCGACCGATCTGTCGGTGACCGATTCGATCGGCACCGATCCGGATGATCCGCGGCTGGAGGAGGGATTCCGCCGCACCGGGGCCGTCGGCGAACAGGCGCAGCCGGAGGATGGCGCCGACGATGCGGCAGCTGTGCCGGCGAGCGATGAAGGGACTTCGTCCGAGGATATGCCGACACCCTCCGATGTCGCGGCAGGGGAGGGGAACGACCCTGAGGCTGCGGCGACCGCGCAATCCGACGTGGATAATGCCGTGGAGGAGTTCGACCTGTCCCGTAGGCATGTGATGAGTCCCCTGGGGCGCTCCCAGACCGCCAAGCGCTGGTACGAGGGGCCGCGTGGCCCCAAGTCGCTGTCGACCAAGACGGCCGGAGGCCATACCTGCGCCACCTGCGGGTTCTTCGTGCCGCTCAAGGGCGAGCTGAACCTGCTGTTCGGCGTGTGTGCGAATAAGTGGAGCCCGGATGACGGACGCGTGGTGTCACTGGACCACGGGTGCGGCGAGCACTCGGAGATCGAACCGCCGGAGCCGACGCATCTGTGGGTGCAGTCCAAGCCGGCATTCGATGATCTGCATATCGACATCATCGCCCACGCCCCGCGCGAGGAAAGTCCCGAGGTTGAACTCATCGAGCGGATCAACGACCGCGACGAGGACGAGGCCACCGACGAGGACATCGATGCGAACGTGACCGCCGAGGACGACGTTGACGAGACGGAGGAGACCGGGGTGACTGCGGAACAGCCGCAGGTCGAGGAGACGATCGATCTGAGCGGCGACGTCGTCCCCTCCGCGGAGCATGCGGATGACGAGCCCGACGGATCCGACACGGAACGGTCCGAGACCGAATCCGCCGACGCGCGGGATGCCGCCGGGGAGTCCGGAAGCCAGACTGACATGTCCGTGCGGGTGGAGCCGGAACCGGAATCCGAATCGGACGATTCCGCGGATCCGGACGATTCGACTGCACAGAACGCCTAGGAGACAACGTTTTGCGTCCACAGCGCAATTCGCGGGGAACGGGAAATAAACGTCACCGCGAATCGGTAGAGTGATGTGGACTATCACAATTGGAAGGACAAGCATGTTCGAACGGTTTACCGACCGTGCGCGGCGCGTGATCGTGTTGGCGCAGGAGGAGGCTCGTGCCCTCCAGCACAACTACATCGGCACCGAACACCTGCTGCTGGGTCTGATTCGCGAAGGCGAGGGCATTGCGGCCAAGGCGTTGACCGCCAAGGGCGTGTCCTTGGACGACACCCGCAAGCAGGTCGAGGAGATGATCGGCAAGGGGACCGCGGCCCCCAACGGCCACATCCCCTTCACCCCGCACGCCAAGCAGGTGCTGGAGCTGAGCCTGAGGGAGGCCCTGCAGCTCGGCCACAGCTATATCGGCACCGAGCATATCCTGCTCGGCCTGATCCGTGAGGGCGAGGGCGTGGGCACCCAGGTGCTCATCAAGATGGACGTGGACCTGGGCGAGCTGCGCAGCACGACCATCGACCTGATTCGCGGCAATTCCGGCGGCGAGAAGGGCAAGGGCGATCTGGCGAACGCCGGTGGCGTGGCCGACAAGCGCAACCAGAGCGGTTCGGCGATCCTGGACCAGTTCGGCCGCAACCTGACGGCCGAGGCCGCCGAAGGCAAGCTGGACCCGGTCATCGGCCGCACCAACGAGATCGAACGCGTGATGGTGGTGCTGTCCCGCCGTACGAAGAACAACCCGGTGCTGATCGGAGAACCGGGCGTCGGCAAGACCGCCGTCGTGGAGGGCTTGGCTCAGAAGATCCAGGCCGGCGACGTGCCGGAGACGCTGAAGGGCAAGCAGGTCTACTCGCTGGATCTGGGGTCCATGGTGGCCGGTTCGCGGTACCGCGGCGATTTCGAGGAGCGTCTGAAGAAGGTGCTCAAGGAGATCAAGACCCGCGGCGACATCGTGCTGTTCATCGACGAGATCCATACGATCGTCGGTGCCGGCTCGGCCGACGGGGCGCTCGGCGCGTCGGATATGTTGAAGCCGATGTTGGCCCGTGGCGAGCTGCAGACCATCGGCGCGACCACGACCGACGAGTACCGCAAGTACATCGAGAAGGATGCGGCGCTGGAACGCCGGTTCCAGCCGATCCAGGTATCCGAGCCGACCATCGCGGAAACGATCGAGATCTTGAAGGGCCTGCGTGAGCGCTATGAGAACCATCATCATGTGACGATCACCGATGCCGCTCTGCAGACCGCGGCGGAGCTTTCGGCCCGGTACATCCAGGACCGTAACCTGCCGGACAAGGCGATCGACCTGATCGACGAGGCCGGTGCGCGCCTGCGCATCAAGCGTCTGACCGCGCCGCCGGAGCTCAAGGAGCTCGATGCCAAGATCGCGCGGATCTCCGCCGACAAGGACAAGGCCATCAAGGATCAGGACTTCGAGAAGGCCGCCGAGCTGCGTGACAGCCAGGAGAAGCTGGAGCAGGAGCGCAAGCAGAAGGAGCAGGCGTGGCGTGAGGGCGAGTCCGACGTCAAGATGGTGGTGGATGAGGATGTCATCGCGCAGGTGATCTCCCAGTCCACCGGCATTCCGGTGTTCAAGCTCACCCAGGCCGAGTCCAAGAAGCTGCTGGGCATGGAGAGCGAGCTGCACAAGCGCATCATCGGCCAGGACGAGGCCGTCTCTGCGCTGTCGCGTTCGATTCGCCGCACCCGTGTAGGGCTCAAGGATCCGAAGCGCCCGTCCGGTTCGTTCATCTTCGCCGGTCCGACCGGCGTGGGCAAGACCGAGCTGGCCAAGGCGCTGGCCGAGTTCCTGTTCGACGATGAGGACGCGCTGATCCGCGTGGATATGTCGGAGTTCTCCGAGAAGTACGCGGCCTCGCGTCTGTTCGGCGCGCCCCCGGGATACGTCGGCTACGAGGAGGGTGGCGAGCTCACCGAGAAGGTGCGCCGCAAGCCGTTCTCCGTGGTGCTGTTCGATGAGATCGAGAAGGCCCATCCGGACATCTTCAACACGCTGCTGCAGGTGCTGGATGACGGTCACCTGACCGACGGCCAGGGCCGCAAGGTGGATTTCAAGAACACGATCATCATCCTGACCACGAACTTGGGGTCGAGCAACATCGCCAAGTCGGCCAATACCGGCTTCAGCCTTGGGTCGAACACCGAGTCGAGCTACCAGCGGATGAAGGATCAGGTGAGCACGGAGCTCAAGCAGCAGTTCCGTCCCGAGTTCCTCAACCGTCTGGACGACATCATCGTGTTCCGTCAGCTCACCGAACCGCAGGTGCGCCAGATCGTGGACCTGGATGTGAACAAGCTCAACGACCGCCTGTTCGACCGCCACATGTCGCTCGAACTGACCGACGCCGCCAAGGACCTGCTTGCGCAGAAGGGCTTCGACCCGCTGCTGGGCGCCCGTCCGCTGCGTCGCGTCATCCAGCGCGACATCGAGGACGCCATCTCGGAGAAGATTCTGCTCGGCGAACTCGAGGACGGCCAACGTGTGGTCGTGGACGCGGAGGGTGAGGGCATCCTCGGCGAGTTCACGTTCCGCGGCGAACGTTTCGAGGAACCCGAGCTCGTCGGTGCCGCGTCCGCTCCCGAGGACACCGCGGAAGCGGAGCAGCCCACGGAATGACGCCGGACGGCGTCGTGCACACGATATAGGTGATGGAGGTGGCCCGGGCGTCATGGATTCTGCCATGGCGACCGGGCCACCTCATACCGTGTACCGTCAGCGAACGAGGATACGGTTGCTGCTGAGAGCCGGAGAACCGACATGTGATATGAAAAAGGCGCGCCCCCTCTTAGGGGGAGGGCGCGCCAGTGAAAACCGGTTGGAACGGGGCTTAGCGGATCGCGTTGAGCCACTGCTCCTTGGTGGCCTTCTCGGCCTCCAGAGCGGCCTTCTTCTTCGGGTCGGTCTCGGCGGCGATCTTCTCGTCCAGCTCGGCGAGCTGAGCGGTCAGCTGCACCTCGAAGCTGGACTTGCGGGCGTCGGCCTCCGGATCGGTCTGCTTCCAGGCGGCATCCTCCACGGCCTTGATCTGACGGTCGACGGCATCCAGGCGGGACTCGATGCGGTGCATCGCCTCACGCGGCACATAGCCGATCTGATCCCATTCCTCCTGGATGGCGGCCAGCGCCTGACGCGCCTTCTTGGCGGCGGCCTCGTCGGCCACCGGCACCAGCGCCTCGGCCTGCTTGAGGAGTTCCTCCTTCCTGGCCAGGTTCTCCTTCTCGGCCGAGTTGGTCTGGTCGCGGTCGGCCTGACGCGCGTTGAAGAACGTGTCGGCGGCCTCGCGGAAACGCGCCCACAGGGCGTCGTCCTCGTTGCGGCCGGCGCGGCCAGCCTGCTTCCAACGATCCATCAGCTCGTTGAACTTGCGGGAGGTCTCGCCCCAGGCGGTCGAGTCCTTGATCTCGTTGGCCTCGGCGATGATCGCCTCCTTGGCCTCGCGGGCGTGGTTGCGCTCGTTGTCGCGGGCCTGCGCCCACTTGCGGCGAGCCTGGTTGAACGTGGTGCGGGCCTGGGAGAACCGCTTCCACAGCGCGTCAGCATCCGCCTTGTCGATGCGGATGGTGGTGCGCTGATGCTCCTGCCACTGCTCGAAGAGATTACGGAACTTGTCCGCGGTCGAACGCCAGTTCGTGTTGTCGCCCAGCGAGGCGGCCAGCGCCTCGGCCTTCTCCACAATCGCGGTGCGCTCGGCCACGGCCTTGTCCATCGCGGCCTTGCGGGCCTCGGCGATGGCGGTCTTCTTGGCGGCGGCCTCGGCCTTCAGCTCCTCGAACTGCGCCTTGATGGCGGCGATGTCGCCCACCACGGCCGGTTCGGCGGTCTCCTCGGCCAGGGTCTTGAGCGTGTCGTCGATCTCACGGTTCTTGACGTTGGCGGACTTCAGACGGTTGGCGAACAGGTCCAGCTTGGCCTTCAGATCCAGATACCGGCGTGCGTACAGCGCCAGCGCCTCCTCCTTGGAGGCGTCCGGGAACTGGCCGACCTCGCGTTCGCTCTCGCCTTCGCGCACGAACACGGTGCCGTTGTCGTCCACGCGGCCGAACGCCTCGGCCGCCGTCACGTCGGACTGGGAATAGGTGACGGTCGACCGCTTGGGCGCATGCTGCTGCGGCGTCTTCTTCGCGAACGCCGCGGGGGAGGGGGCATGCGGCTTCGGCATCGCGGCCGGGGTCGGTGCCGGCGTGGGGGCCTCGGCCACCGTTTCCTCGACGACGGTCGTCTCCTCGACGACGACGGTCTCCTCGGGAGCGGGCGCCGTTGCCTGCTCGGTGATTTCGGTGGTGTTCTCGGGTGTGGTGACATTCTCGTCGGCCATGGCCAGCTCCTTAGGCTTGTCGTAAGTGAGGGGCGGGAAAACAGCCGGCCACGACCGGTTATTTTCACCAACCTCTATGTATTATAGGGAACCGTGGCTAAAGGTGCATCACTATCAGGATTTCCAGAGTGGCTCCCCTCTGAACGTGTTGTGGAGCAGCGTGTCATCGACACGCTCCGTAAGGTTTTCGAGCTCAACGGGTTCATCGGCATCGAGACACGCGCGGTGGAACCGGGCTCCAGCCTGCTCAAGAAAGGCGAGACCAGCAAGGAGATCTACCTGCTGAGCCGTCTGCAGGAGGTCGGTCAGGAGAACGACACCCCGGTGGAGGACCGGTTGGGCCTGCACTTCGATCTGACCGTGCCGCTGAGCCGGTATGTGGTCGAGCATGCCAACGATCTGGCCTTCCCCTTCAAGCGGTGGCAGATCCAGAAGGTCTGGCGCGGCGAACGCCCCCAGGAGGGCCGTTTCCGTGAATTCGTGCAGGCCGACATCGACGTGATCGGCAATGGGGAACTGCCGGACCACTATGAAGTGGAATTGCCGCTGGTGATGGTCTCCGCGCTGGAGGCCCTGCGCGAGTTCGGTCTGCCGAAGGCCACCGTACACGCGAACAACCGCAAACTGTCCGAGGGCTTCTACCGTGGTCTGGGCCTGAACGACATCGAAGGCGTGCTGCGCGAGATCGACAAGCTCGACAAGATCGGCGCCGACGAGGTGGCCAAGCTGCTCGTCGGCGAGTGCGGCGCCAGCGAGGCGCAGGCCGCGGCCTGCCTGGAGCTGGCCAACCTGACCGCCGCGAACGGCGCGGAACTGGCCGAACGCTTCGATGCCCTGTGCGCCGCGCACGGCATCGCCACCGACTCCGACGCCTACGTGCTGGCCCGTCAGGGGCTCGACACCCTGGCCATGATCGTGGACGAGGCGGCCCGTATCCGCCCCGGCTCGGTGATCGCGGACCTGAAGATCGCCCGCGGACTGGACTACTACACCGGTTCCGTATACGAGACCTTCCTCGACGGCGCGGCATCGCTCGGCTCGATCTGCTCGGGCGGCCGCTATGACAACCTGGCCTCCCAGGGCAACCGCAAGTACCCGGGCGTCGGCCTGTCGATCGGTCTGTCCCGTCTGGTCTCCTACATGCTGCACACGGCCGGTGCCAAGGCCTCCCGCATCTCCCCGGCGGCCGTGCTGGTGGCCGTGTGGAACGAGGAGGACCGCGCCGCGTCGAACGAGATCGCGGGCCGGCTGCGCGCCCGCGGCATCGCCACCGACGTGGCCCCCACCGCGGCCAAGCTCGGCAAGCAGATCAAGTACGCCGACAAGCTCGGCATTCCGTACGTGTGGTTCCCCGCGGACCGGAGCGATCCGGAAGCCGTGGACGAGGTCAAGAACATCGTGACGGGCGACCAGGAACCGGCCGATGCCAAGTCGTGGGAGCCGGATACGCTGGTTGCCCGGCAAACCGTGGAGATTCAAGGAGTGGAAGCAGCATGAGCCAGACGGCTTACAGAACACATCACGCCACCGAAGTCACTGAAGCGCTGGTCGGCGAGCAGGTGACGCTCGCCGGTTGGGTCGACCGTCGTCGCGATCACGGCGGTGTGGCCTTTGTGGACCTGCGCGATAGCTCGGGCCTGGTTCAGGTGGTCATCAACGACGAGGAGATGGCCCGACCGCTCAGGAGCGAGTTCGTGGTCCGCGTGATCGGCGCCGTGCGCCTGCGCCCGGAAGGCAACGAGAACGAGCATCTGGCCACCGGCAAGGTCGAGGTGGTGGCCCGGTCCATCGAGATCCTCGCCAAGTCCGACGCGCTGCCGTTCCAGGTCTCCACTGCACTCGAGAACGAATCCGAGAACAAGCTGCCGGGCGAGGACGTGCGCCTGAAGTACCGCTATCTGGATCTGCGCCGTCCGTCCATGCAGCGCAACATCAAGCTGCGTTCCGACATGGCCAAGGCCGCCCGCCAGGCCCTCGACGAGATGGGCTTCACCGAGGTCGAGACCCCGACGATGATCAAGTCCACGCCCGAAGGCGCCCGCGACTTCCTCGTGCCCGCCCGTCTGGTGCCCGGCTCCTGGTACGCGTTGCCGCAGTCCCCGCAGCTGCTCAAGCAGCTGCTGATGGTCTCCGGCGTCGAGCGTTACTACCAGATCGCCCGCTGCTACCGCGACGAGGACTTCCGCGCCGACCGCCAGCCCGAGTTCACCCAGCTCGACATGGAGATGGCGTTCGTGGACCAGGAGGACGTGATCGCCATGGCCGAGAAGGTCATCGCGGCGATCTGGAAGGCCGCCGGCTATGAGGTCAAGCTGCCGATCCAGCGCATCACCTGGCAGGAGGCGATGGACAAGTACGGCACCGACAAGCCGGATCTGCGCTTCGGCAATGAGCTGATCGAGCTCACCGACTACTTCAAGGACACGCCGTTCCGCGTGTTCCAGGCCCCGTATGTGGGCGCCGTGCTCTTCAAGGGCGGCGCCGCCACGCCGCGTCGCCAGTTCGACGCCTGGCAGGATTGGGCCAAGCAGCGCGGCGCCAAGGGCCTGGCCTATGTGGTGTTCGCCGAGGACGGCGAGCTCAAGGGCCCGGTGGCCAAGAACCTGTCCGAAGCCGAGCGCGCGGGCCTGAAGGAGGCCGTGGGCGCCGAGGACGGCGACGCCGTGTTCTTCGCCGCCGGTCCGCGCACCTCCTCCCAGAACCTGCTGGGCGCCGTGCGCGTGGAGCTCGCCGATCGCGCCGGCCTGCTCAAGCCCGACGACTTCGCCTTCACCTGGGTGGTGGACTTCCCGCTGTTCAAGTCCACCGAGGACGAGGATGACGACGACGTGGCGGTCGGCCACTCCAAGTGGACCTCGATGCACCACCCGTTCACGATGCCGTCCGCCGACTGGATCGACACCTTCGACCAGGATCCCGAGCACGCCATGAGCGACTCCTACGACATCGTCTGCAACGGCGAGGAGATGGGCGGCGGTTCCGTCCGTATCCACCGCGACGACATCCAGGATCGCGTCCTCGACGTCCTCGGCATCTCCAAGGAGGAGGCCGACGAGAAGTTCGGCTTCCTGCTCGAGGCCTTCAAGTACGGCGCCCCGCCGCACGCCGGCATCGCCCTGGGATGGGACCGCACCGCCTCGATCCTGGCCGGTACCGACACCATCCGCGACGTCATCGCCTTCCCGAAGGCCGGCGGCGGCCGCGACCCGCTGACCGGCGCCCCTGCCCCGATCACGGACGAGCAGCGCGCCGAAACCGGCGTCGACTATGATCCCGACGAGGACGAGGACTGATATTCCTCGCATGCGATAACGCTCGGAACCCCGGCCGTTCGGCCGGGGTTCCCGCGTATACGGGCGCGGACGAGATCGACGGCAATCGGTTCGTAACGGTGCGTCGGTATAATGACGATTTATGTCAGAACAGAATGAAGTAACAACGCAGATGCGCCAGCCGGAGACGCTGGCAACGGGGAGGTCGGACGCCGGTTATCCACTGGTCGAACTGTCCCACGTCGACAAGCATTATGATAAGTTGCACGTCCTCAAGGACATCAACCTGACCGTGAACAAAGGCGAGGTACTGGTCGTTGTCGGACCGTCCGGATCGGGTAAATCGACGATGTGCCGCACCATCAACCGCCTGGAGACCATCGACTCGGGCGTGATCCGCATCGACGGCAAGCCGCTGCCGCAGGAGGGCAAGGAGTTGGCGAACCTGCGCGCCGAGGTCGGCATGGTGTTCCAGTCGTTCAACCTGTTCGCCAACAAGACGATCCTCGAGAACGTGACGCTTGCGCCGATCAAGGTCCGCCACATGGACAAGAAGGAGGCCGAGGACCTGGCCATGGACCTGCTCGATCGCGTCGGCGTGGCCTCGCAGGCCGGCAAGATGCCGTCCCAGCTGTCGGGCGGCCAGCAGCAGCGCGTGGCCATCGCCCGCGCCCTGGCGATGCGGCCGAAGGTCATGCTGTTCGACGAACCCACCTCCGCGCTCGACCCCGAGATGGTCAACGAGGTGCTGGACGTCATGGTCGAACTCGCCCACGAGGGCATGACGATGATCTGCGTCACCCACGAGATGGGCTTCGCCCGTAAGGCGGCCGACCGCATCGTGTTCATGGCCGACGGTCGGATTCTGGAATCCGGCACGCCTGACGAGTTCTTCGACCATCCGAAGACCGACCGCGCCAAGGACTTCCTCTCGAAGATCCTGACCCACTGACGGCGGAGGCGCGTATGAAGCAACACATCATCACCCGTGCGCTCGCCGCCGCGTGCGCCCTGGCGTGCGCGGTGTCGCTCGCCGGATGCGGCGCGAGCGAGGAAGGCAAGATCCGCATCGGCATCAAGTTCGACCAGCCGGGCCTGGGCTTCAAGAAGTCCGGCACCTACGTCGGCTTCGATGTGGACGTGGCCACGTACATCGCCGAGGAGCTCGGCTACACCCGTGACGAGATCGTCTGGAAGGAGGCGCCGTCCGCGCAGCGTGAGGCCATGCTGCAGAACGGCGACGTCGACATGATCATCGCCACCTATTCGATCACCGATTCGCGCAAGGCGGTCGTGGACTTCGCCGGTCCGTACTTCGTGGCCGGCCAGGACCTGCTCGTGCGCGACGACGAGACCGAGATCAACGGCCCCGAGGACCTCAACGGCAAGCGCCTGTGCTCGGTGACCGGATCGACCTCCGCCGTGACCGTCAAGGAGAAGTTCGCCGACGAGGTGCAGCTGATGGAGCAGCCCGGCTACGCCGAATGCGCCACGGCGCTGTTCTCCGGCATCGTCGACGCGGTGACCACCGACGACATCATCCTGGCCGGTCTGGCCTCCGCCGCCCGCGGACAGCTCAAGGTGGTGGGCAAGCCGTTCACCCAGGAGTACTACGGCGTCGGCATCAAGAAGGGCCGGTCCGACTTCGCCGCCCAGATCAACGACGCCATCGAGAAGATGATCGAGGACGGCTCCTGGGAGCGTGCCATCGAGGTGAACACCGCGGGCACCGACTACAGCCCGAACCCCGACTACAATCCGCCGACGCCAACGGAAGGGGAGTGAGATGGATAATTTCCTTGCCCTGTTCGGCGAGTATGACGTGCTGGGCGCGTTCCTGGTGAACATCGAGCTGACCCTGTGGTCGGCCTTGTTCTCGCTGGTGCTCGGCGTCGTACTCGTCATGATGCGCATCTCGCCGATCTCCTCGCTGCGGGCGGTGGCCGGCGGCTACGTGGAACTGTTCAAGAACATGCCGCTGACGATCATCATGGTGTTCATGGTGCTTGGCGCGTACGCGCAGCTGAAGCTCACGTTCTCCGACACGTTCGCCACGAACTTCTTCTGGCTCGCCGTGACCGGCCTGTCGCTGTACACGGCCGCGTTCGTCTGCGAGGCGCTGCGCTCCGGCATCAACACCGTGCCGCTCGGCCAGGCCGAGGCCGCCCGCGCCCTGGGTCTGAACTTCATGCAGTCGGCCGGGCTGATCATCCTGCCGCAGGCGTTCCGCGGCTCGGTGGCGCCGCTGGGCAACACGCTGATCGCGCTGCTGAAGAACTCCACGGTGGCCGCCGCGGCGTCCGTCTCCACCGAAACCTCGTCGTTGATGAGCGAGATGATCGAGTTCCACGCCGACGCCATCATCGAGATCTTCCTGATCTTCGCCATCGGATACGTGATTCTGATCATCCCGATCGGCATTCTGACCACGTATCTGTCCAATAAGCTCGCGGTGAGGAGGTGAGCGCCATGGCATCCACATCCAAGAAGAACGAAAGCTCGGTGCTGTTCGACCAGCCGGGCCCCAAGGGGCTGCGGACCATCCGCATCGCCAACATCATCGCCGCGGCGGTGTTCGCCGTGGTGCTGGTGCTCATCCTCATGCGTCTGGCGGCACCGCCGGACGGCGAGAACCAGCTGAGCTGGGAGCTGTGGAAGCCGGCGTTGGAGGCCGAAGCCTGGACCGACTTCTACCTGCCCGGCCTGTGGATGACGCTCCAGGCGTCGATCCTGGCCGTCATCGGCGCCGTGGCGTTCGGCCTGGTCTTCGGCATCGGGCGACTGCTGCCGAACCCGCTGCTGCGCGGCGTCTCCGCCGTGGTCGTGGAGTTCTGCCGCGCGGTCCCCGTGCTGCTGATGATGATCTTCTTCTGGCGAGGGTTCGCGTTCCTCGGCATCGGCAGCTCGTCGTACTGGGCCGTGGTGTTGGCGCTCGTGCTGTACAACGGGTCGGTGGTGGCCGAGCTGGTGCGTTCCGGCGTCGGCAACCTGCCGAGCGGCCAGCGCGAGGCGTCGCTGGCGTTGGGTCTGACCGAGACCCAGTCGCTGATGCAGATCGAGGTGCCGCAGGCCGTGTTCGCCATGCTGCCCGCCGCGGTGACCCAGCTGGTCGTCGTGCTCAAGGACACCGCGCTCGGCTCGATCATCATGTACACCGATCTGCTGCAGGAATCGCGCCGACTCGGCTCGATGTACTTCAACATCCTGCAGACGCTGGTGGTGGCCGCGGTGATTTATTTCGTGTTCTGCTGGCTGCTGTCCCGCTTGGCCGAATGGCTGCCGGAGAAGATGCGCCAGCGCACGGCCGCGCCGACCGAGGCCGAGGCCGTGGCGCCGATCGCGATCATGGACCCCTCCAACATCAACCAGATCGCCGTGGCCAAGGAGGTGGACGAGAAGATGTTCACCGCCGGCGCCGGCCCGCGCCAGTACCATGTGCACCACCGCGGCTCGAACGCCTCGATCCGCGAATGGCGTCGCACCCGGTACATGCAGGGTTACGACGAGACGCATCCCGAAAGCCAGATCGACCCGCCGACCATGGAGTTCCCCGAACTGGGCGAACTGTTCAAGGCCAGGCCGAAGGATGCCAAGGGATCCGATTCCGGAACGTCCGGCAAATCGGCCAAGGGGGAGTGACACGCATCTGCTTGGTTCCCGTTGACTGATGTCTGTGGGGCGGTAACCGCCCTCCGACGTGCCGTCATCGGGTGTGCCTTCAGTTACGCCTGCCGTATGGGATCGGCGCCCGCCATCCCATACGGCAGGCGTTTTTCACACCCCCGTGGATTCCGCGGCTGGTGGGGACACGGATAGACTGGTCCTATGGGCAAGGACAGCAAGGACACCAAAGACATCAGGGACGGCAAGGAACGCAAGGAGGGACGCGACCGGCGTCTCATCGACAGGGCGTTGGATGCGGCGCTCGACAGCGTCAATAGCATCGACAACAGCGGCACGCTCTCCGAGCGCATGGCCCGCGCCGCCAAATCCAGTGATCTGCTGAGCATGGTGTGGTCGCTGCCGCCCGCGCAACGGCTCATGTTCCACGCCGGCGTGCGCGTGGACGAGGTCGATACCGCCGGTACGCCGGGCTTCGAAGGCGGGCGCGAGGACGGTGAGCGGTTCATCGACATCAGCTCCAGCGAGATCGCCCGTTTCCAGAAGCTGCTGTACGCCAACGGCGTCAAGGGGGTACGCCGCAGGCTGCTCATCGTGCTGCAGGGCATGGACGCCTCCGGCAAGGGCGGCATCGTGCGGCATGTGTTCCGGCAGGGCGACCCGATGGGCATCCACTACCACGGTTTCGGCAAACCCACTGAGGAGGAGCTGGCGCACGATTTCCTGTGGCGCGTGAAACGCGAACTGCCGCAGCCCGGATGGATCGCCGTATTCGATCGCTCGCATTACGAGGATGTGGTGATGCCGCACATCTACGGTACGTATCCGGAGGATGTGTGGCGGGCCCGGTACGACGAGATCAACCGGTTCGAACGCGAACTGGCGACCGACGGGTGCACGATCCTGAAGATCTTCCTGGTGGTGGGCCGCGACGAGCAGAAGCGGCATTTCCTGGGGCGTTTGGAGGATCCGACCAAGTTCTGGAAGTTCGACGAGAGCGATCTGGACGCCCGCGAACGCTGGGACGATTATATGGCGGCCTGGCAGGAGGTGTTCGAGAGGACGTCCACCCCCGCCGCCCCGTGGTACCTGGTTCCCGCCGATAACCGCTGGTATGCGCGGGCCGTGGTCTCCGAACTGCTGCGTACGGCGCTGAAGAACATGAACCTGACCTGGCCGCCGCTCGAGGTCGATCCCGACGCCGTGCGCCGCCGCCTCGAAGCCGAGTGAATCGTCAGCCACTCCGTCGGTAGGAGCCGACGGATAGACTCGAAGATATGACAGAGGAACAGGGACATGACGCGGCCTACGGGTCGTTGGGGGCGTTGGCGCCCGACTGGTACGGCGGCGGGCGCAACATCGACACCGACGAGATCTACGAGCGCTTCTTCGGCTGGGTCGAGGACGTCAAGGGCGTCCAGCCGTGGCCGCACCAGGAGGAGGCCATCATGGACCTGCTCGCCGGCGACCACGTGATCCTGAACACCCCGACGGGCTCCGGCAAGTCGCTGGTGGCGCTCGCCATGCATTTCGCCGCGCTGTGCACCGGCCGCCGTTCCTACTACACCGCGCCGATCAAGGCGCTGGTCTCCGAGAAGTTCTTCGACCTGGTCGAGGCGTTCGGACGCGACTACGTGGGCATGATCACCGGCGATACGCATATCAACGCCGACGCGCCGATCATCTGCTGCACGGCCGAGATCCTGGCCAACCAGGCGCTGCGCGAGGGCCGTCACGCCGATGTCGGCTGCGTGGCCATGGACGAATTCCACTACTACGGCGATTCGGAACGCGGCTGGGCCTGGCAGGTGCCGCTGCTCACCCTGCCGCGCACCCAGTTCCTGCTGATGAGCGCCACCCTCGGCAACGTCGACGCCATCGCCGACAAACTCGAGGACATGACCGACACCGACGTCGACATCATCGCCGACGCGCCCCGGCCGGTCCCGCTGTCCTACGAATACACCGACAAACCGCTCGAGCACACCGTCGAACTGCTGTTCAACCGGCACGAGACCCCGATCTACGTCGTCCATTTCTCCCAGGACGCGGCCCTGACCACCGCGCAGGCGCTCGCCTCCACCGGAGTCTCCAGCAGGGAGCAACGTGAAGCCATCGCCGAGGCGATGAAGGGCACGCGCTTCACCACCGCATTCGGCAAGATCCTGCAGCGGCTGCTGAAAACCGGCGTCGGCATCCACCACGCCGGCATGCTGCCGCGCTACCGCCGACTGGTCGAACAACTCGCCCAGCAGGGGCTGCTGCCGGTCATCTGCGGCACGGACACGCTCGGCGTCGGCATCAACGTGCCGATTCATTCGGTGGTGCTCACCGCGCTCACCAAGTTCGACGGTTCCCGGATGCGCCGCCTGCGCGCCCGCGAATTCCATCAGATCGCCGGCCGCGCCGGCCGCATGGGCTTCGATACCGAAGGCCTGGTGGTGGCCGAGGCCCCCGAGTTCGAGATCGAGAACGCGCGCGCCATCGCCAAGGCCGGCAACGACCCGAAGAAGCTCAAGAAGATCAAGCGCAAGAAGGCGCCCGAGGGGTTCGTGACGTGGAACGAGAACACGTTCGACAAGCTCATCGACGCCGCACCCGAAACGTTGGTGCCGCATCTGCGGATCACCCACTCGATGGTGCTCAACGAGGTGGCGCAGGGCGGCGACGCGCGCCGTCGCGTGGACCGGCTCATCGACGACTCGCAGCAGACCGCCGAGCAGAAGGAGCAGCTGCATGGGCGCGCCGACGAGATCTTCGCCACGCTGTTCGACTCCGGCGTCATCGAGACCGAGAACCGCGATGACGGCGGCAAGGACTACTTCACCACCGTGGACGTGCCCGAGGATTTCGCGCTCGACCAGCCGCTGAGCCCGTTCCTGCTCGCCGCGCTCGAACTGCTCGACCCCGAATCCGAAGGCTACGCCCTCGACGTGATCTCCATGGTGGAGGCCACGCTGGAGGACCCCAAGCAGGTGCTTCGCGCCCAGGAACGCCAGGCGCGCGACGCGGCCATGGCGGCCATGAAGGACGAGGGGTTGGATTACGACGAGCGCATGGAGCGTCTGGCCGAGGTCACCTATCCGAAGCCGCTCGAGGACCTGCTCGACGCCGCGTTCCGCCAGTACCGGCGTGACGTGCCGTGGGCCAACGACTACTGGCTGAGCCCCAAGTCGGTGGTGCGCGACATGGTGGAGACCGCCTCCGACTTCACCGGATACATCGCCCGCTACAACATCGCCCGTTCCGAGGGCACGCTGCTGCGGTACCTGTCGGACGCATACCGCGCGTTGTCCCGCACCGTGCCGTTCGAGAAACGCGACGAGCAGCTGCGCGACATCATCGCCTGGCTGCGCGTGGTCGTCCGCTCGATCGACTCCAGTCTGGTGGACGAGTGGGAGAACGCGGGCGCCGCGGCCGATGCGGAGACCGCCGCACTCAATGCGGCCGCCCCGGGTGCCAGGGATGCCGTGGTGGAGGACCGCCGCGGACTGACCGTACTCGTGCGCAACGCGATGTTCCGCCGCGTGCAGCTCATGGACCTGGACCGACCCGAGGAGCTCGGCGCGCTCGACAAGGACTGGGGCTACGGCGTGCACGAGTGGGAGGACGCGCTCGACGACTACTACGACGCGCACGAATACGTGAACACCGACGCGCAGGCGCGTTCCGCCGAGCTGTTCATGCTGGACGACTCGCATGAGCGCGACGAGCACACCTGGAAGGTGCGGCAGATCATCGACGACTCCGACGGCGACCACGATTGGGCCATCGAGGGCGTTGTGGATCTGGATGCCACGCAGGAATCCGGCGAGGTGGTCTTCCATGACTACCACGTGGGCGACTGACGCGCCGCCGACACGTATTCGAACAACAGTTCGAATGATGCGAGTACACTGATGGCTATGACCGATGACGCCGACCTGTTCGCCGCGACCGACGCGCCCGAGGATGTGACCCGTCCGCTCGCCGTGCGCATGCGCCCCGCCACGCTCGACGAGGTGGTGGGACAGGACCATGTGCTGGGGCCCGGCTCGCCGCTGCGCCGTCTGGCGAACCCCGCATCCAAGGGCTCGTTGACCGCGCCCAGTTCGATCATCCTGTTCGGGCCGCCTGGCGTGGGCAAGACCACTCTGGCCTACATCGTGGCCAAACAGTCCGGCCGCGTGTTCGAGGAGTTGTCGGCGGTGGCCTCCGGCGTCAAGGATGTGCGCGCCGTGCTCGACCGCGCACACCGGCGGCTCGTGGCCGAAGGCAAGGAGACGGTGCTGTTCATCGACGAGGTGCACCGCTTCTCCAAATCCCAGCAGGACGCGCTGCTGCCCAGCGTGGAGAACCGCGACGTCACCTTCATCGCCGCCACCACCGAGAACCCGAGCTTCTCCGTCATCAAACCGTTGCTCAGCCGGTCCGTGGTCGTCAAACTCGAATCCCTTGAACCCGATGACCTCAAAACCCTCATCGAGCGGGCACTCAACGATCCGCGCGGGCTCAAGGGCGAGGTCAGGGCCACTGACGAGGCCGTCGACGAGATCGTGCGCATGGCCGGCGGCGACGCACGCAAGACCCTGACCATCCTGGAGGCCGCCGCCGGGGCGATGACCGGCGACACGGCCCGCAAGAAGGGCGCGCGCCGGCCGATCATCACCCCCGAGGTCGTCAGCCAGGTCATGGACGTGGCCACCGTGCGGTACGACAAGGGCGGCGACGACCACTACGACGTCATCTCCGCATTCATCAAATCGATGCGCGGCTCAGACGTCGACGCCGCGTTGCATTACCTGGCCCGTATGATCCGTGCGGGGGAGGACCCCCGGTTCATCGCCCGGCGCATCATGATCGCCGCCGCCGAGGAGGTCGGCATGGCCGCCCCGCAGATCCTGGAGGTCACGGTCGCCGCCGCGCAGGCCGTGGCTATGATCGGCATGCCCGAGGCACGCATCATCCTGGCGGAAGCCACCGTGGCCGTGGCCACCGCGCCCAAATCCAACGCCAGCTACCTGGCCATCGACCAGGCGCTCGCCGACGTGGACGCCGGGCGCATCGGCGAGGTGCCGCTGCACCTCAGAAACGCGCCGACCAAGCTGATGAAGGACTGGGGCAACCATGAGGGCTACCGGTACGCGCACGACTGGCCGGGCGCCGTGGCACCGCAGCAGTACATGCCGGACGAACTGGTGGGCCGCGAATACTATCATCCGAACGATCGTGGCTATGAGCATGAGGTGAAGCCGCGGCTGGACCGCATCCGCGCCATCCTGCATGCCGAACGGCCGAAGCCCGGAACTGATGGCGAACGGTAGTGCGGGATGAGGTGAGGGGCGGTTCCGCCGGTGCCGCGTGACGAGGTGCGCCCGGACCACGGTACAATGACTTACTGATTGCAGGAACGCGCAGGCCGTCATCGCCAAGCGGACCACAACGGTTCGGACGATACGACATGTGGGAGCCGCACAACGGCGCGGCCCCATCGATGTGAGGGGGATGAGGTGCACAACCCGGAATCCGAAACGAAAACGATCCTGATCGTGGACGACGACCAGGCGTTGGGGGAGATGTTGTCCATCGTGCTCGAAAGTGAAGGCTTCCGGACCACGGTGTGCGCGGATGGGCTGCGGGCGCTTGACGTGCTGCCCGTCGTGCGTCCGGATCTGGTGCTGCTCGACGTCATGCTGCCCGGCATGGGCGGCGTGGAGGTGGCGCGGATGATCCGACGGGATTCCGGCGTGCCGATCATCATGCTGACCGCCAAGTCGGATACTCAGGATATCGTCACCGGACTGGAGGCCGGGGCCGACGACTACGTCCCCAAACCGTTCAAAGTGGCGGAGCTGGTGGCCCGGGTGAGGGCGCGCCTGCGTATCCCCACACCCACCAATGGGATTCATTTCGGGGGGAGGGGTAATGATTCGGGGCATATCGAGTGCGGCGGCATCGTTATGGACCGTGGCGAGCATCTGGCGCAGAAGGACGGTGCGGACCTGCAGCTGACCCCGATGGAGTTCGAGCTGCTGTACGTGCTGGCGTGCAACGCGGGGGAGGTCATCAGCAGGGCGAACCTGCTCAAAAGCGTATGGGGGTATGAGGACGCCGGCGACACCCGTCTGGTGACGGTGCACATCCAGCGGCTGCGAGCCAAGGTGGAGTCGAATCCGGAACATCCGCAGATCATCCGGACCGTGCGCGGCATCGGATACAAGTTCGTCGCTCCCGTGGCGGGATGTGCGGCGTGACGCCCCATACGGACATCGGCCGCACCGGTCGGAATCGACGTCTTGGTGGCGGGACGGGCGGTGCCGGCGGGGCGCGGTCGGATGCGGGAAGCGCCGGACGTCGGTTTCCATGGCTCCATCTGCATCGGTGGACGGGGCGTGTGCACAGTTCGCTGCGTGCGCGGACCGCAGCGTTCGCGGTGCTGCTCGCCCTCGTGGTGGCCGTGGTGTTCACGGTCGTGTCGATGATGCTGGTGCGCAACACCTTGCTGGACCAGGTCTCCAACCAGGCACGCAGCGATTTCTCCAACCAGGTGGTCCAGGCCCAATACAGTCTGGAATCCGCCGATGCATCCGAAAACGAACGCTATCAGCAACTCGTCGCCTCCGTGGCATCCTCGATGCAGCAGGACGGCGCCGCCAACCTGATGGGCGTGTACCTGTGGAGCCGCAGTACCTCCGGCAACGCTATCGTGCCGATCTCCACGGAGCCCACGTTCGCTCCGCTGATCAGCGACGAGATGCGCAGCAGCGTGGCCGGCAGCTCCGACGGCAGCGTGTTCTACCAGCCGGTGTCCCTGACCGTGGATGCGGACACGGCCGGGCCACCCGGCGCGGTGCTCGGCACCATCCTCGAATTTGGTCCGGTGGGGGACCTGGAACTGTTCGCGTTGTTCTCGTTCGCAACCCAGCAGGAGTCCCTGGGTCGCATCCAACTTAACCTGGCTTTCGTGTGCCTGGCACTGAGCGCCGTGATGGGAGTGCTTGTCTGGATGGTCATGCACAGCATCGTTCGTCCGATCAAACGGGTGGCGGCCACGGCGGAGACCTTGGCCTCAGGCGATCTGGACGCCCGTGTGGTGGAGGACCGGCGTGACGAGATCGGCACGCTGCAGCATTCGTTCAACGAGATGGCCTCCTCGCTCAAGCAGAAGATCGACGAACTTGAGGATATCGGCGTCCGGCAGCGCCAGTTCGTCTCCGATGTGAGCCATGAGCTGCGCACCCCAATCACCACGATGCGCATGGCCTGCGATCTGCTGGACACTCGCCGCGACGGGTTCGACCCGCCGACCCGGAGAACGGTGGAACTGCTCAGCGACCAGGTCGGCCGGTTCCAGACCATGCTGATCGACCTATTGGAGATCTCCCGGTATGACGCCGGATACGCCTCCCTGGACCTGGTGGACACCGACGTGCGTGAGCCCATCGGCATGGCTGTGGAACAAGTGGCGGAGATTGCGGCGGCCAAGCAGGTGACGATCTCCATGGTTCTGCCGAATGTCGCGGTCATCGTCAGACTGGATTCGCGGCGCGTGATCCGAATCGTGCGCAACCTGCTGAACAACGCCATCGACTTCTCCTCCGACGACAGGCCGATCGAGGTACGGCTTGCAGCCAACCGCCACGCGGTCGTCATCAGCGTGCGCGATTACGGCGTGGGCATGACGGACGAGCAGGTGGGCCATGTGTTCGACCGATTCTGGCGCGCCGACCCATCGCGCTCGCGCCTGACGGGAGGCTCCGGGCTGGGGCTGTCGATCGCGTTGTCCGATGCGTGGCTGCACAACGGCGACCTGAGGGTGCGGTCGCGCCCGGGCGAGGGGACGTGGTTCCTGCTGATTCTGCCGAGGGACCCCAAGGACGGTCCCGTGCCCGACGCCGATTTGCCGATGGACTTCGCAGGCGATGGCATGCGGACGGTCGGGGGTTTCGGCGTATCCGACAACGGCATGTTCGAATTGATGCGGCAGGAGGCACGATGAAGGCGAGGAAACTGATCCGCACGATGGCGGCGTTGGTCTGCGCGGCGTCGGTGAGTGCCGCGGGCGCATGCTCCGCCCCGCTCGGTCTGCCGACGCGGGGGGACGTGACGACGCTCGCGCCGATCGAGCGGCAGGATCGACGGGTGTACACGGTGCCCGACGGGCCGGAGGCGGATGCACAGCCCGAAAGCGTGGTCGAGGGGTTCTTTGCCGCCATGCCCGCCGGCGTGCAGAGCGATGGGTTTGCGGTGGCCCGTGAGTTCCTGACGGATGGCGCCGCGGAGCGTTGGAACGGCGACGAGTCGGCGATCATCTACTCCGGTGCGCCCACCTTCGTACGCAAGCCGAACGTGGACGGAGGCTCGTCGATGGATGAGGCTGGCATCCTCATCCAGGCCACGCTCCACATCATCGGCAGGATCGACGGCCAGGGGCTGTACTCCGCGGTCGGGGATGACCCGTGGACGGTGACCTTCACACTGCACCGGCAGGACGGTCAGTGGCGCATCGACCAGCTGCCGCAGGGCGTCATGGTCTCGGTCGCAAGTTTCGACCAGGCCTTCCGCCAGGTGTCTCTGTACCGGCCGGATGTCACCGGCACGACGATGGTGCCCGATGTGCGTTGGCTGAGCTGGCGCAACTGGCGCACCCGCGCGATGGAGGAGCTGCTGGGCGGCGTGCCCGACTGGCTGGAGGGCGCGGTGAGCGACGTGGCCGACGGGCGTGTGGGGCTGCAGGTCGATGCCGTGCCAATGGAGTCCGACGGCGTTGCGGTACGTCTGGATGAAGGCTTCGCCGCACTCGACGCCGCATCGCAGGCGATGCTCGTACGGCAGATTCGGCTGACGCTCGGTGACGGCACCGACGGGCAGGAGGTGAACGTGCTCTCGGGCGGTGAAACCTACAGCGGCGCGGAAGGCACCGTGGACTTGGACGTGGCCGACCACGAGGAGGCGCTGTATGCCTTAAGCGGCGGGAACGTGGTCTCGCTCGAATCGTCAAGCCCCGTGCGTGTGGCTCAGAACACCGGCATCGATGAGGCCGAAGCTCTGGTGTTCGGCGAATCCGGTGGCGCCGTGCTGCGTGCTGATGGGGTCGCCGAATGCCTGGACGGCGAGGGGATGCCCTGCGGTGTGCTGTTCGACGGTGCGCCGGTGTCGACGGTTGCCGAAGGGGTCGAGGGCGAGGTCTGGGGCGTGGCACCGGATGGGCGGACACTGGTCGTCTCACGGCAGGGGCGGACGGCGCGGATTGCCGTGCCTGATCTGGGTACGGGATCGATCCATGCCGTGGCGGTCTCCCCGGAGGGCGCGAGGTTGGCGATGGCCGTCGGCGGGGGTCCCGACGAGGGCGTTCTCATCGCAGGCATCGTGCGTAACGGTACCGGCATGGCGGAGCGACTCTGCGAAACCTGGCATCGGGTCTCATCCAGATCCGATGTGTCGATGCTGACGTTCTACAACGACATCACGTTGGTCTACGCCACGGACGGCGCCTCCGCACGGCAGCAGGCCTTTCGCCAGCTGACGCCGGGGCCGGAGACGGCCCAGAGCCTGCCGGACAGTACGGTGACATCCATCGCGACCGGTGACGTCTCCCGGTATCACCGGCTGGCCGTGTTCGATGACCTGGGCATCGTCCGGACGGCCAGCGGTTCGCTGGAGGGCGCGTGGACCATCGTATACTCGCAGGCCGAGGCGATGTCGGCGAGGTGAACGGCGTGAAACAGGCGATGTTATCGTTCCGTTATCAAGCTGTTATCGAATCGTTATCCTCTCCGATTGAGCCATGCGGGCACGCCGCGGATACTGGAAACCATCGATGACAACACCGTCATCAATCGTCCGGGGAAGACCTTGGATGCATGTGACTCGAGGAGGAGTATTTATGAAGAACTGGAAGAGGGCCATCGCCCTGGTTGCGTCCGGCGCGGCTCTGCTGAGCTTCGCCGCGTGCGGCAACGGCGGCAACGCCGAGGGTGGGGATGACAGCAAGCCGACGATCGGCTTTGTGGCCGTCGGCCCCGAGGGCGGCTTCCGTACCGCCAACGAGAACGACCTGCAGGATGCGTTCAAGAAGGCCGGCTTCGACCTGATCTACTCGCCGACCCAGAACAACGACCAGCAGAAGCAGATCCAGGCGTTCAACAAGTTCGTCAACGACGAGGTCGATGCCATCGTCCTGTCCTCCACCGAGGATTCCGGTTGGGACGAATCGCTGAAGAAGGCCAAGGAGGCTGAGATCCCGGTCTTCACCGTGGACCGTGACGTGGATGTGACCGATCCGGAGGCCGCCTCGGCCATCGTGTCCCACATCGGACCGTCCAACGAATGGGCCGGCGAACAGGCCGCCGACTTCGTCAACGAGAACTTCCCGGACGGCGCCAACGGCTTCATCCTCGAAGGCCCCGCGGGCCTGTCGGTCGTCAAGGATCGCCAGACCGGCTGGGACAACGCCATCAACGACAACGTGACCGTGCTCGAATCGCAGTCCGCCAACTGGTCCACCGACGAGGCCAAGACCGTCACCGCCGGCCTGCTGGACAAGCACAAGAGCGAGAACCCGCAGTTCATCTTCGCCCAGAACGACGAGATGGGTCTCGGCGCCGCCCAGGCCGTTGAGGAGGCCGGTCTCAAGGGCCAGGTCAAGATCATCACCATCGATGGCACCGAGGCCGCGCTGCAGGCCCTCGTGGACGGCGACCTGTCCTTCGTGATCGAGTACAACCCGATCTTCGGCGAGCAGACCGCCACCGCGGTCAAGGATTATCTGGACGGCAAGACGGTCGAGTCCGACATCGTCATCGACTCCCAGACCTTCGACGCCGCAAGCGCCAAGGAGGCCCTGGACGCCGGCACCCGCGCCTACTGATCTCGACTGATTTCCGACCATCTCCTCTTATCTCAGGACGGTGCGCGCGGACCGTCACCCGGTCCGCACGCACCGTCCGCCATAGTGGCGCAATGTCACGAAATCATAACAAATCAAGCTTTAAGGCAGAATGATGACACAGAACGAACCCATTGTCGTGATGAAGGGCATCACGATCGAGTTCCCGGGCGTCAAGGCCCTGGACGGTGTCGATCTTCGTCTCTACCCCGGTGAGGTCCACGCCCTGATGGGCGAGAACGGCGCCGGCAAATCAACGATGATCAAGGCGCTGACCGGCGTGTACAAGATCGATGCCGGCTCGATCACCGTGGAGGGCAAGCCCCAGACCTTCAACGGCACCGGCGACGCGCAGAACGCGGGCATCGCCACCGTGTACCAGGAGGTCAACCTGTGCACCAACCTGAGCATCGGCGAGAACGTCATGCTCGGCCACGAGGTGCGCGGCCCCCTCGGCATCAACTGGAAGAAGACCCATCAGGAGGCGCGCAAGTACCTCGACCAGATGGGCCTGGGCCACCTCGACCCCCATGCCCCGCTCAACTCCATCTCCATCGCCATGCAGCAGCTCGTCGCCATCGCCCGCGCGATGGTCATCGACGCCAAGGTGCTCATCCTGGACGAACCGACCTCCTCGCTCGACGCCAACGAGGTCCAGGACCTCTTCGCCATCATGCGCAAGGTGCGCGATTCCGGTGTGGCGATCCTGTTCGTCTCCCACTTCCTTGACCAGATCTATGAGATCACCGACCGTCTGACCATCCTGCGCAACGGCCAGTTCATCAAGGAGGTCATGACCAAGGACACGCCTCGCAACGAGCTCATCAGCATGATGATCGGCAAGAGCGCCGAGGAACTCAGCCAGATCGGCGCCAAGAAGGAGCGCCGTGCCATCGGCGCGGACGAGAAGCCGATCGTGTCCGTCAAGGGCCTGGGCCGCAAGGGCTCCATCCAGCCGACCGACCTGGACATCTACGCCGGCGAGGTCGTGGGCTTCGCGGGATTGCTCGGCTCCGGACGCACCGAACTCGGACGTCTGCTCTACGGCGCGGACAAGCCCGAAACCGGCACCTACAAGCTCAACGGCAACCAGGTCTCCATCAACGATCCGCACACCGCGCTGAAGCACCGCATCGCCTACTCCACGGAGAACCGTCGAGACGAAGGCATCATCGGCGACCTGACGGTGCGTGAGAACATCCTCATCGCCCTGCAGGCGATTCGCGGCATGTTCAAGCCGATCCCGAAGAAGGAAGCGGACGAGATCGTCGACAAGTACATGAAGGAGCTCAACGTCCGCCCCGCCGACCCGAACAAGCTCATCAAGAACCTGTCCGGCGGCAACCAGCAGAAGGTGCTCATCGCCCGTTGGCTGGCCACCCACCCCGAACTGCTCATCCTGGACGAACCGACCCGCGGCATCGACATCGGTGCCAAGGCCGAGATCCAGCAGGCCGTGCTCGACCTGGCCGAGCAGGGCATGGGCGTGGTGTTCATCTCCTCCGAGCTGGAGGAGGTCGTCCGCCTGTCCGACGACATCGAGGTGCTCAAGGACCGCAGGAAGATCGCGGAGCTTGAGAACGACGCCACGGTGTCCCAGGAGACCATCGTCGATACCATCGCCAGCAACAACGCAGGGAAGGAGGCCTGATGGCTGGTCACAACACCAAGAAGGATGCCGGCAATCCGATCCTCAAACGGCTGCTGTCCTCGAACCTCACCTGGTCGGTCGTGGCACTGATCGTGCTCATCGTCATCTGCACGATCTTCGACCACGGGTTCCTGTCATTGAGCTGGAATGAGAACACCGGCGGCCTGGCCGGCCCGCTGATCACCATGCTCCAGGAATCGGCCCGCTACCTGATGATCGCCACCGGCATGACCCTGGTCATCTCCACCTCGGGCATCGACCTGTCGGTCGGCTCGGTCATGGCAGTCGCCGGCGCCGCGGCCATGCAGTTCCTGGTCTCCGGCCTGAACGTGTGGCTGGCCATCCTGCTGTCGCTGCTCGTCGGCCTGGTGCTGGGCTGCATCAACGGCGCGCTCGTCTCGATGCTCGGCCTGCAGCCATTCATCACCACGCTTATCATGATGCTCGCCGGACGAGGTCTGGCCAAGGTCATCACCGCCGGCCAGAACACCGACGCCGGCTCCGTGGCCGGCAGCGAGCCGCTGCGCTGGATGGCCAACGGCTTCATCCTGGGCATTCCCGCCAACTTCGTCATCGCCATCATCATCGTGTGCCTGGTCGGACTGCTGTGCCGCAAAACCGCGATGGGCATGATGATCGAATCGGTGGGCATCAACCAGGAGGCCAGCCGCATGACCGGCATCAAGCCGAAGAAGATCCTCTTCCTCGTCTATGCCGTCTCCGGTCTGCTCGCCGCCATCGCCGGCCTGTTCGCCACCGCGTCCGTCATGCGCGTCGACGTGGTCAAAACCGGTCAGGACCTTGAGATGTACGCCATCCTGGCGGTCGTCATCGGCGGCACCTCACTGCTCGGCGGCAAATTCTCGCTGTCCGGCAGCGCCATCGGTGCGGTCCTCATCGCCATGATCCGCAAGACCATCATCACGCTCGGCATCGATTCGGCCGCCACCCCGGCGTTCTTCGCCGTCGTGGTCATCGTGATCTGCGTGATGCAGGCCCCCAAGATCCATAGTATCAGCGCCGAAATCAAACGCAAACGCGCGCTCAAGTCCGAAGCCAAGGCGGTGACAGCATGACAAGCGCAAGCACCACGGCGGTGAAGAAGACCGCCAAGAAGTCGCGTCGGCTCGACGCACAGATGATCCCGACCATCGCGGCCGTCGTCATCTTCATCCTCATGCTCGTGATGGGCCAGGCGCTCTTCGGCACCTACACCCGTCTGGGCTTCTTCTCCTCGCTGTTCATCGACCACGCCTACCTGATCATCCTGGCGGTGGCCATGACATTGCCGGTGCTCACCGGCGGCATCAACCTGTCGGTCGGCGCCATCGTGGCCATCACCGCGGTCGTCGGCGTCAAGATGACCATGGCGGGCATCCCCGCGCCGATCGCGATGATCGTCATGATCCTCATCGGCATGGCCTTCGGCCTGCTGGCGGGCGTGCTCATCGAGGAATTCAACATGCAGCCGTTCATCGCGACGCTCGCCACGATGTTCCTGGCCCGAGGCATCGCCTCGATCATCTCCACCGACTCGCTCGTCCTGCCCGAGGACAACAACTTCGACTGGGTGAGCGCGGAGATCAAGATCATCGACAACCCGAAGATCTCGAACGACCTGTCGTTCAACATGGGCGTGGTCATCGCCGTGCTCGTGGTGATCTTCGGCTACATCCTGCTGCACAAGACCCGCACCGGCCGCACGATCTACGCCATCGGCGGATCGCGCTCCTCCGCGGAGCTCATGGGCCTGCCGGTCAAGCGCACGCAGTACCTGATCTACTTCATCTCCACCACGCTGGCGGCCGTCGCCTCGATCGTATACACGGCGAACATCGGTTCCGCCAAGAACACGGTGGGCACCGGCTGGGAGCTGGACGCGGTCGCGGCCGTCGTCATCGGCGGCACCATCGTCACCGGCGGCTTCGGCTACGTGCTCGGCTCGGTGGTCGGCGCCCTGGTGCGCTCCATCATCGACCCGCTGACCTCCGACTTCGGCGTTCCGGCCGAATGGACCACGATCGTCGTCGGCCTGATGATCCTCGTGTTCGTCGTGCTGCAGCGTGTGGTCTCGGCGGTGGGCAAAAAAGAATGACCGCCATCCGTTTCCGGTGCCGATTCACCTGGTGGGCCGGCATCGGAAACGGGTGACATGATCGGCGCGTCATGCGCCAAACTTCATCGTTTTCTCCTTTCCTTTCTCCTGCAAAGGGCGTGCGGGGCGGTTGTCCGCCCGGCACGCCCTTTGTGGTTACGGGGGTGGTCCGCGCGTCTCCGGTGTTTCGCGTGCTCCGTGTATGCCGTGTATGCCGCGTGCTCTGTATATGCCGTGATATTCCGCCCGTTCCGCGTTCGGCGGGACGGGGATGATGGTAACGTGCGGAATGAAGGGAATGATGACGGTGCGAGACGAAAGGCGTTGCAGATGGATACACGACCCCTGATCGGCGTGGTGCCGCTGATGGATTACAAGCTGGAGAGCCTGTGGATGCTGCCCGGATACATGGATGGCATCACGGAGGTGGGCGGCACGCCCGTCATGCTGCCGTTGACCGAGGACCCGGACGTGATCCGTCAATTGGTCGCCCTGTGCGACGGCATCCTGGTCACAGGTGGACAGGACGTGGCGCCGGAGATGTACGGCGAGACCGCGTCGCCCGAATATCTGGCGATGAATCCGGAGCTGAGCCCGGAACTCGACCGCATGGAGGCGCTGCTGATCCCCGAGGTCATCGCCGTGGACACCCCGATGCTCGGCATCTGCCGCGGCGTCCAGATCCTGAACGCCGTGCTGGGCGGCACGATGTGGCACGACCTGCCCACCGAGCTGCCCAGCGACGTGGAGCACCACATGCCGAACCCGCCGTACGACCTGCTCGGGCACGAGGTCGATCTGGTCCCCGGCACACCGCTCGCCGAACTGATGGAGGCGGCAGGGGAGGGTAGCCGCATCGCGGTCAACAGCTACCATCACCAAGCGGTGCGCGAGGTCGCCGACGGGCTGGCCGTGATGGCCAAGGCCGACGACGGCGTGATCGAGGCGCTGTACCGCCCCGGGTCGCGGTTCTGCTGGGGTGTGCAGTGGCATCCCGAATTCCTGCACAAGGTCGATGCGCGCAGCCGTATGATCTTCAAGGCGTTCGTGGACGCGGCACGTTCCTGATTTTGCGAGGAATCTCCCGCCCTGCCGCGGGGATACGCCGGCAGCGTGATGCGGCCGCATGCGGGCCGGCGGCGGATACGATGAACGGAGCGCCGTCGACGGCGGATAGCCGCCGTTGCCGTTGAACCGACGCGACGCATGACAGGTGGCGCCAGGACGCGTGATACCAAGACGTGCGGCATATGCCGTGCGGCGCATGAGACAAGGAGGAGCTATGACATCCGCAATCGAATTCTACGGTGCACAATGGTGCGGCGACTGCCGCCGCGCCAAGCAGGTGCTGGACCGCTACCACGTGGACTACAACCACCATGACATCGAATCCGAGGAGGGTGCGGCCGAGCGGGCCGAGCAGATCAGCGGCCAGAAGCACATCCCGGTGCTGCTGTTCGAGGATGGCACCGTGTTTGTGGAACCCACGAATCCGCAGCTGACCAATAAACTCAAGGAACTGGGCCTTATCGAATAGCATGCGATGCGGGTTGCCTGCTCGCCCGTGCCTTCCGTGAACATGTCCACGGGTATGAACCGTTTTTTGGACGGTGACGTTTTAGTTGTGCGGGTGCTGTGCATCCGTGTAGGCGGAAACGGACGGCTTGCCGGCCACGGCGGCCGTCCATTTCTATATTCCAGCATATGAAACATAGTCCTGCGGTCGATTACACTCATATGTCGGCCCGCCGGGAGCGGGAGACAAGATAAGAGGAGTGAAACCGTGGAGACGTGTGAGACAACAGCAGCGACCACCGCTGGGGGAGCGGCGGCCGACGAACGCATTCCGATGAAGCTGATCGGCGCCATCGTGGCGGTCGGATCGCTGGCCTTCATCGGCATCCTGACCGAAACCGTAATGACCGTGCTGTTCCCGCAGCTGATGCGGGAATTCAACGTGGACACCGCCACCGTGCAGTGGATCACCACCATCTACCTGCTGGCCGTGGCGGCCACCATGCCGCTGTCATCGTTCATCAAGCGACGGTTCAGGAACAAGACGATTTTCGTTGCCGCCGTGGTGCTGGCCGTGCTGGGCTCGCTGATCATGATCGTGGCGCAGGCGTTCCCGCTGATCCTCGCCGCGCGCGTGATCCAGGGCGTCGGTTCGGGCATGGCCACGCCGCTGATGATGAACATCATCCTGGAACAGTCGCCGCGTTCCAAGGTGGGCCGGCTGATGGGCGTCGGCTCGCTGGTGATCACCGTGGCGCCGGCCATCGGCCCGACCGTCGGCGGTGCGGTGACCAGCGTGCTGCCGTGGCGGGCGATCTTCGTGATCGTGATCCCGATCATCCTGCTGATCTCGCTGCCGGTTGGCCTGAAGTGCATCCAGCAGAAGCACCCGACCGAGGACGCCGTGCTCAACCCGCTGCAGTTCGTGGCGATCGTGCTGGCGCTGTGCGGTCTGATCATGTTCCTCAACCAGGCCGGCGTGGCGGTCGGCGCGGCCGTCAGCGGCGGCGAGGTGATGATGCCCGCGCTGATCGCCGTGGTGAGCCTGGTGGTGGGCGTCGGCTCGCTGCTGTTCTTCGGATGGTCGTCGCGGCGGTCGTTCTCGCCGCTGATCCGGTTGGGATTCCTGCGCAACCGCATTGTGCTGCTGCACCTGCTGCCGTATGCGATCCTGCCGATGGTGGGCATCGGCTTCGGCTATGTGATCACCAATCTGGCGCAGCTGTCGCTGGGCACCGACGCGTTCGTGGCTGGCGCGCTGGTGTTGCCGGGTGCGCTGATCGGAGCATTCTGCGCTCCGATCGGCGGCATGCTCTATGACAAATTCGGTCCGACCCGACCGATCCTGACCACGTTCAGTGTGGCGACGATCGCCACGGTGCTGCTGCTCGTGTGTTCGATGCATCTGACGCCGGCGTTGCTGGCGGGGCTGTACTTCATCTTCGGATTGAGCTACGCGCTCGAATTCTCGAATATCATGACCAGCGCGCTGCGCGAGGTGCCGCCGGCGTTCACCCCGGACGGCAACGCCGTGTTCCAGACCTCCATGCAGTTCGGCGGTGCGGCCGGCACCGCGTTGTTCTCCACCATCCTGTCGGTGGCGCAGGCCGGTGCCGGCGAAGAGGGGACACCCGCGTTCATGCATGCCACCGCGGTCGGCGGCACCTGGACCTTCGCCGTCATGACCGTCATCTGCGCCCTGTCCGTGGTCTGCCTGGCCATGGCCTTCCGCCTGCGGGCGCGGGTGTCTCGCACCTCCCGCTGACATCATCGCATCCGTGACGCCGATGCCTCCGCATGACACGGCGGAGCCCGCGAAGTACGGGAGTCCGTGCGGTGGCTTTCCCTCCTGATTGGGATGTCTGCGGTGGATATAGGCAAAGACGAAGTAAGGGCTGGTTTCCGATGCGCCATTGCATTGGAAACCAGCCCTCGTTTATCTCTCTGCTCTCTCAGCCCCTGGCGTTGAGATCAGTACTCGTTGGCGCCTTCGCCCTCCCACTTGACGTTGATGCCGCGCTGATAGTGCAGGAACATGTCGGCACCATAGCGGTCGACCGGACGGTGCGTGAAGAGCATACGGATCGCGAACGCGGTCTGCACGTCATACGGCAGATCCAGGAACGCCTGATGCGCATCCCAGTAGGGCACGGTGCAGATGGCGGCGTCCGGCACATAGGCGTAGCCATAGCCATCCTCGTTCACGTAGCCCATGAACGGCAGATCCCAGGCGTCATGCAGGGTGAGCTGCTGCTTGAAGTCCTCGACCTGAGCCAGGGCCTCGTCGCTGATGCCCAGCTCCTTGGCCACCTTGTTGGCGGCCGCGGTCTTGGCGGCGGCGTCCTGACCGAACATCGAGAGGTTGACGGTGATGACCTTCTTATCGTCTGCCATGGTTCTTGCCTTTCTGCCATCGCGTCGCCGCGATGACTGGTGTTGTGTTCGTTTCGTCGGGTGAAACGAACATTTTATGTTGTGAACTTCACAAGAAGTCTGTGGTGTCCGCCGTGTGGCTTACGTGTTTAACAATAGCACCTTCGTGACGGGGAAAATCAAGTGAACATGCGATTGTTTGCGTTATCGGGAGCTTTGGACGCGCGTTTTCCGCGGAATTTCAGGCCGCAAAAAATCGTGTTATTTTTTTGAAAACGAAACACGAGTGATGTTCATTCGTGTCGTGTTTGAATAATGTGTTGTTTGGTCGGGGCATTTGTGAATTGCGTGTGCTGTTTCGTGATGGAACGTGCGAATTTGGTCTAACGGAGCGGACCGGGGCGATGGGGGATACCCGTAATCCTTAAGGATGAGTGGCGGGGCGGTGCGACATGCCGGAATATGAAAGGTCATTCCGACGCATGAATGAGAATCGGCGCGATATGCGGGATGCTGAAGTCATACAACAACGATTCGGACTCATCGACGACCAGGAAAGGAACATGACCATGTTGGATCTAAATCTGTTCTCTCAAATGGGACTGCTGGTGTTGGGCGGTCCGATGCTGCTGATGGGGCTGGCGTCATTCGGTGTAGCCGGCATTGCGTATGGTGTGCGGACACTCCGCCATCAGCAGGGCTGGTCGGAGGGGCCGGCCCGTCCGATGGTGTTCCTGGGCATGCTGCTGACGCTGGTTGGCGGCGTCATCGCCGGCCCGGCGTTGCTGGAATTGACGGCGTTGCTGTAGTTGCCGTGCGTCTGCGCGGTTATCTGCGTTAGCGGCGTCGCCAACCTCGTCTCAGCAGTTCCACCGCACCTTGACAGGGTGCGGCTCATTCTCAACGGCCGCATGCCGCAATGACGCGATGATCCGATCGAATTCCATATCCGCCAGACGCTCATACTCCGCCGAGTCGGCGGATAGCCCGGCCTGGTCGTACGCCGCGGCCGCTGCGCCATAGAAGGCGAAACCGAGGGCATTCGTCGGCGTCTGAATCACAGTGCAGGCCGTGCTGATGGCCCGGGCGGCGGCCTGTGCCACCGGGTCAGCGTCGCTTGTCTCGCGGGCGGCGGTCAGCGCCGCTCTCAATGCGGGCTTGGTGTCCTTCAGCGTGGCGTTGCCGTCGGCACAGGCGATCGCCTGCTTGACGGCCGCGGCGAACCGGTCGTCCACGGACTGTCCTGAGCGGTGGCGGCTCAGGATCGGCAGATACCGTTCCTCGGCGTATGCGGCAGCCCAACGACCCAACGTGGAGGCGCTCTGCGTATCGATCAGCGCCATCAGCGCTTTGGCCCGCGGCCCGGTGGGATCGCCCAGCATCTTGCGCAGCTTGGCCATGTCATGCTCCTTCGCCGAATCGTTGCCATGATCACTGTTTCCATCGTATCGTGCTGCATGTGTGAGGGCGGCGCTGCGGAGCATTCTCGCATTGGCGGACATTCCTACTCGTATCGTGCCGGATGCTTTCCCCGGCGAGGACATCCTTGTGCTGACAGATATTTCAGCTCGTATCACGTCAGCTGTTTCCTGCCGAAGGTATCCTTGTATTATCGGGCATTCCCCATCGGCTGCTGTCGGACACTGAGGTCTTCAGGGGGCGGGTTCACGCTTCAGTGGGCGGGTGGTTGACGACATGCGCCGTCACCTAACCGGCAGAATGTCTTGATTGCTGAGCCTTCGGACTTTGGCCGTCCATGATGACCCGCCCACTGAACGCATAATCCGCCCACTGAGTCGTGTCCTGGCTGAGATTGGCGAACCGTATGATGGATTGTTGATCGAATGTGTCCGTGAGATGGTGAACCGCTATGGAAATCAGAGAGATAACCGGTGATAGGAAGCGTTTCCTTCCATTGCTGCTGCTCGCCGATGAACAGGAGAGCATGGTGGGCCGATATCTTGAGCGTGGCGTCATGTATGTGCTTGACGATAATGGCGTGAAAGCCGAATGCGTGGTAACGGATGAGGGCGATGGCGTTCTGGAGATCAAAAACATCGCCGTCGTTCCGGAATGTCACGGGCTCGGATACGGGAGGGCCTTGCTCGATTTTGTGGCGCGAACGTATAAGGGGCGATATTCCGTACTGCAGGTCGGCACGGGCGACAGCCCTCTGACGATACCGTTCTATGAGAAGTGCGGTTTCGTTCGCTCCCATAGGATCGAGCATTTCTTCACGAATCATTACGATCATCCGATTATTGAAGGCGGGGTTCGTCTGGTGGATATGATTGTTCTTCGACGAGAACTGTAATCTTCCGCACGAGGTCGGTCGTCGTGTGATGATTCCAGGGGAGGGAGCCTGCGTGCCGTCGAATGTTGTGCGTCTGCGGACGATGGAACGCGCCGACGTCGATGCGTTGACTGATCTGTTGCGCCGTGTCTGGTATGCGGAGGGTGATCCCGGAACGCAGACCGTCGCCGCCCGCGCCGACCTTGAATTCTGCATGGCACGTGCCACCGCTGCCGTGGCCGTCGAATGCGACGGCCGGCCGGCGGGCGTATGCCTGGCCCGCATCGACGGCGGGGACACCAGGCCGTTGCCGATCAACCGGCACCACATTACGGCATGCCGGTCCATGCTGCGCCTGCTGCGCAGCGCCGAGGGGCGCCGAAGTGCATCGGAGCTCGTCAAGCTGGGCGTGGAGGGCATGATGCTGTCCGCGGACGCCCGCCGTCAGGGTCGGACGTATCAGGCCGAGGTGATCCTGCTCATCCTCGATCCGTCACTGCAGGGGGCCGGCATCGGCGCACGGCTGCTCGGCCACATGGAACGGGAATTCCGCGCCGCCGACGTACGTCGGTATTTCCTCTACACCAATACGGACTGCAACGTGGGCTTCTATGAGCGTCGGGGGCTGAATCGCCGTATCACGCACGTCGCCCACGCCCATGGTCGATCCATGGCGTATTACCTGTACGACGCCTCCATGCGGCAGTGACATGCAATACCCGCGTGGTCGACCGGCACGGACGGACCATCGGACATGTGGATGAAGGGCTGTTCGGCGAGACGTGGTATCGCGGAAAGTCGATGTGACCGGGATCGCCTGATCTCGTGCGATGCATTGGGCGCGCCGGCTCGACATATCGATATATGTCGATATATAATGGCGATGTGTCATATCGACCGATATCGATCTGAGATCTGAGGTGGATCATGCAGGAAATCGGCTCGTTCATCCTTGACCAGCTGCTGAAAATGCAGTGGCTGAGCGACCTCGTCGCCTCGATGCTCGCGTGCTTCGGCATCGCCTCCCAATCCTCCTGGGGCGGTACGCTCCACTTCTTCATCTATGACACGATCAAGATCGTCATCCTGCTGGTGACGATGATCTTCGTCATCAGCTACATCCAAAGCTATTTCCCTCCCGAACGCAGCCGGCGGATCCTCAGCCGTTTCCGCGGCATCCAGGGCAATGCGGTCGGGGCGTTGCTGGGCACGGTGACGCCGTTCTGCAGCTGCAGCTCCATTCCGTTGTTCATCGGATTCACCCGCGCCGGACTGCCGCTCGGCGTGACGTTCAGCTTCCTGATTTCCTCACCGATGGTCGACCTCGGCAGCCTGGTGCTGATCACGAGTGCGTTCGGGCCTGGCGTGGCCGTGCTTTATACAGTGTTCGGATTGGTGGTCGCAATCGCGGGCGGCGCGCTGATTCAACGACTTGGCATGGATGATCAGGTCATGGACTTCGTGCGAGGGGAGTCGGTGGACGCCGAAGAGGACATGAGACGCACACCCCGTGAACGTGCGCTCTACGCCGCCGGCGAGACCGCATCGACCTTCCGCAAGGTCTTCCCTTACATCCTCGTGGGCGTCGGCATCGGCAGCCTCGTGCACAACTGGATCCCCCAGGAGGTCATCGAACCGGTACTCGGCGACGGGAACCCCTTCGCCGTCATACTGGCAACGGTGGCGGGTGCACCCATCTACGCCGACGTCTTCGGCGTCATCCCGATCGCCGAATCACTGCTGGCGAAAGGCGCCGCGCTCGGCACCGTGCTGTCGTTCATGATGAGCGTGACGGTGCTGTCCATACCAAGCCTCATCATGCTCGCCCGCGTCGTCAAACCAAAACTGCTCGGTGTATTCGTCGGGATCTGCTTGATCGGCATCGTGGCGTGCGGGTATGCGTTCAACGTCCTGCAACCCATCCTGTAACGGAGGGTCACGGGCGTCGGCAGGAACAACCGAACACAACGAAAGGAGACACCATCATGGGACTGTTCGGCACAACCACAAAGAAGCGGGACATCGGCGGAAACGGAAACGCCCGCGTGCAGGTGATGGGTACCGGCTGCCGGAAATGCCACGCGCTGTACGAGGCCGCGACCGAAGCCCTCGGCGCCGACCAGGTCGACTACGTGACCGATATGGCCCGGATCGCCGAAGCCGGAGTGATGACGACGCCGGCCCTCGTCATGGACGGCACGGTCGTCAGCGCGGGCAAGGTCCTCACGGTCGATGAGATACGCACCCTCATCGGGGAACGGTCGTGAACGCCGGCAAAGTGCGCGTCGCATTCATCTGCACGCATAACGCGTGCCGCAGCCAGATTGCGGAGGCCGTCGCGCGTATGCGTGCATCCGACGTCATCGAGCCGTACTCGGCGGGCACCGATCCACTCGCCGCGCCGAACCCGGACGCGCTACGGCTGCTGGCCAAACGCGGAATCGACGTCTCCATGCTGCGGAGCAAAGCGCTTGACGAGATCCCTAGACCCGACATCGTGGTGACGATGGGGTGCGGCGTGAGCTGCCCCGCGCTGCCATGCCAGCATCGCGAGGACTGGGGGCTCGATGACCCGACAGGCAAAGAGGACGCGGCATATGACGCCTGCATCGACGCCATTGCACGCAATGTCGACGACCTTGCGGACAGAATCCGCGCGGCGGACGGGTGGGACCACGACCGGCCCGACGTGTCGGCGTTGCGCGCGCTCGCCGACGAGACGCGGCTGACCGTCGTCCGTGCGCTCGCCCATGAGGAGGAACTGTGTGCGTGCAAGCTGCTCGACCGACTTCACGTCAGCCAAAGTACCCTCAGCCACCACATGAAGGTGTTGGTCGACGCCGGACTGGTCCACCAGCGACGGGACGGTCGCTGGATGCACTACCGGATCGACTCCGACCGGCTTGTGGCCTTGGGAGAGTCCGTTACCGCTTTGGGTCGGGGCGGACATGCAAGCAACGGCGACAACATATGATCTCCCCGAACATCGGTGATTCCCGGTCCGTGCACGCGATCGCGGTCACGGACCGGGAATCACTCGTCGTCGGGCTGCTGCCCGTCGTGCGCCCGCCACTGACATTCCATCATCCGCATGTTCGTGAAGACCGCGGTGAACGAGGAATCCTCCGGCGAACAGGCGTAGATGCCGAACCGGATGGTGTCGTCGCCCTTGGCCATATGGCAGATACGCATCTGCGAGAAGTTGACGCCGTCCTGCGAACATTCGATGCAGTAGTCGTCCTCGCGACGGCTGAACCGGTACCACATGGACTTGATGGTGGCGGGAATGGCCGTGGTCGCCCAGTCGGAGTAGCCGTTGTTCGTCACCACGCTGCCCAAGTGCTGGAACTCGTCATTCTCGTATTCGATGGAACCCTTCAGCCAGTTCTCGCTATCGAGATACATCACCACGCCGCACTGGTCGAAACGGTGATGGCTTCCGGAGAAATCGGTTTTCACCACAAAGCTGAAATACCGCTCAGCGGTCTCCATCTGCAGGACCGGGGCGTTGTCGTTGCGGAAATGGTAATAGGTGCGCTGCCACAGGTCCGTGTGCGGCGCGGTGGTGATCTCGATGCGATCGTTGCCGATGACGTAGTCCTTCGGCTCGCGTGTCCACGAGAATGCACTGGTATCCATGATGACCTCCGCTCGACGGCAAGCATGTATGTATATCAAGGATATACGTTTCCGCGGTTACGATCTGTGGATAGCGTTATATGGAGTTATTTACAGATATGGCGATGTGATTCGTATAGTGTTCGAACGGATTTTTCTTGTGCTCTTATACGAGAAAGATGATTGAGAAATAAACAATATATGCAGATTCTTGTAAAAAAAGGTACTTTCTGTTACATTATAAGTGGCAGCAACGGAGGAGGATATGATGTTGATTGACTTCAGTTTTTCCAACTACAGAAGTTTCAAAGATGAGCAATCCTTCTCCATGAAGCGCGATTCTCGTTTTGATAATGGTTCGTTTCCGGGTATATCCACAATTGCCGCCATATATGGCGCGAACGCTTCGGGTAAGTCGAACTTCCTTCGTGCGTTCTCGGATATGTGCCATATGGTTCGCGGAAGCTACAGCCAAGGCAATGCTGATACGGGAGTGTCTCGGACGCCTTTTGCATTATGTGCGGGGGCCGAGCGGAGCGACTCCATGTTTTTCTCGGAGTTTTTAGCCGAAGATCGACAGAGGTACCAGTATTGGTTCCGTTTCAATGACCGTGAGATCTTGGAAGAGCATTTGACATTCTACAGGTGGATGGGTGATCGTCTTTCCACCCATGCAACGCTGCTTTTCGCACGTGAGGCGACCGATATTGATTTTGGAACAGCATTTAAGGGTCCTCGCGCTCAAGTGCGGAAAACCATCGAACTGCGTCCCAACGCCTTGGCGTTGTCCGCTGCTGCTGCTGCGGGGATTGCTAGCATTCAATCAGCATACTCGTTCTTCGCCAGCAACGTGGTTTTTTGTGATGCCCTGTCGTTTGAATCTGAGCAACCATTCATTCTTTCGCAGTTCAGTCAGGAGACTACTTTTGCGAAGCATCTGACTAAACTGATTCGGTACGCTGATTTTGGTATCGACAATGTGGTGAGTGCCCCCGCTGACATTCCGGAATCTTTGCTGGAATCGATTAAAAATCAGATGAGAGAGCAATTCGGCGCAGATGATGACAAAGTGGAGCAGATATTCGGTTCGGGACATCAGATGCAGCTACGATTCGAGCATGTGGGCGATGACAGGAACGCGTTGCTGAGTATGGGGGACGAGTCGCGCGGCACACTTGTCGCTTTGTCGTTCTTCTCTCTGGCGCTGCGTCAGCTGACACGCGCTTCGGTAACGCTGGTTGATGAGATTGACACCAGCCTGCATCCCGCGCTGGTGCAGGAATTGGTGGCGCTGTTCACTGATCCTGAGACGAATCCACATGGTGCGCAGTTGATTTTTACTACACACGATGCCTCGTTGATTATTGCTAGCGGTTCGGAAGAACGTCTCATCTGCCCAGATCAGATGTGGTTGGTGGAAAAGACCGCTGTAGGAGCCTCGGAGTTGTATCCGGTGACGGATTTGAAAGTACGCCGAGAGGAGAACCTCGGTAGGAACTATCTGAATGGCGTGTATGGGGCAATACCGAAACCGAGTTTTCATGCCATGTTCGCGCAAATTGTCAATGAAGAGGACACAGATGGCCAAGAAGAATCCTAAAGCACCTGCTCATGGTCGGAATGTTCGGCGATCTGCACGGCATCGGCACTGTCGGTATCTCATCGTATGCGGCGGCGAAGTGACGGAACGGGAATATTTTCAACGTATAGGGCAGCATGGAGAAGTGCGTTTCAACGTTATTTCGAAGACTCTCGACCCGGAGGGCCTTGCAAAGCATGCGGCTAAATTGAAGCAAGAGGATCTTCGTAATGCAGAAAATGGCATAGACCCCTATGCGGGTGTTTGGGTTGTTGTAGACGTTGACGAGTACAAGAATCATGCGCAGGCGCAGCGGATTTGCCGGGATAATGGCATGGAGTTGATTGTTTCAAATCCGTGCTTTGAGGTATGGCTTATTGACCATGTGCGAGCGTGTCCGGATAGCTATACTCAGACTTCTTCTGTTGAACGTTACGCCGCTGATCTCGGTGTCACTACAGGTCATCGAAACAAGTACGTTGATTTTCAGATAATTGATGGGCGCATGGCCGAAGCTGCTGTGAATGCTGGAAGACATAACACTGATGTACGTGCGAAGGGCCGCAGGCGGCTTATCCCTGGTCAAGAGCAAACGTATGCTCCATGGACGGATATGGTGCTCATTGAACAACTTATCTCACGGTCGAGCTGAATTTGAGTTATGAAACAGTGCGGTATGGGGCGGCCATTCGTTTCCTGGAGTAGAATGAAATATTCTTCTGTCGTTGAAGGAAGGAAAACTCGGCATGGCGTCATACGGTTGTGAGGTGGTGGATGGTGGCCGGTACCGGTTGTCTTTCACCGTCGGCGGCTTGTTGGCCGAACAGGGGCGGACTGTGGCTGGTCTGATGGTGGGCGATACCGCCATAGCTGCTGTTGGTGATGCATTACCGTCCAAAGACCGAGATGATGATGCGTTCGCGCCTGCCGAGTTGCTGGAGTCCGTCCGTCGGTACGCGGTAGCGGAGAATGTACTGCAGATTCGCACACGTGCCGCCGGGGTTCGTATCGTCAACGAAGTCATCAAGCGATTGAGCGCGTTGACGATGGGTGAGTTGCACTGTATTGCCGATGCGGACACGCTGCAATCCGATCGTCGGGCGCTGATGTGGGTGGCGATGTGCCGATATTACGCCTTGGTCGGAGAATTCGCCCAGGAAGTGCTGCGCGAGCATTTTCTGATCGGCACGTCTACGATCACCTATGGCGATTATGATCATTTCATGTTGGGCAAGGCCATGTGGCATCCGGAAATAGATGACTTGAGTACCTCGACGAGCGCGAAGTTGCGTTCCAATGTCTTTAAGGCCATGGCTGAGGCAGGGGTGGTGAATAGGACGGACGACACCATCGTCCCTTCGCTGCTCAGCAGGGAGGTTACCGGTATTCTTATGAGAAGACCGGAATCATTCGGGTTTTTCCCGATGCGGGAACCGATTTTGGCGTGACGTGTGGTTGGCGCGTTGGAGAGGAGCGGAATCCGATGAGCGGAACAGCGACCGAGGCCGTGATTTCCGGCGAGCGTCGGGATATCGATGCCGATTTCGACAAGCTTCGCCGGATCATGGAATCGTTGTCGTTCCGACGCAGCACGGGTATGGCAGGGGAGCAGGCGTTCTATATCTACGACTATCCGCCAACACAGGAATTGGATGTGGCTGAACATGTTCCGCAACTGGTCAAGCAACTGCAGACCATGACGCCCAAAGCCGACGATGATTATGCGCCACGGGTGCTGGTCATCGACCTGTATGACGTGGCCATCGAAGCGCTGAGGAACCGCGGCGTGCTCGAGAAAGTGCTGGGCATCGAGGAAAAACGTCATCAGGTGGTGTCCTCCAATGTTCGCGAGGATAGGTTCTTGAGCTTGCTGAACAATATGCTGGGTGCCGATGCCCAGCAGGTGCCTGATCTGATTACGAAACATTACGAGAACGCGCGGGAAGACAACAACGCCGACATCGTGTTCCTGACCGGCGTGGGTAAGGTCTACCCGTATATTCGTGCCCACACGCTGCTGAACACGCTGCAGGGGCGTATCGATGATTGCCCTCTGGTGCTGTTCTATCCGGGAACATACACCAGTAAATCGGCTTCCGGCTCCACGCTTACGTTGTTTGGCTGTCTGCCGGAAGACAACTATTACCGCGCCAGGGACCTTATGGAGATGAGCGACCGGATGGATTCCGAATAGGCGTAGTCGCAGGAAACACCTCAACCAGAACACCACAACAAGCAAGAAGGGTCTTGATATGGAATCGCAGCAGTCGAAGGTGACATTCGCGGATTTGTTCGCCAGGGACATTGATAAGAAGATCAACGGCGTCATCAAAGCCAATGATGAGAAGGAATTGGCCGATGAGGTCGATGAGTATGTACTGACCGGGGAGATCCAGCAGAACCTGGAGACGTTCCTTGAGGAGTACAACGATCCAGCGAACCATACGCAGAACGGTGCGTGGATTTCGGGCTTCTTCGGTTCCGGTAAGTCACACCTGCTCAAGATGCTCTCGCATATTTTGGGTGATGTGCCGCGTGGGCTGATTGACAGCGAGGCGCAATCGCAGCCGTTGAACAGGGAATCCATCGTCCGTTCGTTCATCGCCAAGGCGAACGAGCAAACCAATTCCATGCTTGCCGGCGAATTGGAGCGTGCTCTGATCATTCCGGCCACGTCGATTTTGTTCAATATTGATCAGAAGTCCGATAAGGGCAGTGTCACGGCGCTGCTGTACGCGTTCATCCGCGTCTTCGATGAGGCCCGTGGATACTACGGCAGAACGCCGTATGTTGCGAAATTCGAAAAGGATCTGGACAACAATGGCCAGTTCGAGGCGTTCAAAGAGGCATTTGCCGAAGAAGCGGGCAAACCGTGGTCCGAAGGTCGTTCTGAATTCATTCTGTGGGACGACGAGATCTGCAAAGCTTACGGCAAAGTGACCGGCAAATCTGATCAGAATGGTATTGCCGAACGCTACGAGAACAGCTACCGTGCCACGGTGGAGGATTTCGCCAACGACGTGAAGCAGTGGCTTGACCGGCAGCCGGACCGTAACCACCGCATCATCTTCCTGGTGGACGAGGTTGGCCAGTTCATCGGTCAGAACACCGAACTGATGCTCCAATTGCAATCCGTCGCCGAAGATCTTGCAGTGAAGACCAACGGCCGCGCATGGGTGGTCGTCACATCGCAGGAGGATATGGACACCATCGTCGGAGACCGTACCAAGCAGCAAGGCTACGATTTCTCCAAAATCCAAGCACGATTCGCCATCAAACTCAAGCTCAACAGTGCGGACGTGATCGAGGTGATCCAGAAGCGACTGCTTGCCAAAAAGCCCGAGTACGAGGCGCTGATGCAGGATCTGTGGACCGAACAGGGGGCGAACCTGCGCACGATGTTCGAATTCTCCCGGGACAGTCGGAAATTCAGCACCTCAAAAGCTTTCACCGAAGAGGATTTCGAGGCCAGCTATCCATTGGTGAACTACGAGTTCGAACTGTTCCAAACCGCATTGCGCTGTATGAGCCAGTACAACATGTTCGACGGGCGCCACGCCTCCGTGGGTGAACGTTCCATGCTGGCCGTTGTCGGGTCCACGCTGCAGCAATCCAAGGATTCGACCGTGGGCAATCTCATTCCGTTCGACAGGCTGTACGACGGCATCCACGATGCTATCCAGAGCACGGCAAACTACCGTATTCTTCAGGCCGAACGTGTACTGGACCCCGATATCAAGGACCTCGCCGTTCGTCTACTCAAGGTGTTGCTACTGGTCAAGCATGTGGAAGGTTTCATCGCCAACACGCATAACCTGCGCATCCTGCTCACCGATGGTTTCGATACCGATCTTATCGACCTGGAACGGCGCATCGGCGAGGCGCTGCGGGTACTGGAGCATGAGACGTACGTACAGCGAGTGGGGGAGAGCTACGAATATCTCACCAATGAGGAGCAGGATATCGAGCAGGAGATCAAGAACATCGATATCGACCACACCAGCGTCATTGGTGAGTTCAAGGATATCCTGCTCAATGACATCATTGGGCGACTCAAAGTCCAGTACGGTCCGCAGAAGAAGGATTTCGATTTCGGACTGCGTATCGACCAGGTGCAGCAGGGCGTTCAGCGGCCGATTTGGCTGGACGTGTCGACGGCTTTGGATACCGGTGGTCGTGAGGACGCCCGACGTGTCGGTATGGGTGCCCGTGACACTATTACGTTGCTGCTAGGTCTGGATGATTCAACGCTGCTCGAAGACATCCGGATGTATGTGAAAACCAATACCTATCTGCGGCGCACGGATAGTGGTAATCAGTCCGAAACGCGTCAGCGTATTATTGCCGGTAAACGCACGGCTCAGGAACGGCTGCGTCGGGAACTGCGAACCCGCGTGGGCAATGCCATCAAAACCGGCACGTTCGTGTACAACGGCGAGACCGTGGACGTGAAGTCCTCCGAACCACAGGCGCGCATCATCGAAGGATTGCAAGCGCTGATCGGACGGTACTACACCAACTTCCCGATGTTGGGCGGCGTCCGTTATGAGGAATCAGGACTTGCCACAATCATCGCCGATGCCGCGGCGTCCGGACCTGAATCCTTGCCTGGCACCGATGCCGCGCGTAATCAGTTGGATGGTCCGGCCGATGACGTGCTGTCTTTTATTACCCGCGAGCAGAAGAATAATGTCACTCCGACGGTCAAGACGATCATGGCCCGATACGATGCGCCGCCATATGGCTGGCCGTTCGCCGCGATTCTCGCCTGCATCGGTCATCTGTATGGTTCCGAACGCGTCGAACTGAACATCGACGGCAGGTCGGTGCAACGAACCGAGGCTGCCCAGCTGCTGCGCAACACCAAGAAGCAGGAATCCATAGTGGTGTCCGTTCCGAAGGTGTATGACCCTGTACAGGTCAGGAAGTTACGCGATTTCGCCAGGGACTTCCTCGATATGTCGAATGCAGATGCGTCCTCCGCTCCAATGGAATTGGCCGAGAAGGTCAGGGATGGATTGCAGGAGAAAGCGTCGGATCTGCGCCGGTTGAGGGTGCAGTATGCAACTCTGCCGTTCATTGCGCAACTGGATAGTTCCATCGAATCCATGGCGTATGCGGCCCAGAAAGGTACGACATGGTTGTTGGATCGCTTTACTAATGCCGATGTAGAGCACAATGCTGAAACATTGCTTGATGCCAAGGATGATGTCATCGATCCCGTCTTGGGATTCCTTCACGGCAACCAACGCACCGTGTTCGCCGATTGCAATACATGGCTGACTGCGAACAAGGCCAATATGCCGTTGGTGTCCAAGGAGACCCAGGAACTGTACCGGCAGGCAACGGAGTTGATGGAAAGTCCGACGCTGTATCGTGGCGGCACAGTGACCAAGCTCAAGGGGCTTGTCGAGTCGTTGAAGAGGTCGGTCGATGCCGATGTGGAGAGGGAACGTGCAGCTGCATCAGAATCGTTGAGCGCGATTCTCGACACCGTCCGTGGCTCTGACGTGTGGGAGAACGCCGCAGACAGCGCACGTGTTGCAGCGGAATCGACTTTGCACAGTATCCGGACCAGTATCGATGAGACATCGGTGATCGCCAACATTCGGCAGATCATGACTCGGGCGCAGGAAGTGGTGTATCCCCAGCTGTTGGATAGGCTGGCCGCTTCCGTGCCGCAACCTCAGTCGCAGCAGGTAACGCCTTCGGTTAGCCCCAGTGACCCCAGCGACGTGGTGGAACCTCCCGCGCCGGTTCCGGCGACTCCGATGAAACGGACCGTGCACATCAAATCCATCCCGCTTCCTCACACCGCAACCATGTTGGAATCCGAAACCGATATCGACGCATTCCTTGATGCATACCGCAGCATGCTTGTTGCCGCACTGGAACAGGGAGAAAGGATCCTGCTGTGAACATCTCGGCATTGCAGAGCTTCGCCTCGGACGCCCGCCGTCGTCTGATGGGGGCGGTGTCCGCAAAACTGGATGCCGCCTTGACTCCGGGATCCTCGGCGCGAGTGGATGTCTCTGCTGCGGTCGAACGACTGGAACAGGAGATCAAGGAGCACGACGGCGGCGAGCAAGGCAGGCAGCATGTGGTGGAACGGTATGCCTACCGGTGGTTCAACAGGATCATCGCCTTCCGGTACATGGATGTGCACGGGTTCACCGCCGTACCGGTGGCGTCGGCCGTCGAACTGACGGATGTCAACGGTCTACCGGGGGTACTGGTTGCGGCCAAACGTGGTGAATATGACGAAGACGTGTTTGGTGGTTCCTCCACCATGGGCAACGCCAAACTGCGTGATACGGTTGAAGCCCTGTTCAATGGCTCACTGCAATCCGACGACCCGCAAGGGCAGGCGTATGGCCTGCTGCTGCAGGCGGAGTGTCGGTACTGGAGCCAGTTCATGCCGTTCATGTTCGAGAGGGTCGATTCGTCGCAAGGCAAGGTCGACGAACTGCTGATGCCCGCCGATCTGCTGGCGGAAGGATCCGTGCTGCGTCAGGCTGTCGCCACCATGACTCCTGATGACTGTGAGGACGTGGAGATTATTGGCTGGCTGTACCAGTTCTACATCGCGGAACGTAAAACCGAGGTGATGAACGGCTTCAGCAAGTCGAAGAAGGCCGGTGCCGATGAGATTCCCGCCGCCACGCAGCTGTTCACCCCCGACTGGATTGTGAAGTATCTGGTGCAGAACACGGTGGGACGGTTGTGGATGCAGAACCATCCCGATAGCCAGCTGTATCAGGATTGGGAATACTACATCCAGCCGGAACCTGAACAGAACGACCAATCGGAGTTCCTCCATATCGATAACCCGGAGGAACTGACCGTCTGCGACCCCGCATGCGGTTCCGGGCACATGCTCACCTATGCTTTTGATTTGTTGTACGGCATCTACGAGGAGCAGGGGTATTCCCCGAGTGAAATCCCCGGACTGATTCTTGCCAACAATCTGTACGGCATGGAGATCGACGAGCGGGCGGCCAATCTGGCGGCCTTCGCCCTGACCATGAAGGCACGCGCCAAGGACCGCCGTTTCTTTCGCGATGGGCGGCGAGTGGAACCCCATATCCGGCTCATCTCCAAGGAGCGGTTCACCTCGGACGAGGTTCGGGAGCTCAATGAGCTGTACAAGGTCTCGTTGGATGATGAGGTATGGAACACATACGCCAATGCGGACATCGTCGGTTCGCTGATTCAACCGCCGCAGGAACTCGTCACATTGGCTGAATCGCAGACGAATGATTCCGCTAATGATGAAGCCGTGACTGAACGGCGGCAATCGAATTGGCGTGAGGTCAGTCCCAGCAAGGGGAAGTCTGGTGGAGTCGTCACATTATTGAGAGCCGATCTTGCCCAACGTTCTACAACCATATTCACCCACACTCGTTACCTTGCACATAAGTACTCAGTTGTGCTCTCAAATCCGCCATATATGATATCGCGAAATATGTGTAAAGAACTGGTTACGTATATTGGAGAACAATTTCCTTGCGGATCCGGAGACTTGTTCGCGTCATTCATGCTTCGCAATTTAGAATTATTGGACGAATCTGCGTATGTGGGCATGATAACAATGCAGACTTGGATGTTCGGTTCATCTTTCAGAGATGTTAGAAATGAAATAATAGAGCAGACGGCCGTACAATCTTTACTGCATTTGGGAGCGAGAGCTTTTGATTCTATTTCTGGAGAGGTTGTTTCTACTGTAACTTTTGTGTTGTTAAATACTCAGTCTAGCGATAAAGGTTATTTTTTTGATTTAACTGAGGGTCAGACATGTCAAGAAAAAAGAGAAATGTTTCTTCGTAAAAAACAGATTCGTGATTATAAGGGTCTATCCGTTTCATTATTTAAAAAACTGCCTGGTATGCAGTTTGCGTATTGGGGAAAGAAAGAACTGATTAACTTATTTTCGTTGAGTGATAAAATCAGTGATGAATGTGAATTGAAATCAGGTATTTCTACGGGAGATAATAATCGTTTTGAACGAGTATGGTCTGAGATTTCCTTTAACCATATCATATTGCCTGATTTTAACAATGGTATATGTGACGGCCCATGGACTCCGTGCAATAGTGGTGGGTCGTTCAGACGGTGGTATGGGAATAATGAAATTGTCATGGATTGGACAAACGATGGAGAACTTATTTTTCAGCAAAAAGGATCTGCTGTTAGAAATCGATCTTATCAAGGGAAAGGCGGAATCACCTATTCAAAAATAAGCGGAAATTTATTTGCGGGAAGGGTCAGTTCTCCTGGATTCTTATTTGATGATGCAGGAAGGATGATTTTTCCTCATCAGGGAAAAGAATTATTTGTAGAGCTTGCCGTGCTGAATTCTTCTGTGATTCAAGCTATGTTAGCGATGCTAACTCCTGGTCTAAATTTCACTAGCTCAGAAATTGGGGATATTCCTATTCCATATAGTTTATCTAATGAGATAGCGAAAATAGCGTATTATTGTTATCTAATTTCCAAACAAGACTGGGATTCTTGTGAAACGTCATGGGATTATCAGCGGGTGGCGTTGCTAAACCAGTCTCGTAATGACAGCGTGGAACATGCCGTTGCGTCGCTGTCACAGCAGTGGCGAATTCTTTCCGAAGAACAGCGACAGCGCGAGATTCGCAATAACGAACTGGTTGCCGACGCATATGGTGTACGTGATGATGTGCCATGCGATGTGCCGCTGGAGCGGGTGTCGCTCAAACGCAACTCGGCGTTCGTCTACCCCGACAAGACGCCAGTCGAACGTGACGAGCTATTCGCACGGGATGTGGTCAAGGAGTTCATCTCCTATGCGGTCGGTTGCATGTTTGGTCGCTACTCCATCGATAAACCGGGTCTCATCCTTGCCTCCCAAGGCGAGACCGTCGATGATTTCCATGAGCGTGTGCCGGATGCTCGCTTTGAGCCTGACAAAGACAATGTAATACCCGTCTCCGAGGTTGATTGTTTCGAGGATGATATCGTCTCCCGGTTCCGGCGATTCCTGGAGGTTACATTCGGTTCGGAGCATCTGGCGGAGAACCTAGCGTACATTGAACGGACGCTTGGCAAGCCGCTGCGCAAGTATTTCGTCAACGATTTCTACAACGACCATGTGGCCATGTACAAGAACCGTCCGATCTACTGGCAGTATTCCAGCCGTACTGACAACAAGGGTGCGTTCAAGGCGTTGATCTATATGCATCGCTATACGCCGGCCACCACGCATACGGTGTTGGAGTATCTGCGTGATTTCACTGCAAAGATCGCGGATCAGGCCAACCAGTTGGAACGCTCCGACCGCACGAAGGACAAGCGCGAAGCCGAAAAGCTGCACAAGGCCGTCACCGAGTGCAAAGCATACGAAGACAATATCCTCTACCCGCTGGCCACGCGCAACCTTGAAATCGACCTCGATGACGGCGTACTCGTCAACTACCTGCGCATGGGCCAAGCCCTCCGCGCCATTCCCGCTATCGAAAAGAAGCGCAAGGATGTCGCCACCTGGACCTGGCCCGTTCATCCATTGAAAGAGGAATGGCGGTGAACTGTTATGAATGCTGAACAGTATTTGGCGGGGGAATCGAAGCATGTGGAATACAAGCTGACGATTCCCAAGCAGAGCATCAACTACACCAAGACGGTGGTGGCATTTGCCAACTGCCAGGGTGGCCACATCATCTTCGGCGTGGAGAACAATACGTGGCAGGTAAAGGGCATTCCCGAGGATCAGGTGTTCGTTATCAAGGATGCCATCGCCAATGCCATAACCGACAGTTGCGAGCCGATGGTCCTGCCGGACATCTCACTGCGTGACTATCAGGGTAGGACCATCATCGACGTGGCGATACAGCCGGGTATGCAACGCCCGTATTACATCAAGTCTTTGGGGCGCGACCAAGGTACGTTCGTGCGCATCGCCGGCACCACCCGGCTGGCGGATGAAGCCACAATCAGGGAATTGATGTTCGAAGGCAGCAACCGCAGTTTCGATAAGGCACCGTGCCTTGGCTTGACTATTACGGATGAGGACATCGATCGACTCCGCGAACGGATGACCGACATCGCCAAAGGCAACGCCAACAGTGGTGAGAACGTCAAACCCGTCACGCGCAGACAACTACTGTCTTGGGGAGTGCTGATCGAACGAGACGGTGAGCTACTACCGACAAATGCCTACGCAATCCTGACCGGTAATGAAGCGGTACGTTCCATAGTGCAGTGCGGGGTATTCAAGGGGAATACCAAGGCGGTGTTCGTGGATCGACGCCAGTTCACAGGACCTGCATGGGAACTCATCGAACAGGCCTACCAGTATGTGCTGCGCAACATCCATTTGGGGGCGCAGTTTGATGGCGTGTATCGGCATGATGTGTATGAGATTCCCCCGGACGCCATCCGCGAGCTCATCGTGAACGCCATCGTGCACCGCAGCTATATCGACCATTCCAGTATTCAGGTGGCGGTGTATGACAACCGTCTTGAGATCACGTCTCCGGGGCGTTTACCGATGGGTCAAACCATCGAACGCATGAAGGAAGGGTACTCGAAGATCCGCAACGAGGCCTTGGCTTCGGCGTTCGAGTATATGGGGTATATCGAGCACTGGGGCAGTGGCATCCCGCGCATTATCGAGGAGGTAACGGCGGCAGGACTGGAAGAACCCGAGTTCCTCGGTGGAGATACCGATCTGCGCATCAATATCTATCGAGATACTCAAGACGTGGTACCTGGTGAGTCCTTGAATGACGTTGGGAACAATGGTTTAGATGTCGCGAAAAGTATGGTTTCGCGACAAGAAATTGATCCGGATGTCGGGATTACGACGGGATTACGACGGGAAACCGACTCGGATGTCGGGATTACGACGGGATTACGACGGGAAACCGACTCCGGCGGCGAGACCGTCACTAACGATGAGGTCCAGACGACGTATCAGCAGCGGACATCGATTCTTGACGCATTGCGTATACGGCATGAACTTGGCATCAAGGACATCATCGAGGTGTTGGGCGTTCAGGAGCGTCAGGCCCAGCGCATCATCAGAAGCATGGCGGATTCCGGATTGGTCCGGCGGGTGGGCGCCGGGCGGACCACCCGATACGTGCTTCCCGACAACAATGGAGATGAACGGCAATGAGTGATCTTGACCAGATTTCCAAACTGCTGGCCGCACGGTTCAACCGTGCCGGTGAACACGGGCGCATCGTTTTTTGGAAAGACGAGAAGAATGAATACGTCAACGATGTCGAGGGGCTGGTCGGTCCATCTGCAACCGTTCCTGAACTGCAGGACGTCGAACTGATTCCTTTGAACCATAACCCGTTCTCCGCGCGATACCGCATGCTTGTGGAACGCCCGGACGGGAAATTCCTGGTGTACCTGGCTCAAGAGGAAATCAAGGACGCCAAGGATGATTGGTTGCTGGACCTTGAACTGGCATATGGTCCGGTGTTCACATCCGACAGGTCTGCCATGATCGCCACACAGCTGGTGCCCGATGCATCCCCGGATACTCGTGCCGCATGGCTCGACGTGATACGCCATTGCCCGGCGTTCTTCGAGGCCAAGTCCCGTACGGATGCCCTCGCAGCCCGTTTGACGGCAACCGATGATGCGCAGGTGTTCCAAGCCAAGATGATCGCCGTGCTGCTCAAGCTCAAGAACGACCGGCATAGTCTGCAGGATATTTGGCGCGAACTGCTGACCCAATATGCCGATGGCGATACCTCGGGAATCGAAACCATTGAACGGATGGGGCTTGATGAATTCCATTGGATCGGCACGAGCCGCATCTACCATTACGAGACGGCACCGGGTGTCTCCCCTTCGGTGAAGGATTTCATGCTCTGGCTGTTCCGGTTGGCTTGGAAGGGTTTCGTATCCGGTACTTCCGGAACGGATACGTATGCGAATATCCGCAGGGATTTCGAATCCTGGCGTAACGAGCGCAACTTCGAACAGACATTCAGGGAACTGTCCGATATGGCGGCTGATGAGCTGGACATCGGCGACGAGATCATGCACATGGACATCGACGAGTTGCAGGATTGTGATGTGTTCCGTGCCGTGGACGAAGCTCTGGTCCATCGGATGTATGAGCGGTTAAGCACGTGTTCGCTCAGCATGGAGCAGACGGAACGGATCATCGCCGCGCGTCATACCAGCCTATGGTACGAGGACTACCGGCAGGAATACCGGGCCATCGAGGCCGCCTGCAGATTGCGCTATGAACTGAGTGAGGCGTCGGAAACAATCGAAACGATCACTACGCCGGAACGGGGCTTCGAGCTGTACCGGGACCGCCTGTACCGCGTGGACCAGGCATATCGGCATGTCATGGCTGCCTGGCGGCAGACGGAGTATGACGTGCCGGCGATCAAGGATGATCTGGAACGTGCCTATACGGTATTCCAGCGGTCTTTGGGCCAGGCATGGCAGCAACAGCTCGACTCCATGGAGTCCTGGCCGGTTCCGGATGTTCCCGCACAGACGGAGTTCTACCATCGCCAGGTCGAACCACGTATTGTGAACGGGAAGAAACTGGCCGTCATCGTTTCCGACGCCTTGCGCTACGAAGTGGCCGAGGAATTCTCCAGGACGATGGCTGCGGAGAATCGATACAGCACCGAACTGTCGGCGCAGTGCGGCGTCCTGCCGTCGTACACCCAACTCGGCATGGCCGCTTTGCTGCCGCACAGCACATTGTCATTCGATCCTGCAAACCACTACGGCATCTTGGCTGACGGTCGCAGTGCATCGGGTACCGATAACCGTAACGCCATATTGTCAGAGCATGACGGTCGGGCGATCCTGTACCGGGATTTCATGGAACTCGATCGCAATCAGGCGCGAGACCTCGTTAAATCATGCAGCGTGCTGTACATCTACCACAACAGCATCGACGAAACCGGCGACGCGGCCGTATCGGAACGCAACACCTTCGACGCTTGCCAATCCGCCATCGCGGATCTGGTCAAGGCAGTCAAGAAACTCGCCAACGCAAACGTCAGCAACATGATCGTTACCGCGGACCACGGTTTCCTCTACCAAGACCATGCCGTCGATAATACGGAATGGCTGAGCGAACAACCACAGGGTGACGATGTGTGGGAACTGCACAACAGATTCGTCATCGGACGCAATTTGCAGCCGAAGTCGGCGTTCCTTACCTTGTCCGCGGAACAGCTTGGCATGACGCTAACCGGTGAACAGGACGCAGGCCTCACAGCGCAGTTCCCCAACTCTATCCTGCGGCTGCGCAAACCGGGATCCGGCGTGCGGTATGTCCACGGTGGAGCGGCATTGCAGGAAATCGTGGTTCCCGTCGTGCATATCAACAAAGGACGATCCGCAGAAGGCGATGCTCGTCCGGTGGAATTCAATCTCCTGCAGAAAACCAATCGCATCACCACAGGTCAGCTTACCGTCGAACTCGTACAGGACGAGCCGGTGGAAGGGCGTACTCTTCCCAGAACCGTATTCGTCGGTCTGTGGAGCGGCGACACGTTGATCTCGAATGAGACCCCGGTGGCATTGGATATGACCAGCCATCAGATCGCAGAACGTCACGTAACGGCCACATTGGTGCTCACCAGCGAAGCGGACGCATACAACGGTTCCACGGTGGAAGTGCGAGTCCGTGAACGGATCAAGGGCACCGGGCAGATGAAAACGCTGGGGAAGAAGTCCATGTACACGTTGCGGCGTGGACTGAGCTTCGACGACGGTTTTGATTTTCTGTGAGAGAAGGCAATCATGGATGCTATGACGGATATGGGAGCGTTGGACCGCAGCATTACTGACGTGTGCCCGGAATACACGGTGCGTAAGGATCTGGTTGGCGCCGTCAAAGGCAATGCGCTGGTGCCGACGTATGTGCTGGAATACCTGCTGAGCAAGTACGCCACAACTACGGATCAGGCCAGCATCGACGCGGGCGTGGACCGTGTCCGCACCATTCTGGCGGACAATTACGTGCATCGTGAGGAAGCGAACCTCATCCAGTCGAAGATCCGGGAAAAGGGTCGGTACCAGGTCATCGACAAGGTGCAGGTCGCGTTGAATGAGAAAACCGACCAGTATGAGGCCACGTTCGAGAACCTGGGCATCAGCCGGGTGATCGTGGATCCCGAAACGGTACGGAAGAACCCGAAACTATTGGTTACCGGCATCTGGTGTCTGTGCATGCTGGTGTACGCATATTCCGGGGAGAAGAACGAGGTTCCCTGGCGGTTGCATCGCCTCATACCGGTGCAGATGTCGCACGACGACCGCGAACACTACCTTGCCGTGCGCGAACGGTTCACAGCGGGGGAGTGGATCGATCTGCTTATGCAGTCGGTCGGATTCAACCCGTCCCTGTTCTCCGACCGCGCCAAACTGTTGCACTTGGTACGCATGATTCCGTTTGTGGAACGCAACTACAATCTGATCGAGCTCGGGCCGAAAGGCACCGGCAAATCGCATATCTATTCGGAATTCTCGCCGCACGGCATGCTGATCTCCGGCGGAGAGGTGACGGTGGCCAAACTGTTCGTCAACAACACCACCGGGCGTCCGGGGCTTGTGGGGTTCTGGGACGTCGTGGCCTTCGATGAGTTCGCGGGGCGTGCGAAGAAGGCCGGCAAGGATCTGGTCGACATCATGAAGAACTACATGGCCAACAAGTCGTTCTCCCGCGGCGTGAGTGTCATGCAGGCCGAGGCGAGCATGGTATTCGTGGGCAATACGTCACACAATGTGCCGTATATGCTGAAGAATTCGGACCTGTTCGAGGAACTGCCGGCGCAGTACCATGATCCGGCGTTCCTGGACCGCATCCATTATTATCTGCCGGGGTGGGAGTTCGAGCAGATCCGCTCCGAGATGTTCACACACGGCTACGGGTTCGTGGTCGACTATCTGGCGGAGATCCTGCACAACCAGCGTGATGTGGATTATGGTTCGGTTTTCGAACGGTACTTCACGTTGTCGTCCACTTTGTCCACGCGAGACAGGGATGCTGTACGCAAGACGTTCTCCGGACTGATGAAGCTCGTTTATCCTTCCGGGAATGCGACTCCGGAACAGATGGAGCCGTTGCTGCGCTGCGCCATTGAAGGGCGCAAGCGTGTAAAGGACCAGTTGTGCCGCATCGATTCCACCATGGCCGAAGTTGATTTCAGCTATACGCGTGCCGGCTCGGCCGACCCGACTACGGTGCGGACGCTGGAGGAGACCGACTACCCGGATTTGTACTGGCGTGATAGGCCGGATGCTGCCGCGTCCATTGCCGCGGAGGATGCGACGTTGTTCGCTCCGCTGCTTGCGACGGGTGACGCGAACGCTGGTACGGAGGAGTCGGCAGCCGATAAAACGGTACGTTCCGGTGGTTCGGAACAATCGAATGGCGCTGCACAGCCCGAGGCTCCGATGACGGGAGGCTCAGAACCTGCACAGTCGACAAATGAGAGCTCAGCTCAACCATTGACGGCCGAATCTGGAGAACGGAAACTCACTCCAATCGAACGTTGGGCGGCACAAGCCAAGGAAGGGCATCTCGAATTTCGGGAGGACCAGCGTGGCGTTACGTATGCCAAACTCTTTGGCCCGTATATTGCCGGTGCACAGGAGATTACCATCAAGGATCCGTATATCCGTAAGCCGCATCAGGTACGTAATTTTGCGGAATTCCTGGAAACTGTGTTCAATTACACCGATCGTTCTGATGAGGTGCACGTACATCTGATTACCGGGTACACGGATTCGCAGTACATCGATGAACAGATCGATGGGCTCAATACGCTGCAGACCGTCTTCGGACAACTTGGCATCGTATTCACTTACGAGTTCGATGAATCCGGACACGACCGATCAATCGTCACCGACACGGGGTGGCGGGTCATTCTTGGCCGTGGCTTGGACATCTACCAGCCCTTTGACGGCAACTGGCTCAATCCGCTAGTCCGGCAACAACGGCTCCGCCGCGTGCGCGCGTTTGAGGTTACTTATCAATATATTTGATTGCTGACTGGGCCCTAGTGTTTCTAGGATATAAATGCAAGTTATCAGTGAGGAATGAGATTCATGAATGATAAATGGATAAATTTTTTTGAAACGGAGTTCGATGTATTTGTTATTAAACCATGGTGTATGATTGTATATCTTTTAATTGGAGTGTTCTGTTTTTGCTTTATTCGTATCGCTGGGCCGAAGGTTTTACTTGGTGGATATCATACAAATCTTGAACAATATTCTAATGATGAAATCAGTGTGTTGAATATTATTTATAGAATAATCTCTCCCGTAGTATTTTCGTATTTTATAATTATTGTTTTATCTATTGTATTCAGCATAATTGGTGTTCGGTGGGAATTTGAAATATACTGGATGCCGGTATTGTTCTATTGGGTTATTCAAATCGTAGTTGTTGCTTCAACGAAAATTGGCATATATCCACTATGGACTTTATTTGTTCAGGCTTTTGTCTCATTGTGTGTTTCTATTTATTTCGATTGGGTTGTGATTCAGCAATTTCCTAATAGAGGAATTGAATCTTTAGACCAATCAAATATTGGGTGGCAAGTGCTAACGGGATTCTTTCTTGCAGCTAGTTATTTAGTTTTATATGGGATTATTTATTCAAGTAAAAAATATAAACAAAAGTTGTATAAGCACAATAATGTATTTCAGTATTCTATTGATGTTCGTACAGAAGAACGTCTATATAAGTACTTACGTAAATACGACAATCTTCTTTCTACCCGTTATCAGTCAGATCTGTTGTTAAAAGCCTTCTTCTACACTGTTTTGACAATAGAAGATTCAAATCGCCCATCATGGTTTAGGCGACTTGAACGTCTCTTCTTTTGGACTGGCAAAGTTAAAACGACTGGAATTATGCAAGTAAAGGAAAACAGAAAGCTAACCGACGAAGAAAGTGTACATCTTGGAGCAGAAATTGTTGAAGAAATCTGGAACAATTTTTTATATGATGTCGCTGAGCATAATTCGAACGATTCTCTGCCTATGTTAATGTTTTCATCTGAGTACTACGGATATGATTATTCGTCAATGAAGGATGCTTTGTTGTCAAATGGAAGTAAACTATATGGAAGATATTGCGGTACCTTATCGTATGATATACGTGCGGTGTTGAAAACTACTATTTTCTTTTTTGAAAGTTATAAACAATTTCTTCCTGCGAAGACAGTCAGAGTTCATTCTGCATTATTTAAAAATCAATCTTCATTGTTGCCGAATAGGATATTATGTTTTAGAGAAGGTATTCTTTCTGTTGCTCCTCAATATGTGCCAATTTACAATTCTAGAATCATTGCGTCAATCACTGTTGATGCTGGGTTTGAACAGATTAGTTCATGTGTTGAATTTCTTGAACAATATTCATACGTTATTTCAATCGATTATTTAACTTCGCTCGAATATGTTATTACAGCGACAGCGAATGATACTTCTTTCATAAATTCGATTCCTGTGAATTTACGACAATGGAAGTTCACTGTTTTAAATAGATGACTGTTCGTCTTTGGTTGCATCTTGGGACGTTTGTGTTGTTGCTGGACAGGGATTGAATGGTTGTACCTGGTGTCTTACGCAAGACACCAGGTACAACCCTCATCCTTGATTCTGACATCATTGGTGACTCTGATATCTGCCTTGGAAAATAATCGTTTTTGGTAATGGGGTCTCCGATAAGTGGTACCGCCGGTAACCTGTGGATGGTACCGGCGGTACGTTTGGTCGACAGGGTTATTCGTTGGTGTCTGCGGTCACTTCCTTCCATCCTTTTTCTTCGCTGAGTGTGGTGTTGCGTCGGCGCATGTCGGGGCCATGCGGGTTCGAGATACCGGGCGGAGCCGGTGAGACGACTCAGGGTACTGTCGGCGATGAGCTCGCTGCCGGACCTCACGTACCATTGCTCGGGTTCGCATTGGCTGGCGCCGGGCGTGGCGCCGGCCGAGCTGCGTGCCTCCATGATCCCGGGAGATGAGGATGCTGTCCGCCGCGTCGGCCGGCGTGGCCGGGAAATCGTCCAGGACCGGCAGGTCGATGCTCTTGAATTCGTCGACCTTCCTGTAGTAGGCGGCCTGGCCGTCGAGCCGGGCGCGGTCGATTTCCCCGGGGCATGTCCTGCATGCGCGCGTATCGTGTGGGGATTCCCCGGCGGCATGCGGCGTTGCCGAGGGCCTGGCCGATCGTGGCTTTTCCCGCTTCCCGTGCCGGGGGATGATGATCAGGGTCTCCCTGTCACGCACCCACTGGCAGGAGGCGAGGCGTTCGATCCTGTCGCGGCCGGGCTTGCGTTCGGGTGGGATTTTCGATGTCCTCGACGCACGCGTCCTTGTATTTGAACCTCGCCTGCCGGATGAGCCTGGCGATCTTGCGCGCGCCGCGCGCCTCGGTCTCCGCGTCGGGCATGAGTTTGATTTTCTCCTCGAACCCCACGTGGTCGTAGGATTCGTCGTCGATGATCCCCGTGGAGCATGTCGCCCATGGCGCGGATCTTGAACCGCGCGGACAGTTCGAAATCGTCATCGGTCAGGATCATCATCGCCCCTCGCCTCCCTTTGTCCTGCGGTAGGCGTCGGCGCCAAGGACACGGCCCGCGCCGCCGGCCCGGTCCACGATCCGCTCGCTGGTTGGAGCGGCGGATGCCGGGGACGCCTGTTGTCTCCTACGGTCACGGATGGCGAGGATGCGGTGGCGCATGCCCGTCAGGGACGCGGCACGATCCTCTTGGTTGATTTCCCCGGCGGCCTGTTCAAGCAGTTCGGGCCCGTATTTCCTCTCGGGAGATTGAGGACGTTGTTGCATGGCACGTACGCCTGTTCGACCACTGGCGCCGAATCCAGCAGACGGGCGGTCATCACACGCGTCTCCGGGCCGATGGCCTCGGCCCAGGACTCGAACCGCTCCCTGTTCCAGGGGGGATTTCATGTTCCTGTGGTTCCCGCGGCGTGCGTTCCCGGCCAGGTCGAGTATCGGCCGTAGACGCCATGAAGACGAGAACGGGAGACGGCCCCGGATGCCGTCGTCGTACGTGTATTTCGTCACCACCCCGCACCGTACAGCTTTATTCGACCACAAACAGCTAAGCACCTTGGCCTTCCTCCACTGGCAGGGGCCGGACGGCTCCGCGGGAAGCAAGGCGGCAGCATCTGTCGTTCCCCGGCCCCGGTACCGTTCCTGCCTCGAATCCCGCCCCGGAGTGGCGTGCCGGCGGTTGAGCCACATGACCCGTTCGCCGATGTAGTCGTCCGGGATCCATGATCGTGCGGAACGTCTCATCCCGCGAGGGCTCGACGATCCACCGCTCGACCAGGTCCACGGCCTCCCCGCACCGGCGCCTTGTCTCGTGGCTTGAACCTGCGCGCCGGCACGACCGCGGTCCCGTAATGCCCGGCGAATTCCAGATACTGCCTGTCGGCGTCGGGTCTCCATCAACCCGCGGGGCGTGCGGTCGACCGCAGTCGCGCACTGGTCCGGGACGAGCATGTTCGGCACGCCCTCGAACCACTCCAGCATGTTTCGGTGCGCCTCCAGCCATGACGCCATGCGCTGGTCCGGCGTCGCCTGGGCGAAGATCAGCCCCGAGTACGGGAGCACGGCGACGAACACCTGCTCCTTCATGCGCCGGCCGGTGACCGGATCGGTCAGATGCGGGCAGTCGCCGGTCCAGTCGCCGGACACCTTGTCGCCCGGCACGTGCTCCAAACGCGCGGTCACGTCCAACTGCGCCGCGCGCGCGGCGAACACGCACGCGGAACGCCTGATAGCCATGGGCCTTCAGCCCCTCCCGCCCGGCGGAATCGCGATACTCGTACCACAACAGTTTCAACGGCAGCCTGCGATACGCGCCCTTGCGCTCCACGCACGCGTCGAGATCGGGATGCAGATACCCCTCGGCGCGCTCCCGCGGCCTGGCCGGGAACCAACGCTCCGCGACCTCGCGATCGCTCAGGGACGCCAGCAGGGCGGAATCCACCGAACACTCCCGGATGACCCTGGCGGCACGCGACACATCACGCTTGCTACAACGCGCGGCACGCGCCGTCCCCGACTGCGCCCGCCCCCTTCAACAGCATCGTCATCACCTGTTTCCAACGCACGGCCATCATCGGCCTCCTTTCAATGAACGGACACCACCATGGGCCGTTCACTGAAAGACGCTACGGGAAACACGACAACGGCACCAACACCGGTTACACCCGATACCACTTATCGGAGACCCCATTACCAAAAACAGTTATTATTCAGGACTGAAGTGAGCGCGTTTTTCTCATCCAACTTGGTTGCGAGTTCGTTCCAGATTCTTCGTCAACTCCTCCAGATGGAACCGCCAATCGGCCACACGCTCCTGGGTGTCCTTCAGATCGAAATGATCCAGATATCCCTGGTCTTCGGACCATTCCAGCAGATATTGCCGCTCGGGACCATCCTCTCCGTTGATGGTGCGTAGGAAGTCGGCATACCCGGCCGGGCCGCCCACATCCTCCGGCGGTGCGGCGCCGTCACCGTCCAGTACCAGAGGCTCATCGTGGTCACGATGCTTGATCGTCTTGACCACCTTGACGTCGATCTCCCAACCGTCCCCGTAATCATATGAGTACACCGCGGTCCGGGTTCGTGGGAATATCTCGCCCAGATGAACGTCGCGCGAGAACGATTTGACGGGCTGTCGCTTTCGTTCCTCCGGTGTCATCCAGTCGGAGAAATCGTCATACATGTCGCCGTGCTCGTCCAACTGACGCTTCTGTCCGTTGCTGGTGAAGCGGAAATCGAACAGATGATAGACCAACCATCGCATGCATTCCTGAATGATGACGTGCAGATCCAGGAACGTGTACGAGGCGGGCACCTCTATCAGTCGCCAGCACAGCGGATTCCCATATCCACGTAACGTGAGCTGGATTCTGAACGCGCGTTGATCCTGTGTCGGGTCGTAGCCGTCCAACGGATTCGTTGTGCTGGTCGCGGTGCCCTTGCTGTTTTTGGAGGATGCGTTTTTCGCGTGGGACGTGACGGCGGTATCGCCTTTGGCGGCGATTGCCGGCTGCCCCTTCTTTCCCCTCAATTCGTTCAGAAGTTCCTTGGGGTCGGTATGCTGCAATGCCAGCAGCAGCAACAACCGTTCTTCGAGCAGATCCACCACGTCCGCGGTCTCGAGGAACACGTCGTGGACGTACTGCGCGCCGTCCAGTCCTTGTTCGGTGAACGTGACGGAGCCGTCGCCATTGTCTTCGATGAGTTTGTCTCGTACGAGCTGGTCCAGAGCATTTGCGTCCAGGTGAGTCGGGGCTACCCAACGTGCGGAGCGGCCGCGTCCGACCTTGCCGGACAGCAGATATAGCGTCAGCAGCGTCATATCGGCGATGAGTTCCGGATCGCGGTCGACATCTTTGTTTTTACGCGCCATGCTTGTTCCTTTTTCTAAACGAGTGGTATTTGCAGAATACCTGATATGAATCATATTTCTTGCGAGTCAGACGTGTCGAAAAAGTGAGATTTCGCTGTATCCTGGATCTGTTCCGGGTAGTCGTTTGAGCGAAGGGGCGGATTCGTGGTGGAAGAGAACGAAACGGTCGGCACGGACATAGGCAAGCTGATCGACGTGGTTGGCGCCGCCATTGTACGCGACGGCAAGGTATTGTGCGCTCGCCGTGGCAATGGGAAATCCCTTGCGGGCTACTGGGAATTCCCCGGCGGTAAGGTCAAGCCGGGGGAGAGCCGTCGTGAGGCGTTGCGTCGTGAAATCGAAGAAGAACTGCTGTGCGAAGTCACCATCGCCGATGAGGTATGCACATCCATCCAGCGTTACGATTTCGGCACAGTGCAACTCACTACGTTCATCTGCCATCTCGAATCGGGCACACCACATCTGACCGAACATCAGGAAATCCGGTGGGAACGGCCTGAGGATATGCCATCGCTCGATTGGGCTCCTGCAGACGTTGAAGCTGTGCAGCTCATTTCCGTCATGAACCTTGATCGGAAGCAGGCAGCACGATGACCGATGCATCCGAATCCCCTCTTGACAACGTCACGTCCGAGCTGATCGAACACGTACCCGGCGCCACCTCATCCGTTCTCGAGGACGTCATGTCCGGGCTGATCAAACGCAGACCCGACGCTCCCGGCATCTACGCGCCTCGTCTCATCGCCAACCATCCCGGCAACACCATGGGAGACGTCATCGGCGAGGAACTTGAGAACGCCGACTCGTTTGATATGTCCGTCGCCTTCGTCTCCGCCGAAGCGGTCAAATCCCTATTCGAAGACTTCAAATCCAGTGCCGAACGCAACGGCGGCGCGCAACGCAGTCGCCTCATCACCTCCACCAAGAACCATTTCAACACCCCGGCCGCATTCTGGGACCTGTGAATATTTGACTTGTTGGGGTCCGGGGTTATTGCGTTTGGGGGCCATTATGAG
>ERZ1090878.1-NODE-1-length-196716-cov-12.644434_pt1 | contig 196716 bp, 179 predicted proteins | sample MGYA00478473_ERZ1090878 | MGnify/ENA primary metagenome ERZ1090878 (study PRJEB33644, sample SAMEA5815720) | chicken gut metagenome | biome: Chicken; feature: Gastrointestinal Tract; material: Caecum | place: Ireland | collected 2019-01-01 | study: A study of the... | reverse complement strand
TTTAAAGAAAATCAGGTTGTGGCATTCCTTGGATTCCACAATCCCGAGCAGTGGGTGGGACTTTCCGGAGGAGCCCTTCATGGAGGCAGTTCGGAAGAGTGCAAGTTCTGGGCCCATGATGAATCTTTATACACCAGCCACACCACTCTCGGAACGGTAAACCTGGATACGGAATGGCACAAAGTGACCATTACCGGCGACGCGGAAACTATGAGCGCCTATGTAGACGGCGTTCAGATCGGAAGCGGAGCCACCAACCATCCCCTGGCTCAGCCAAACGGCGATATTTATATCGGCGTAAACTACTGGGATTCTATGTTCAGCGGTCTGGTAGACGAAGTGAAGGTTTACAGCACTACATCTACGGCGGAAGAAGTCAGGAAGGATTATCTGAAAGACATCGGTGATCCGGAAGGCTTTAAGGTGGCTTCTTATTCCTTTGAAGCCGGTCTTGCCAATGACGAGGGAACAGATGCGGCGGACGCCGTTGTGACAGGCCTGAGTGCCTATGAAGACGAGGTTGTCTATGAAGACGGCTTCAAGGGCAGCGCCATCCGTCTGGGGGACTACGGCCTGCGGCTGAACCAGGCCAACCTGGGAGAGAACTTCACCGTGTCCATGTGGCTGAAGGCTGACGGCACATTCCCGGAGAACCAGGTGCTGATGTTCTTAGGCTACCATGATCCGGAGCAGTGGATCGCGGTGTCCGGAGGAGAACCCTGGGGAGGCAATTCCTCCCTCTGCAAGTTCTGGGCTCATGACAGCAGCCTGTATACCAGCCACACCACCCTCAGCACCATGAACATCGGGGACGGCAGCTGGCATCAGCTGACCCTGACCGGATCCGAGTCTACGGTGACCGCTTACCTGGACGGCCAGGCAGTGGCCTACGCGGACGGCCAGAACGGAGCCTCCAATCATCCTCTGGCAGGTGAAAACCAGGATATCTACATCGGCGTCAACAACTGGGACACCGAATTTGAAGGCCTGGTAGATGAGATTGAAGTATATGACTGCACTCTTTCCGCGGAAGATATCGCGGCAGCTTACGAGGCAGCCAACGCGGATCCCAAAGAAGGGAAAATCGCGGAGTACACCTTTGAGGAAAGCATCGCGGATAATAACGGCGAAGAAGCGTCTGCGATTGTCAGCGGACTTGGGGCTTACGGCGGCGATGTGAAATACGAGGCAGGCTTCCGGGGCGAAGCGGTTCGTCTTGGGGATTACGGCCTGCAGCTGAACAAGACAAACCTGGGAGAGAACTTCACCGTATCCATGTGGGTGAAACCGGACGGAACCTTTGCGGAGAACCAGGTACTCACCTTACTGGGATATCACAGCCCGGAACAGTGGCTTGCGGTATCCGGCAGCCGAAGCGGCACATCCGCCTGTAAATTCTGGGCCAACGGCGGCGGATACGGAACCTGGACCACTCTGGGAACTCCGACGATTAACGCCGATGGCTGGCATCAGCTGGTGATCACAGGCACGGAATCCACCGTAACCGCCTATCTGGACGGCGCACAGGTGGGAAGCGGAACTTCCAATCATCCTCTGGCGCAGGAAAATGGCGACATTTACCTGGGCGTCAATAATTGGGATGCGGAATTCTCCGGCCTGATGGACGATGTGGAACTTTACAAAGAGGCCCTGTCTGCGGCGGAGATCAGCCAGATCTACACCGAAGACCTTCTGGCGGCAGACGCGGCGGCTCTGACAGTTCCCTCGGAGGTGAGCTGGGATATCACTCTTCCCTCCTCGGGAAACAGCGGACAGACCACTGTGACCTGGACTTCCGACAAACCGGAGTTCATCGATGCTGAAACCGGCAAAGTCAACCGTCCCGCCAAGGGAGAGGAGCCGGAGACAGTAGTGCTGACCGCTGTGATCAGCAATGGAAATAAAAGCGCCTCAAAGACATTTACGGTTTCCGTCCTTCCGAAAAATCCGGATGAAGACATTCTGGTTTACGCGGAACGTCTGAGCCTCAACGCGGGATTTGTTTCCGCGGACTTCGCGCTGCCGGAGACGGCAGGAGAGGCTTCCGTGACCTGGACTTCCAGCGATCCGGCCATTGCCATCGATGGAAATACCGCGAAAGTTACAAGACCGGAGGGAGAAAACAAGGCAGTTACACTGACTGCCGAGATCAGCCTGGAAGGCGCGTCTGCCGGCCAGACAAAGGAATTCCCCCTGACCGTTGTGGCAGAGGGACCGGATGTAATGACCTACATCAGCAACGCTCCGGCTACGGGACAGAACGGCGGCATGAAGATTGCCGGAGAGACGGAAAATGGATTTGAAGTTCTGCACAGCAACCAGCCCATCCTTTACGCCTCCAAAGGAACCAGATCCTTCGGCGCGGCGCAGATTTTCCGCAAAGGAGACGGCAGCTTCGGCGCAGTGGCTTCCGACGGCGGCAGCAACGGAAATCTGATTTTCTTCACGTCCGAAGACCTGATTACCTATTCCGGGGAGACTCTGGTGTCTGTACCGGGGGTGTCCAGCGTCAGCGAAGTAAACTGCGTATATGACAGCGCAAATCAGGTTTACAAGATCTTTATTCAGGACGCTAACGGAACCGTATGGGAGTCTGAAAGCGCGGATCTTGTGACAGCGCAGCCTGCGGCAGTCAGCGAGTACGAATTTGATGCTGTTGAGGGAGCGCCTGCAGACGCGGTGCATCCCTGTGTAACTGCTCTGACCCAGACGGAGTATGACGCGCTGGTGAAGAAATTCGCCCCGATTACCAACACAGGCGTGCAGGCGCCGGCGGACATTGAGATCAGCCAGGACGAGGAGTATACGCTTCCGGAAATGGTTACCGCGGAGTACTCTGACGGCACCACCAAGCAGCTGGGTGTTGTTTGGAACCAGGAAGACCTGGAGAATGTGGATACATCCACCCCGGGCACCTATGAAGTGAGGGGCGAGGTACAGCGCACCATCTCCTACACGGATCCGGAAGAACCTCTGGTTAAGGAAAGAGCCGATCCGTTTATGACCTATGACGCGGAGAGGGGTATGTATTACTTTACCGGATCTTATCCCACAAACGGAGCCGGCGGAGCGGATGGATATGACCGCCTGGTGATCCGGGAGGCGTCCACCATTGAGGGCCTCTCGACCGCGGAGGAAACCGTGATCTGGGATGAGTCTTGGGACGACGGCCAGGGCAATCCCTACAGCCAGTGGATCTGGGCTCCGGAACTTCACAAGATTGGGGATTACTGGTACATTATCAGTACGGCGGGAACCAACGGCGGCGACCGGTTCGGAACCCTTCGTCCCTTCATGATGAGATGTACGGATCCGGACCATATTACCGATCCGGATTCCTGGGAAGATCCCGTGAGGGTGAAGCCTATGGCCGGTGATGAGAAAAACTGCCTGAACGCCATGTCTCTGGATATGACCTATTTTGAGGCGGGCGGACAGAGCTATCTGGCATGGGCAGACTTTACCCAGACAGGTATTTCCAGCATCTACATCGCCACCATTGATCCCTCTGATCCTACACAGCTTACCAGTCCCTGCAGCGTGATCTCCAGACCGGAGTACAGCTGGGAATACGTAAGAGCTACAGTAAATGAAGGACCTGCGGTGTTTAAGAACAACGGCAAGGTTTACCTGGCGTTCTCCGCTTCGGGAACAGGCTCTGAGTACTGCGTGGGCCTGCTGACGGCAGAGGAGGGAGCGGATCTGCTGGATCCGGCTTCCTGGGTAAAATCCAATTACCCCCTGCTGACCAGCACGGATTTCAACGATGAAGTATCCGGACCGGGACACAATTCCTTTACGGTAGACCAATACGGCAACGTGATTATCGTTTACCATGCCCGCCCGGCAGCTATTCACTCAAGCGGCGGCATTCATAACGGCGATCCGCTTCAGGATCCCTGCCGGTACGCGTACCTGCAGCCGGTAAACATCGCGGCGGACGGCTCACCGGTGCTGAACATGACGCCGGAGCAGGAGCTGGCGGACGAGTACAGAAATGTATCCATCACCATCACGGTCAGCGAGTCCCAAGTGGAGAAGACCCTGACCGGCATTGAGGTGACGGCCCAGCCGGCAAAGACGGAATACCAGGTGGGCGAGGCCTTTGACCCCGCAGGCATGGAAGTAACCGCCGTCTACAGCAACGGTGAAACGGAGGTGTTGGGGGCAGACGCGGAAGGACTTGCCTTCACGCCGGAAGTATTTACCGAAGCGGGAGAGCAGACGGTAACCGTGCTCTACACCGCGGGAGACGTCACTCAGACAGCCAGCGTTGCGGTTACGGTAACGGAGAAGACCGTTGTGCCGGAGGTGACCCTGACCGGAATCAGCGCAGAGGCTCCGGAAAAGACAACCTACACCGTGGGTGAGGAGCTGAACCTTGACGGGCTGAAAGTAACGGCATCGTATTCTGACGGCACAAGCAAGGACGTAACCGATTCCGAATACGTAACGGTAGATACATCCGCGTGCGACATGAATGCGGCCGGAACCTACACAATTAAAGTTTCCTATACGGAGGGAGAGTTTACGGCGGAGGATACCTTCGCGATTACAGTAAAGGCTGCGGAACCCACTGAGACTCCCACCCAGGAGCCTACCCAGGAACCCACCGAGACTCCCACTCAGGAGCCTACCAAGGAACCCACCGAGACTCCCACTCAGGAACCGACCCAGGAACCTGCCGGAACTCAGAAACCTTCCGGTACAGGAACTCCCGGAACCAGTGTGACCCCGGGAAGCGGTTCCGGACAGGGAAGCGCTCAGGGCGGCGGACAGTCCGCTCAGACCGGCGATGCCAGCAATGCAATGCCCGCTGCGGCAGCACTGACTCTGGCGGCGGGATGCGCGGCAGTACTGGTTGTTTTGAAACGGAGAAAAGCAAATTAAGGAGCTGTTTATGAAAAAGAGATTTTTTACAGGCGCACTGGCAGTGCTCATGGGCATTGCCCTGTGCCAGCTCCCTGCGGACACAGTCGCGGAAGGCTGGGAGCCCCAGGAGAAAATTTTAACCAAGAGCAACTCGGGAAATCCCATGCTGGGATTTGACGAGAACGGAAAGATTCTGTACGGCGGAGATCCCTCCATTATGGTGGACGGGGATACCGTGTACGCCTATGTGGGAAATGATGTGTCCACCGGCGAGTACTATACCATGCCCCAGTGGATCTGCTACTCTTCCAAAGATCTGAAAGAGTGGAAGTATGAAAGCGTCATTATGACCATGCAGGATGTAAGCTGGAGAAATGATGATGTATCCGCCTGGGCCAGCCAGGTGGCCAGAGTGGGAGATAAGTATTACTTCTTCTACTGCGCGGAAGGCAACGGAAGTGTGGGAGGAGGCAAATGCATCGGCGCGGCTATCTCTGACTCCCCCACGGGTCCCTTTACGGATATCGGACATCCTCTGGTGAGAAACATTGATACCCCCAACGGTCCCCACACCTGGGAGGACATTGACCCCACCGTATGGGTGGAGGGCGATGACGTCTATGTAGGCTGGGGAAACAACCGTTTCTTCGTCTGCCAGGTAGAATGCGGGGATACCACCGTCACCATCAAGGATCAGGACGGAAATCCCAACAACCTTTCCGTGGGATATGAGAAAGGCAATGATATTGTCATCGGAAAGATGAACGGCATCGAGATTTTCAACGATCAGGATAAGTTTGAGGGACACAGCTTTACTGAGGCTCCCTGGTATTACAGACAGAAAGACGAGAACGGAAACTATTACGGACCTTACTATATGTTCTTCGCCTGCGACTGGAGAGAGCAGATGGCTTACGCCACCACCGATGACCTGATGAGCAACGATTGGACCTTCGGAGGCATTATCATGGAACCCTCCGCTACCGCCAACACCAACCATATGGCAGTCTTTGATTTTGAGGGACAGACCTATTTCGTATACCATGACGGAAGCCTGCCCCACGGCAGCGGTTACCGCCGGGTAGCATGTATCGAAAAATTCGATATTAACGAGGACGGCACCATCGATCCCATCACCAAGACCGCGGTGGGACTGACAGGAACGGTCAGCACCATTACGGATTCTACGGGAGCGTTTGTGGCCAACGAACCCTTTACCAATACCCTGAACGACGCGGATTATCCCATGACCGATTGGAGTACCTCCAGCCTGACAGCCAGAGGAAGCAAGCCCATTATCGTAGACTTCTTCCAGACCGGCACGGAGAAGGAGTGGGAGATCAATCCGGGCAAGGCGGATTCTGACAATGAAGCCTATGTCTCCATTGAGTCCAACAACAAACCCGGCCTTTACATGGCGGCCGGAAACCAGGCGGCGGACGGAACCATCCGGGTGGTACTGGCTCAGGATGCCGGCGGCACAGAGGAAGAAGCAAACCGCATGACCTTCCGCACCCTGTACGGCATGAATGGAGAGGGCGTGACCTTTGAGAGCGTGCAGTATCCGGGATATTATATGACCAGCCGGGACGGGGCTCTGTATCTGGAGCAGGATCCGGATCCGGAGGCAGCTACCTTCTATGTATCTACAGATTCCTATGTGAGCATGGACGATGTGGATGTACAGAAGACCACCAGACTGTACACAGCAGGACAGGAACTGAACGACGATGACATCCGCATTCTGCTGCAGACCGGCAGCGGCGAGACAGAGACCGTAACAGAGTACACCACTAACGCCGGTGAGATCGATATGAGTACCCCCGGAACCAAGGAACTGAAGGTTTCCTTTGAGTACAATGGGGAGACCATGGAAGCAGCGGTAAGGATCACAGTGGTTGACGCGGACTATCGCCAGAATCAGTAATAAGGAAAGGAAGAAACGAATATGAAAAGAAAAAGTTTTATATCAGGTCTTCTGGCTGGCGCTCTGGTTCTGACTTCTGTGATTATTCCCGGGGCAAAGCCGGTGCAGGCGGAAGAGTATGACCTGACTGAAGGTCTGGTTGCCGCTTATTCCTTTGATAAGGAGGATCTGACAGACAGCGTGGGCGGAGCCGATGCTTCCGCCATTGTCACAGGACTGGGAGCCTACAGCGGAACTTTGGAATATGTAGAGGGACAGAGCGGAAAAGGAATTCAGCTGGGAGATTACGGACTGAAGCTGAACCGGGAAAATCTGGGAGAGAACTTTACGGTTTCTCTGTGGATTAAGCCGGACGGCGACATTCTGGCAGACCAGAGTACTCTGTTTCTGGGCTGGCACAGCCCGGAGAAGTGGCTGGCGGTGGCAGGAGAGCAGTCGAACAGTACCTTATACAGATTCTGGGGAAATGGAAACGGCTTTTCCTGGACCGGACTGGGAACCCAGAATATTACCCCGGACGGCTGGCATCAACTGACCCTCACCGGAGACAGCAGTACAGTAAAGGCCTATCTGGACGGTGAGCAGTGGGGAACCGGAGACAGCAACGCTCCTCTGGTTGGAGACAACCAGGATATTTACGTGGGCGTCACCTACTGGGATGTGGAATTTACCGGCGCTGTGGACGAGGTAAAGGTTTATGACCGCACCTTAAGCGAAGGGGAAGTCTACCGTCTTTATGATCCGGAGACTCCCGCTGAGGAGCTTCTGGAAAGAGACGGCATCACTGTAACGGAATCCATGAATATGGTCCTGGGAAGAACCCAGCAGATTGAACTGTCCATGAATCAGATCGCGGCGGATTCCAACCCGGAGATTACCTTTGAGAGCGCTGACCCGAAAGTGGCTGAAGTATCCGAGGACGGCCTGGTAACAGCGGCGGGAGCCGGAGAGACGCAGATCACTGTCTCTGTGACACTGGGAGACACAACGGTGCAGGCAGTTACAAACGTTTCCGTTACCGGATCCCTGGATGAAACTCTGGTTGCCTCCTATGATTTTGACGGCAGCCTGGAGAACGGCGTGGAAGGAGGCGCGGACGCCTCCATGCTGGTAACCGGTCTGAATTCCTACGTTGGCCAGGCGGCGTATGATCAGGGAAGAGACGGCCAGGCTGTACGTCTGGGGGACTACGGATTGAAGCTGAACCTGAACGATCTGGGCACCGAATATACGGTATCCATGTGGGTCAGATCCGATGAACCCCTGGCGGGAAATCAGGTCATGCTGTTTATGGGATATCACGACCCGGAAAATTGGCTGGCCATTTCCGGAGATTCCGGCGATAAACTGAAATTCTGGGCCAACGGCGGCATCGGCCAGTGGGTGACTCTGGCCAGCCCGGTGGTGCCCAGCGCCCAGTGGCATCAGATTACCGTAACCGGCACAGAGGGAGCCACAACTCTTTATCTGGACGGAATTACCATGGGAACCGCCAACAGCAACGATCCTCTGGATGGGGCCAACGCGGATATTTACTTGGGCGTCAATTTCTGGGATCCGGAATACGAAGGACTCATGGACGATGTAAAAGTTTATAATATTGCCATGTCAGAGGAAGAAGTCCAGGCGCAGGCGCCGGAGGAATTCCAGACAGCCCTTGAGACGAAACTCAGCGGCGCGCTGGAGAGAGAGGATCTGATAGGAACCAATGCCAGCGGGGATGAAATCAAATATGATATGGAACTGCCGGAGACAGCGGACGGACTGAAGCTTACCTGGTCCAGCAGCAATCCGGAAGTGATCGCGGCGGATGGAACCATTACAGGTCCCGATGAGGAGACAGAAGTTACGCTGACCGGAACTGCGGCCTACGGCGCGCTGTCCGCGGAGATTTCTTTTACCTACACGGTGGTTCCCCTGGAACGGGGAGCTCTGGATGAACTGATCCAGGAGGCGAAAGCCATCGATACCTCTCTTCTGACCGCCGTGTCAAAAGAGAGACTGGAGAATGCGATTACAGCGGCAGAGGAAGCCAATTCCTTTACGAAAGTGGAAAAGGCTCAGGTGAACCTGCAGTTTGTAATGGACAATCTGGACTATATGGACGAGGCTGTAAATCCCTTCCAGTATCTGGCGGATCCTGCGGCTGAAGTCCAGCTGAAAGCCGGAGAAACCATGGAACTGTTTACGGTACCGGAAGCCATCCGCGACTATGTAACGGTAACCTATTCCTCAGAGAATGATCAGGTTGCGGCTTACGCGGATGGTACCGTGACAGCCGCGGCAGAGGGAAAAGTCATTGTGACTGCTACAGTGACCTCCAACTATGACGGGTTTAAGATGGAATACTCCACAGCCGTGGAGGTGACAGGAAGCGGTGAGCCTACGACTGAACCGACCCAGGAACCCACCGGAGAGCCCACACAGGAACCCACGGAAGAACCTACCGGTGAACCGACTCAGGAACCCACCGGCGAGCCCACACAGGAGCCTACCGGAGAGCCTACACAGGAGCCTACCGGAACCCAGAAACCTTCCGGCAGCGTGACACCGGGCGGCGGACAGAAACCCACCGGTTCCGGCCAGGGTTCTGCTCAGGGCGGCCATGCCGCTAATACCGGAGATTCCGCCAATCTGCTGCTGCCTGCTGTGACAGCGGCTGCGGCGTCAGCCCTTCTGGCGGGAGCTCTGGCAGCAAAACGAAGAAGAAAACGTTCCTGATCTGAGTAAGAACAGGAGAATCATGGGAGGAAGATTGCTTCGGCGGTCTTCCTCTTGTGATTTCCGGATGTCGGGTCCTGTCTTTTTCTTGACAATCCTGTAAATGATGCTATATACTTAGCACATAAAATGAAGCAGTGCCGCGGCAAAGGATTCACGTCAGACCGTAAAATACAGGTCATGACGTGTTTTGTTGTTGCGTGACGCGGATTTTTATATACTCTTACAATCACCAATATATAAAGATGGAGGTTTACGATGAAAAAGAAAGTACTCAGTTTTGCCCTGGCAGGCCTTATGGCTCTGGGACTGTTCGGATGCGGCGGCGAGGGCGGTTCTGCTTCCGGCTCCAACGGCGGCGCGGAGGGAGAGGCCAACAGCGATATCAAAGTGGGAGTGATCCTTCTGGGAGATGACGCGGAGTCCTATACGGCGGCGCACATTCAGGGCATTGAGGAGGCGGTTTCCAATCTGGGACTGTCCGAGGACAAGAACATCATCTGGAAATACAATGTTCCCGAGGAGCAGGAATGCTATGAGGCGGCTGTGGACCTGGTGGCTTCCGGCTGTGATCTGGTGATTTCCAACAGCTACGGCCATCAGACCTTTATGGTGCAGGCTGCCGCAGAGTATCCGGATGTGCAGTTCGTATCTATGACCGGCGATTTCGCTGCCATCTGCGGCCTGGACAATATGAAGAATGCGTTTACCAATATTTATGAGGCGCGGTATGTATCCGGCGTGGTTGCGGGACTGAAGCTGCAGGAGCTGGTGGAGACCGGAGAACTGACTCAGGAGAAGCATCCCGAAAGCTTTGACGGGGAAGGCAACATTAAAGTAGGATATGTAGGCGCTTACAATTACGCGGAGGTGGTTTCCGGCTACACCGCTTTCTTCCTGGGAATCCGCAGCGTGATGCCCAATGTGGTTATGGAAGTGAACTACACCAACTCCTGGTTTGATATTGATAAAGAGGGCGCGGCGGCAGAGGCTCTGATCGCCAACGGCTGCGTAATCATCGGACAGCATGCGGACTCTACCGGAGCTCCCGCGGCCACCGAAAAGGAGTATCAGGCAGGCAAGCTGTGCTTCTCCGTAGGCTACAATGTGGACATGCAGGAGGCGGCTCCGGACACCGCTCTGACTTCCGCCACCAACAACTGGGGCGTATACTATACCTATGCCATTGAGACGGTCATGAACGGCGGGCAGATCGACACCGACTGGGCCAAGGGCTACGCGGACGGCGCTGTGGGCATTACGGAACTGAGCCCCGCCTGCGCGGAGGGAACTGCCGAGTATGTGGAGGAAGTGGAGAATCAGCTTCGCGACGGCACGCTTCATGTGTTTGATACATCCAAGTATACGGTGGACGGACAGCAGGTCACCAGCGATATGATTGATCTCAGCTATATGGATACCTATGAAGGCGAGACCAAGGAAGCCATCCAGGATGGATATTTCGCGGAGTCTACCCTTCGCAGCGCGCCGTATTTCGCTGAAAGAATTGACGGCATCACCGAGGACGCTCCCCCGGCGGAATAAAGAAAAGAGACAGAGGGAAGCTCAGAAGGCTTCCCTCTTCTTAATAGAAAACCGAGACAAAAGAAAATGAGGGAAAGGAGGCCTGTTCCCATGGAAAATGCCATTGAACTGAGACATGTGACCAAGACATTTGGGAGAGTGACGGCTAACAGGGATGTCTCCCTGGAGCTTAAGAAAGGCGAGATCCTGTCGCTGCTGGGCGAAAACGGAAGCGGAAAAACAACACTGATGAACATGATCGCCGGCATCTATTATCCGGATGAAGGAGAAATTTTTGTAAATGGACGCCGGGTGGAGATCCGTTCCCCAAAAGACGCTTACAATCTGGGAATCGCTATGATCCATCAGCATTTTAAACTGGTGGACGTGTTTACGGCTCTGGAAAATATCGCTCTGGGACTGGACAAAAAGGAAAAATATGACCTGGCGGCTATCCGGAAGAGGGCCGGGGAGATCTGTGAAAAATATCGCTTTGATCTGGATCTGAATCAGAAGGTATATGAGATGAGCGTCTCCCAGAAACAGACGCTGGAGATCGTTAAGGCTCTGTTCCGGGGAGCTGATATTCTGATCCTGGACGAGCCTACGGCGGTGCTGACGCCCCAGGAGACAGAGAAACTTTTTGATGTGCTGCGGAATATGCGAAAGGACAGCAAATCTGTGGTGCTGATTACCCACAAGCTTCATGAGGTGCTGGAGATCTCCAACCGGGTGGCGATTCTCCGGAAGGGAGAGTATGTGGGTACGGTGGAGACAAAGGATGCCACAGAGAGCCTGCTGACAGAGATGATGGTGGGGCAGAAGGTGGAGCTGAATATCCACCGGTCAAAGCCGGAGAATCCCAGAAAACGTCTGGAGATCCGCGGCCTTACAGTTTACAGCCGGGAGGGCGTGAAGGTGCTGGATGATATTTCCTTCGACGTGTACAGCGGCGAGATCCTGGGCATTGCCGGAGTTTCCGGAAACGGCCAGAAGGAGCTGCTGGAGGCTATCGCGGGCCTGCAGGGCACAGCGGAGAACAGCAGCATTACTTTTTACGGGGATGACGCGAAGATGCAGCTCATCGGCATGACTCCCAGAAAGATCCGGGACGCGGGCATTCACCTCTCCTTTGTGCCGGAGGACCGGCTGGGCATGGGTCTGGTGGGTTCCATGGGCATGATCGACAATATGATGCTGAAAAGCTATGACAGCGGAAAATCCTTCCTGGCAGACCGGAAAGGCCCCAGGGAGCTGGCGGAAAAGGTGAAGGAAGAGCTGGGGGTGGTGACGCCGGGGGTCAATACCCCTGTGTCCCGGCTTTCCGGCGGAAATGTGCAGAAGGTGCTGGTGGGCCGGGAGATCGCGGCGGATCCCATTGTGCTGATGACCGCCTACGCCGTCCGGGGACTGGATATCCATACCTCCTACACCATTTACCATCTGCTGAATGAACAGAAAGAAAAAGGCGTGGCAGTGATCTATGTGGGAGAGGATCTGGATGTGCTGCTGGATCTCTGCGACCGGATTTTTGTCCTCTGCGGCGGTAAGGGAAACGGCATGCTGGACGGCAGAACCGCTACCAAAGAGCAGGTAGGACTTCTTATGACCAATCTGAAAAACGGAGGTGGGGAATCATGAGCGTGGAGAGAACCCAGGGGCAGGAGCCCTTTGTCCGCATTGTAAAGCGGGACGGCGCTCCCTTTAAAAGTAAAGTGCTGGCCCGGGCGCTGGCCATTGTGCTGGCGCTGGTCATCGACGCGGTATTCATTTTTGCGGTGACGGGTCTGAATCCCCTATCTGTCTACGGAGTTATGTTTCAGGGAACCTTTGCCAACGGCATCCGTTTTTCCTGGGCTATGCGGGATCTGGTGACCCTGCTGTGCATCGGCATCGCACTGGCGCCGGCTTTTAAGATGCGGTTCTGGAACATCGGCGCGGAAGGGCAGGTGCTGGTGGGAGGCCTTGCCACGGCCCTGGTGATGGTGGCCTGCGGCAATACTCTGCCCACTCCGGTTCTGTTTCTGGTAATGTTTGTGACCAGTATTCTGGCGGGGGCTGTATGGGGCTTTGTGCCCGCTTTCTTCCGGGCCAGATGGGGAACCAACGAGACCCTGTTTACTCTGATGATGAACTATGTGGCCACCAGTATTGTGGCCTGTGTGGTAAATATTCTCCGGGGGGACGCCTCCAGTCTGGGCAAGCTGAATATGGGCACCCAGGCCGGCTGGTTTCCGGCCTTTCTGGGACAGCGGTACAACATCAACATCCTGGTGGTGGCGGTGCTGACCGTGGCGATGTTCCTGTATCTGAAATATTCCAAGCACGGCTATGAGATCAGCGTGGTGGGCGAGTCGGAGAATACCGCCCGTTACGCCGGCATTAACGTGCGCTGGGTGCGGGTCCGGACCATGCTGATCTCCGGAGCCATCTGCGGCCTGGCCGGATTCCTTATTGTAGCCGGAAGAGACCAGACGATCTCCACCAATACGGCGGGAGGGCAGGGCTTTACCGCCATCATTGTGGCCTGGCTGGCAAAATTCAATACCTTCTATATGGCGTTGATTTCTTTCCTGCTGGTATTTCTTTCCAGAGGAGCGGCGGAGATCGCTTCCGCCTACAGCCTGAATGATTACGCCTCGGATATCATCACCGGCGTGATCCTGTTCTGTATCCTGGGCAGTGAATTCTTTATTAACTTTAAGATGATCTTCCGGGGCAAGAGCCAGAAGGAGGTGAAGTAAGTATGGAAAATCTTGTGGCATGGATTTTACGGGCCATCCCCTTTGGAACTATCATCATGTTCGGAGGCATGGGCGAGACTCTGACGGAAAAATCCGGAAATCTGAATCTGGGCGTCCCCGGCATTATGTATCTGGGAGGCTTTGCCGGCTTTGCCAGCGCGTATTTTTATGAGACCTCCACGCCGAATCCGGTGCCGGCCCTCTGCGTGGTCATTGCCCTGCTTTCCTGCGTCGGCGCCGCCATGCTGGGAGGACTGATCTTCAGTTTTCTGACCATCACCCTTCGGGCCAACCAGAATGTGACAGGCCTGGCTCTTACCATTTTCGGGCAGGGGGTAGCCAATTTCTTCGGCGTGCGGATCCTGGACGGAGCTACTTATTCAGCCGCTCCGGTGACCTACAGCGCTTTTTCCGCCAAGCTTCCCGGGGTTACCGAGCATTTCGGGCTTTTTGGGCGGCTGGTGCTGAACTACGGATTTCTGGTTTACGCGGCCGTGATCCTGGCGGTGGCGCTGCATTTCTTCTTTAAGAGAACCCGGACGGGACTGAATCTGCGGGCGGTGGGCGAGAGTCCCGCCACGGCGGACGCGGCCGGGGTGCATGTGATCCAGTATAAATATCTGGCTACCTGCATCGGAGCCGGTATTTCCGGCATCGGCGGCCTGTATTACGTGCTGGACTACAGCCAGGGTATCTGGGCTACCACAGGCCAGATGGAGGCTCTGGGCTGGCTGGCTGTGGCACTGGTGATCTTTACCACCTGGAAGCCGCTGAACGCCATCTGGGGAGCCTACCTCTTCGGCATGCTGTACTGGCTGTATATGTTCCTGCCGGATGTGCTGGGTATCCATGTGGCCAGCTACATGACGGATCTGATCCAGATGGTGCCCTACGTGGTGACTATTCTGGTGCTGATTGTAGCCAGCTTCCGGAAAAAGAAGGAGAATCAGCCTCCGGCCAGTCTGGGACTGTCCTACTTCCGGGAAGAACGATAGAATACGGTATATCAGCGCGGGCTGCTTCTGCTTCGGCAAAGCAGCCTGCCGCCGTTTCCGGTGATTGGACAATTTTCTTTCAGTGTCCTAACAGGGGAAAATGGCTATTGACTGTTGAGGAGAAACGATGTAAGGTTAGTAGCGTAGCGAGAGTACAATTTTATATGCTTTTCTCTTATTCAGAGTGGCGGAGGTACATAGGACCTGTGAAACCACGGCAACCCCATGGATGGAAGGTGCCAGCCTGAGCGAAGATTTCGAACAATAAGGGGATACAAGCTTAACAGCCAGGTCCGCCTTATAAGGCGGGCTTTTTGTATGCAGTTTCGTCTGCTCCGGCAGTTATGGCATCCTTTGGAAGGATGCGGAGAAAGAAAAGCAACAGAAGAAAAGGAGACGAAAATGGAAAAAAGACTTTTTACTTCCGAGTCCGTTACAGAAGGACATCCGGATAAAATCTGCGACGCGATTTCAGACGCCATCCTGGACGCTCTGGTGGCCCAGGATCCCATGAGCCGTGTGGCCTGCGAGACCTGCACTACCACCGGCGTGGTGATGGTCATGGGAGAGATCACCTCCAAGGCCAACATCGATATTCCTCAGATTGTCCGGGATACTGTGACCGAGATCGGCTACACCAGAGGAAAATTCGGCTTTGACGCCGAGACCTGCGCGGTAATCACGGCCATTGACAAGCAGTCCACCGACATCGCCATGGGCGTGGACAAGGCTCTGGAGGCCAAGGAAAACACCATGTCTGATGAGGACATCGACGCCATCGGCGCCGGAGATCAGGGAATGATGTTCGGCTATGCCTGCAGCGAGACCGAGGAGTATATGCCCTATCCCATCGCCCTGGCTCACAAGCTGGCAAGAAAACTGACCGAAGTCCGCAAGAACGGCACTCTGCCCTACCTGCGTCCCGACGGAAAGACCCAGGTTACCGTGGAGTACGATGAGGACGGAAAGCCCTTCCGCCTGGACGCGGTGGTTCTGTCCACCCAGCACGGACCGGAAGTTTCCCAGGAGCAGATCCATGGGGATATTAAGAAGTATGTGTTCGATCCCATCCTTCCCAAGGATATGATCGATGAGGAGACCAAGTTCTTTATTAATCCTACCGGCCGTTTCGTCATCGGAGGACCTCACGGAGATTCCGGTCTCACCGGCCGCAAGATCATCGTGGACACCTACGGCGGATATGCCCGCCACGGCGGCGGCGCCTTCTCCGGCAAGGACTGCACCAAGGTAGACCGTTCCGCTGCTTACGCTGCCCGTTACGTGGCCAAGAACCTGGTGGCTGCGGGCCTGGCGGACAAGTGCGAGCTTCAGCTGTCCTACGCCATCGGCGTGGCTCATCCCACCTCCATTCAGGTGGAGACCTTCGGCACCGGCAAGCTGTCCGATGAGAAACTGACAGAGATCGTCCGGGAAAACTTTGACCTGCGTCCCGCCGGCATCATCCGGATGCTGGATCTGCGCCGCCCCATTTACAAACAGACGGCCGCTTATGGACATTTCGGAAGAAACGATCTGGATCTTCCCTGGGAGAAGCTGGACAAAGTGGACGCACTGAAGAAATATCTGTGATAAAACGGAATCAGAAAAGCGGACTGTGAAGAGTAAGAGAGAAAAGAGTCTGCCGCGCCTGGAAACAGGCGGGCAGGCTCTTTTACACAGACCGGGGTTTGCTTTGACTATTCTCTTTCTACAATGGCCGCGCAGCCCATGCCGCCTCCTACGCAGAGGGTTGCCAGACCTTTCTTAGCGTCCCGTTTTTCCATCTCGTAGAGCAGGGTTACCAGGATCCGGCAGCCGGAGCAGCCTACCGGGTGGCCCAGGGCGATGGCGCCGCCGTTGACGTTTACCTTGCTCATGTCAAAGTTCAGATCCCGGGCAACCGCCACGGACTGAGCGGCAAAAGCCTCGTTTGCCTCCACCAGATCCATATCCTGGATGGTCAGTCCGGTTCTGGCAAAGAGCTTTTTGGTAGCGGCGATGGGACCCACGCCCATGATGGAGGGATCCACGCCGGCCAGGGTTCCGTCGATCCAGGTTGCCATGGGTTTTACTCCCAGCTCTTTGGCTTTTTCTTCGCTCATGACTACAATGGCGGCAGCGCCGTCGTTGATGGAGGAGGCGTTTCCGGCGGTCACCATGCCGTCCTTCTTGAAGGCGGGACGGAGTTTGGAAAGGCTCTCCACCGTAACGCCCTGGCGGGGGCCTTCATCGGTGTCGAAGAGTACGGTTTCTTTTTTCTTCTTGACTTCCACCGGAACGATCTCATCTTTGAAGCGTCCGGAAGCAATGGCCGCGCAGGCTTTCTGCTGGCTGTTGGCGGCAAAGGCGTCCAGTTCCTCACGGGTCAGTCCCCACTGCTCCGCTACATTTTCAGCGGTGATGCCCATGTGATAGTGGTGGAAAGCATCTGTAAGGGCGTCTGTGATCATGGTGTCGTAGATCTGGTTATTGCCCATGCGATAGCCGAAACGGGCGTTCTGCAGGGCGTAGGGAGCCATGGACATGTTTTCAATGCCGCCGGCTACGATGATGTCAGCCTCGCCCTCCCGGATCATTCTGGCGGCGGTATTTACGCAGTCCAGACCGGAGCCGCAGAGCACGTTGATGGTGATGGCCGGGGATTCCACGGGAATGCCGGCATTGACAGCGGCCTGTCTGGCGGGATTCTGGCCGGTTCCGGCCTGGATGACACAGCCCATGTAGACCATGTCCACCTGCTCCGGTTTTACGCCGGAGCGCTTCAGGGCCTCTTTGATAACGATGGTTCCCAGTTCCGGGGCGGGGGTGGTGCTTAAGGCTCCGCCCATGACGCCGATTGCGGTCCGGCAGGCGCCGGCCAGTACGATTTTTTTAGCCATTGGATTTGTCCTCCTTCATATGGTGTAAAGATACTTTTTCGCTATCTCTATGATAGCAGAAAATAAAAAAAATGCAACGGATATTGTTATTTTTATAACAATATCCGCCGCGTTTTTTCCGGAAAGAGCGGAAAACTCAGGAAACAGAGGTATCCCTGCGGTTTACCAGAAAAATTCCCAGAGATACCAAGATCAGGGCGGCCAGACCGTAGAGGCTGAAGGCCTGGTTGTTTTCTCCCAGCAGAAGGGCGGAGAGGATCACGCCGAATACCGGATTCATAAATCCGAAGACGGCAATCCGGCTGACGGGATTATATTTCAGCAGGATTCCCCAGAGACTGTAGGCCACGGCAGAGATCATAGCCATATAAAGCAGAAGCAGGGAGGAGGGAATGGTAAAACCGCTGACCCGCCCGCCCATGGCGGCTCCTCCGGCAGCCAGAATCAGACCGCCCAGGATAAACTGCCAGCCGCTGAGCATCACCGGATTTTCTCTGGCAGAAAATTTTTTTACCAGAACGGAGGACAAGGCATAGGACAGAGCGGCGATGAGGATAAAACCTTCCCCGGTGAGCCTCATATGGAAATCAAAGGATCCTCCGGCCAGATTAATGAGAATCACTCCCGCGAATCCCGCCGCGCATCCCAGCAGCTTTACCCGGGTCAGCTTCTCATAACGGAAGAGCAGGCTGGACATGAGGATGGCGAAGAAGGTGCTGGAGGCATTTATAATGGAAGATTTTACCCCGGTAGTGTTGGCAAGGCCAATATAAAAAAAGAAATACTGGATGATGGTCTGGGCCAGGGACAGAAGTCCGATGGGAACCAGGGCGCTGCGGCGGGGCAGCAGGAGTTTCCGGGACGCCAGACTGCCGAAGAGAATCACCAGGATTCCCGCCAGGGTGAACCGGATCCCGGCGAAAAGGATCTGGGAAGCTGTGTCGGAGGCACCGATAGAAAACATCCGATAACCGATCTTTACAACGGGAAATGCGCTGCCCCAGAGAAAACAGCAGATCAGGGTCAGCAGGCAGACAACAGGGATTTTGGTCAGCAGTTTCTGATTCATTACAGTTCATTCCTCTCCATGAAATCACAAGATGCTGAGGTCAAATTAAAATCTGGCCTCTTGATACCACGGACTGCTCCGCGCTTCGTGCTTCCGCAATCCTGGTGTCGTCATAATAATACACCGGAACAAAGCGCAGGGCTTCGTCCCGGTGTATTATATAGAATCTTATTAAAATTTACAAGTATCAGAACAGACCGGTGATCTTTCCGTTCTCGTCTACATCGATCTTCTCTGCTGCCGGACGTTTGGGCAGGCCGGGCATGGTCATGATCTCTCCGGTGAGGGCTACGATGAAGCCTGCTCCTGCGGAGATCTTCAGATTGCGGACGGTTACCTCAAAGTCCGTGGGAGCTCCCAGTTTACCCGGATCATCGGTGAGGCTGTACTGGGTCTTAGCCACACAGATGGGGCAGTTGCCGTAACCCATAGCTTCCAGCTGCGCCGCCTGTTTCTTGGCGCCTGCGGTGAGCACCGCGCATTTGCCGCCGTAAACCTTCTGTACGATCTGGTTCAGTTTGTCCTCAATGCTTCCATCCAGTTCATAGGAGAAGGTGAAGCCGGAGTTATCCTCCTCGCAGAGACGAACCACTTCATTGGCCAGAGCGATACCGCCCTCGCCGCCTTTGGCCCATACCTCAGAAAGGGCTACATTTACACCCAGCTCTTTGCACTTGCGCTCTACCAGATCCAGCTCTGCCTTGGTATCCGTGGGGAAGGCGTTGATGGCTACTACGCAGGGCAGATGGTATACGTTCTTGATATTTCCTACGTGCTTCAGCAGGTTGGGAAGGCCTTTTTCCAGAGCTTCCAGATTCTCGCTGTTCAGCTGATCCTTGGGAACGCCGCCGTTGTATTTCAGGGCGCGGACGGTGGCAACAATGACAACCGCGTTGGGTTTCAGACCAGCCATCCGGCACTTGATATCCAGGAATTTCTCCGCGCCCAGGTCCGCGCCGAAGCCTGCCTCTGTGATGCAGTAGTCGCCCAGCTTCAGGGCCATTCTGGTAGCGGTTACAGAGTTGCAGCCGTGAGCGATATTAGCGAAGGGTCCGCCGTGGACAATGGCCGGAACATGCTCCAGAGTCTGTACCAGGTTGGGCTTCAGGGCATCCTTCAGCAGCGCGCACATAGCGCCTTCCGCGTGAAGGTCTCCCGCGGTAACCGGTTTCTGCTCAGAAACTTTTCCGTAGGTATATCCCACTACCAGCCGGGCCAGCCGGGCCTTCAGGTCAGAGATATCGTTGGCCAGGCAGAGAACCGCCATGATTTCGGAGGCAACAGTAATGTCGTATCCGTCCTCTCTGGGAGTTCCGTTGCTTCTGCCGCCCAGTCCGTCCACTACGTTCCGCAGCTGACGGTCATTCATATCCACACATCTTCTCCAGGTGACCTTTCTGGGGTCGATGTTCAGCTCGTTGCCCTGGAAGATATGATTGTCGATCATAGCGGCCAGCAGGTTGTTGGCTGCTCCGATGGCGTGGAAGTCACCGGTGAAATGAAGGTTGATGTCCTCCATGGGAACTACCTGAGCGTATCCGCCGCCTGCAGCTCCGCCCTTTACGCCGAACACCGGTCCCAGAGAAGGCTCACGAAGGGCAACCATAACATTCTTGCCGATTTTCTGCATAGCGTCTGCCAGACCCACGGTGGTGGTGGTCTTTCCCTCTCCTGCGGGAGTAGGGTTGATAGCGGTCACCAGAACCAGTTTTCCGTCCGGCGCGTCAGATTCTTTTAATAAGTTGTAATCAATTTTCGCTTTGTACCTGCCGTACTGCTCCAGGTACTTGTCGTCAATCCCTGCCTTTTCGGCAATCTTGGTGATTGGCTCCATCACACACTCCTGCGCGATTTCGATGTCTGATTTGTAACCCATAACTCTTTACTCTCCTTTCTGATGAAGTGCGGCCGTTCTGTTGTCTGTGAACATTTTCAGTGAGCGGAAACAACACTAACAACATGCAGCTAGACAAAAAGGCAGCATTTGTAGCTTCACAAATGCTGCCCAGACGGTCGGCTTCACACACGTCCTGCTTCCCCTGTGGTTTTTCCACATATCCGTCAGTACACAGGACTGTTAAATTGTACAGGCATAGTATAGCACCTGGAAATCAAAAGTGCAATCCTTATTTTCAATTCATGCCCTTTTGGTTTTTTGCGCGTCATAAAGTCATGATTCCTGCGCCAGCGCAGCCCGCATGCCTTTTTGACGTTTGTCTCATAATAAATATATGAAATAACTCCTGCGCCGGGATGTTTCCCGGGAATTCCGGAAGCCCGCTAAAATCGGAAAACGGCTGTTCATGATTTATTTACAATTTATTGGCAAATAGCACTTGATTGTGGATAAGAAGTATGCTAGTATGTAGAAAGATTGAAAAAAGTATTTCAGAAATGTTACAAAAGAGTTTTAAAATGGGTTTTAGGAGTGTTATACATGCGAAATAAGAGGTTTCTTACATTAGGATTGGTGATTGCGCTGGCAGGCGCGCAGGTATTGACTGTAAGCGCGGCGCCCACGATAGATGAGGTACAGCAGCAGAAGGAAGATGCCAGCCAGTCTCTGGACGAGCTGACGGATTCCGTTAATAAACTGTCTGAGCAGAAGCAGCAGATTGAGAATGAAATTGATGATCTGGACGCGGAACTGATCAGCACCATCGCATCTGTAAATTCCCTGGATCAGCAGATTCAGGAGCAGGAAGCGGCTCTGGAGGTTACCAGTCAGAACCTGGCAGCGGCGGAGCAGGACAAGGCAGAGCAGTACGAAGCCATGAAGCAGCGGATGCAGTACATCTACGAGAGAGGCGGCAGCGGCGGATGGGCTACCATTCTGATGGAGGACGGAGATATTACCAGCCTTCTGAACCGCGCGGAATACACCCAGCAGATGTATGATTACGACAGAGAGTGTCTGGAGGAATACGCGCAGACAGTAGCGACCGTCACCGAGCTGCAGGAGCAGCAGAATACAGAGATGGCGGAGCTGGAAGTCTCAAAGAATGAGCAGGAGGAGCAGAAAGCTTACCTGGAGCAGAAGCTGGAGGAAAAGAAAGCTACTTCTTCCAATTATGACGCGGAGATCGCCGTAGCCAACGAAAAAGCGGCAGAATATCAGAATCTGATTGAAGAATACAACGCACAGATCCAGAAACTGGTAGAGGAGCAGCAGCGGGCCGCTGCGGAGGAGGCAGCGAGACAGCAGGCAGCCGCGGAAGAAGCGGCAAGACAGCAGGCGGCCGCAGAGGAAGCCGCCAGACAGGAGGCCGCTCAGCAGCAACAGCAGCAGACGCCTTCTTATACACCGCCTCAGAATAACGGAGGCAATGAGGATACTCCCGCGGCGGATGACACGCCGGATTACGGCGGCGGTTCTTCCAACAGCACGGTATCCGGATCTGTATCCGGACAGGCTGTCATTGATTACGCGCTGCAGTTTGTAGGCAACCCTTATGTATGGGGCGGAAACAGTCTGACCAACGGAACGGACTGCTCCGGATTTGTTCATCTGGTGTACGCGCACTTCGGAATTTCAGTAGCCAGACAGTCCACTGCGCTGAGAAGTGCCGGCTATGAAGTTTCCTACGCAGAGGCTCAGCCCGGCGATATCGTCTGCTATGACGGACATGTGGCCCTTTACATGGGCGGCGGCCGAATCGTTCACGCCTCCACACCGGAGACGGGAATTGTGACAGGAAGCGTTACCTGCAAGCCCATTATTACCATTCGGCGGGTAGTATAAATTCATACATAACAATAAAAGGATTCGCTGTTTCAATCAGCGAATCCTTTTTGAATCAGAGGAAAACCGGTACAACCCTTCCGGGTTATCTCAGAATGGTTTCCATGCCTACTTTCTGCGGCTTCAGACCGCAGCTTTCATAAAATTTCATGGCTGCCGTGTTGCAGCTCCATACGTTCAGCGTTACATTGTAACATCCCTTCTGCCGGGCAAAGGCCAAGACCGCCTCATAAAGGGCGCGTCCCACACCTTTTCCCCGGCAGTCTTTATCTACGCACAGGTCGTCAATATAAAGGGTCTTAATATCTGTCATCAGCAGACTGCTCATGTACTGCTGAAAGATACAGAAGGCATATCCCAGAACGGCGCCCTCCGGCTCTTCCGCCACAAAGACAGGGCGGCTGTCATCTTCTATAATTTTCAGCAATTCTTCCTCTGAGTATTTTTTTGTTCCCGGGCGGAACAGGTCAGGGCGTCCCTGATGGTGGATCTGTGCCACCTGCAGCAGGAGACGGTGGATGGTTTCTGTGTCACTTCTTTTCGCGCGTCTGATATTCAAAGTCTGATCCCTCCAAATTTACATAAAATTTACGTTCATTTAACCTGGATTTGTCTGTACGGTTCTAAGGCCAGTTGATATCATTTTACATATTATGAGACAAGCGGCAAAAGGGCATGCGGAACCTTGGAACTCTGACACTATATTATTTTTAATTGGGAGGTCTGTCAACCCCGGAAAATCCGGAGATGTTCCGTATTACATATAAAGAGGGGCTAAATGCAGAGGATGAAAAATACAGAGCATGAAATTGTAGAAATGGTCTATGCGGCTAAAACGGATACGGCGGCGGCTGACTTGCTGATCCAGAAATATCTGGGATTTATTCGCGCCGAGATGGTCAAGGCGGTTCGCAGACCGCAGAATGGATATGAGGATGAAGAAAGCATCGCCATGTTTGCTTTCTATGAAGCAATCCTGAACTATGAAAAGGGAAGAGGCGCTTTTCTGTCCTACGCGGCCAGAGCGATCCGCAGCAGATTGATCGATTACTATCGAAAAGAACGGCGGCACCGGAATCTGATTTCTCTGGATGAGCCTTTCGCCGGGGAGGAAGAGGATGCCAGCAGAAAAGATACTCTGGCAGACGGCAGGGACGAGTATTTAGATTATGTCCATCGGGAAGCCGGTCAGAAGGAGATCCGTGAATTTGAGGAAAAACTGCGGGAATTCGGACTGTGTTTTTCCGATGTGGCGGACAACTGTCCGAAGCAGAAGCGGACCCTGGAGGCGTGCGCCAGGGTTTTAGAATATGCCAGGGAAAATCCGCAGATTCTGGACCAGCTTCTGAGAAGCGGCCGGCTGCCTATAGGGGAACTGGCAGCGGGAACCGGTACGGACAGGAAGACCATGGAGCGGCATCGGAAATATTTGGTGGCGATCCTGTTAGCTTTTACAAATGGCTATGAGATCATTCGGGGACATCTCTGTCAGATGGATCCGGGAAGGGAGGCTTGAAATGAAATATCTTGTATTGGAAACCCACCCGGCTTACGCGATTTTGCTGGATCAGACCGGCAGATTTGTCAAAGCGGCCAACCGGCACTATCAGGTAGGAGAAACGGTGCAGAACGTGCTGGAACTTCGGGATGTTCCCGGGAAAAGCCATATCCGTCTGTACCGCCGTCTGTCGTCCGGGCTGGCAGCCGCGGCAGCCTGTTTCTGTCTGGTGTATTTCGGATATTACAGGCCTAATTTTACGGCCTACGGCACGGTAAGGATGCAGATCAATCCGGATGTGGAGATGACCATCAGCAAAACGGAAAAGGTGCTGGATCTGGAAGGTTTGAATGAGGATGGCCGGAATCTGGTGTCGGATTATGAATATCAGGGCAAAGACAGAGAGCAGGCCTCGGAGGAACTGATTCAGCTGGCTATGGAGATGGGGTATCTGACGGAGGGAGGAACCGTTGCTTTTACCCTTGACAGTGAGGACAGCGGCTGGCTGCAGGCGGAAGAGGAGAAAACCCTGGAGCAGATGGAGGAACGATTTGGAGAGACTATTGTGATTCAGATCGGTCCCATGGCTGAGGAGGAGCCCATCCGGGCAGAAGAAGAGGTGGAAGTAGTGATTCCGCTTCCCACCCAGACGGAAACGCCCACTCCCGCGGAAACTGCGGCTCCCACCCCGGTCTGGACCGCGCCCCCGGCCACGCCGGAGCCTGTCTATCCGCCGGAAACGGACGACGATGATGACGATGACGGGGATGACGACCGGGAGGATGACAACGACGACTGGGAGGATGATGGTCCGGAGGAGGACGATGATTAAAAAAAAGTTTTTTCCGACCCCGTTTTTTCAAAAACCGATCCGTATTCTTCTGGTATAAAACAAAAAGAAAAGCCTCTGAAAAAGAAAGGAGACAAAAACTATGATGAAGAAGATGAACGCAAAGAGAATGGGAATCGTATTGAGCGCAGGTTTACTGGCGGCAGGACTGTCCGCCTGCGGAGCAGGAGAAAGCTCGGAAGGCAGAGACGCAAAGACAGCGCCTACCGCGGTTCCCACCCGGGAGGCGGTTCAGCCTGCGGGAACTCTGCTTCTGAGCGTGAATCCGGAGATTGAACTGGATTACGATCAGAAGGGAAATGTGCTGGCCCTGGAGGGAATTAACGCCGACGGGAAAAAAGTGGTGGAAGCCTATCCGGATTTTGAAGGAAAATCCTGCAGGGATGTGGTGGGAGATCTGGTAACGGAAATCAACGAGGCCGGTTATTTTGACACCACCATTGAGGGACATGAGAAAAATATTATTCTGAAGCTGGCTAAAGGCTCAGAGTATCCGGACGATGATTTTCTGGAAGGAATTGCCGAGGAAGTGCGGACCACCGTGGAGGCGAACCAGATCGGTTCCCAGGCGCTGGCTCTGGATGAAGACGATTATGATAAGACTCTGGGATCCAAGGGCTATATCAGCGCCGAGGCAGCCCGGGATATTATCTCCAAGCAGCTGGGCAGAACGGATCTTCAGTTTGTGGAGAAAGAATATGAACTGGATGACGGAGTATATGAGATTGAGTTTCTTATGGACGGCGTGGGCTATGAGTATGAAGTAAACGCGGTAAACGGAAAAGTTCAGAAAGTGGAAGCTTATGATGATACGGACTACGGTCCCAACAACGATGGCGTGACAGATTATAACGATACAGACTACGGCCCCAACAATGACGGAGTGACGGACTACGATGATACAGATTACGGCCCCAACAACGACGGAGTGACGGACTACAACGATACGGACTACGGCCCGTACAACGATGGAGTGACGGACTACAACGATACAGACTACGGCCCCAACAATGACGGAGTCACCGATTATTATGACGATAATGACGGGTATACCGATTATGAGGACGATGACGACGGATATACCGATTATGAAGACGATGATGACGGATACACGGACTATGATTGATGTTCCGGGAGCCGTACGGTCTCTGCGCCATGAATTCAAGTATCAGATCAGCCTTCGGGAGGATCTGATACTGGCCGGGAGGCTGAGAAGCCTGCTGGAACACGACCGGCATGCCGGGAAGGATGGTTCCTACCGGGTTACCAGCCTGTATTTTGATACTCCCTACGATCGGGCTTACCGTCAGAAGCTCAACGGAGCGGCCAGGCGGGAGAAGTTCCGGCTGCGGTACTACGGAGCGGATACGGGAGTTATCCGGCTGGAGAAAAAATACAAGATCAACGGCCTGTGCGGGAAGCGGAGCGCCCGGCTGACTCTGCGGCAGACAGAGGAGCTGCTGGCGGGAAGGATTGACTTTCTGCTAGAGAGCCGGGAGCCTCTGCTGACGGAATTTTACAGTAAGATCCGGGGACAGGGACTGGAGAAAAAAACCATTGTCTGTTATGACCGGGAGGCTTTTTGCTTTGAACCGGGCAACGTCCGGGTGACTCTGGACCGGAATGTGCGGACCGGACTGGGAAGCACGGATTTTCTGGATACGAACCGGCTGAAGCCGGGGGCGCTGGAGAACTGTACCGTGCTGGAAGTAAAGTATGACGCGTTTCTTCCGGATCTGGTCCGCATGGCTGTCCGGGTGCCGGGAAGACAGGCGGCTGCCTGTTCCAAATACGCCCAGTGCAGGCGGTTTGACTGAAAGGAGTAAGTATGACATTCCAGGATATTTTTCGCTCAGACTTTCTGGAGAATATGGCCAGTATTTCTCTGCTGGATATGGTACTGGCCCTGTCCCTGTCTTTTCTGCTGGGCCTGTTTCTGTTTTTGGTTTATAAAAAAACCTACGCGGGAGTTATGTATTCCGCCAGTTTTGGAGTGACGCTCATTGCCATGGCAATGATTACCACAGTATTGATTATGACTGTAGTCAGCAACGTAGTGCTTTCTCTGGGCATGGTGGGAGCTCTGTCTATTGTTCGCTTCCGCACTGCCATTAAGGAACCCATGGATATCGCCTTTCTCTTCTGGAGTATCGCGGTGGGAATCGTGCTGGCGGCTGGCCTGATCCCCCTGGCGGTATTCGGCAGTCTTCTGATCGGACTGGTGCTGATCCTCTTTTCTGCCGGGAAAAATGTGGATCATCCCTATATTCTTGTAATACACTGTGAAAACGGGGACCAGGAAAAAGAAATCCGGACCTTTGTGGAGGCCAGCGTAAAGCGCATGAGCCTGAAAAGCAAAAGCGTCAGTCCGGGCAGGATCGAACTGAATTATGAAATCCGTCTGCGGAAGGAAAGCAGCGAGTTTGTCAATGAACTGGACCGGCTTCCGGGAGTGTCCCAGGCGGTGCTGGTTTCCTATAACGGAGATTATATGGGGTAACAGTATGCTGAAGCATAAACATATTGACAAGATCTGTTTCGGAGCTATGGCGGCGGCGGTACTGCTGACTCTGCTGCTGCTGTCCGGAAAGGCTCCCGGCGTTTCCAGAGCCAGTGCCAGCCCGGAATATAAAAGCCGGCTGTTTGATTCGGACCGGGTTCACACCATAGACATCCGTATGGAAGATTGGGAGACATTTCTGGAGACAGCGGCGGAGGAGACCTATTCCCCCTGTACCCTGGTGATCGACGGGGAAACTTTTGAGCAGGCGGGGCTGAGGGCCAAGGGAAATAATTCTCTGCGGCTGACTGAGGATTACGGTCTGCGCCGATACAGCCTGAAGGTGGAGTTTGATCACTATCAGGAGGGAAACAGCTATTACGGGCTGGATAAACTGTCCCTGGACGCTTCTTTTCAGGATAACAGTTATCTGAAGACCTATATGGTCTACGATATGATGCATTATATGCAGGTGCCCGCCCCTCTGTGCAGTTACGCGCAGGTATCTGTAAACGGGGAACCCTGGGGGCTTTTCCTGGCAGTGGAGGAGCCGGAGGAGGCATTTGCCAGACGCTGCTTCGGAAAACAGCACGGGAACCTGTACAAACCGGATTACCGTTCCCTCAAGGCGGAGAACGCGGATGTGGCTCTGCAGTATGTGGATGACGACCCGGACAGCTATGAAAATATTTTCAGAAAGGCAAAATTTGATGTGACGGAGGCAGACAAACAGAGGCTGATCCGGGCGCTGAAAATTCTGGATTCCGGAGAAAATCTGGATCAGGCGGTAAATGTGGATCAGGTGCTGCGGTATTTTACGGTGCAGGTTTTTGTCATGAACTGGGACAGTTATCTGGGACGGACCGGCCACAACTATTTCCTTTATGAGGAGGATGGAGTAATCAGCATGCTGCCCTGGGATTATAATCTTGCCTTCGGCACCTATGCTCTGGGAATGACGGATCCGATCCGAGATCCCAATATACTGATTAATTATCCTATTTTTACTCCGGCGGAGGGGGAGGTCATGAGGGAGAGGCCTCTCTATCATAACCTTATGAAAAACGACCGGTATTTTCAGCAGTATCAGAAATATTTTGACCAGTTTCTAAGGGAGTATTTTGAGAGCGGGCTGTTTTCTGTAAGGCTGCGGGAGGCGGCGGAGAGAATTGCCCCCTATGTGCGGAAGGATCCCACGGCGTTCTGTACCTGGGAAGATCATCTGCAGGCGGTGGATACCCTGGAACAGGTCTGCCTGCTGCGGGCGGAAAGCGCCAGAGGACAGCTGGAGGGAAAAATCCCCGGAACCTTCCGGGGGCAGCAGGAAGATCCGGGGGCTGGCGTGGACGCTTCCCATATAGATTTGAGAGAACTGGGAGATTTTGAAGATCTGGAACAGGCGGCGAAAAGAGCTGCCTGTTTTTATAATGGAACAGGGAAATCCTCTTGCCTGCCGCCAGGTTCTGCACTATAATCACTACAGATATTCCGCCGGCAGGAGATCCGGCGGGCGGAGCGGTCAGCAGGAAAGGAGTCGATAGCGCATGGAAGTGACAGAACTGCTGGAAAAGGTAAAAAATCAGGAAATGACTGTGGAAGAGGCCAGGGAGCAGCTGAGGGAGCTGCCCTATGAGGATATGGGCTTTGCCAAGCTGGACCATCATCGGAGGCTGCGTTCCGGGTTCGGGGAAGTGATCTATTGTGCCGGGAAAACCGTGGAACAGACGGCAAAGATTTTTCAGGCCATGGCGCGGCGGGAGACAGATGTTCTGGGGACCAGAGCTTCCCGGGAGCAGTACGAGGCGGTGAAAGCCCTGCTTCCGGACGCGCAGTATCACGAGATCGGAAGGGTTCTCCGGGTGAGAAGAAAGAAGCTGGAACCGGAAGGTCTGGTAGCCGTCTGCACCGGCGGAACGTCTGATATGCCGGTGGCGGAGGAGGCTGCCCTGACGGCGGAATTTTTCGGGGCAAGAGTAGAGCGGATCTATGATGTGGGAGTGGCGGGGATTCACCGCCTTCTGGATCAGACAGAAAAGCTGAGGAAAGCCAACTGCATCCTGGCTATCGCCGGCATGGAAGGCGCGCTCGCCACGGTGACGGCGGGGCTGGTAGACCGGCCGGTGATCGCGGTACCCACTTCCGTGGGATACGGAGCCAGCTTCGGGGGGCTTTCCGCCCTGCTGACTATGCTGAATTCCTGCGCGGAGGGCCTGGCGGTGGTGAACATCGACAACGGCTTCGGGGCCGGATATCTGGGGGCTCAGATCAACCGGCTGGCGCTGCGGGGAAGCACAGAGGAGAAAGGAGAGTAAACATATGGATTTGGAGTCATATCTGGCATTTTTAAACAGCGGTCAGATGGTGGTGGGAGGCTCAGAAGTACATCAGTTTATGCACGGCGTCAGCCAGGAGGCCATCCGCATTACCGCGGAGATCAACGGCCGCTACCATGAGCCGGCGGAACTGAGGAAACTGTTTTCAGAATTGATCGGAAAGCCGGTGGACGAGAGCTTCGGCCTGTTTCCTCCGTTTTATACGGACTGCGGAAAAAACATTACAGTGGGGAAAAACGTATTTATCAATTCCTGCTGTCAGTTCCAGGATCAGGGGGGAATCACCATCGGGGACGGGAGCCTCATCGGCCATTCCGCCATCATCACCACTTTGAACCATGACTTTGCTGTGGCTCATCGGAGCAGTATGCATCCCGCTCCGGTGGTCATCGGAAAGAATGTCTGGCTGGGCGCCAGAGTCACCATCGTACCCGGAGTGACTATCGGAGACGGGGCGATCATCGGCGCCGGCGCCGTGGTGACGAAGGATGTGCCGCCGAAAGCCGTAGCGGCGGGAGTGCCGGCAAGGGTGATCCGGATGCTGGAGGAGTAAGATCCAGAGCAGACGGCCAGTGACATCAGCGGGGGTGTTTTTCTGACAGAAGTTTTCGATATCTGGCCGGGGAAACGCCCCTGCGGGCTTTAAAGGCATTAATAAAACTGGCGGCGGAACTGTAGCCCAGGGAGTCTGCCAGTTCGAAAATAGAAATAGCAGCCTTGGGACCTTTTTTTCAAAGCTTGCCTTTTCACGAAAGTTGTGCTATCCTTTTTTATATCTTTATTTTCTCGCGGGATTCTCCGCAGATTTCCACAAAACAATATGCCGATAGTTAAATGATTTTACGATGGAAAAGGAGGCGCTTTTTGAAAACTGAATTAACCAGAAGGCTGGAACTGAGCCAGAAAATGGAGCAGTATGATGAACACTGCAAAAATATTCTTGCTGACAAAAGAATTTTGGCCTGGATCATGAAAGAAACCATGAAAGAGTTTCAATCTCTGGAAATCGATGATATAATGCAATACATAGAGGGCTCACCGGATGTGTCTTCCATCCCGGTGGATCCGGGAATGACCAACTCGCCCGTGATCCATGGGATCGGAACAGAGGGGAATATCCCGTACGAGGGAGCCGTGTATTTTGATATTCGATTTATGGCGGGACTTCCCAAAAAAGAAACAGGGATTATAGTGAATCTGGAAGCCCAGAAAGAGATGCGCAGGGGATACAGCATTGTAACCAGAGGGATTTTTTATGGAGCCAGAATGATTTCCGCTCAGATGGGAACGGAATTTACCGCGCCGGATTATCAGAAAATTAAAAAAGTTTTTTCCGTTTGGATCTGCTTTCATTCTCCGCAATATATCGGGAATGCGGTTTCAAGCTATGGCCTTCAGAAAAACGACATCGTGCCGGGAATTCCCGATATACCGGAAGAATACGACAAAGTGGAAATTATACAGATCTGTCTTAACCCGGAAAGAGAAAACAGAATAAAGCTGACAGAACTGCTGAACCTTATTTTTAACAGCAAATTGCCTTACAAAGAAAAGGTAACGTTACTTAGAGATTCATTTGGATTTCCCGTAGAGGCGGAGTTTGGAGAGGAGCTGAAAAATATGTGTAATGTGAGCCAGTATATTTTTGGATATGCTCTGGAGGAAGGAATAGAGCAGGGATTACAGCAGGGATTACAGCAGGGAATAGAGCAGGGAATGGAGCAGGGATTACAGCAGGGAATGGAGCAGGGCCGGCAGAGCAGGACGGAGGAGATTGTCCGGAGGATGAGGGAAGAGAATTATCCGGAGGATCAGATCATTAGAATCTGTGGAGTAACGAAAGAAGAACTTCTGTCTATAAAATGAGACCAGCACGACTTTGCGGAGCAATCCCTGTCTCGGCCCCATTAATCGGACAATCCATAAAATAGCGGAGAGGCTTTAAGCCTCTCCGAAAAACAGGTTTATGTCTTCCTCCACGCTCTGGATCCCCGCAATGCCGAAGTTTTCCACCAGGACTTTTGCCACCGCAGGAGACAGGAAAGCCGGCAGGGTGGGCCCCAGATGGATATTTTTTACCCCCAGGGACAGCAGGGCCAGCAGTACGATCACGGCTTTCTGCTCATACCAGGAAATATTGTAGATAATAGGCAGATCATTGATATCTTCCAGTCCGAAGACTTCTTTCAGCTTCAGGGCGATCACTGCCAGAGAGTAGCTGTCATTGCACTGTCCGGCATCCAGTACCCGGGGAATTCCCCCGATCTCTCCCAGATTTAATTTGTTATATCTGTATTTGGCGCAGCCGGCGGTAAGGATCACCGTGTCTTCCGGCAGGGCTTTGGCGAAATCCGTGTAATAGCTTCTGGATTTTGCCCGGCCGTCGCAGCCGGCCATGACCACAAATTTTCTGATGGCTCCGGATTTTACGGCGTCCACCACTTTGTCCGCCAGAGCCAGCACCTGCCCGTGGGCGAAGCCTCCGGTGATCTCTCCGGTTTCCAGTTCCTCTGGGGGAGGGCAGTGTTTTGCCTGCCGGATGATCGCGGAAAAATCTTTCGCTTCCCCGGGCGCTCCCGGAATGTGGACGCAGCCGGGGTATCCTGCGGCGCCGGTGGTGTACAGCCGGTCTTTATAACTGTCTTTGGGAGGAACGATGCAGTTAGTGGTCATAAGGATAGGACCGTGGAAACGCTCAAATTCTTCTTTCTGTTTCCACCAGGCATTTCCGTAATTCCCCACAAAATGCGGATACTTTTTAAATGCAGGATAATAGTGGGCGGGAAGCATTTCCGAGTGGGTATAAACATCCACGCCGGTATCTTTGGTCTGCTCTAGCAGCATTTCCAGATCCCGGAGGTCATGGCCGGAGATCAGGATGCCGGGACGGGTTCCCACACCGATATTTACCTTGGTGATCTCAGGATTCCCGTAAGCTTCGGTGTTGGCCTGATCCAGCAGGGCCATGCCTTTGACCCCGCATGCTCCGGTTTCCAGAGCCAGGGCGGTCAGATCCTCCGCGGTCAGAGAATCCTCCAGGGTAGCCGCCAGAGCCTTCTGGAGAAAAGCATCCAGTTCCGGATCCTCTTTCAGAAGAACGTTGGCGTGTTTGGTATAGGCGGCCAATCCTTTGAGGCCGTAGGTGATCAGTTCCCGGAGGCTGCGGATGTCCTCATTTTCTGTGGAGAGAACGCCCACCGCAGAGGCTTTGGCAGAGAATTCCGATCCCGGACCGTTCCAGAGAGCTGCTTCCGGAAGAGAGGAGGGATCCTTCAGCTGAGGAAGCAGGAGATCTTTTACATCCAGGGTTTCCCGGATCCGGGCCCGGATAGCGGACGGATCGAAATTGACATTGGTGATGGTGGCAAACAGGTTGGCAGTGACCAGGTGGTTGATCTCCGCGGGGATCTCCGTGCCCTGCGCCCGGAGGGCTGTGGAGACAGCGGAGAGGCCTTTGGTGACATAGATCAGCAGATCCTGCAGGCCGGCCGCTTCCGGATTTTTTCCGCAGACACCGGATTGGGTACAGCCTTTGCAGCCGGCGGTTTCCTGGCACTGAAAGCAGAACATTTTGTTTTCCATAGGGGAATTCCTCCTTTTTGATTGGGGCTTGATTTTATGGTGTGAGTATATTATAGTTTGGACAATAAAACAGTTGTTATGACAACATAGGGAGAGAATCTATGGATTTTGTTCAAATATCAAAAACCGTTTTATTTCAGGGAACAAGGCCGGAGGACGCGGAAGCCATGCTGAAGTGTCTGGAGGCCAGAGAAAAGCAGTTTCAGAAAGACGAAACCATTTATTATGTGGGAGATAGGGTATCAGAGCTGGGTCTGGTCCTTTCCGGAAGCGTGCTGATCGAAAATGACGATCTCTGGGGAAACCGGAGCATTCTGGACCGTATAGGTCCCGGACAGATCTTCGCGGAGACTTACGCCTGCGTGCCCGGGGAAAAACTGCTGGTGACCGTGACAGCGGCAGAAAAAACAGAAGTTCTGTTCCTGAACGTGGGAAAAATCCTCAGAGTCTGTACCAATGCCTGCAGTTTCCATGCCAGACTGATCCGGAATCTGCTGACGCTGTCTGCCCGGAAAAATCTGAACCTGTCCCGGAGGATCTTTCACACTTCCGCGAAATCGATCCGGGGACGGCTTTTATCGTATCTGTCCTGGCAGGCAGTCAAACAGGGCAGCCGGGAGTTTGACATCCCCTTTAACCGGCAGCAGCTGGCGGATTACCTGGGGGTGGACCGGTCCGCCATGTCCGCGGAGCTGGGGAAAATGAAGCGGGAAGGGTTGATCCAGGTGGATAGAAGTCATTTCAGAATGGAGGAATAGGAGAAAAAGATGCAGCATATTACCGTAGTCCCTTACGATCCGGCCTGGGAAAAGGAGTTTGAGAAGGAGGCAGCGGCCCTTGAGAAAATCCTGGGAGAAGAATGTCTTGCCTTGTATCACATCGGCAGCACAGCCGTGCCGGGGCTGAAGGCCAAGCCCATCATTGATATACTGGCTGTGGTCAGAAGTCTGGATGGGGTGGATGAACGCTGTTCCTTGTTTGAAAAGCTGGGTTATGAATGCATGGGAGAGATGGGGATCCGCAGCCGCAGATATTTCCGGAAGGGAGGAGATGAGCGGACCCATCAGATCCATATATTTGAAGAAAAGAATCAGAAGGAGATCCGGAGGCATCTGGCGGTCCGGGATTATCTCCGGGGCCACAGAGCGGAGGCGGAGGCTTATGGAAGTCTTAAGGCCCGTCTGGCGGAAGAATTTCCCTATGATATCGAAGGATACTGCCAGGGAAAGGATGCCTTTGTAAAACAGCTGGAAGAAAAAGCGCTTCTGTGGAGGAAGCTGCAGGAGAACCGCCGAGGTCTGAAATTTTGCAGGCTTAGGAATTGCCGGAAACTTTTGAAGCCGGCGGCTGAATGGTTTGCCGAAAAATGGGGGATTGCTGAAGAAATTTATTTGGAAAGTATGGAGAGGTGCCTGCGGCAGAAAGAGGGAATCCCGCAGTGGTATGTACTGATCGATGAAGAGGGAAACATTGCGGCCGGCGCAGGAATGATCGACAATGATTTCCACAGCCGGAAGGATCTGACCCCCAATCTCTGCGCCTTGTATGTGGAGGAGCGGTATCGGAACCGGGGACTTGCCAGATGGATTCTGGACGAGATCCGGGCGGAGGCCGGGAACATGGGATACGACAAGCTGTATCTGGTGACGGATCACATGGGCTTTTATGAAAGATGCGGGTGGAAATTCCTGACAATGGCCAAAGATCAGGAAGCAATGCCGATACGCCTTTATGAGGCAGACACAAGGGAAATCGAGAAAGATTAGAAAGGGAAAAGTGGGTGGAAATTTAAAAAAAATTAGCACTCACCTCTTTACAGTGCTAACAATCTGTGTTATATTGGCATTAGCACAGGGAGACAGACCTGCGCAATTTCGATACCAGGAGGTGTGAGTATGAACATCAGCAAGTTTACGCAGAAATCGCTGCAGGCTGTGCAGGACCTGGAAAAGACCGCCTATGAGTTCGGCAATCAGGAGATCGAGCAGGAGCATCTGCTGTACAATCTCCTTCACCAGGATGACAGCCTGATCTTAAAGATGATAGAAAAAATGGAGATCCAGAAGGAGCATTTTCTCAATCGGATCAACGAGGCGCTGAACGCCAGAGTCAAGGTACAGGGAGGGAATCCCTACATCGGCCAGTATCTGAACAAGGTTCTGGTCAGCGCGGAGGACGAAGCCAAGGCCATGGGGGACGAGTATGTCTCCGTGGAGCACCTGTTTTTGTCCATGCTGCGGAATCCAAGCCCCAGCATGAAGCAGATTTTTAAAGAGTACGGCATCACCAGAGAGCGCTTTCTCCAGGCTCTGAGCACGGTCCGGGGCAACCAGCGGGTGACCACGGACAATCCGGAGGCAACCTATGATACGCTGAACAAATACGGACAGAATCTGGTGGAGAAGGCCAGAGACCAGAAGCTGGATCCGGTCATCGGCCGGGACGGAGAGATTCGGAATGTGATCCGGATCCTTTCCCGCAAGACCAAAAATAATCCGGTGCTCATCGGAGAACCCGGCGTCGGCAAGACCGCCGTGGTGGAGGGCCTTGCCCAGCGGATCGTCCGGGGAGATGTGCCGGAAGGACTGAAAGATAAGACCATTTTTTCCCTGGATATGGGAGCCCTGGTGGCGGGAGCCAAATACCGGGGCGAGTTTGAGGAGCGGCTGAAGGCCGTTCTGGAGGAAGTCCGCAAGAGCGAAGGCAAGATCATCCTCTTTATTGATGAGCTGCACCTGATTGTAGGAGCAGGGAAGACCGACGGCGCCATGGATGCCGGCAATATGCTGAAGCCCATGCTGGCCAGAGGCGAGCTGCACTGCATCGGCGCCACCACCCTGGATGAGTACCGCCAGTACATTGAGAAGGACGCGGCTCTGGAGCGCCGGTTCCAGCCGGTGCTGGTGGATGAGCCCACGGTGGAGGATACCATCTCCATCCTGCGTGGATTGAAGGAGCGGTACGAGGTGTACCACGGGGTGAAGATCACCGACGGGGCTCTGGTGGCGGCGGCCACCCTTTCCGACCGGTATATTTCCGACCGGTTCCTGCCGGACAAGGCTATCGACCTGGTGGACGAGGCCTGCGCCCTGATCAAGACCGAGATGGATACCATGCCGGCGGAGCTGGATGAGCAGAACCGGAAGATCATGCAGATGGAGATCGAGGTGGCTGCTCTGAAGAAGGAGACGGACAACCTGAGCAGAGAGCGTCTGGAGAATCTGCAGAAAGAACTGGCGGAGCTGAAGGATCAGTTTAACGCCCAGAAAGCTCAGTGGGAAAATGAAAAATCCTCCCAGGAGAAGCTGTCCGGACTCCGGGAGCAGATCGAGGATCTGAACCGTCAGATCCAGAGCGCCCAGCAGAATTACGATCTGGAGAAAGCGGCAGAACTGCAGTACGGAGAACTGCCCAGACTTCAGCAGCAGCTGCAGGCAGAAGAAGAAAAACTGAAAAACCAGGATATGTCCCTGGTCCATGAGAGCGTCACAGAAGATGAGATCGCCCGGATCATTTCCCGGTGGACCGGGATTCCCGTGGCCAAATTGACAGAGGGAGAGAAGGCCAAGATCCTCCGGCTGGAAGATGAGCTCCACAAGAGAGTAGTGGGCCAGGACGAGGCGGTCAGCAAAGTAGCGGACGCCATTATCCGTTCCAAGGCAGGGATCAAGGATCCCACCAAGCCCATCGGTTCTTTCCTGTTCCTGGGCCCCACCGGCGTGGGAAAAACGGAGCTGGCAAAGACACTGGCGGAGAAGCTGTTTGACGATGAGAACAACATGGTGCGGATCGATATGAGCGAGTATATGGAGAAATATTCCGTGTCCCGGCTCATCGGAGCGCCTCCGGGATACGTGGGATACGAGGAGGGGGGCCAGCTGACGGAAGCGGTCCGGAGGAAACCCTACTCGGTGGTACTGTTCGATGAGATCGAAAAAGCCCACCCGGATGTGTTCAACGTGCTGCTGCAGGTGCTGGACGACGGCCGGATCACCGATTCCCAGGGCCGGACTGTGGACTTTAAGAACACGATCCTGATCATGACCTCCAACATCGGTTCCCAGTATCTGCTGGAGGGGATCCAGGAGGACGGCACCATCAGCCAGCAGGCTCAGGATCTGGTGCAGAACGACCTGCGGGCCCACTTCCGTCCGGAATTCCTGAACCGGCTGGATGAGATCATCCTGTTCAAGCCTCTGACCAAGGACAACATCGGCCATATTGTGGATCTGCTGCTGGCGGATCTAAACCGGCGGCTGGCAGACCAGGAACTTACCATTGAACTGACTCCGGAGGCCAAGCAGTTTGTCATTGACGGCGGCTACGATCCGGTATACGGCGCAAGGCCCCTGAAGCGGTTTGTGCAGAAGTATGTGGAGACCCTGTCGGCCCGCCTGATCCTGGGAGGAAATGTGGGCCAGGGCGACACCATACTGCTGACGGTGCAGGAGGGAAAACTGACGGCAGTGGTAAAACCGGAAGCGGAGGTAGTGGAATGATCCCAAAAGATCCTGTGATGCTGCTGAGTTATGCAAATACGCAGCTGCGAGATCATTATGGAAGCTTAAAAGAACTCTGTGAAGGCCTGGGTCTTCAGGAGGCAGAACTGCGGGAAAAACTAAAAGCGATCGATTACGAATACGATCCGAAAGAAAATCAATTCCGATAAAAAAAGCTGCGGGAAGGATTCAACGATGTTTCGAGAATCCTTTGCCGCAGTTTTTTTCAGCAGCCGGAGCAGCGCCTCTACCTCTTACCTTTCCGCGGCCCGGCTGGCTGCGAAACGCGCTGCCTCCTGCCCCGTGCTGTTCCCTCCGTCTTCCTGAAGGGGACGGATTTTCTGACGGTATACTCTGCGGAAAAAGAGGACGGTAAACAGCATGGAGAAAATTTCCGCGATGGGGAAAGACCACCAGACGGCCGGCAGGCCGAAGGTTTCCGCCAGCAGCCAGGCCGCCGGCAGAAGAACGATCAGCTGCCGGATCAGGGAGGTCAGCATGCTGTAGAAAGCGCTTCCCAGAGCCTGAAGGACAGAACTCAGAACGATGCAGCAGCCGGCCACAATAAAGCTGAGACTGATGACGCGCATGGCAGGAACGCCGATAGACAGCATGTGGCCGGAGGCGTTAAAGATTCCAAGCAGCTGTTTCGGAATCACCCAGAAGAGAGCCAGGCCGGCCAGCATCAGAAGAGTGGCGGCGACTGCGCTGAGACGGATGACGCGGTTGATCCGCAGCCGCTTCCGAGCGCCGTAGTTATAGGCGACAATGGGCACCATTCCGTTGTTCAGGCCGAAAATCGGCATAAAGATAAAGCTGTTCAGCTTGAAATAAATTCCGAAAACCGCCGCGGCGGTAGAGGAAAACCGCAGAAGAATCAGATTCATGCCAAAGGTCATGACAGAGCTGATGCACTGCATAATGATAGACGGAACAGCGATTTTATAGATTTCGCCGGTCAGGGAGGCGCGCAGGCGGAATCCGCGGAAATTCAGGCGGATTTCCCGGTTCAGTTTCAGATTGAAAAAAAGTCCCAGAAAGAAGCCGCAGAACTGACCGATTACAGTAGCCGCGGCGGCTCCCGCCACGCCCATTTCCGGGGCTCCGAAATATCCAAAGATCAGGATGGGATCCAGAATGATATTGATCACGGCCCCCAGCCCCTGGGTGAACATGGTGAGCAGGGTGCGGCCGGTGGAGGTCAGCAGGCGCTCCATGGTAATCTGCAGGAAGACTCCGAAACAGAGGGTACAGCAGATGCGCATATATGTGACGCCGTAGGAAAAAATTTCCGGATCGGAAGTCTGCAGCCCCATGAAGGCTTCCGCCAGGAGAAAGGACGCGGCGGCAAATACCACTCCGCTGATCAGCGCCAGGGAAACTCCGTGGAGAGCCACCGAGTTGGCGGTCTCATAATCTTTGCGTCCCAGGCTCCGGGAGAGCAGCGCGTTAATGCCCACGCCGGTTCCGGTGGCGATGGCGATCATCAGAGTCTGCATGGGATAGACCAGGGAGACGGCGGTCAGGGCGTCTTCATTGATCTGGGAGACATACATGCTGTCCACGATATTGTATAGCGCCTGAATAACCATAGAAATAACCATGGGGAGAGACATCTGGAACAGAAGCCTCCCCACAGGCATGATGCCCATTTTGTTTTCTTTTCTTTCAGCTGTCTGTTCCATAAATGTTCCCCCTTTCGGTTTCAGCGGATAAAATGAGTCATGATTACCGGCTCATATTCCGGCGGGTTGACCCCCGCGTTTCTGCCGGCTTCCATATTTTTCATCATCCAGGCCATATTTTCTCCCAGAGTCCGCATGGTCTGCAGCCCCTCCAGATCCTGGCGCACATCCTCCGGAGTAAATCCGTGCACCTGATTCCAGTACTGGGAGCCCACCAGAAACATATTGTTCATGGCAAAATACTGATTCAGCCGCTGGAAGGCGGAGGTGGCGCCGCCTCTCCGGCAGGAGACCACAGAAGCCGCCAGTTTTCCTGCCAGGCGGCTGCCGCCGGCAAAGCACAGACGGTCCATAAAGCAGCACAGCTGTCCGCTGGGTCCTCCGTAATATACGGGTGTGCCCGCCACAATGGCGTCGTACTGATCCAGGCGGGCAATGGTCTCATTGACCGCGTCCTCGAAGACGCATTTGCCCGCTTTGGCGCAGAACCCGCAGTCCGTGCAGCCGGACAGGGGCTTTTTCCCCAGATACAGCAGATCCGACTCGATTCCGTGTTTTTTCAGGGAAGCTTCGATTTCAGAGAGAGCCGTAAAGGTACATCCGGCTTCATGGGGGCTTCCGTTAATCATCAATACTTTTTTCATGAGCGATTTTCCTCCTCCTGTGATAGTTCCATTATCCCCTATTCCGGCGCTTTTGTAAAGAAAGCCGGTTGCTTTTTAGGGTATCAGCGCTTATAATTTTACCCAGTGAACCATTGGAAATGGCCACAGAAACAGGAGGGAAGCCATGGGAACGTATCAGAGTTTTGCCAGGGTCTATGATCTGTTTATGGACGATATCGATTATGAAGGCTGGAGCCGTTTCCTGACCGGGAAGCTGAAAGAAGCGGGCATCCGGGAAGGCCTGATCCTGGACCTGGGCTGCGGCACCGGGGAGATGACAGAACGGCTGGCCGCCGAGGGCTACGATATGATCGGGGTGGACGGTTCCCCGGATATGCTGGAGGAGGCGGAGGAAAAGAAGCTGGAAACAGGCCATGAGATTCTGTACCTGCTGCAGGATATGAGGGAGTTTGAGCTGTACGGAACGGTACGGGCGGTGGTGAGCTGCTGCGACTCCCTGAATTATATTCTGGAGCCGCAGGAGCTTCTGCGGGTTTTCCGGCTGGTAAACAATTACCTGGATCCCGGGGGACTGTTTCTTTTTGATTTCAGTACCGAAGAAAAGTACCGGCAGATCGGGGAAGATACCATCGCTGACAGCCGGGAGGAGGGCAGCTTTATCTGGGACAATTTTTATGATCCGGAGGAAAAGATCAATCAGTACGATCTGACCTTTTTCCTGAGGGAGGACAGCGGGCTGTACCGGAAATACGAAGAGACCCACATGCAGCGGGCTTATTCCGCAGAAGAAATAAAAACACTGCTGCAGGAGGCGGGCATGGAGTTCCTGCAGGCCTTTGACAGCTACTCGGAAGAACCGCCCGGAACAGAAAGCCAGCGGATTGTGATTCTGGCCCGGGAACAGGGCAAAAGTAAGAAAATGGAGTGAGAGACATGAGTGAATACAGAGATTACGCAGTGAGAGCAACCGCCGCGGGGGGCTATGTCCGGGCCTTCGCGGCAACTACCAGGAATCTGACGGAGGAGGCCAGGACATACCACAATACCAGTCCGGTGGTGACAGCGGCCCTGGGGAGGCTTCTCACCGCGGGCGTCATGATGGGCCTGATGATGAAAGGGGATAAGGACATTCTTACCATACAGATGAAAGGGGACGGTCCCATGGGCGGCCTGACGGTGACAGCGGATTCTAAAGGCCGGGTGAAGGGCTACGCGGATCAGCCGACGGTGCTGATTCCTGCCAACAGCAAAGGAAAGCTGGATGTGGGCGGCGCCATTGGGAGAGGATATCTGACCGTGATTAAGGATCTGGGGCTGAAGGAACCCTACAGCGGCCGGGTGGAACTGCAGACCGGGGAGATCGGGGATGACCTGACCTATTATTTCGCGGCCAGCGAACAGGTGCCTTCCTCTGTGGGACTGGGAGTGCTGATGGAAAAAAACAATACCGTGAAGCAGGCAGGGGGATTTATCGTACAGCTGATGCCCGGAACCAGTGAAGAAGTCATTGAAACGCTGGAGGAAAAGCTGGGAAAAATCACATCTGTGACCGATATGCTGGAGAAGGGGTATACCCCGGAGAAGATTCTGGAAGAGCTGCTGGCGGATCTGGAGCTTGAGCTCAATGACCGGATTCCGGCAGAATTTTACTGCAACTGCAGCCGGGACCGGGTGGCGAAGGCGCTGATCAGTATCGGGGAAAAAGAACTGACAAGTATGATCGCGGAGGGAAAACCGGTGGAACTGGTGTGCCATTTCTGCAGCCGGAAATATCAGTTTTCCGTGGCGGAGCTGGAAGAGATGCTGGCGGCGGCCAGGAAGTGAGGAGAGAGGTATGAAACAGGGATTTGTAAAGGCGGCAGCCGCCACACCCAAGGTAGTGGTGGCGGACTGCGCGGAAAATACAGACAGAATTTTGGAGAGCATACAGAACATGCGGGAGGCGGGAGCCAAGATCATGGTCCTGCCGGAACTGGCCATTACAGGGTATACCTGCAGCGATCTGTTCTGGCAGGAACGGCTGCTGCGGGAGGCGGACCATCAGCTGATGCGGCTGATGAAGGAAACCACCGGAGTGGACGCCCTGATCTTCGTGGGTCTTCCCATGGAAATTTTCGGAAAGCTGTACAATGTGGCGGCGGTTTTAAACCGGGGAAAACTTCTGGGGCTGGTACCCAAGAAGCATATTCCCAGCTATCATGAATTCTACGAGGGACGGCATTTTGCCGCAGGCTCGGAGCAGGCGGTGTGGATCGAGAAAAACGGAGAAAAGGTTCCCTTCGGCATGAATCTGCTCTTTGCCTGCCGGGAAATGCCGCATCTGATCGCCGCGGCGGAGATCTGCGAGGATCTGTGGGTGCCGAATCCTCCCAGCGTCCGCCACGCTCTGGCAGGGGCTACGGTTCTGGTGAATCTTTCCGCCAGCGATGAGATGACCGGAAAGGATATCTACCGGAGAGATCTGGTCCGGGGCCAGTCGGCCCGGCTGGTAGCCGGATATATCTACGCGGATGCCGGGGAGGGAGAGTCTTCCACGGATCTGGTATTCAGCGCCCAGAATATGATCGCGGAAAATGGAACCATGCTGGCGGAGGCGGAGCGGTTCCGGAACCAGATGGTCTGCTCGGAGCTGGATGTAGACCGTCTGGTCAGTGAGAGACGGCGCATGACCACATACCCTGCCCAGCGGCCGGAGGACTATGTGACGGTGCCCTTTGATCTGGTAGTGAGCACCACGGAACTGACCAGAAATTTCCCGTCCCGTCCCTTTGTTCCGGCGGATCAGGGCGACCGGGAACGGCGCTGCGATGAAATTCTGAACATGCAGGCGATGGGGCTGAAGAAGCGTCTGGAACATACCCGCTGCGGGAGCGCGGTCATCGGCATTTCCGGCGGCCTGGATTCCACCCTGGCGCTGCTGGTGACTGCCCGGGCCTTTGACCTGCTGGATCTTCCCAGAGAGCAGATCACCGCGGTGACCATGCCATGCTTCGGCACCACGGACCGGACCTACCGGAACGCCTGCCAGCTGACCCGCTGTCTGGGGGCTTCACTGAAAGAGGTGGATATTAAAGAAGCAGTGAAGCTTCATTTCCGCGATATCAGCCAGGATCCGGAAAAACATGACGTTACCTATGAAAACAGCCAGGCCAGAGAGCGGACCCAGATCCTCATGGATATCGCCAATCAGAGCGGCGGCCTGGTGGTGGGAACCGGAGATCTCTCAGAGCTGGCTCTGGGCTGGGCCACCTACAACGGCGATCATATGTCCATGTACGCGGTAAACTGCTCTGTACCGAAAACGCTGGTGCGGCATCTGGTGCGCTATTACGCGGATACCTGCAGGGACGCGGAATTATCCGCCATTCTGCTGGATGTGCTGGATACCCCCGTAAGTCCGGAGCTGCTTCCCCCGGAGGACGGAAAGATTTCCCAGAAAACGGAAGAACTGGTGGGGCCCTACGAGCTGCATGACTTTTTCCTGTATTATATGCTGCGGGCGGGATACGAGCCTCTGAAGATTTTCCGTATCGCCCGCCAGGCTTTTGACGGGGAATACGATGACGATACCATCCTCAAATGGCTGAAGAGTTTTTATCGGAGATTTTTTGCCCAGCAGTTCAAGCGTTCCTGTCTGCCGGACGGCCCAAAAGTGGGCTCCGTGGCGGTATCTCCCCGGGGAGACCTGCGGATGCCCAGCGACGGCTGCGCCCGGATCTGGCTGGAACAGCTGGAGGGGCTGTAAAGTCCCGGAGCTGAGAGAAAAAATTCGCGGGAGGACGGATCATGCGGTATGTGCGGCCCGATTATTATGACGCGTTTCAGTGTACGGCAGGTTCCTGCCCGGATACCTGCTGCGCAGGATGGCAGATCCGGATCGATGAGAAATCTCTGAAAAGATACAGTGCCATGAAAGGCCCTTTCGGATCCCGGCTTCGCAATGAGATCGACTGGGAAAACCGGTGCTTCCGGCAGTATCAGGGAAAATGTTCCCTGCTGAATGAGGAAGGACTCTGCGACCTGTATCAGGAGGGCGGCGGGGAGAAGGCGCTCTGCCGGACCTGCCATGTATTTCCCAGGCACGCCGAGGAATTTCAGGGGATACGAGAGTATTCTCTGTCTCTTTCCTGCCCGGAAGCGGCAAAACAGATCCTGATGCATCCGGGGCCGGTACGCCTGCTGGAAAGGAAGAAGCCGGGAGTTTCCCAACGCTGGCCGGGCTTTGATTCCGGCCTGTTTCAGGTTCTTGTAAAAGCCCGGAAGCTTTGCCTTCAGATCCTTCAGAACCGGGAGAAGCCCTGGAGACTGCGGGCGGTTATGGTCCTGACTTTGGCCCATGACCTTCAGGAGAGGATCCGCCGGAACAATTACGCCGCCGGGGAAGAATTGTTCCGGCGGTATAAAACAGAGAAAGCCTGGAGCTGGTTCGAAAGAAAGCTTCGGGAACTGGAGGAGAGGGAAGCGTTCACAGGCCTCCGGCAAGGCACGCTCCGGCATCTGCTGGCAGCCCTGGAAAACCTGCGGCCGCTGCGGGAAGACTGGAAGCCGTATCTGCGGGGAGTCCTGCAGGCGCAGGCCCGGGGAGAGCGGCCCGGAGAGCAGGAAGCTATGCGCGCTCTGTTTCCGGATGAGACGGCGGAACAGCTGATGGCCTATTTTGTGTATGTCTATTTCTGCGGAGCGGTCTATGACGGAAATGCATGGGGAAAGATGAAGTTTGCCTTTGCCTCGGTGATCTGCGTCCGGGAGCTGCTGCGGGGCAGGTGGCGGCAGGATCCGGAAGGAGTTTCCAAAGAGTCGGCAATCCGCGCCGCCTGCCGGTATTCCCGGGAGGTGGAGCATCTGGATGAAAACCTGCTGGGCATGGAGCGGATGCTGGGGGATGAGAAACAGTTTTCCCTGGAGAGGCTGTTTTCTGCCGCCGGGGAGGGGAAGAGATAGAACAGAAATCTGCATGTGCAAAAAAAGAGCGCCGCGCAATCGTCCGTTCTGGATGAGCGTGAGGCGCTTTTCCTATTTTGAACATTTCTATATTCCTGTTTTGTTAAATCGCTGAAAAGTCAATTTCCAGATCGTCATATATGCTGGGCGTTACCGTGTCAGAAAAAGTATATTCATTGCCGGAATTGGCCGTAAAGCTGTAAACCATAATACGCGATTTTTCCGGATCCACAATCCAATATTCTTTCACACCGGCCGTACGATATTTGAATAACTTCGTATAATAATCCATCCGGCGGCTGGAAGGCGAAACAATTTCAATAATCCAGTCAGGCGCGCCGTTGCAGCCTTTCTCTGTGATTTTTTTCGGATCACATATTACGCTGATATCCGGCTCCACATAATTTCTATCATCAGCCTCTGTATTTAGAAACACGGCAAAAGGTGCCGCAAATGTCTCGCATTTTCCACCGTGAGTCCTGATATAATTATAAATCTCTGCATGCAATGCCGCTGAAATCCGTTGATGCGTGGTGTTGGGCGGGGACATCATATACAGATCTCCATCAATCAGTTCCGCCCGATCACCTTCTGGTAATTGATAAATGTCTTCCGTTGTATGGATTTTTTTCTTCGCCAGAGCCATATTGTGCACCTTCTTTCTATTTCATGAGTTATCCAATATTTGTTGTCTTTACCTATGAAAATTATATGTTTCCATATATGCGTTGTCAAGATGCCGGCGCCCGGGAAATAAATTGCATATAGCCACCAGATATATTGCTTGCGGCACAGATGAATCGGCAGAAGGATAGCGTGAAAAAGAGTACAGGGAGTAAGCAGTTTGGTTTTCTACTGTATTTGCGATCTGCGAAGCGGCTTTATGGGGAGGGCTGCAGGAATTATATTGTTACAGCCGCGAATACTATGAAAAAAAGAAATGAAATAAAGCTGCAAAGCGATATGCATGCTTTTATCTTTCCGAGTATGTATGTCTCCCGGCTGTTGTGGAACCGGAGAGAATGGTGATATAATGGGACAGGAAAGCCCCATCCGCTTTCCTGCCCGCAAGTCTTTTTTATTCTTCCGCCCGGGCTTTGCCCAGGGCGTCTTCGATGGCGTCCAGCAGAAGCATGGAGGTATACTTATTGTCATCGGAATAGGTGATGTTTTCCGTGGACTGGGTGGTATAGATCTGCTGGGCGATCTCATCCAGAGTGGGCTCCATCAGCGGGTACATGACCGTGGCAGTCTCGCTCAGGTTGACCAGCTCAATAGAGTTGATATGGTCCGCGTCCACGGTGACCTGGACGTCAAAGGAATTTTCATTCAGCTGGATGGAGGAGGTGTAGACGCCGGGGACATAGACCGCTGTCCCGGCAGTATCGGAGGCGGCGCCGGCGTCGTCCGGATCTTTTTTGTGAAACATGGTAAATACCAGAATCAGCATAAATATGGCCAGTGCCAGAAAGACGGCGGTGTATACGACTTCTTTCATATGTAAGACGACGATTTTGGTTTTTGAACTCATAGGCGCTGGGACTCCTTTTTCTGTTTTCTATATATGATATTAATGGAGCAGAGAATTTATGCAGAAAATTCAAGACTCGCCCGGGAGTCATCTCACATCTGATATAACAGATACAGGAGGCGGATATGGCATTGCAGTTTGTCCTGGGGCCAAGCGGCGCAGGAAAATCTCATTTTATTTATGAAAAGATCATCAAGGAATCCATGGAATATCCGGAACAGAAATACCTGGTGATCGTTCCGGAGCAGTCTACCCTGCAGACCCAGAAGGAACTGGTGTCCCTGCATCCCAGAAGGGGGCTGCTGAACATTGATATTCTTAGTTTTAACCGGCTGGCCTACCGGGTGTTTTCGGAGACCGGGGGCGATACTCTGCCGGTGCTGGAGGAGACCGGAAAAAGCCTGGTGCTGCAGCGGGTGATCCAGGAAAAGCAGAAGGAACTGAAGGTTCTGGGGGGAACCCTGAAGCAGCCGGGGGCGGTGAGCCAGATGAAATCCCTGGTTTCGGAGCTGATGCAGTATTCCGTCACGCCGGGAGAACTGGAGGAGTGGTCGGACCGGGAGGATCTTCTGGGGCTGAAGCTGAAGGATGTCAGCAGGGTTTATGAGGGATTTACCCGGTATCTGGCAGAAAAATATCTGACGGCGGAGGAATTGCCGGCGCTGCTGTGCGGCGTCATCGGAAAATCCCGGCTGGTGGGGGACAGCACGGTGGTGCTGGACGGGTTTACGGGATTTACCCCGGCCCAGTGCCAGGTTCTGAAGAGGATGTTCACCCTCTGCCGGCAAGTCTATGTGACAGGTACTCTGGACCAGAGGGAGGATCTGTACCGGAAGGACGGGCCTCAGCGTCTGTTTCATATGACCCGGAAGATGATCCGGAAACTGACGGAGACAGCTGCGGAAGCCGGGACGGAGGTGCTGGCGCCCCTCTGGGTTCTCCCGGGAGAGACAAGCCGGTTCGCCGCAAGTCCGGCCCTTGCTTTTCTGGAACAGAATCTGTTCCGCTACAGCAAAAAAGTCTGGGAAGGAGAACAGCAGGCAGTCTCTCTTTGCGCCGCGGAAACACCGGCGATGGAAATGCAGTATGTGGCGGGAACCATCCGCAGGCTGATCCGGGAAAAGGGCTGCCGGTTCCGGGATTTCGCCGTGGTGGCGGGAAGTCTGGACGATTATGGAAAAGAGGCGCTGCGGGCCTTTTCCGGCAGCGGAATTCCCTGCTTTATTGATGAAAAGAAGCCGGCCCTGGCCAATCCCTTTGTGGAATGGATCCGGGCGGCGGTGGACATGGCCGTACAGAGTTATTCCTATGAAAGCGTGTTCCGTTATCTCAGGTGCGGCTTCAGCGGTTTCAGTCAGGAAGATACGGATCGTATGGAAAACTATGTGGTGGCTTTGGGGATCCACGGCAGAAAGCAGTACGAAGAGCGCTGGGTGCGGAATTACCGGGGGCAGAAGCCGGAGGAGACGGAAGAACTGAACCGGCTCAGGGAGCGGTTCCTGGAAGAAACCGCGGGATTTGCCGCCGGTATGCGGGAGAGACATTCCACCGCCGCAGGAAAGAGCCGGGTGCTCTATAATCTGATGGTGAAGCTGGATATTCAGAAAAAACTGAAGGCTCAGGAGGAGGCTTTTGCCAGGCAGGGGGAGGCTGCCCTGCAGAAAGAGTATGCTCAGATTTACGGGATCGTTATGAAGTTCCTGGACAAGGTAGTGGAGGTTCTGGGAGACGAGCCCTGCAGTCTCAGGGATTACCAGAAAATCCTGGAGGCGGGACTGACAGAGATACAGGTGGGTCTGATTCCCCCCGCCAGCGATCAGGTGCTGGTGGGAGATATTGAGCGGACCAGGCTGAAACATATTAAATATCTGTTTTTTGTGGGCCTGAATGAAGGGCTGGTGCCAAAACCCGTATCTAAAGCCGGGATCCTTTCAGAGCAGGACCGGGAGCGGCTGCAGGCTGCCGGCCGGGAATTGTCCCCCACTGCCCGGGAGGAAATGTACCGGCAGAGATTTTATCTCTACTTAAGTCTCACTAAGCCCTCGGAAGGCCTGTTTCTCTCCTTCTGCAAAGCAGATGCCGGCGGCCAGCCCCTGCTGCCTTCCTATCTGGCAGGAGTGATTCTCGGCCTGTTTCCGGCGCTGAAAATCCGGGATCTGGCAGCAGAGCAGCATAAGACCCGGGGACTGGAAACTCCCGCGGGCATTCAGGAGCGGTTTCTGCAGGCTCTGCACCGTGTTCTGGAGGGAGGGCAGGATCCGGCTTTCGGCGCCCTGTATCACTGGTACGGAAAGAATCCGGAGAGAAAACGGAAGCGTTCCCTGCTGCTGGAGGCTGCTTTTTTCGAAAATCATACCAGCGGCATCGGCCGGGCGGCAGCCAGGGCTCTTTACGGAAAGGTGCTGGCCAATTCCGCCACAAGGCTGGAGCTGTTTTCTTTCTGCGCCTGCGCCCATTTTCTGCGGTACGGGCTGAACCTTCAGGAACGGGTCCGCTATGAATTCACTCCCGCGGATATGGGAACGGTCATTCACCAGGCGCTGGAGTGTTTTTCCCGGAAACTGGAAAAGAGGGGATTGTCCTGGCGGGAACTTTCGGATGAATTCCGGGAGAGTCTGGCAGATGAGTCTCTGGAAGAGATTACCGGGGACTACGGCAACACCATTCTCCACAGCAGCAGCCGCGGCGCCTGGCAGATTCAGCGGATCCGCCGGATCCTGCGCCGGACGGTCTGGGTTCTTCAGGAGCAGATCCGCCGGGGACGTTTTGACCCGGAAGGGGCGGAGATTGCCTTTTCCATGAGGGAAGGGCTGTCCGCTCTGCAGGTGGCTCTGTCGGAGGATGAAACACTGCTGCTGAAGGGGCGGATCGACCGGCTGGATGTATGCCGGGAGGAGAACCGGCTGTATCTGCGGATTGTGGATTACAAGACCGGCAGCACATCCATGGATCTGAATCTGCTGCTGGAGGGACTGCAGCTGCAGCTGGCGGTGTATCTGAGCGCGGCTCTGGAACTGGAGCAGAGGAAACATCCGGATCTGCAGGCGGAACCTGCCGGTATGTATTATTACCGGGTGGGAGACCCCCTGATTCCGGGAACGCCCGGGGAGAGCCGGGAGGAAATCCGCCGGAAGATCCTGGATGCCCTGAAGCTGGACGGCCTGTCCCGCTGGGAAGGGGAGATTCTGAGTCTGCTGGACGAAGAGCTGATCTCAGCGGGAAAATCCTCTGTAATCCCGGTATCCTTCAAGAAGGACGGGGCGCTTTCCAGAACTTCCCGGGCTGCCGGTGAGGAGCAGTTTCTGGCCATCCAAAGATTTACAGAAAAGAAAATCCGGGAGATCGGCAGAGCCATTCTGGAAGGACGGACAGAGGCCCGGCCCTACCGGCTGGAGCAGAAGACTGCCTGCGATTACTGCCCCTACCGGGGCATCTGCGGATTTGACCAGAGGCTTCCGGGCTTTGAATATCGAAGAATCCGGAAAAAATCAGAAGAAGAGGTTCTGAAACAGATGAGAGAGGAGGCGGAGTGATGGGAAACAAATGGACAAAAGAACAGGAACAGGCTATCCGCCTTCGGGACAGAAACATTCTGGTAAGCGCTGCCGCCGGTTCCGGCAAGACGGCGGTGCTGGTGGAGCGGATCCTCTCCCGGGTGACGGATCCCGGGCATCCCACGGACATTGACCGGCTGCTGGTAGTCACTTTTACCAAGGCCGCCGCGGGAGAGATGAAGGAGCGCATCGGCAGAGCACTGGAACAGCGGCTGCTGGAAGATCCGGACAACGAACATCTCCAGCGGCAGGGCACTTTGCTGCATCATGCCAGAATCAGCACCATCCACGGGTTCTGCACCTATGTGATCCAGAACTATTTTCACCGGATTGATCTGGATCCCGGTTACCGGATCGGGGACGACGGGGAAATGAGAATGCTGAAAAAGGAAGTGCTGCGGGATCTTCTGGAGGAGGAATACGCCGCGGGCCGTCAGGAGTTTCTGGATTTTTCCGAGACCTGCGCCCCCGGGAAAAATGACGCCCGCATAGAGGACCTGCTGCAGAGAACGGCGGAATTTGCCGAGAGCTATCCCTGGCCGGAAGTCTGGCTGGAGAGCTGTCTGGAAAATTACCGGGCGAAAACAGAGGAAGACCTGGAACAGACGGCTTTTATCCGGTTTCTGGAGGAGGACGCGGCCCGGGGTCTCCGGGATCTGAAAGAAACCGCCCGGCAGCTCCTGGAAGACGCGGAAGGCCCGGGGGGGCCGGAGGAATATCTTCCCATGCTGGAAGCGGATCTGGAGCTTCTGCAGGAACTGGAACAGAAGCGGTCTTACCGGGAGTATTATGAAGCCTTTCAGAAGCTGTCTTTCAAGACTCTTTCCAGGAAAAAGACGGACTGCGATCCGGAGGTGAAGGAGCGGATCAAGAACCGGCGGGACAGTCTTAAAACAGCTGTCAAAGACATAGAAAACCGGTATTTTTCCAGAAGCCCCCAGGCCCTGCTGGAGGAGCTGGCGGGTTGCCGGAATTTCGCGGAGGAGCTAATCCGCCTTACAGAAGCGTATATGAGAGCCTTCAGCGAAAGAAAACGCCGGAAAAATCTTATGGATTTTTCCGATCTGGAGCATTTTGCCCTGAAAATCCTGCTGGAGAGGGAGGGGGAGATGGTCCGCCGGACAGAGGCGGCCAGGGAGCTGGCGGCTCAGTTTGAGGAAGTCATGGTGGATGAGTATCAGGACAGCAACTATATCCAGGAATATCTCCTGTGGGCTGTGTCACGGGAGGAGGACGGATCCTGCAACCGGTTTATGGTGGGGGATATGAAGCAGGCCATTTACAGCTTCCGCCAGGCCCGGCCGGAAATCTTTCTGGAAAAATATCTCAGCTATTCCAAAGAAGACGGCCCGAGACAGCGCATTGATCTGAGCCGGAACTTCCGAAGCCGCCGGGAAGTGCTGGACACGGTCAATGATCTGTTCCGCCGGATTATGGGCCAGGATCTGGGAGGGCTGGAGTATGACCGGGACGCGGCTCTGTATTACGGGGCCGGATATCCGGAGAACGGGGGATGCGAAACAGAACTGCTGCTTCTGGACAGGAAATCTCCGGACTTTGAGGAGGACAGAAGCAAGAGGGCGGCCATGGAGGCGGAGGCCTTTGCCGTGGCAAAAAAAATCCGTTCCCTGGTGGGACAGATGCAGGTGACGGAGGGGGGACAGCTGCGGCCCCTGCGGTACCGGGACTGCGTGATTCTGCTGCGGCAGACCGCCGGATGGGACGAGACATTTTCCAGAGTGCTGGAGGAGGAGGGAATTCCCGTGAGCGTTGCGGCCAAATCCGGGTATTTCCGTACCATTGAAGTGTCCACGGTGCTGAATTATCTGCGGATCTGCGATAATCCCAGACAGGATATTCCCTTCGCGGCGGCCCTGCACTCTCCCATGGGGGACGTGACGGAAGGGGAACTGGCAGCCATCAAAAGCAGCAGCCCGGATCTTCCCATTTATGAGGCGGCGGCCGTCTATGCCCGGGAGGGAAAAGAGCAGCGGCTGCGGGCAAAGCTGAACCGGTTCCTGGAAACTCTGGAACAGTTCCGGGAAGAGCTTCCCTACACGCCGGTTCACCAGGTGATCCTGAATGTTCTGGAGGATACCGGCTACGGCGCCGCGGCGGCAGCCATGCCCGGAGGAGAACAGCGGCAGGCCAATCTGGATATGCTGGTGAAGAAAGCGGCGGACTTCGAATCCACCAGTTACCACGGGCTGTTTCAGTTTATCCGCTATATGGAGCAGATGGAGCGGTACAAAGTAGATTTCGGGGAAGTGAGTCTCTATGGGGAGCTGGCGGACACGGTGCGGATCATGACCATCCATAAAAGCAAGGGTCTGGAATTTCCCGTGGTCTTTGTCTGCGGCCTGGGCAGCAGAATGAATCTGATGGATGCCAATGCCCCTGTGGTCTTCCACCATACCCTGGGGATCGGCGCTGACTGGATCGATCTGAAAAACAGAACCCGGGTCACACCTCTGCTCAAGGAAGCCATCCGCCAGGCCATCCGCCTGGACGCCCGGGGAGAGGAACTGAGAGTGCTGTACGTGGCTCTGACCCGGGCCAAAGAAAAACTGATCCTCACCGGCGCTTCGGAAAATCTGGAAAAAAAGCTGGGGGAACTTTCTCTGGGATCCCTGACCCGGGAGGGAAAGGTTTCCTACTGGGCCCGTTCCGGGGCCGGCTGTTTCCTGGACTGGATTCTCCCGGCTCTGAAGGATCATCCAGCCCTGAAGCCTCTGAGAGACATGGCGGAAGAGGCGGGCAGCCGGTCTGAGCGCACGGTTTCGGAAGAGGAAAACCGGATGCCGCTTCAGGTACAGCTGATGACTCCGGATTCCATGACCCTGCAGGCAGCGGACCAGGGAGAGGAAAGAGAAGCCCGCAAAGAAGCCATCCGCAGCGGCCGGGCCGCCAGGGAGGAAGATCCGGTTATCCGGGAATTTCTGGAAGAACAGGACGGATACCGGTATCCCTGGGCGGAAGAGGAAGATATTCCGGCGGCGCTGACAGTTTCGGAACTGAAACAGAGAGAATTTCCGGAAGATCCGGACCGGCAGGCAATGGAACTGTATCCGGAGGCGGATGTGGTTCCGCTGATCCCGAAATTCATGAAAGAAGAAAAAGAGGAACTTCAGGGAGCGGCCCTGGGAACCATCTATCATCGGATTCTGGAGCGGCTGGATCTGGAGCGGGAGGTGACGGAAGCGTCCCTGCGGGAGCAGCTGAAGCAGATGGTAAACAGCGGCCTTTTGAGAGCCGGAGAGGCAGAGACAGTGAGAATTCCCAGGCTGCTGCGGTTCGCGTCCTCCTCTATCGGGAAGAGAATGCAGGCGGCGGCCCGCCGGGGACAGTTAAAGCGGGAACAGACCTTTGTCATGGGGGTTCCGGCGGCAAAGATTCAGGCCGGATGGCCGGAAGACGAGCAGATCCTGGTGCAGGGAATCATTGACGCTTACTTTGAGGAAGAACAGGGCTGGGTGATTGTGGATTACAAGACGGACCGGGTGCCCTCCGGGGATATCCGGGAACTGATCCCGAAATACGGACGCCAGCTGGAACTCTACGGAAAGGCCCTGGAGCAGATCAGCGGGAAGCCGGTGAAAGAAATGGTGCTCTACTCCCTGACCCTGGGCCGGGAAATTCCGGTGGAAAAAGGAGGATTCTGAGGGGAGTCCGGTGGAAAAGTGAATAGATCCGGCTCAAAGAGGCCACACTCCGGATAGACAGATGCAAGCATCGGAAAGGAGTGTGGCCTCTTTTATGAGCAAAAAAGAGAAAAAGATTAATCTGCGGGAACTGACACCGGAAGAATCCCTGAAATATGAAATCGCGGAGGAACTGGGTCTGCTGGACAAGGTGCTGGACAAAGGATGGAAACAGCTTTCCGCCAAAGAGACCGGGCGGATCGGAGGCCTGGTGACCAAGCGGAAACGGGAACTGAACCGGGAAGCCCGGGGAGAAAGTGAAAAAAGTTCGTTTTGACAGATCTTCCCACTCAGAGTACAATGGGGACTATGAGAAAGAAATCAGAAATACAAATGTTCCGGAAACGGCTCGGCAGACTGCTGACCTTTCTGCCTGCAGTCTGCATGGCTTGTCTGATTTTCGGATTTTCCGCCCAGAACGGCACTCAGTCCGCCAACCTCAGTTTTAGGGTTACCCAGGAGGCAGTGCGCCTGGCGAACCATATAACCGGGGCCGGATGGACGGAGGAAGAAATCCGGGACAGAGCCGGCGCCTGCGAATTTTATGTGCGCAAGGCGGCTCACATGACAGAATACGCGGTTTTTGCCGTCTCTCTTCTTCTGCCGCTCAGGGGCTGCGGTCTGAGAGGCAGACGGCTGTATCTGACCACTTTTCTGATCTGCGCCGGGTTTGCCGCCGGGGATGAGTGGCATCAGTCCTTTGTAGGAGGCAGAGGGCCGTCGGTGAGGGACGTGGGGATCGACTGCGCGGGAGCGGGAATCGGAGAAGGGATAGCCGGATTGATTTTAGAAAGCCGAAAGAGAAGAAAAAATCAGGCACGCGCGCTGGAATAAATGTTAAGAAAATCATGCTGCTTTAGATTTACCTTCTTGCCCATCTGGTATATAATACCCTGTGAAGGAAACCGCCGCCATGGCTGGCGCGGCAGGTATAACGACTTTCAGGAGGTATTCACATATGATATCAGAAACCATGTGCAGGTTGGGAAAACATAAATCCGTGATCCGTGAGATCTTTGAGTACAGCAAAGAGAGAGCCGCGAAGATCGGAGCGGAAAACGTGTTCGATTTCAGTCTGGGGAATCCCAATGTTCCGGCTCCCGACAGCGTAAAGGACACCATCCGGAAACTTTTGGATGAAAAAGATGATCTGTATCTGCACGGGTATACGTCCGCCCAGGGAGACGCGGATACCCGGCAGGCGGTCGCGGAGGATCTGAACCGGAGATACGGCACCCATTTCCACGCGGACAATTTCTACATGACCTGCGGCGCCGCGGCGTCGCTGAAGATCTGTCTGACAGCTCTGACGGTGCCGGGAGATGAATTTCTGACCTTTGCGCCCTATTTTCCGGAATACCAGGTGTTTGTGGAGACAGCCGGCGCTTCCTTCCGCCCGGTGCAGACCGAGGAAGGAACCTTCCAGATCGATTTTGACAAGCTGGAGGCAGCCCTTACGGAGCACACCAAGGGAATCCTGGTAAATTCTCCCAATAATCCCTCCGGAGTAATTTTTCCGGAAGCGGCGGTGCAGAAGCTGGCCGAGCTTTTAAGAGAAAAATCAGAAGCCTATGGACATCCCATTTATCTGATCGCGGACGAGCCCTACCGGGAACTGGCCTACGGCAAGGATGTTCCTTATCTGACAAAATATTATGATAATACCCTGGTGTGCTATTCCTACAGCAAGTCCCTGTCCCTGCCGGGGGAACGCATCGGATACATTCTGGTGCCGGATGAACTGGAGGATTGCCAGGATATGTACGCCGCAGTCTGCGGGGCAGGGCGCGCCCTGGGATATGTGTGCGCTCCCAGCCTGTTTCAGCATGTGATCGCTGCCTGTGCCGGGCAGGTTTCTGATCTTGGCGTATACCGGGAGAACCGGGAACTGCTGTATGGAAGCCTGACGGAATACGGATACGAATGTGTCTATCCGGACGGAGCCTTCTATCTATTTGTAAAGGCTCTGGAAGAAGATGCCAACGCATTCTGTGAGCGGGCCAAGAAGTATGAACTGCTGCTGGTTCCGGGAGACGATTTCGGAGCCCCCGGGTATGTGCGGATCGCCTACTGCGTCACCACCGATCAGATCCGCCGCTCTCTGCCGGCCTTTCGGGCTCTGGCAGAGGAGTACGGCAAATAAGAATTAATAAACAGATTTTAAAGCCCGTTGACAATGTTGACGGGCTTTTCTCCGCGGCTGATCCGGGAGGCATTTTCCCATAGGGTCCGGTGCATCCGCCGGAAGCTTCCGGTGGTGATGCCTCCCAGGTGAGGGGAGAAGACTACCCGGTCCCGGCAGGATTCGGGAAGATCCACCAGGGGATTGTCCGCGGTTACCGGCTCCGGAGCCACAGTGTCCAGGCCTGCCCCGGCAATGAGTCCCTGGATCAGGGCGGCACGAAGGGCCTGATTGTCCACCAGTTCGCCCCGGGCCGTGTTGATGAGATACGCGTTCCGCTTCATACGGCTTAAAAAGGCTTCATCGATCATTCCCCGGGTTTCCGGTGTGACGGCGGCATGCAGGCTGACGATGTCGGAGACAGAGGCCAGCCGGTACAGAGGAAGATATTCCAGGCCGTATTTTTCCTCAAGCTCCGGGGATTTCCGGTGGGGGCTGTAATAGCAGAGACGGCAGCCGAAGGCGGCCAGGCGCCTGGCCGCGGCCAGTCCGATATCTCCCAGACCGATGAGGCCTACGGTGCAGTCTCCCAGTTCGGTAATGCCCTCTACCATGCGCCTCTCTTTCATCTCGATCTGACGGCCCCGGCGGACGGCAGCGTCCCCGGAGATTCCCGTGCGCAGCAGGGCCAGCATGAGAAAAATAGCCTGCTCCGCCACTGCGTCCGCGTTGGCGCCTTTGTTGTTGCAGACATAGACGCCCTGTTCTCTGGCAGCTACTGTGTCAATGCCGTCAAATGCCACTCCTTCGGAGTGGATCATTTTCAAATTCTTCATCTTCCGGATCAGATCCCCATCCACCCGGGAGATGGCGTCCACAAACAGCACTTCCGCGTCCCATCCGTTTTTCAGCATCGTTTCCTGGTCCGCACCCCTGGGGACAAACACCACTTCAGCAGTTTTCTGGATCTCCAGGTGGGGGCTGTAGCGGTCGTAGCGGGCGGGTTCCCCCTCAATCAGTATTTTCATTGGTATTCACCAGCTTTCTGTATGAAATTCTCTATCATTGAATATACTATGGCGGAGGTGATTTGTCCATGCTGAAAAAGTATACCGTCGGAGGCGTCCTGTTTACGGCAGTTCTGGGGACGCTGTCCCATTTTTTCTATAAGTGGTCCGGGGAGAATTCTCTGCTGGCTCTTTTGGTGCCGGTCAGTGAGTCCACCTGGGAACACATGAAAATGCTGTTTTTCCCCATGCTGCTTTTCTGCGTTTTTGAATCCGTTCTGCTGAGAAAACGGTATCCGGACCTTTTCTTTGCAGGGGCGGCGGGTATTCTCACTGGACTGCTGCTGATTCCGACGATCTTTTATACCTATTCCGGAATTCTCGGGAAAACCTGCGCCGCCGCGGATATTGTTCTGTTCTATGTCAGCATTCTCTGCGGATTTTTGGTGAGGCACCGGCTGGCAGGACAGAAAAGAAGGCCGGGGATTTCCAGATGGATTTTAGGGGCGGCAATTCTGGCCCTGGCCGCGGCATTTTTTGCTTTTACCTGGAATCCGCCCGGGCTTGGAATCTTCGAAAATCCTCTGGCGTAACTGAATGCTGACAAAGAAAGGCAGGTGCGGTATAATAATTGAAACGGCCCGAGAACCATGGGCCGGAAAACCCGGGACAGGCCGGATCCGGCTGTCTCGGAATACACAGGAGGGAAAACAACACATATGATAAAGAAAGCAGCGGCGGTTCTGGCGGGGATTTTTCTGGCTGTTTCTCTGATGGGATGTTCCGGAGCGCCGAAATTAAACTTACCATTTTTAGGAGGAGATCCGGAGCCGGACTATAAGAGCGGGGTTGTGGAAGAAGAATTTCAGGGCATCACATATCAGGTGCCGGAGGCCTGGCAGAGCCAGGAATCAGAAGACGGAGAGACCAGATACTATTATCCGGTTTCGGAAAACGGGGAGCTTCCCGTATCCATTATGCTTCAGTATGCCGCCATGGATGAGGAATTGTGGGAGGATGGAGAGCTGGAATTCCTGCACACCCTGTCCGCGGATTATAAATCTCTGGAGGGCATCAGCAATTTCAAGCAGGAAGACTCCAGCCTGGGAGAGATTCCTGTGGTGAAGATCACCTGCGACCAGACGCCGGGGGAAGATTCCGGAACCTATCATGCCCGCTACACCCTGATTCCGGTAAACCGGGAAGCGGTGCTGACTGTGGCCAGCGCTGTGCCGGAGGATGCGGATAATAACTATGAAGAGGATTTTGAATTTATCTGTGAAAGCATTGAAATACCGGAGTAGAGGAGAGGACGTAAGCAGGCAGTCCTCCGTACTTTAACCACATAAGAAAATCCCCCGGCATTTGCCGGGGGAAGGTCATTTACTCAAAGTTTACTCCCTCCAGACCTTGGGAAGCGATAGAGATATAAATCCCAAGGCCAGGGGGGAGTTCTGTGTCAGCAAATCCTGAAGAAACAGGGATCTGTTTTAATTTTAGATTTCCTTAAATTTGGTTCGGATCATATGGATCACGAAGGGAATGAACAGGGTGATCAGCGCCGCGTATCCCAGGTAGGAGTATCCTTTGCTGACTACGGCCATAAGTCCGAACTGGGCGATGGCGAAGGCCAGAAAGGTGAAGATCAGGGTGAACACCGCATTCCGGGCCAGATGTCCGGATATCTTTTTCTCCGGGGAGGCGATCCGGCGCTCCACCGCGTTGACACAGCGAGTGACGATGCCGGAGATCATGTTTACCGCCGTGGAGATGGCTCCCAGGATGATCAGAAGGGAGATAATGGGGGTCAGCACCGAGGCGCCCACGCCCTTCTCCACCAGCACCAGCATAGGTACGGAGGCTGTAGCAAGTTCCGCCACGTAGGAGATAGCCAGCAGGCCCACAATGGACAGTTCCATGGCGAAGAAATTGCAGATAAACATACCCACCGCCGCTTTGTTGATCTGTTTGGGATCTGTGACCGGCTCCACATGCTGATACATAACGGAGACGGAAGCCAGCTGGAAGAAGAAGTACAGGACCGCGGACCAGAGAGCCGGGCCGAAAGCGCCGGATTCTTTGGAGAGCACGGTCATCTCCCCACCTGCCATGCGTCCCACAGAGGACACGATGGAATCCCACTGGGCGATGATGTTGGGCACCAGCACCACCACCAGGCCGATGATAATCAGAACGCTTAAGGTGGAGGCGCATTTTCTTACCACGCCGGTGCCGAACAGGGCGATGAGAAAGATAAATGCTGCCACGATGACGGTACACAGCCAGTAAGGCATTCCCGTCAGGGTCTGGATGGTGGATCCGCCGGTGGCGAAGGCCGCCGCGGAGGCGGTGCCGATCATGATCAGGTAGCAGACCTCATAGAGGTTGGACATGACGTGGCGGGTCTTTCCGTAAAAGCTGTCGGAAAAACTCCGGTAGTCATAGGTTTTGTGTTTGTAGGCGTAGCGCATGCCGTACCAGAAGAAGAAGGCGTAAAGCCCCTGGGTCAGGAGAGGCAGCACCAGACACCAGATGCCGTAGTTGATAAAGTACTGGTAGATCTGGGCGCCGGAGGCGAAGCCGCCGCCGAACTGGGTGGTGAAGGCCACAAAGGCCATGCCCATGACCAGAGGCATTTTGTTTTTGTCTACCAGGATGGATCTTTTTGTACTCATTGTTCTGTTCCCCCGTTACATTGTAGTTTGTGTATCCTGAAACTCGATCATCTTGCCGGGATTCAGGATCAGCTTGTCGTCAAAGGCAAGCTTGATGGATTTGTAGAGAGCGATCATCCGCGGACCTACAAATTCTTTTAAAAACTCCAGACGGCCGTTGCCGATGCCGTGTTCTCCGGAAAGCTGGCCCCCCAGCTCTTTGGAAAGGGCGTAGAGTTCTGTCAGGCAGGCGTGGGTGGCGCTCTTCCATTCTTCATCGCTCATTTCCGGTCCCCGGAGCATTTCCGTATGGATGTTGCCGTCGCCGCAGTGTCCGCAGGGCTCCACCCGAATGCCATGGGAGAGGGCGATGCGCTTGGCGGCCTTTACATACTCGGCGATGCGGGCTCTGGGAACCACCACATCGCATTCCTCCTGGGAGACGGAGTCTGCCTTCATACCCTCCAAGATGGCGCCCCGGACAGACCAGATGGATCCGGCCCGCTCCGGCGTGTCGGCGATGAAGCAGTCAAAGGCTCCGTTGGCTAGGGCCGACTCGGCGGCGGCTTCCACGGCGCTGTCCAGTTCCTGTTTGCTGGAGGCGTCGTACATGACGATGAGCACGGCTTCTCCCTGCTGTACCGGGAACGGCTTGTTCAGGGTGCGCTCCACGATATCGATGAGCTCCCGCTCCAGAAACTCAATGGCTGTGGGCACAAAGGGCAGTTCCAGCACCTTGGGCACCATGTCGGCGCATTCCTCCAGGTTTTTGAAGGGCATCACCAGGGTGGCGGAGCAGGTGGGAGCCGGCAGAAGCTTCAGGGTCACCTGGGTCAGGATGCACAGGGTTCCCTCGGAGCCGATGACCAGATCCTTGACGGCGTAGCCGGTGGTGTTTTTGACTACATTGGATGAAAAATTCATAATGGAGCCGTCCGGCAGCACCGCCTCGATGCAGCGGACAAAGTCCCGGGTCAGACCGTAGCGGACGGCCTTCATGCCTCCCGCGTTGGTGATGACGTTGCCGCCGATGGAGGCGGTCTTCTCCCCGGGATCCGGGGGATAGAACAGTCCCTCCGCGGCGGCGGCCGCCTGAACGTCCACCAGCAGAGCGCCGGGTTCCGCGGTAATGGTCTGATTTTTGTGGTCCACGGGGAAGATCTTGTTCATCCGCATGACCGACAGCATGATTCCCCCGTATTTGCAGGTGGCGCCCCCGGCCAGGCCGGTGCCGGCGCCCCGGCAGACCACGGGGATATTTTCTTTGTAAGCGTATGCCATAATGGCGGAGATTTCTTCTTTATTGATGACTTCCACATAGAGCTCCGGGGGATAGCTTCCGTACTCCGGCATCTCATCGTGATAATATTCTTTGGCGATCTCCTGGCCGGTCCATACCCGGTCGTCAGCGGTGAAAGAACGGATCCGGGCAAAGTCTTCTTCTGTCATTTTCTTATATGGATATGCCATGACCTTAATCCTCCTTTCGATCCCGCACCAGCTGGGTCAGCATGGGAACCACCTGATACAGGTCGTCCACGACGCAGTAGTGGGCAACGTTAAAAATCTGGGCCTCCGGGTCGTTGTTGATGGCCACGATGCATTCCGAACCGGTCATGCAGGAGGTAAACTGAATGGCGCCGGATACGCCGCAGGTGATCAGCAGCTTGGGACGGACGGTCCGTCCGGACAGGCCGATCTGATGGGCGTTGTCCCCGAAACCGTTTTCCACCATGGGACGGGTGAAGGCCAGCTGGCCTCCCAGAGCTTCCGCCAGTTCCCGGCACATTTCCACATCCTTCTCGGTGCGGACGCCCCGGCCTACGGCCACCAGAATGTCTTCCTCCTCCAGAGTTTTCTGCTTCCGGATCACTTCAGAAGAGAGAATTTTGATTCTGGAATGGACCATTTCCTCTGTCACCTGGCAGGAAACGATCTCCCCAGAGGGATGTTCCACTCTGGAAGCCCGGTCCATGACCCGGTAGCGCACAGTGGCGAACTGAGGTCTGGAATGGGCAATCTGGATCTGGGCCATGATGTTTCCGCCGAAAGCCGGACGGATCTGGACCATATCCGTGTTTTCCTTAATATCCAGGGTGGTGCAGTCAGCGGTCAGGCCGGTGTGGAACCGGGTGGACAGCCTGGGAGCCAGGGAGCGTCCCAGAGCAGTGGCTCCGATGAGGATGGAGCTGGGCCGCACGGCGGCGATGCAGTCCGCCACCGCGTCGGCGTAGCAGTCTGCCCGGAAGCCTTCAAAGCCCGGATGCTCATAGACATAGACCTTGTCCGCTCCGTAAGCCAGGAGTTTTTCGGCGTTTTTTCCGGTGCCGGCTCCGCCCACGATGACGCAGTTTACTTTGTAATCCACTTTGGGAGCCATTTTTCTGGCTTCCCCGATGAGTTCAAAGGCTACGGGATGGATGTCTCCCCGCTCCTGTTCTACAAAGATCAGGAAATCCTTCCAGGAGTCCTTGTCAAAGGTATCCGCCTTCTGCTCAAAGTGAATGGCCTTTTCCGGACAGATGCGGACGCAGAGGCCGCAGGCCCGGCATTTATCATTGACCGCAATGCCCGTGTTCTCCATGGCGAGAGCGCCGAAGGGGCATTTTTCTATACATTTTCCGCAGAGAGAACATTTCTGCGGATCAAATTTCAGCAGATCCATCTGTTTCCCCTCCTAAATGATCTTCTTTCCTGTGAGAATAGAAAAGAGCTCTTCCGTTTTCTCCCGGGCCGAACCCTTAAGGTATACCTGCTTTTCCGCAGGCTCCGGAGAAAACATCCGCTCCACAGAGGTGGGGGAGCCGATGAGGCCGTAGCGGGTCATGTTCTGATCCGGCAGATCCTCAAAGCTCAGGAATTTTACCGGCCGATTGGCCGTGCCGCGCTTCAGCAGATAGGAAGGCAGACGGGGCACACAGCTGTCCTTGTCTACGGTGATGAGACAGGGATAGGGGATTTCGGATACCTGTGTGACGCTGGCCAGATCCTGGCGGACAGTGATCGACTTTTGATCTGCTTTGACGATCTCCGCCACCCAGGCCGCGTGGGGGATCCCCAGATGCTCGGCGATGGCGGGCCCTACCTGGGCGGTGTCTCCGTCGGTGGTCTGGCGTCCGCAGATGATGAGATCTGCCCCGCCAAGGACCTGGATTCCCTGCATCAGGGTGTAGGAGGTGGCCAGCACATCGGCGCCGGCAAACTTCCGGTCGGAGAGGATCACCGCCTCATCCGCCCCGCAGGCATAAGCATCCCGCATCATTTCCTCTGCCTGGGGCGGTCCCATGGTCAGCACCGTCACGGTGCCGCCCAGGGCTTCCCGGAGCCGCAGGGCTGTTTCCAGGGCGAAGAGATCATAGGGATTGGTGCGGTTCCCGCCGGACAGACGCTTCATGGCCCCGGTTTCCGGGTCGATCTCCACGTTGGTCCCGGCAGGGACCTGTTTCATGCATACAATGATTTTCATGGTCTTCTGGTTCCTTTGTGTAAAATTTGCGCTTTTCCGCTTTAATCGGATAAAACATTAGGTATAATATAACATTTTCCTGAAGAAATGTCGAGAAATTTATGAAAATATACAGGAATTTATACAATATCGAAGTTGAAAAATTCTATCATCGCTTGATGGGATAATATGATATTATCAGAGTCCGATGGATCTGCTTTTTCATGGTTGATTTCGGGAAACTCCTGTATTTCCGACCGAAGCCCTTGATCAAAGAGGTTCATTCCTGCGAGCTATCGCAGATTGTGTACAGAGGAGAGGAGATCACGGACAAAACAGTGTATGAAGATGTTTTGCAGGTATTAAGCCGCTATAAAAGCAGGGCATCCTTAGAAACCGTGCATTCTTATCCCACAGAAAATCTGGTAGTGGAAATAAACGGCAATGACAACAGAAAGCCCTTTCATAATAGTTCTGGGTGAAACTGATTTTAAATATGAACATGCCGGAGGTTTCCCGCGGAAAATTATGGATGGAGAAGATTTATTGGATGAAATAGAAAAAATCCTTTAGGTTTCTAATTAACAGAAGGGATAAACTGTACCCTAATAGTAAGACACAGAAAAAGAGGCTGTGTTGAACTATTAGGGTACTTTTGCTATATTTAAGAAAAAATGGAGGAAGTGTATATGGGAGGGAAAAGGGTAACCCCAGCTCATAGAAACAGAGATTTTACAAAAGAAGAAATTGAGATATTATCTTTAAATCCTAATGTTAAAAATGTTTCTGCTATCACGTCCTGACAGTGATGAAGGACCATCAGGAAGATACGGATTACCGTTTTATGGAAGACCTGCTTCCATGGTCTGAGCAGCTGTCGGAGCAAAACAAAAACAACAAATGTGTAAACCGACCGCCGGAAACGGCGGTCAAAAAAATACGCGGGTACTTATGATTTACCGTGTACCATTGATCACCCAGCGACCACGAACTGATGGTAATAGGATTGTTTTTAGACATGTTTTTCCTCCACAATCTGCTCAAGTTTTATATTACTTTATTGGAACTTCCATGCTTTGATAGAAACGAGACAAAGCAAAAATGCTGATCTAATAACTGGTAAAAAGCCATACTAAAAGGCATCGAAACATAAGTATGAATCAACGCCTTCTTTTTATTGCCCTTGACAAAGGGTACAGTTTATCCCTTTCTTACGGCTACAATGCCAGCCCGATCAAACGATCTGTTTGATCCGCCATAAATAGCGGGATGTTCAGTATATCGTCATCCAACCTCAAATTATTCAGTGAGAACCGGACACGGAGTTTGACCTGATCTGGAAATAACTCTTTGAATTTTCTGAGACTTTTGCTGCCGGTGTTGGTTTCGGATTTGACCTCCACAGGAAAAATATCGTTTTCCCGCTGGATCAGGAAATCCACCTCATAGGGAGGGTTTGTCTGCGTCCAGTACCTGGGAGTTACTTCAAACTGTGTGATTAAAGTCTGAAGCACAAAATTTTCAGTTAATGCCCCCTTGAATTCGGTAAATAACCGATTCCCTTCGCCAAAGGCAGTGGGTGCCAGCTGCGCCAGCCGGCGGAGCAGTCCCACATCTGCCAGATAAATCTTAAAGGCAGAGAGGTCGTCATAAGCAGCCATGGGCAGGCCGGGAGCAGTACTGCGGTAGATTTTATGCACCAGCCGGGCATCCACCAGCCACTGCAAAGCATCCTCATATTCACGGGCCCGTGCCCCTTCTTTCACTACCTTGTAAATAAACTTTTTATTTTCCCTGGCCAGTTGGGACGGTATGGACTTCCAGATCATGGAAATCTTGGGGAATTCGCTGATTTTGGGATGCTTGGCAAAGTCACGCTCATAAGCACCAAGAATCTCGGATAAGGCTTCCTGCATGGCCTCCACATCCCGTGCCTCCGTCCACATCTTGACGGATTCCGGCATGCCTCCTGTTACATAGTACATTTTCAACTTTTCATACAGAGGATTAAAGAAGGCATCGGGGAGCGGCTCGATCGTGTTTACAGTTTCCAGATAGTTTGCCAGGTTCCCATCTCCGTTGGCCAGTAGAAATTCTGTAAAGGTCATAGGGTCGATCTGCAAGAAGTTGACTTTACCCACAGGAAAAGAAGAAGGTTTTGCCAGGGCAATACCCAGGAGAGAACCGGCGCAGGCAATGTGATACTGCGGTGCGTTCTCACAGAAATACTTCAAGGAGTTGATGACCTTAGGGCAGTCCTGTACCTCGTCAAAAATAACGAGGGTCTTTTCCGGCAGGATCTTCTGACCGCTTGCCAGCATCAGATTCTGCAAAATCCGGTCGATATCTTTTGTGGTTTCAAAAAATTGCTTGTACTCTTCGTTTTCATCAAAGTTGAAATAAGCAGTGTTTTCGTAGCAGCGCTTGCCGAATTCTTTCAGAATCCAGGTCTTTCCCACCTGTCGCACGCCTTTCAAAATCAAAGGTTTACGATAGGGAGAATTCTTCCAGCGCAGCAGTTTCTTCAAAATCAATCGTTCCATATATACACCCCATCACGCAAATATAATAGATTCTGTGTTATTTATCACGTTTTTATTATATGCAGAGACGATAAAAAACACAAGGGGAATCACGAAATTATATATATTTAAAGGTAGTATAATCACATAATTATGATGCCAGGGTCAAAAGGCCTAAACCCACATGAGCTTGCTCATAAGTGGGATTAAGGCCTTGGGACCCGCCCTAATATGAGCATAAAAGTGGGATGCATATCCCACGATATGCGAATATTGGGTAGGATTGTGGGAGTGCGCAGCACGGAACAATCCGCAGGCATCATAGTTGGGGGCTTTTGACCCCAACATCATAATTATTAATAATTCAGGCGAATTGTATTGGGGATCTGCACGAGCGCAGCCGGTATGCCTGCTTGCCGCCTGTCTCGTAGGATACAGATTTCAGGAAATTTTAAAAGAAACAGGATTTTCTGAGGCAGGAGATAAAAAACACTTGCAAAATACCCTATAGGGGTATATAATGCAGTCAGAAAAATCAAGCGAGGTAGCGCTTATGGAAGAAAAAAAAGAATGCTGTGTGCATGAGAACAAGGTCCGCTCGGAAAAGGAATATAAAGACCTGATCAACCGGTTAAACCGCATTGAGGGGCAGGTCCGGGGGGTCCGGAAAATGGTGGAGAACAGCGCCTACTGTCCGGAGATCCTGATCCAGGTATCCGCCATCAACGCGGCCCTCAACAGTTTCAATAAAGTCCTGCTGGCCAACCACATCCGCACCTGCGTGGCGGAGGACATCCGGGAAGGCCGGGACGAAACCGTGGACGAACTGGTGCGGACCCTGCAGAAACTAATGAAGTGATGCCAAGGGTCAAAAGGTCATGCGTGCCATGCTTTGCATGGCAAAGCATGACATTGGGACCCGCAAAACATGAGAAAGAAGCCCGAACAGGGCGGATTTCGAATGTTTTGAGGATTTCGGGAGCACGAAGTGCGGAGAAATCCGTGGCATCACTCGAAAAAGCAAGGGTCAAAAGGTCATGCGTGCCATGCTTTGCATGGGAAAGCATGGCATTGGGACCCGCAAAAGATGAAAGGAGGAAACCGTCATGGAACAATATAATGTTACCGGCATGAGCTGCGCGGCCTGCAGTGCCCGGGTGGAAAAGGCCGTCTCCAAGGTGCCGGGTGTGACCTCCTGCTCCGTGAGCCTTCTCACCAATTCCATGGGTGTGGAGGGTACGGCGGCCGCTTCGGAAATCATCGCGGCGGTGGAGGAGGCCGGATACGGTGCGTCGGTAAAAGGCGCAAAGACGGAAAACAGGGAAGCCTCCCGGGGGGCGGAGGAAGATATGCTGAAGGATAAGGAAACCCCGAAGCTGCGAAGGAGACTCATTGCTTCCCTGTGTTTTCTGATTCCCCTCATGTATTTTTCTATGGGACATATGATGTGGGGATGGCCGGTGCCGGAATTTTTCGCGGACAACCACATGGCCATGGGAATCCTGCAGCTGCTGCTGACTACCATTGTCATGGTGATTAATCAGAAATTCTTTATCAGCGGCTTCCGGGGTCTGATTCACCGGGCCCCCAACATGGATACCCTGGTGGCCCTGGGCTCCGGAGCCTCTTACGGATACAGCCTTTACGCTCTGTTCGCCATGTCAGACGCCCTTACCCGGGGAGACATGGAAGGGGTCATGTCCTTCCTGCACGAGTTTTATTTTGAGTCGGCAGCCATGATCCTGACTCTGATCACCGTGGGCAAGATGCTGGAAGCCCGCTCCAAGGGCAAGACCACAGACGCCCTGAAGAGCCTTATGAAGCTGGCGCCTAAGACGGCTACGATCCTGCGGAACGGCCAGGAAGCGGAAGTGTCCATTGACCAGGTCCGGAAGGGGGATGTGTTTGTGGTGCGCCCCGGAGAGAACATCCCGGTGGACGGCACGGTGCTGGAAGGAGTCAGTGCGGTGAACGAATCCGCCCTGACCGGTGAGAGCATTCCTGTGGATAAGAATCCCGGAGATCCGGTTTCCGCCGCTACGGTGAACCAGTCCGGTTTTCTGAAATGCGAAGCTACCCGGGTAGGAGAGGATACCACCCTTTCCCAGATCATCCAGATGGTCAGCGACGCGGCGGCCACCAAGGCGCCTATCGCCAAGATCGCGGACCGGGTATCCGGCGTGTTTGTGCCGGCGGTGATCGCCATTGCGGCAGTGACCATTCTGGTATGGCTGCTGACGGGACAGACCATCGGCTTTGCCCTGGCACGGGGAATCTCCGTGCTGGTGATCAGCTGCCCCTGCGCCCTGGGCCTGGCCACGCCGGTGGCCATTATGGTGGGCAACGGCATGGGAGCCAGGCACGGCATTATGTTTAAGACAGCCGTTTCCCTGGAGGAAACAGGAAAAGCAGAGATCGTAGCCCTGGATAAGACGGGCACCATTACCAGCGGGGAACCGAGAGTGACGGACATTGTTCCGGCGGAAGGGATCAGCCGGGAAGAACTGCTGACTCTGGCTTACGCCCTGGAACGGAAAAGCGAGCATCCCCTGGCCCGGGCTATTCTGGCCGAGGCAGAAGCCAGAGGGCTGGAGGCCGGCCAGGATGCGGAGGAATTCCAGGCTCTGCCCGGAAACGGACTGTCCGCTCTGTGGATGGGGCAGAGGCTTACGGGAGGAAATCTGAAATTCATCAGCGGCATCGCGAAGATCCCGGAGGAGATCCGGACAAAAGCGGAAGCCCTGGCAGAGGACGGCAAGACCCCTCTGTTTTTCACCCGTGACGGGCAGCTGGCAGGCATTATCGCCGTGGCGGATGTGATTAAGGAGGACAGTCCCCGGGCCGTGAAAGAACTGCAGAATATGGGCATCCGTGTAGTGATGCTCACCGGAGATAATGAGCGGACGGCCAGGGCCATCGGCCGCCAGGCGGGAGTGGACGAAGTGATCGCCGGAGTTCTGCCGGAGGGCAAGGAAAGCGTCATCCGGGAGCTGAAGAAAAAAGGAAAAGTGGCCATGGTGGGAGACGGCATCAACGATGCCCCGGCCCTGACCCGGGCGGACATGGGCATCGCCATCGGGGCAGGCACGGATATTGCCATCGACGCCGCGGACGTAGTGCTGATGAAGAGCCGCTTAAGCGACGTGCCGGCGGCCATCCGCATGAGCCGGGCCACCCTGCGGAACATTCACGAGAATCTGTTCTGGGCCTTCTTCTATAATGTGATCGGCATTCCCCTGGCGGCAGGGATCTGGATCCCGCTGTTCGGCTGGGAGCTGAACCCCATGTTCGGGGCGGCGGCCATGAGCCTGTCCAGCTTCTGCGTGGTCACCAACGCGCTGCGTCTCAACTGGTTCAAAATGTATGACGCCAGTAAAGATAAAAAAATCAAAACAAAACATAATCAGAAACAGGAGGAAACAACCATGAAGAAAACCATGAAAATCGAAGGAATGATGTGCGGACACTGCGAGGCCAGAGTCAAAAAATGCCTGGAGGCCCTGGAGGGAGTCAGCCTGGCGGAAGTCAGCCATGAGGCCGGAACCGCGGTAGTTACCCTGGACAAGGATGTGGCCGATGAGGTGCTGAAAAAGGCAGTAGAAGATCAGGATTACAAAGTACTGGAGATCCGGTAACAGACATTTGCGTCCCGGGAGCACAAAGCGCGGACCAGCGTGTACTGCCCCGGGTGCCGGAACTGAAAAAATAGATAGGAGAATCCATATGTTAAAAGGCAGTATGGCGGATCTGTACCAATCTCGGTATGGACAGGAAACCGATGAAGTATTAGAATATTTTTACCAGCTTTTCTGCCGGGCTTTTCCCGAGTATACCATTCGGCGGGGCGTTCCGGCTTCAGCCTTTGGGGGAGAATCCTGGTGCGCTCCCGTGGACTTTCTGTTTTCCATCAACAACAGAAATGTTCTGGCAGTCTGCATCTGCGACCGGAACAAGTGGGTAAATAAACCATTCCGGGGAACAGAATATGCCGTACAGAGAGCGGGATTCCAGTATATGCGGTTTATCCGGCAGTTCAGCAATAAACCCGATTATGTCCTTCCAAGAGCAGGAGAAGCCCTGCGCCGGGCCATACAGTAAGCGGGTCTTAAACATTACGTGAAAAGCAGAATAAGAAAGAACGCGAAGCACCTGCGGCGGGCAAAGCATCCTCCTCAAAACGGCTGTGCAGGTAGCCGGAGGGTGTACGGTCTGGTAACATCCGGATGCCGGATGTTAAAGGCATTTCTTTCTTATTCTGTTTTTTTAAAAATCCGGGGCGGAAGGCCCTGCGCGGACGTATTCCCCAGGAGCCATGCCCTAATTTTTTTATAGAGGAGAGAACCTATGGGTTTCCTGGAAGAACTCACGGAGGATCAGCTCTGGCAGGAATTTCTGGAAAGAAAGAAGGAGCAGAAGAGTCTGTCTCCCAGAGAGGAAAAAGAACTGGCGGACTATGTGAAAAGCCGCAGATATAAAAAGCAGGCGGAGGAAATCCGCAGAGGGGCAGCGTTCCCGATTCCGGAAAAACATCGGATCAGCAAAACCGGAACGGACAAAAAGCGCACGGTCTATGAGTTTTCCAGGGATTTCGGGTATCTGCTGAAGATGGCCGCCTGGAGGCTGTACCGGTATGACGGAATCTTTGCAGATAATCTTTGGTCTTTCCGCAGCGGAAAAACCGTGCGTCAGGGAATCCGCCATTTGCTGAACGGCTGCGCAGGTCACGAGTGGTACAGCTGCAAAGTGGATATTCACAATTACTTTAATTCTATCCCTGTACACCGGCTTCTGCTTATGTTGGAGAATATTTTCGGAAAGGATGCGGAGGAGACGGCCTTCTGCCGCCGGCTGCTTCTGGATCCCCGGGCGGTTTTTGGCGGAAAGATTGTTTGTGAGGAAAAAGGGGCCATGGCGGGGATGCCGCTGTCCGCTTTTTTTGCCAATGTATATCTGATGGAACTGGACGCCTGGTTTGAAGAGAGAAAGATTTTGTATGCCAGATATTCCGACGACATCATTGTGTTCGCGGAAAGGGAGGAACAGATCCGGGAATACCGGGAGCGGATTACTGAGTTTATCCGGGAATCCGGTCTGACTTTTAATCCGGAGAAAGTAGAGGAGACAGCGCCGGGGGAACCCTGGTGTTTTCTGGGGGTTAAGGTCCGGGGCAGTGAAGTGGATGTGGCTCCGATTTCGGTTAAGAAAATAAAAAAGAAGATGAAGCGGAAGGCAGACGCGCTGGTACGGTGGAAGAAACGTAAGGGCGCCTCGGGAGAGCGGGCGGCCCGGGCTTTTATCCGCTGTTTCAACCGGAAGTTTTTCGAGAATCCGGTTCACAGCGAACTGACCTGGTGCCGTTGGTATTTTCCGCTGATCACAACCGACAAAAGTCTACGGGTCATTGACCACTACATGCAGGACTGCGTCCGCTATGTATTCCTCGGCCGGCATTCTAAAGCCGGATACAATCTGCGGTATGAAACCATGAAGGAGTACGGCTACCGTCCGCTGACGGCGGCCTATTATGAGTTGCCCGGCAAATGAGCATGAGGCATGGATTGCTCCGCACTCCAAAAGGGTATGCCTGTCTCATATTATGAAAGGAGGGGAACTCTTGAAAATTGAGCTGGTAAAAGGAGATATTTTTTTTATCTCCTGTGATGCCATTGTGAACCCCACAGATGTAAAGTTGTCCGGCAGCGGCGGTTTGGACCGGGAGCTCCGCCGCCGGGCCGGAGAAGAGGTGGACCGGCAGTGCGCCGGTCTCCGAAAAGAGATGAAGCCCGGAGGGACGGTGGTTACCTCCGGAGGCTTTCTGCCGGTGCGCTGGATCCTGCATACGGCGGCGCCGGACTGCGGCAGGGAAACAGGGGAGAGTTATGAGCTGCTGAAAAAATGCTGGATGGATCTGCTTCTGGCAGCCGCAAAGCAGAAGGGGATCCGGCACCTGGCGGTCCCTCTGGTGGGTACCGGTTCCGGGGGCTATACCCTGCACAGTCCCTGGTACGGGGACAGTCTGTGCAGCCGGACTGCCGCGGCGGTTTTTTCCGCCATCGCGGAATTTCCCTGCTGCTACCCGTACGCGCGGATGCCGGAAAAGATCACTCTGGTCTGTTCCTCAGAAGAAAAATATCAGTCCATGGAAAGGGCCAGAAAATGGATCTTCGGAAAAGGACTCAGCAAGAGAGAGCGGATCTGCGGATCTCTGTTAGGAGGAGCCATCGGGGACGCCCTGGGTTATCCGGTGGAGTTTCAGGACGCCGGACATTCCTGGATTCATGAGTATATCCCGGATCCGAAAACCGGCATGGCGCTGATCTCCGATGATACACAGATGACGCTGTTTACCGCCTGCGGCGTGCTGTGGGGATACAGCCGGTCCTGCATGAAAAGCATCGGAGGGGATATCTGGCATTATATCGGCTTTGCCTACGACGACTGGCTGAAAACCCAGAATCCTGACGGCCGGAAGCAGAAAATGCCTGTCAGCTGGATCCGGAATATCCCGCAGCTGAATGCGCGCCGGGCGCCGGGAAATACCTGTCTGTCCGCTCTTGAGGCAGGGGGAGGCAGCATCGAAAAACCGATAAATAACAGCAAGGGGTGCGGAGGCGTCATGCGGATCGCCCCGGTCGCCCTGTATGGCGGGGCCCATCATCACTGGGATAAAAAATATAACGCCAGAGCCTGCGCGGAAACAGCCGCCCTGACTCATGGGCATCCGTTGGGATGGCTTCCAGCGGCTGCTCTGGGAAATATCCTGTACGATATCATGCAGAATTTTTCTCTGGCCTATGCCATCGAGGATACTCTTCTTCTGCTGCGGGAAATGTACGGGGAATATCCCGAAACCCGGAGACTGACAGAGCGGATCAAATTGGCGATGTCCCTGGCCGCCATGGACGGGTACACCAGCTCCGTGAACCTTATGGCGGAGTTTGAAGTGACGGAGCGGCTGGGGAAAGGCTGGACGGGGGAAGAAGCTCTGGCGGTGGGCCTTTTTTCCGCGGCAGCCTGTCTGGGAAGAGGATTTGACCAGTGCGTGTGGAACGCCGTAGGGCATGAGGGGGATTCGGACTCCACGGCTTCCATTGCCGGACAGATCTGGGGCGCTTATATGGGAGAGGGCTCTTTGCATGATAAATGGCTGAAGAATCTGGAACTTAAGGAAGTAATCCGCGAAATCGCCGACGACCTGACCAATGACTGCCGGATGAGTGAGTACGGAACGTATTATGACGCGGCCTGGGTCAGAAAATATCTTTCCGGAGAAGACGGCAGCCACCTTCCGGGTCCGGGGGAAGATGCGCCCCATGTTTTTGTGCAGCGGCCCTGGGAGGAGAAAATAGATGCGAAAGAAAAAGAAAGCAGCGGCTGCAAGGTGGATTTTCGCCTGCTTCCGAATCCGGCGGAAAAAACCCTGGAGATCTTAAGCAATACAGGACCCAATCCCTGGATGGGCAGAGTCCGGCGGAGATGGGATGAGTGGGGAAATCCCATAGAAATGGAGTTTGTAACTTCCTATGCCGCCCGGAATTTTCAGGAGAGAGTGGTTCGGCAGATCAGGGAGGATCCTGCACTCAGAAGCATATTGGAATAATCCCGCGATCCCGGAAGCGGCGGAAGGCGTTTCCGGAAGCAGCTGATTTTATGGATCAGATGAAAAGAATATCAGAATTCCTGTAAATTCTGGTTGTAGTTTTTTCAGTCTGTGCTATAATGAAGTGCAACAGAACAGATGCAAAATAGGACCTCATGCGTCAAGTGTTCAACGGATGGGGAGTTGCCGTGAAACGAAAAGCTCGTCTTACGATGTGAGGTCCGCACCCGTTGCAATCAAGTAGATGAAAACACCTTGTATTGTGAATAGGGATACAGGGTGTTTTTTCGTTTATCCGGAAAGCAGCGGTACAATGGAGGAAAAAAGATGGATGAGAAAAAAATCGAGGAAGCGGTACGGCTGTTTCTGGAGGGGATCGGCGAGGATGTGAACCGGGAGGGGCTTCTGGAGACTCCGGCCCGGGTGGCCAGGATGTGCCGGCAGATCTACGGGGGACTGGCCCGGGACCCGGAGGAACATCTGAAAAAGCAGTTTGTATCGGAAAGCAGCCAGATGGTGGTGGAAAAGGACATCACCTTTTATTCTACCTGTGAGCATCATCTGCTGCCCTTCTGGGGGAAAGCCCACGTAGCCTATCTGCCGGAGGGCAAGGTGGCGGGACTCAGCAAGCTGGCCCGTACGGTGGAGGTCTACGCCCGCCGTCCCCAAATCCAGGAAAACCTTACGGCGCAGATCGCGGACGCTCTGGAGAAATACCTGAGCCCCAAAGGGGTAATGGTCATGCTGGAGGCGGAGCACATGTGCATGTCCATGCGGGGGGTGCAGAAGCCGGGGACCAGAACCGTGACCACCGCGGTTCGGGGAGCCTTCGCGGAAGATTTCCAGCTGCAGCAGACCTTTTTCCAGATGGTGAAAGCATGAAGCGGGTGAATCGGATCTGGGAGCACCCCCTGTACCGGGAGGCCTATGCCAGGATCCGGGAGCTGGAACAGGACCGGGAGTTCTGCGGCCATTCCGCGGAGCATTTTCTGGCGGTGGCCCGGCTTATGCGGATCTATGATCTCCAGGAGGGCACGGGGCTTTCCAAAGAAAGTATTTACGCGGCCGCGCTGCTTCACGATATCGGGCGGCACCTCCAGTATCTGGAGGGAACGCCGCATCAGGAGGCCAGCGCCGCCCTGGCGGCAGAGATCCTGCCTGCCTGCGGCTTTCAGAAACTAGAGACGAAAGAGATCCTGGAGGCCATCCGGGCCCACCGATCTCCGGAAATCCGGCAGGAAAAAAGCCTTCGGGGATATCTGTACCGGGCGGACAAGGCTTCCAGGAACTGCCTGGCCTGTCCGGCGGAGCCGGCCTGCGACTGGCCAAAAGAAAAAAAGAATCTGGAGATCACGGATTAGACGGGAGAACAGGCAGCATGAGAATCGGAACACAGGAATTTGACACCAAAAACCAGACCTACATTATGGGAATCCTCAATGTGACGCCGGATTCCTTCTCTGACGGGGGAAGATACAATCAGCTGGACGCGGCGCTGTTTCACGCGGAAGCCATGCTGCGGGAAGGAGCCGCCATTCTGGATGTAGGCGGGGAATCTACCAGGCCCGGCTATGCCCCCGTGCCGGCGGAGGAGGAGATCCGGAGAGTCGTCCCGGTGATCCGGGCGCTGACCCGGCGGTTTGAGGCGCCGGTCTCGGTGGATACCTGGAAAAGCTCGGTGGCGGAGGCGGCGGTACAGGCGGGCGCCAGCATGATCAATGATATCTGGGGCCTGAAGGGGGATCCTCAGATGGCCCGGGTGGCCGCGGAGAGCGGCGCCGCCTGCTGCCTGATGCACAACCGGAAAGAAGCGGTGTATGAGGATTTTATGAGAGAGGTGGCCGCGGATCTCATGGCTTCGGTGGAGATCGCCCGGGAAGCGGGAGTGGGGGACGACCGGCTCATCCTGGATCCCGGCGTAGGGTTTGCCAAGAGCTATGTCCAGAATCTGGAGGTGATCGCCCGCCTGGAGGAATTGGTTCATCTGGGATTTCCGGTGCTGCTGGGAACATCCAGAAAATCGGTCATCGGTAAGACCCTGGACCTCCCGGCGGATCAGCGGCTGGAGGGCACTTTGGTGACCACGGTTTACGCGGCGCAGAAGGGCTGCGCTTTTGTGCGGGTACACGATGTAAAAGAAAATCTGCGGGCCATTCAGATGACGAAGGCCCTGATGAGGGGGTAGATCATGGATCGGATCAAAATTCAGGAACTGGAAGTGTTTGCTAACCACGGGGTATATCCGGAGGAAAACGCCCTGGGGCAGAAGTTTGTCATCTCGGCGGATCTGTACACAGACACCCGCCCCGCGGGGAAAAGCGATGATCTGGAGCAGTCCGTCAACTATGGAGAGGTGTGCCGGCGGATCAAAGAATACGTGGAAGGCCATACCTGGAAGCTGCTGGAGAGCGTGGCGGAGCATCTGGCCTTTGAACTTTTGACCGCCTGGCCAAGGATCCGGAAGATCCGCCTGGAGATCCGGAAACCCTGGGCTCCGGTGCGCCTCCCCCTGAAAACCGTGGCGGTAGAGATCCGGCGGCAGTGGCATCAGGCAGCCGTCGCTCTGGGATCCAACCTGGGAGATAAGAGGGCGCATCTGCAGCGGGCGGTGGAGCTTCTGAAGGAAACGGAAGGCTGCCTTGTGACGGCGGTCTCGGATTTTATTACCACAGCCCCCTACGGCTATGTGGAGCAGGATGATTTCCTGAATGGCTGTCTGCTCCTGGATACCCTGCTGACCCCGGAAGAACTGCTGGACCGCCTCCATGAGATCGAGCAGGAGGAAAAGCGGGAGCGGCTGATCCACTGGGGGCCCCGGACGCTGGATCTGGATATTATTTTCTACGATGATCTGGTGCTGGATACGGATACCCTGCATATTCCCCATGTGGAAATGCACAAAAGAGATTTTGTGCTGAAGCCCCTGGCGCAGATCGCCCCCTGGATGCGGCATCCGCTGAACGGAAAAACCGTGGCGCAGATGCTGGAGGAGCTGGAGAATTTTAGTTAATGGTTGACACCGCCGGGCCCGGATGCTATTATATATTTGTGCATAAATTTCATATCAATCATGCAAGTGCACCCCGCGGTTCGCGGCGGTGAAAAGGGAATCGGGTGAGAGGCCCGAGCGATCCGGTCACTGTAATCAGGGAGCAAGACGCAGAAAACCATTGTATGTCCGCACATATGAGAAGGAGCGTTGCGCGATAATCTGAGAGCCAGGAAACCTGCTTGGATGATATAAGGTTGAAGCTTCCGAGCAAAGCTTTCCATCTATCCATCCGATATGGAATGCCTGATAAGAGTATTCACTCAGCCGGGAACCTTCGAGCGGGATTTATGTATCGTTTAAACGGCAGGGTGAAATACTTCGGCTGTCAGAGAAGCTGTTTTATACCGCGTCATGATTCCTCCGCAAAGAATTGACGGTCTGGTTTTCCGCTTGACAGCAGGATCGGGAGCCGAAGGGATTTCCCCCACAAGTTCATAAAAAGTCATTTTAGTCTCCTGTGATCGGGAGATTTTTTTATTCTATCATACAAGGAGGCCCCATGAAACTGATTCATCTCTCCGACCTGCACCTGGGAAAGCGGGTCAACGAATTTTCTATGCTGGAGGACCAGGCCTTCATTCTGCAGGAAATCCTGCGGATCATAGACGAAGAACAGCCCCAGGCAGTGCTGCTGGCCGGGGATATCTACGATAAATCCGTACCCTCCGGGGAGGCGGTGCAGCTTTTTGACGGGTTTCTCTGGGAACTGTCCTCCCGGAAACTGCAGGTTTTTGTCATCAGCGGCAATCACGATTCCCCGGAGCGGCTGTCCTTCGGGGGGCGGCTCATGGAGGGAAGCGGCATTCATCTGTCGCCGGTGTACAGCGGAAAGGTGGAACCGGTGGTCCTGGAGGATGCATACGGCCCGGTGAATGTTTATCTGCTGCCGTTCCTGAAGCCGGCCCATGTGCGCCGGTATTTTCCGGAGGAGGAGATCGGCACCTACACAGAGGCCCTGGGGAAAGCGGTGGAGGCCCTGGAGATCCATAAGGAGCAGAGAAATGTGCTGGTGACCCACCAGTTTGTCACCGGGGCTTCCCGGTCGGATTCGGAAGAAATTTCCGTGGGAGGCTCCGACAACGTGGACGCCTCGGTGTTTGACGATTTTGACTATGTGGCCTTGGGCCACATCCACGGCCCCCAGAATATCGGGTCCCCCAGGATCCGCTACTGCGGCACCCCTCTGAAGTATTCCTTCTCTGAGGTGGGACAGCAGAAATCCGTGACGGTGGCGGAGCTGAAGGAAAAGGGGACTCTGGAGGTGACTGCCCGGCCCTTAACTCCTCTGCGGGATCTGCGGGAGATCCGGGGCTCCTACCTGGAGGTTACGGCGAAAAGCTTTTATGAGGGCAGGAACCGGGAGGATTACCTTCATATTACCCTGACGGATGAGGAGGACGTCCCCGACGGGGCGGCAAAGCTGCGGGTGATCTATCCCAATCTCATGCGGCTGGATTACGACAACGCCAGGACCAGATCCCGGAATCTTCCGGAGGGCGCGGAAGAGCCGGCGGCAAAACCGCCCCTGGAACTGTTTGAAGAATTTTATGAACGGCAGAACAATCAGCCTATGACGGAGGAGCAGATCCGCTTTTCCAGGGAACTGATGGAAACCATATGGGAGGACAAGCTATGAGACCGCTGAAACTGACCCTTTCCGCTTTCGGCCCCTATGCCGGGCGGACCGAACTGCAGATGGAACAGCTGGGCTCCGCGGGCCTGTATCTGATCAGCGGGGACACAGGAGCCGGAAAGACCACTCTTTTTGATGCCATCACCTTTGCCCTCTACGGGGAGGCCAGCGGCTCCAGCCGGGAGCCGGGCATGTTCCGCTCCAAATACGCCGGGCCGGAGACTCCCACAGAGGTGGAATTGATCTTTTCCTACGGCGGCAAGGTGTATCAGATACGGCGGAATCCGGAGTATCTCCGTCCCGCCAGGCGGGGCGGCGGCCAGACCCTTCAGAGGGCGGAGGCGGAACTGACGCTGCCGGATGGGCGTCTGGTGACCAGGGTCCGGGAGGTGAACCAGGCGGTGAAGGAGATCATCGGCCTGGATTATCAGCAGTTTTCCCAGATCGCCATGATCGCGCAGGGAGATTTTCTGAAGCTGCTGCTGGCGGACACCCGGGAGCGCCAGGGGATCTTCCGGGACATTTTTCACACCGGCCCCTATCAGGTGTTCCAGGAAAAGCTGAAAGGGGAAGCCGGGAAGCTGCGGACGGAGTGCGACAGAGCCAGAAGCAGCGTGGCCCAGTATATCCAGGGGATTCAGTGCCCAAAGGACAGTCCCCTGGCTTCCCGGGCGGAGCAGGCCAGATCCGGGGAACTGCCTGCCGCGGAGGTACAGGAACTTTTTTCTGAGCTTCTGCAGGAGGACGAAGAAGGCCGGAAAGCCCTGGAGGCGGAAACCGGGAAGCTGGATCGGGAACTGGAGGAGGTCCATGCCCTTCTGGCCCAGGCGGAAGAGCGGAAAAAAGCGGAGATCCGCCTTCAGGAGACTGAGAAATCCAGAAAATCTGTTTGTGAGAAGCTGGCTCTGGCTGAGCAGATGGTGGAGGAAGAAGAGAAGAAAAAGCCTCTGCGGGAAGAGCTGTCCCGAAAGGCTGCTGTTCTGCGGGGAGAGCTTCCCCGGTATGAGGAACTGGAGGAGCAGAGAAAGGTATGCCGGCAGCAGGAGCAGGAAGCAGAGGAGGCCGCCGGTAAGCAGCGGCAGGCGGAGGTGGAGCTGGAGAAACAGATCCGGGAGCTGCAGGAGAGGAAGGAAGAGCAGGCCTCCCTGGAGCAGTCCGGGGAACGGGCCGGACAGCTGAAACTGGAACGGCAGCAGGCGGAAAACCGGAAAAGGCAGCTGAGGGATCTTGCGGAACAGGTCCGGCAGAGAAATACTCTGAAAGACGCTTTGGAACAGGCGGGCCGGGAGGCGGAGCAGCTCCGCCGGAACTGCTTGGAGCTGGACCGGCAGCGGGAGCAGCTGACAGCAGAGGCAGAAACTCTGGGGAAGGAGTTCCAGTCTCTGGAAGACGCGGCCGGAGAAAAAGAAAAACTTTCCGGAGAGAGAACCAGGCTGGAGCGGGAGTTGGGAGAACTTGGACGTCTCAGGGACGCTTTGGATGAGTACGGGATTTCCCGGGAGAAACTGGATGCCGCCCGTGCCGCCTACCGCAGGGCGGCGGAGCGCGCGGAAGAAGCAGGGCAGGTATACCGCAGCCGAAACCGGGCCTTTCTGGACGAGCAGGCGGGGATCCTGGCGGAAACCCTGGCAGAGGGAGAGCCATGCCCTGTCTGCGGCTCCAGAGAACACCCCGCCCCGGCGGAAAAATCCCTGGAGGCCCCGGCGGAAGTCCAGGTGGAGGAGGCCAGAGCGGCCTTTGAAAAGGCGCAGGAGCTGGCGGAAAAGGCCAGCCGCCAGGCGGGAGAACTGAAAGGCAGTGTGCTGGCCCAGGAAGAAACCCTGCTGGAGCAGATGAAGCCTTACGGGGAACCGTCTGCCCCGGAACAGGCCGGGGAGCAGCTGAAGGCGGCGGAAGAAATCCGGCGGAAATCCCTGACCCGTCTGGAAACTGCGGAGAAAGAAAACCGGGAAAAACTTGCCCGGCGGGAACAGCTGCGGCGGAAGCAGCAGGAGCAGGAACAGAGGAGGGAAAAACGGGAGAAAGAAAAAGACAGAGCCTCTCGGCGGCTTCAGGAAGCGGAAGGCCGGAAGAAAAATTTGGAGGGCCAGTTGGAAGGGCAGGAAGACAGCCTGGACAGAGGCTTTCGGGAACTGGGAGCCCATCTTTCTCACGAGGAGGCGGAAGAGTTTCTGGCGGAAGAAAGCCGAAGGGCGGACCGGGAACTGGTGCGGCTTGGGCAGCTTCTTCAGGAGGAAGAGACGAAGCTTGCCAGGAAAAAAGAACTGAGCACCCTGATTCCGGAAAAAGAGCGGGAAAAAGAAAGGACAGAGAAACAGATCAGCCAGTGGAAGCAGAAAAGGGCAGAAGCGGAGAGCAGGAGCCTGGCTGCCGGGGAGCAGGCGGAGCGTCTGAAAACCGGCCTGACCTGGGAGAGCCGGGAGCAGGCGGAACAGCAGATCCGGAGCTTACAGGCAGAAGGGCAGACTCTGGAGAAGGCGCTGGAAGAGGCGAAAGAAAATCGGGACACAGCCGCCAGGAATCTGTCCGCCCTGGAAGGAAGGATCCGCCAGCTGAAGGAACTTCTGGAACAGAGCGGGGAGATCGACGGGTCTGTTCAGGAGAATCGGAAAGTCCTTCTGACAGAGCAGAGGGAGGAGCTTCTGAGAGCGCAGAAAGTCCTTCATGCCAGGACCACCGCCAACCGGCAGGCGCTGTTCCATATGGAACAGCGGTCCGCGGAACTGCAGAAGCTGGAGGAAAAGTGGGCCTTCGTCCAGTCCCTTTCCAATACCGCCAACGGGAACCTTGCCGGCAAAGAAAAGATCATGCTGGAGACCTATATTCAGATGACTTATTTTGACCGGATCATCCGCCGGGCCAATTTAAGGTTCCTGGTCATGTCCGGGGGGCAGTATGAACTGAAACGGCGAAGGGAGGCCTCCGGCAGCAGAAGCCAGAGCGGTCTGGAGCTGGACGTCATTGACCACTACAACGGCACGGAGCGCAGCGTCCGCACCCTTTCCGGAGGAGAATCCTTTCAGGCCTCCCTGTCTCTGGCATTGGGGCTCTCCGATGAGGTCCAGTCCTCCGCCGGGGGCATCCGGCTGGATACCATGTTCGTGGACGAGGGCTTTGGCTCTCTGGACGAGGAATCCCTGCAGCAGGCGGTCCGGGCGCTGTCTTCCCTGACAGAGGGGAACCGGCTGGTAGGCATCATCTCCCATGTGGGAGAACTGAAAGAAAAGATCGACCGGCAGATCCTGGTGAAAAAAGACCGGGAGGGGGGCAGCCGGGTAGAGATCCTGGTGTAAGGAGCATTCCGCAGACAGGGAAGGCGCCGGATGATTCTGCGGCGCCTCCCTCAGAAAAAACTGCGGGTGACGCTGGGAAAACCGGAGGTTCTGTGCTATAATTTCATGAAGAACGGGAGAAACAGTACAGCATATCTGTAAAATACAGGATACGGGAGGATTTTTTATGAGTACAAGAACAGAGAAGACCCAGGAGCTGCACAGCAAAGGCTACAACTGCGCCCAGGCGGTGGCCTGTGCCTACTGTGATCTGGTGGGAGTCAGTGAGGATGAGATTTTCCGCATGACGGAAGGCTACGGGCTCGGTATGGGCTGTATGGAGGGGATCTGCGGAGCGGTATCCGGCGCGGCGGCCCTTGCGGGTATGAAGAATAGCCTTGGCTGTGAAAATCCCATCAGCAAAAAGGCAACGTATCAGCTGTCCGGGGAAATTCTGAAAAGATTCCGGGAGAAGAACGGTTCGGTGATCTGCCGGGAGCTAAAGGGCGTGGATACAGGAAAAGCCCTTCGGTCCTGCAGCGGCTGCATCCGCGACGCGGCGGAGCTGGCGGAAGAAATCCTGTTTTCGGACGCGGAGAATCCTCCGGAAAAACCTTGACAAACCCCGGAATCCTTACTATGATAAGTTCAGTTTAAAGGCGATGAAAAAGAGAAGTACGCGGGGATCCGCGTGTGAAGTAAGGTGGTACCGCGAGACATTCGCCCTTTGCGCAGACGCGCAGAGGGCGTTTCTGGTTTCAGGAGGAGAATATGCGATGCAGCCATTGCGGGCGGGAAAATCCCCCCGGAGCTAAATTTTGTGACCGGTGCGGCTCGGATCTGAGGATCCGGACTCCGGAGGAGGCAGAGAGAAGGATCCGAAAAAAACGGATCCGATGGATTCCCTTGTTGGGGATTTTTGCCGCGGCGGCAATCCTGCTGGCGGTTCTGGTGATCCGGCCGGGACAGAGGGGGCAGGATGGGAATACGCTGGGGACAGAAAAAACGGAGTCCGCCAAAACCCGGGGGCCGTCTCAGGAACCGAAGCCGTCATCCCCGGAAACTCCCGCCCGGACGCCGGCTGCCACGGAGGCTGAAGAGCCTGTTCCCACCGCCGCTCCCACAGAAACGCCGAAGCCCACGGAGGAGCCGGAACCCACGGCGCTCCCCAACGAGACGCCGGAGCCGGAAGCAGAGCCTATGAGTTCCGAAGAACTGGAGGCGGAGATCCAGGAGATCCGGGATCTCTATTACGGGATCCAGTATGATCTGGACAGCCTCAGCCCGGAGAGTCCCGGGGCGGGACTTACCGCGTACCGGAACGAAAAGGGGCAGCTCCGCAAGATTTCCGCAAAGAAGGGAGCTTACGGGGACAGCCTTTCCGGCACCTACAGCGCGGAGTATTATTACGAGACCGATCCGGAGACCGGAACGCCCCGGTGCCGGTTTGTCTTTGTGTTCGGGGCAGGGGAGGAATACCGGATCTATCTGACGGAAGACTTCCGCTGCCTCCGCTATATCGGACCGGACGGGGTTACCGTGGATTATCCCGTTCCGGAGGCGTCCCTGGACCAGGTGACAGAAATGTATCCCTTCTGCTTATATGCCCGGGAGGCAGTAAGCTGAGGACAAAGATTCAGATAAAATGAGGTGCCCGGCAAACGGGCAGGAGACATGGATCGTTCCGCGCAGGAACAAGAAATCATCAGAAGAGAGGATTTTCAGAATGAAGAAAGAACTTGCCAAGACGTATGACCCCAAGGGACTGGAGGACAGACTGTATCAGAAATGGCTGGACAAGGGATATTTCCACGCCAGGGTAAACCCGGACAAGAAGCCCTTTACCATTGTCATGCCGCCGCCCAATGTCACCGGGCAGCTGCACATGGGCCACGCCCTGGACAATACCATGCAGGATATCCTGATCCGCTATAAGAGAATGCAGGGATATGAAGCTCTGTGGCAGCCCGGCACGGACCACGCGGCCATTGCCACGGAGGTAAAGGTCACCAATATGCTGAAGGATCAGGGCATCGACAAGCACGAGATCGGCCGGGAGGAGTTCCTGAAGTACGCCTGGAAGTGGAAAGAGGAGTACGGCAGCCGCATCATCAACCAGCTGCACAAGCTGGGCGCTTCCGCCGACTGGGAGCGGGAACGGTTCACCATGGACGAGGGCTGTTCCAAGGCCGTGGAGGAAGTATTTGTCAAGCTGTACGAAAAAGGCTGGATCTACAAAGGCAGCCGCATCATCAACTGGTGCCCCAAGTGTCAGACTTCTCTGTCCGACGCGGAAGTAGAGCACGAGGATCAGAACGGTTTCTTCTGGCATATCAATTACCCCATCGTGGGGGAGGAAGGCCGTTTTGTGGAGATCGCCACCACCCGTCCGGAGACCATGCTGGGAGATACGGCGGTGGCTGTAAATCCCGAAGATGAGCGGTACAAGGATCTCATCGGCAAGACTCTGAAGCTGCCCCTGACAGACCGGGAGATCCCGGTGATCGCCGACGAGTACGTGGACAAGGAGTTCGGGACCGGCTGCGTGAAGATCACTCCGGCCCACGACCCCAACGATTTTGAGGTGGGGAAACGCCACAGCCTGCCGGAGATCAATATCATGAACGACGACGCCACCATGAACGAGCTCTGCGGCAAGTACGCCGGCATGGACCGCTATGAAGCCAGAAAAGCCATGGTGGAGGACCTGAAGGCCCAGGGACTGCTGGTGAAGGTGGTGCCCCACACCCATGCGGTGGGCACCCATGACCGCTGCCATACCACCGTGGAGCCCATGATTAAGCCCCAGTGGTTCGTGCGCATGAAGGAAATGGCCCAGGCCGCCATGGATGTGCTGTCCACGGAGGATCTGAATTTTGTGCCGGAGCGGTTTGACAAGATCTACATGCACTGGCTGGAGAATATCAAGGACTGGTGTATTTCCCGGCAGCTCTGGTGGGGACACCGGATCCCGGCCTGGTACTGCGATGAATGCGGCGAGGTCGTGGTGAAAAAAGGCGGCGCGCCGGAAAAATGCCCCAAGTGCGGCTGCACCCATCTGACCCAGGACGAGGACACGCTGGATACCTGGTTTTCCTCCGCTCTGTGGCCCTTCTCCACCCTGGGATGGCCGGACAAAACTCCGGAACTGGATTATTTTTATCCCACCAGCGTGCTGGTGACCGGATACGATATCATTTTCTTCTGGGTGATCCGCATGGTATTTTCCGGCCTGGAGCAGACGGGGAAATCTCCCTTTAAGCATGTGCTGATCCACGGACTGGTGCGGGATTCCCAGGGACGGAAGATGAGTAAATCCCTGGGCAACGGCATTGATCCCCTGGAGGTCATCGACAAGTACGGGGCGGACGCCCTGCGGCTGACCCTTATGACCGGAAATGCTCCGGGAAATGACATGCGCTTCTACTGGGAGCGGGTGGAGTCCAGCCGGAACTTTGCCAACAAAGTGTGGAACGCTTCCCGGTTTATCCTCATGAACCTGGACGCCGCCAAGGTGCCGGAGACCGTGGAGCCGGAAAACCTGACCGGGGCCGATCGGTGGATCCTCAGCAAGGTAAACCGCCTGGCCAGCGAAGTTACGGAGAATATGGAAAAATTCGAGCTGGGCATCGCGGTGCAGAAGGTCTACGATTTTATCTGGGAGGAATTCTGCGACTGGTACATCGAGATGGTGAAGCCCAGGCTCTACGGGGAAGGAGACAGCACCAAGGCGGCGGCCCTCTGGACTTTGAAAAAGGTTTTAAGCAGCGCCCTGAAAATGCTCCATCCCTTTATGCCCTTTATCACCGAGGAGATCTACTGTACCCTGAACCCGGAGGAGGAGTCCATCATGATCGCTTCCTGGCCGGAGTACCGGGAAGACTGGAACTTCGCCAAAGAGGAAGCGGAGGTGGAGATGATGAAGGAGGCAGTCCGGGGGATCCGGGCGGTGCGTACCCAGCTGAACGTGCCCCCCAGCAAGAAGGCCAGCGTCTATGTGGTTTCCGCTGAGGCGGGGATCCGTGAGACCTTCTCCCGCAGCAGGGTTTTCTTCGCCACCCTGGCCCACGCCGGCGAGGTCCACATCCAGGAGGATAAGACCGGCATCGGGGAGGACGCCGTATCCGCGGTGATCCCCGGAGCGTCCATCTATATCCCCTTTGCGGAGCTGGTGGATCTGGAGAAAGAACTGGAGCGCCTGAGCAAAGAGCAGCAGCGGCTGCGGAAAGAGATCGCCCGCTCCAACGGAATGCTGAACAACGAGAAATTTGTCAGCAAGGCCCCGGCCGCCAAGGTGCAGGAGGAGAGGGATAAACTGGAAAACTATGCCAACATGCTGAAACAGGTGGAGGAGCGGCTGGCCCAGCTCAGAAAATAAATGAAAAAAATCAGGATCGACAGGACAAAGTTCATACGGATCTGCAACAGGTTCTCAGTGCCTCTCCAGGCGCTGGGATCCTTTCTGCTGTATTTTGTGATTGAGGCTATCTCCAGGCATTCGCTGTATAAGGCCTGGTATTTTATGACCGCCAGGCCGGTGATTTTTCTGTATAATGCCTTCCTGATCTTTGTTACCACCACAGTGGTCTATCTGTTCCGGAGACGGATTTTTGCCAGAGTGCTGGTCTTCAGCTTCTGGCTGCTGCTGGGCATTGTCAATGGAGTGGTGCTTTTAAACCGGGTGACTCCTTTTACAGGGCCGGATCTTCAGCTGCTCTCGGATATGGGAAAAATTATCGGGAAATATATTTCCGGAGCGGAGCTGGCGGGAATTATCGCCGCCCTGGCGGCCTTCGCGGGCTTTCTGATCTGGTTCTGGTTTAAGGCGCCGAAATATCGGGAAAAGCGGAACTGGCTGGCGGATACGATTACCATAGGAGCCAGTGTGATCCTGTTCGCCCTTGCCACCCACGGGGCTCTGAGCCAGCGGGTTCTCTCCACCTATTTCGGGAATATCGCCTCTGCCTACGAGGATTACGGATTTCCCTACTGTCTCAGCGTGACCCTCTTTGATACGGGGATTCCCGAACCCAACGACTATTCTCCGGAGCTGGTGGAAAACATTGTGGAGAGCGAGGAATCTCTGGAGGAGGACAGCGGACAGCGGCCCAATTTTATTTTTCTGCAGCTGGAATCTTTTTTTGACCCGGAACTGGTGAACTATCTGAATCTGTCCCAGGATCCTATTCCATATTTCCGGCAGCTGAAAGAGGACTATACCTCCGGATATTTCCGGGTTCCGGCAGTGGGAGCGGGAACCATCAATACGGAATTTGAATCCATCACCGGCATGAGCCTGCGGTATTTCGGGCCGGGAGAATATCCCTACAAGACGGTACTGTCGGAACAGACCTGTGAGAGCGTTCCCTATGTGCTGAAGGATCTGGGATATTCCACCCATGTGATCCACAACAATGAGGCCACCTTTTATGACCGGGAAAAGGTGTATCCCATGCTGGGCTTTGACACCTTTACTTCCAAGGAATACATGAAGGATTCCTCGGACACCAATCCCACGGGCTGGATGAGAGACCGGGTGCTGACCGGGGAGATTCTGAAATGTCTGGATTCCACAGAAGAGAGGGATTATATTTATACGGTGTCTGTGCAGGGGCACGGAGATTACCCGGAAGAGCCGGTGCTGAGAAATCCGGAAATCCAGGTGACCGGCGCCGAGAGAAAAGGAAAAAACAATTACGCCTGGGAGTACTACTGCAATCAGATCCACGAGATGGATGAATTTCTGCGGGAACTGACGGAAGCCCTGGAAGACTATCCGGAGCCGGTAATTCTGGTTATGTACGGAGACCATCTGCCCACCATGGGGCTGAAGGCGGTGGATCTGGAGAACCGCTATCTGTTTCAGACGGAGTACGTGATCTGGGACAATATGGATCTGCCGGTGGAGGACGGCAATCTCTCCGCCTATCAGATCGGAGCCAAGGTTCTGGATATGGCGGGCATTCATGAGGGAACCATGATCCGCTACCATCAGGCCAGAAGGCGGAGCAAAAATTATCAGAGAGATCTGGAAGTTCTGCAGTATGATATTCTCTACGGAGAACAGTATGTTTACGGCGGCGAAAATCCCTGGAAACCGGTGAATATGAAGATGGGGACGGAGCCGGTGGTTCTGGACTCTGTCCAGAAGGCCTCGGAGGATATCTATTATTTCCGGGGAGAAGGTTTTACGGCCTTCAGCCGGATAGAACTGGACGGAGAACTGCGGGAAGATACGGTTTACGTAGGAACGGACATGCTTATGCTCCAGGGCGTCAGCCTGAAAGACGGGGAGCAGGTGCGGATTGCCCAGGTGGCCGACGGGCAGGAAGATATGGTGCTTTCCCGGTCCAGGGGAATCCGTTACAGAGAAAATGAGGAAGATCAGCCGTAGGATTTGTCGAATGATTTTTTGAAAAAGGTATGGACTTATTCAGAGGCCATATTATAATGAGGATGAGGATTAAGAGAGTGAATTACGAAGAAGCGGTTAATTATATAGAAGAGATACCTAAGTTTACAAAAAAGACTGCCCTGGATCATACCAGGCGCCTGCTGGATCTTCTGGATCATCCGGAACGGGATCTGAAGATCATCCATGTGGCGGGAACCAACGGAAAAGGAAGCGTCTGCTCCTTTTTAAATTCCATGCTCATGGAGGGAGGATACCGGTGCGGCTTGTTTACCTCGCCTCATCTGGTAAAAATCAATGAGAGATATCTGATCAACGGGCAGATGGCGGAGGACGAAACCTTCCTGAAAGCCTTTCAGCGGGTGATGGAAGCGGTGAAAACCGCCATGGCTCAGGGGGATACGCATCCCACCTACTTTGAAACCCTGCTGCTCATGGGACTGCTGATTTTCCGGGATGCCCGGGTGGATTATCTGATTCTGGAGACGGGAATGGGAGGCAGGCTGGACGCTACCAATGTGGTGGAACGGCCGCTGGCCTGCATCATCACCTCCATCAGCTTGGACCACACAGAATATCTGGGGGATACCATTGAAAAAATCGCTGGGGAAAAGGCCGGAATCATTAAGCCGAAGGTTCCGGTTATCTATGATGGGCACTGCCGGGAGGCGGCCTCTGTGATCTGCCGCCGGGCAGAGGAACTGGACAGCCCGGCCTACGGCCTGACAGAGGACATGTACAGAATGGAAAAGGCGGACCGCCGGGGACTCCGCTTTCAGTTCCGGTATGGTCAGGAGCCGGCAGAAACTCTGGAGATCTCTTCTATCGCGGAGTATCAGATGATGAACGCTTCCCTGGCGTATTTCACCATGAAAAAACTGATGCCGGTTCACGGGATCCCCAAAGACGCGCTGGTGCGGGGCATCCGCAGGGCCAACTGGCCCTGCCGCATGGAGACGGTCATGGACGGGGTGATTATCGACGGTGCTCACAACGAGGACGGAGTAGCTCAGTTTATCCGCACGGCAGCGCATTTTAAAAAGGAGAATGAGATCACAATACTCTTTTCCGCGGTGTCGGATAAACGGTATCCGGACATGATCCGGGAGATTGCGGAGGGAATTCATCCCCAGAGGGTGATCGTGACGGAGATCGCAGGGGACCGCCGGGTGTCCGCGGAGGAACTGAAGGAACTGTTCCGCAAAGCCGGGTGCCGGGATGTGCGGTCGGAGGTTCCGGCGGGAGCAGCTTTTGATACCGCCTGCCGCCTGAAAGGAGAGGGAATGCTGTTTTGCGTTGGCTCTCTGTACCTGGCAGGCGAACTGAAGGATTGGATTGCAAAGGAGACGGAAACGTGCTGAATTACGAGGAAGAACTGAAAAAGTTCAAACCCTGTCTGGATGTGGATGAGGTGGAGGACGCTATCTACAGCAGGGATCTTACGGATGTCATCGATATCCTGAAGGAAATGCAGAGAAGCAAGAGTGAACCCCAGGAGCCGGCAAAGGAGTGACGCTATGAATTGTATGTACTGCGGCGCGCAGGTAAACCGGGGGGACGCGGTCTGTCCCGGATGCGGCGCTGATGTCAGTGTGCAGAGAAAGGCCCTCAGCTTGTCCGTCAGATATTACAATCAAGGGCTGGATAAAGCGGAGATCCGGGATCTGTCCGGCGCCATAGACCTGCTGCGCAGAAGCCTGAAATTTAACAAACTCAATATAGAGGCCAGAAATCTTCTGGGCCTGGTGTATTTCGAAACGGGAGAAGCGGTATCCGCTCTCAGCGAATGGATTATCAGCAAAAATATTAAGCCGGACAACAATGTGGCGGTGGAATACATTCGAAAGGTTCAGGCGGAGCCGGCCCGGCTGGACACCATTAACCAGACCATTCAGAAATACAATATCGCTCTGAAATGCTGCCGGGAGGGGAACGAGGATGTGGCCGCGGTGCAGCTGAAAAAGATCCTGTCCCAGAATCCCAAGCTGATCAAGGCGTACCATCTTCTGGCGCTGATCTATATCCACCATGAGGAGTATGAGAAGGCGAGAAAAATCCTGAAAAAGGCAGCCAGGATCGATAAGACAAATTCTACCACCCTGCGTTTCCTGAAGGAAGTGGATGAACAGACCGGGACGGTCACCAGCCTGGAAGGACGCCGCAGAGGATTCCGCCGGGAGTCCGGCCATGAAGAAAAAAGCCGGGAGATTTATATTCCGGACGGGGATGTGGTGGTACAGCCCGCCTCCTTTCGGGAATCTTCCATGTTTACTGGAATTGTCAATATAGTGCTGGGAATTGTGGTAGGAGTGCTGGTTACCTGGTTTATGGCGGTACCCTCTGTCAGGAGGGATGTAAACCGCGAAGCGGATGAAAAGATTGTGGAGTACAGCAATATTATGGCCAGCCAGGAGACAAAGATTAACGATCTGCAGACCAGACTGGAGGCGGCGGAGGAGACGGCTGAATCCGCCCAGCAGCAGATCCAGCAGGCAGGGCAGGCCTCTGAGTCCTATGAAAATCTTCTGAAAGCCTACAATGCCTACCAGAATGATGATTACAGCGAAGCCGCCTCCGCGCTGAGCGGAATTGATACAGAATCGCTTTCCGCGGATGCCAAGGCCGTCTACGACAGCATTTATGAGGATGTGCAGGGGTTGGTGTTCGATCAGCTTTCCAGTGAAGGCATGGACGCTATGAACAGCGGAGACTACCAGGAAGCCATTGACCTGCTCAGCCAGGCGGTGGAGATCAACGATGAAGATTATCCCACTCTCAGCTCCCTGGCAAATGCCTACCGGCTCAGCGGGGATGATGAGAACGCGGTCCGGATCTTTGAGGAGATCATAAAGAAATTTCCAGACAGCAGAAGAGCGACTGTGGCGCAGAATGCCATCAATCAGATCCGGCAGAGCGGAGAATAATTTCACAGCGGCTGACTATACAGAGAGAAACCTCCAGGAAGGGGATGCGTATTTGCGCGTCCCCTTTTTTTCGTGAGTGCGGTCTAAAAATAGCGGGAAAGGAAGAAAAGAGATGGAAGAATGGATGGAAGTAACAGGAAACATGCTGAAGATCAGAGCTCCGGAAGAGCTGGATCACCACAGCGCGGAACATATCCGCAGAGAGTCGGATGAGATCCTTGCCAGGAATAATATCCGGCAGATTGTGTTTGATTTTCAGAAAACAGTGTTTATGGACAGCTCCGGCATTGGGGTAATTATGGGGCGGTACCGGAATATCCGGCTGACCGGGGGAACAGTAAAGGCCGTCCATGTGGGAGAACAGGTGGAGAGGATCCTGCGGGTTTCCGGCATCCACAAAGTCATAGAAATAGAAAAAGATCCTGCCGGAAAACGGCGGGACAGAGAATAGGGGGTATAAAACCATGGAAAACACCAATGAAATGATGCTTGAATTTGACAGCCGCTCCTGCAACGAGGGATTTGCCAGAGTGGCGGTGGCGGCCTTCTGTACGCAGCTGAATCCTACCCTGGAAGAGGTGGCGGATATTAAGACGGCAGTCTCTGAGGCTATCACCAACGCGGTTATCCACGGATATGAAAATCAGGTGCGGAAAATACGGATTGAATGCCGGATCGTGGGGCAGGATCTGTATGTGACGGTGATCGATCACGGAAAGGGGATTCCGGACGTCAGAAAGGCCATGGAACCTCTGTACACCACCAAGCCGGAACTGGACCGCTCCGGCATGGGATTTGCCTTTATGGAGGCTTTTATGGATGAAATCGCGGTAGCTTCCCAGCCGGGGGAAGGGACAGAGGTACATATGAAAAAAAGGATCGGCTGCGGCAGCAGGCCCTTTGCCTGAGGGAAGCCTATGGAAGAGGCGCGGATTCTGCTGGAACGGGCACACCAGGGGGATAAAGCAGCCAGAGATGAGATGGTAAAGAAAAATACCGGACTGGTCTGGAGCATCGTCAAACGATTCCTGAACCGGGGCGCGGAGGCGGAAGATCTGTTTCAGATCGGCAGCATCGGCCTGCTGAAGGCCATTGACAAATTCGATCTGGATTTCCAGGTGCGTTTTTCCACCTACGCGGTTCCCATGATCTCCGGGGAGATCCGCAGATTTCTCCGGGACGACGGGCTCTTAAAGGTCAGCCGAAGTCTGAAAGAAACCGCGGTCAGAGGATACGCGGTCCGGGAAGCGCTGGAGAGAAAACTGGGGAGAGAGCCTGCCCTGAAGGAGATCGCCGCGGAACTGAAAATTTCTCCGGAGGAGCTGGCTATGGCCCTGGAATCCAAAGCGGAGGTGGAATCTTTGCAGAAGGTGATCTACCAGGGGGAGGGGAATGAGATTTCCCTTATGGACAGGCTTCGGGAAAAAACAGACGCGGGAGAACAGGTCCTGAACCGGCTGATGCTGGAGGAGCTGCTGGAGAGCCTTCCCAAGGAGGAGAGAAGACTTCTGTATCTGCGGTATTTTCAGGAGGAGACCCAGAGCAGGATCGCGGAGCGGATGGGAATTTCACAGGTGCAGGTTTCCAGACTGGAAAAGAAGATTCTGCAGAAGCTGAAAAAGAAGGCGGAGAGCCGGTAGTATATTTTCCGGAGACCGTGCCATACTAAGGCTAAAACAGGCAGAAGGGATGAGACAGAATGAAGAAAAGGACAGCCTGGCTCCTGACAGCCCTGGCTGCGGCCGCTCTCATTGCCTTCCTTGGCGCGTACTTCTTTTTTCGGTACGCGGGGGAAAAAGACAGGCCGGCGCAGGGCGTTCTGGTTCTGGAGCAGGCGGAAGAGAGGCTGGCGGCATGAGAGGAACCCTGTATATACAGACAGACAAAAATGTGAAAGTACACAAAGAAAAAATTTTGCTGGGGGAGATCGCGGATCTGAGCTGTTCGGACAGAAATGTCCTGGCAAGATGCCAGTCCAGAACGGTGGCAACTCTTCCCCGGGAAAAGTACGGGCGTTACGCTATGACCGCCATGGATCTGGTCAGAGCCGTGGAAAAAACAGAGGAAAACCTGGAGGTCGTCCATTTGGGAGAGCCGGAATTTATCATTGCCTATGAAGATCCCGGTGGAAAGAGCCGGTTTTTAGCCGGAGTCAAGACAGCCCTGGTGAGTCTGGTGACTTTTTTCGGAACGGCGTTTTCTATTATGACCTTCAACACGGATGTGGATATTCACGGCCTGTTTTCCAATCTTCACCGGATGTTTACCGGGCAGGCTTCCGGGGGGTTTACCATTCTGGAAATCATGTACTCCGTGGGGATCGGCGTGGGGGTAGTGGTTTTCTTCAACCATTTCGGCCGCATGAAGATCAGCGATGATCCCACTCCTATGGAGGTGCAGATGCGGATCTATGAAAATCAGGTGGATGACACGGTGTTGGAAAAAGAACGGCGGAAGGAGACAAAAGGCGAATGACCGCGCAGTTTCTTATGGGCCTTATCGGGTTTGGCGGCGGCGTGGTGGCGGCCAGCGGCGCGGCAGCCCTGGTGATCGGTCTGGGGATTATTCCCCGGTACGCGGGAATCAGCCGGACTCCGGGGCGGATCCTGTGGTATGAAGACTGTGCCATGCTGGGAATCCTGCTGGGAAATCTGACAGTGCTCTGGCAGGGGGAAATACCCTTGGGAAACGTCGGCCTGGCTGTATTTGGAATTTTCGCGGGAATTTTTCTGGGAAGCTGGATTATCGCTTTGGGAGAAGTGGTGGATGTATTCGCGATCCTGGCCAGAAGGCTGAAACTGCATCACAGCTTTCCCTGGGTAATCGCCGCCATAGCGGCGGGGAAATTTCTGGGCTCCCTTCTGTATTTCGGCAAAGGATGGTATTAGATATGGAATGTATCAAAAAGGAAGAAGAAACCAGGAAAGAGTATGAACAGTATGTGGAGCAGGTGACGCCCAGGCAGAATCTTCCCCTGCATATGACGCGGGCTTTTTTGGTGGGCGGCCTGATCTGCCTGCTGGGGCAGTTTATTCTTAATTACTGCGCTCACAGAGGAATTTCACAAAAGGACGCGGCGGCCTGGTGTTCGCTGATCCTGATCGCCCTGAGCGCTCTGCTGACGGGGCTGAATCTGTACCAGAGGCTGGTCACCTTCGGAGGAGCCGGAGCCCTGGTGCCTATTACGGGGTTTGCCAATTCCGTGGCGGCTCCGGCCATTGAGTACAAAAAGGAAGGCCAGGTTTTCGGCGTGGGGGCAAAAATTTTTACCATCGCGGGTCCGGTGATCCTGTACGGGATCTTTACCAGCTGGATTCTGGGCATTTTGTACTGCCTCCTGGGCATGGCGGGGATCCGCTGGGGATAAAAAAATTTCTTTGCTGTTTCTTTACCGGATTCGTGCTATATATATAGGGGGACGCGCAGGGGGCATGGGCCTGCCTCCCCGGGGAGAACTATGAAAAAAATTATAAAAAGTCTGAGTTCAACGGTATTTGTGCTGTCGGCGGCGTTTCTGGTCAGTCTGCTTTTTCAGAAAACGTTTCAGACCCGGGCACTGATACCGATGATTTTTGTTTTGGCGGTTTTTTTGATCGCGCTGCTGACTCAGGGATATTTTTGGGGGATTCTGGCCTCTCTGGCCGGGGTGCTGGCGGTAAATTTCGCCTTTACCTTTCCCTACTTCGAGTTTAATTTTTCGATTCCGGAAAATGTGCTGTCGGCGGCGGTTATGCTGATTGTAGCCGTACTCACCGGCATGCTGACCACCAAGATCAAGCAGCAGGAAAAAATCCGGGCGGAAAGCGATCGGGAAAAAATGCGGGCCAATCTGCTGCGGGCAGTTTCCCACGATCTGCGGACGCCCCTGACGTCCATTTACGGGTCCTGCTCCGCTATTCTTGAAAATTACGGAAAACTCCGGGAAGGTCAGCAGCTGAAGCTGCTGCGGGAAATGCGGGAGGATGCCCAGTGGCTGATCCGCATGGTGGAGAATCTGCTGTCGGTAACCAGAATCGACAGCCGGAAGGTGGAAGTCATCAAAACTCCCACTGTGCTGGAGGAACTCATTGACACCGTGATGGTCCGGTTCCAGAAAATGTATCCGGAACAGAGGGTTCAGGTGGAGATTCCCGAGGAATTTATCAGCATCCCCATGGATCCGGTACTGATCGAGCAGGTGCTGATCAATATTCTGGAGAACGCGGTTTTTCACGCGGAGGGAATGACGGAATTGAATCTGAGGGTCAGCGTCCGGGGAAAGCAGGCGGTGTTTGAGGTGGAGGACAACGGCTGCGGGATCCCCAGAGAAAGGCTTGACAAAATTTTTACAGGATTTTTTGAAAAAAAGGGTTTGCCCTCTGATGGGAGAAAGAGTAATATGGGTATTGGTTTATCTGTATGCGCGGCCATCATCCAGGCTCATGGGGGAACCATTGAGGCCGGAAACAGAGAAGGCGGCGGCGCGGTATTTCGTTTTTTCTTGGAAAGGGAGGTGACGGATGACGAGCAGCAATAAATATAAAATTCTGGTCATCGAGGATGAAGCCAATATCCGCAGCTTTGTGGAGACGATCCTTGAGACCAACGGCTACCAGGTTTTTACGGCGGGCAGCTGCCGGCAGGGAATGCTGATGTATTCTTCCTATTGTCCGGATCTGATTATTCTGGATCTGGGACTGCCGGACGCGGACGGTCTGGAGTTCATCCGCTATGCGAGAAAGTCCGGAGCGGTGCCTATTCTGGTGCTTTCCGCCAGAACTTCGGAAAAGGATAAGGTATCGGCCCTGGATCTGGGCGCCAACGATTACATAACAAAACCCTTCGGCACAGCGGAACTGATGGCCAGAGTCAGGGCGGCCCTCAGAAACAGCCGGCACAGTTCCGAGATGGGGGCGGTTCCGGGAGGGATCTTTCAGGTCAGAGATCTGGTCATCGACTATGACCGCCGGCAGGTAACGGTGGCGGGAAAAGAGATCAATCTGACGCAGACAGAGTACAACATAGTGACCCTGCTCTCGGAGCAGGCAGGTAAAGTACTTACGTATTCCCAGATTATCTGCGCTGTCTGGGGAGGCACGGATTCCGGAAGCGTTAAAAAGCTTCAGGTCAACATGGCAAACATCCGCAAAAAGCTGGGCACCCGGCCCGGGGACAGAAAGTATATCTCCAATGAACTGGGAGTCGGCTACCGGATGCTGGCGGACGAGGAATGACAGAAAGGTCTGCCGGATGGAGAATCCGGGATCCGCGCGCAGAAAAAATAAACTAAGAGGTAATCATCATGCTGAGAAGTATTAAGCGGCTTTCGCCCGCCAGGATCATCGCTCTGGGATTTGCCCTGGTGATCTTTATCGGTTCCATTCTTTTGATTCTGCCCTGCAGCGTCCAGGAGGGAGTGACGGTAAGGTACATAGACTCCCTGTATACGTCCACCAGCGCTGTGTGCGTAACCGGACTGATCGCCATTGACGCGGGAAATACCTTTACTCCTCTGGGACAGTTTTTCCTGGGAATGCTGATCCAGATCGGCGGTCTGGGCGTGACGGCCATGGGAACCGGCATCATTATTGCCATGCGAAAGAAGCTGAATTTCAAGGGCCGCACCCTGGTGCAGGAGGCCATGAACCTGGATTCCAGAGAGGGAATCGTAAAATTCGTAAAAAGCATTTTTATCACCACCGGCATTTTTGAACTGACCGGAGCGGTTTTAAGCTTTATCGTCTTTGTGAAAGACTATCCGCCGCTGAAAGCAGCCGGCATCAGCCTGTTCCATTCCGTGGCGGCCTTCAATAACTCGGGGTTTGATATTCTGGGAGATTTCCAGAATCTGATCCCCTACCGGGATAATGTGCTGCTGAACGTAGTCACCTGCGGTCTGATTGTTTTCGGCGGTATCGGTTTCCTGGTGATCCGGGAGCTGTGGATGAAAAAATTCCGCTGGCGAAAGCTGTCCATGCATGCCAAGATCGTAATTTCCATGAGCATTGTCCTGATCGTGGCAGGAGGCGTGCTGATCAAGGCCACAGAAGATGTAACCTGGATGGGCGCGTTTTTCCACAGTGTATCCGCCAGAACGGCAGGATTTTCCACCTATCCCCTGGGAACCTTCAGCACCTCCGGCCTTCTGATCCTGATTGTGCTGATGTTTATCGGAGCTTCTCCGGGATCTACGGGAGGCGGTATCAAGACCAGTACCTTCTTTGTACTGATCCAGAGCATTAAAGCCATGGCCACCAATAAATCCGAGAAGGCTTTCCATTACAGTCTGCCGGTCAATGCGTTCCGAAAGGCGGCGGTTATTACACTGCTTGCTCTGGGAGTGGTGGTAACAGGCACGTACCTGATGTCTGTCATGGAGCCCCACCTCTCGCTGGTGGATATGCTGTTTGAGGTGACCAGCGCTTTCGGCACTGTCGGTCTTTCCACAGGCATTACGCCGGATCTCTGTGACGGCAGTAAATTGTTATCAATTCTGATTATGTATATCGGGCGGCTGGGACCGCTGACCATCGCGTCCATCTGGCATTTCTCCAGAGGGGAACGCACAAGCTATCCGGAAGGAAATGTGGCCATCGGCTAAAGGAGGAGAAAATGAGCGTATTTCACAATCGGAAAAACACAAAAATGTCTTACGGGATCGTGGGGCTGGGAAGGTTCGGCTATGCCCTGGCTATGGAACTGTCCCGGGCGGATGTGGATCTGCTGATCCTGGACAGTGATGAGGAAAAGGTGCGGGAACTGAGAGATATCACAGAAAACGCCCTGGTGATTAAGAATCTGGATAAAAAATCTCTGGCGGAAACCGGTATCCAGAACTGCGATGTGGCAGTAGTCTGCATCGGAGAGCATATTGAAACCTCAATTTTGACGACGCTGCATCTGGTGAGCCTCGGAGTCCCCAAGGTAGTGGCCAAGGCCACCAGCGCGGAACACGGAGAGATCCTGGAGAAGCTGGGAGCGGAGGTGGTTTACCCGGAGCGGGATATGGCCATCCGCCTGGCCAACCGCCTGGAAACCGCCAGGGTTCTGGACTACATTCAGCTCAGCGAGAAAATCAATATTTCAAAACTCCAGATTCCGGAGCAGCTCATCGGAAAATCCGTGCTGGATATGGATCTCCGTGCCCGCTTCGGTCTGAATATTATCGCTGTGGAGAACAGCGGAGAAGTGCTGGAGCATGTGAAACCGGACTATATTTTCCAGAAAAATGATGTGCTGCTGGTGTCCGGCAGCCGGGACGGTCTGGCCCGGCTGTCCGAGTGGCTGGAGAGCCACAGTTAAAACAGGGGCTCCAGCAGAACGTCCACAAGACCGCCGCAGACCATGCCCTCATCTTCGGCGTCCCGGCCGGTCATGTCGGCGTGATAGAGCACAGGGGACGGATGTTCTTCCGTCATCATCCGGAGGGCTTTCTGGAAAATGTCCGCTTCCAGACAGCCGCCTCCGATGGTGCCCACGCACCGTCCGTCCCGGTAAACCAGCATTTTGGTCCCCGCCTCTCTGGGGGCGGAGCCTTTCCTGGCCGCAATGGTGGCCAGGACTTTTTTTGTCTCTGCCTCGGACGTGTCCAGGACCGCTTTCAGGATTTCTCTGGTAAAGCCGCCTCTTCGGCGGTTTTTATTTTTTTCCTGAATGATCTCCGCCATAATCGAAATGCCGATCTCCTCCGGGGTCTCCGCGCCGATGGGAAGGCCGATAGGAGTGTGTACCGTTTCCAGCACCCTGGGGTCTGTGCCGGATTCCCGCAGAGCCTCTTTTACTTTGGCGGTCCTGCCCCGGCTGCCGATCATGCCGATGTAGGCGTGGGGCTTTTCCGCGATGAGGCCCAGGCAGGTCTGATCGTACCGGTGCCCCCGGGTAACAATGACAAAAAAGGTATCCGCGTCCCCGGGGATCTTTGCCAGACCCTCCTCAAAGGATTCGCAGAGGACCCGATCCGCCCCGGCTCTCCGGGCATTGTCCGCAAATTTGGGACGGTCCTCCAGGACGGTCACGGAACAGCCGATCATGCGGGCCATGCGGATCACCGGGATGGAGACATGGCCGCCGCCGCAGATCACCAGCTTCTGTTCTCTGGCGGGAAATTCGCAGAGGACCCGGCAGCCGCCCAGGGTATGGATCCCGGTGGCGTCCAGGGAAGAAAGGTCTTCCTTCAGATGGGAGAAAAACCCTCCGCTTTGGGATTCCCATTGGAGGACTCCATCGGTATACAATGCTTTTTCACCGGTCTTCTCTCCCTCCAGCACCGTCAGCACCACCGTCTTTCGGTTGGGATTGCAGTCCGCGATCTGTCTGTATAATTCCATCATCATCGAATCTCCTCCTGGTTTTTTCATTCTTGTTTGACCAGCACTCCGCTGCCGTGAAGATCCGGCAGGGGAAGGACGGTCAGTCTGTGTTCCCGGCAGAATTCCCGGACTGCGTCTCCTGCTCCGGGAAACTGGGAATTGTTGTAATCATGGATCAGGATCATGCCTCCCGGTACCAGCAGAGGCCAGAAGATCTTCAGTCCCTGGCGGACGGGTTCATAGAGGTCCGGATCCAGGCTCACCAATGCCATAGCCGGCAGGGGATCCTGCAGCGCTGCCAGGGAATCCGGAAAACGTCCCGGGCAGAATACAGCCTGTTCCGGGTAAGGCAGCCGGGAACGGACCAGCTCCAGGCTGGTATCCTGAAAGGTCATAGGACTTTTCTGCCCCGGATGCCTTTGTCTCTCCATGCATGTGTCCTCTTCCGGAAATCCTTTGAAAGTATCAAAGAGGTACAGCTTCTTTTCCGGCAGCAGCCGGTTCATCTCCCGGGCGAACTCTCCCTGATATACCCCCAGCTCCGCCATTTCCCCCGGCAGCTTCCGGGACCGTATTTCCTGTGCCAGCATCCGCAGGCAGGCTCTCCGGAGATCCATGGAATCGCAGAACTCCGTAAGGCTGCGGATGTCCCCGGAAAACCCCATGGCTTCCAGGCGCTGCCGGATCTGGGAGGAGGCTTCCCGGTTGCGGACGGCGATCCAGACCAGGTCCGGCTGATGCCGGGGGATCTCCTCCGGGGGGATCACCGGAACATTTTCCCGGAAGGTATGCTGCAGGGCGGGATCGCTGTCAGCGAAGGCCAGCAGACGGGCATCCGCCGGAAGCCAGTTTTTTACTGTGCGGCCCCCCTGGCCGCAGCCCCAGATGATCACGTTCATAGTGTTTTTTTCTCCGTTCTGTCCGCAAAAAGCGGATTTTTTATCTGTAAATCATTGTAATATATTCGGCAGTTCCTGTCACTTGCTTTTTGCTCATCGGTTCAACACTCCGCCTGGGAGTTCTTAAGAAAAACACCGGGCATGTTGTTTCGACAACATACCGGGAAGAGGTGCTGTTCTATAATAAAACCATACCAGAAAGGGAGGTGCGGCCATGATCTTAGAAGGATGCCAGAGCAAATCGAAAGAGATTTCTATTGAAGAACGAATCTGTCCTCAGTGCGGCCATGAGATCGAAATTTTTTCTGTGGACACAGAGGCGGCCTGCGAACACTGCGGTTTTGTGATCTATAACGATCAATTAAGCTGTGTGCAGTGGTGCAAATACGCCAGGCAGTGCGTGGGGGATCGGATGTATGAGAATATGATGGAAATAGCCAGAAGAAATATAGAGAAAAGAGGGAAGAGCGCATGAAGAGAAAAATCATCCGGATCGATGAAGAAGCATGCAATGGCTGCGGCCTCTGCGCCTCGGCCTGCCATGAAGGAGCCATCGGTATAGTCGGCGGCAAGGCAAGGCTTCTGAGAGAGGACTACTGCGATGGTCTGGGGGACTGCCTGCCGGCTTGTCCGGCAGGAGCGATTACCTTTGAAGAGCGGGAGGCGGCTGCCTATGACGCGGAAGCAGTGAGGAAGAAGAAAGAACAGCAGAACGCCCGGACGGCTGGGGAGGCCTGCTCCCGATTGGGCCAGTGGCCGGTGCAGATCAAGCTGGTGCCGGTAAAGGCGCCGTATTTTGACGGAGCCCGCCTGCTGATCGCGGCAGACTGCACAGCCTATGCCTACGGGGCCTTTCATGAGGAATTTATGAAAGACAGGATCACTCTCATAGGCTGTCCCAAGCTGGACGGAGTGGATTACTCGGTAAAACTAACGGAAATCCTGAAACACAATGAGATCCAAAGCATCTGTCTGGTCCGCATGGAAGTGCCCTGCTGCGGCGGGCTGGAGTATGCGGTACGGAAAGCCCTGGAAAACAGCGGAAAACAGATCCCCTGGAAGGTAAAGATCCTTTCCACGGAAGGGAAGATCACAGAAGCATAAACAGCAGAAAAGGGACCGATGCAAAATAGAGAAATCTATGGAGCAGCGGTTCCCTTTTTATACAAAATAGACCAGGGGATGCCGCTCAAACTGCTGCAGACATCACACCTCTGGCGGGATACAGGCAAATTTCTGGGTTTTTCTCAGCCTTACAGCAGAAAAATTCAGGGGAGTACGGGCGCAATACTTGATTTCTGTTTCCTTACGGTAGTCTGAGCCATGCCCCTACGGGCGCAATACCTGATTCCTGTTTCCTTACGGTAGTCTGATCTGTGCCCCTACGGGCGCAATAGTTGTTTTCTGCTCCCTTACGGTAGTTTGAGCCGCGTCTGTACGGGCACAATACTTGCTTCCTATTTCCTTACGGTAGTAGATAATTACCTACAGAGTTCTTATTCACTGTAAAAGATTCTGCCGCACGAATTTGCTATGCGCTATGCTCCCTTCCAGGTAGTGCGACAGTCCCTTTCCTATTACGTTACGATTCACAGCTACCTCGCCTACATGCGCACTCATTGCGCTTACAAGCAGGTGCTTTTTTGCAAGCACAATGCATCTGTGGTCAAGTCTGAAATGGCTGTGAATAGGAAATATTATTCTCAAAATAGTATAAATAAAAATAGAAAATTGATTGACTGATTTACAGAAAATACACTATACTTAGGGTACAAGATTCAGAAAAATTGTGCGTGAACTATGAATGTGTGCCGCAGGGATCCTCATCCGGGCCTTTGCCCATCAGGTCCTTCAGGCGGCGCATGCCGGTGTCCGAGAGGAAGACCAGCTCGCTGGGTTTTCCGTTCATATCTTCTCCCCGGAGCCGGAGAAAATTAGCTGTTTCACAGTAGTCCACAGGCAGAGTTCTGCGATAGGTTTCTCCTGTGGTCTCATCCGTTACCTCAACGGTGATCTGGCTGGCGCGGATTTCATTTGGCTGCATGGAACGACTCCTTTCCGGAACTTTCCCGTTTCCCTGTATGCGGATGTTTTCGGTTTCTGATATTGGATAGGCATCATAGTTGGGGGCTTTAGACCTCAACATCTTAACAGCATTTTATCAGAAGCAGTCCCGTTTGACCAGATGCCTGGGCAGTAATTAAGGCAGATGCCTTAATATAAAAGGATTTGCCCGACAAAAGGGCATGAGATACGGATTGCTCCGCGCTGCGTGCTCCCGCAATCCTGTCTCATAAAATTATCGCGGCGGAGAGCGCCGCAGAACACACAAAAAAGGAAGTGAACAGGATAGGAGGTTGAAGGATGGTAAAGAAAGTTCTGATCATTAACGGAGTTGAGAGAACGATCGTGGTGGAGGGCACCGAGTCCCTGGCGGAGATTCTCCGGGACCGGCTGCTGCTCACAGGATGCAAGATCGGCTGCGGGGCCGGACACTGCGGCGCCTGCAACGTGATCATGGACGGAAAAGTGACCCGCTCCTGCATCACCAAGATTTCCAAAGTACCGGATTACGCCAGGATCGAGACCATCGAGGGAATCGGAACCCTGGAGGATCTTCATCCCCTGCAGGCTGCCTGGGTAGCCCACGGCTGCGCCCAGTGCGGATTCTGCTCCCCGGGATTCATCATGAGCGCCAAGGTTCTTCTGGAAAACAATCCCTCTCCCACCAGGGAGGAGGTCAGAGACTGGTTCAACAAGACACGGAATCTCTGCCGCTGTACCGGCTACAAGCCCCTGATCGACGCGGTCATGGATGCCGCCAGGGTGCTTCGGGGCGAGATCACCAAGGAAGATCTGATGTTCCAGCCCACGGACAATAAGATCCTGGGAACCACGTACGCGAGACCTTCCGCAGTGGCCAAGGTAACGGGAGCCTGGGATTTCGGAGCGGACGAGATTAAGAAGCTGCCGGAGAACACCCTGCAGATCGCCCTGGTGCAGGCGGAAGTTTCCCATGCGCTGATCAAAGGTATCGACACCTCCGAGGCGGAGAAGATGCCAGGCGTAGAGCGGATCATTACTTACAAGGATGTGCCCGGCAAAAACCGGATCACCGGACTGATTACCTTCCCCACCAATAAGGGAGACGGATGGGACCGGCCGATCCTCTGCGATGAAAAGGTATTCCAGTACGGCGACGCCATCGCCATGGTATGCGCGGACACGGTGGCCCATGCCAAGGAGGCCGCCAAGCACGTGAAGGTGGATCTGGAGATTCTGCCGGCCTATATGTCGGCTCCCGAGGCTATGGCCCCGGACGCCATTGAGATCCATCCCGGCACGCCCAATATTTATTACGAAACCAACTGTATTAAAGGTGAGGACACGGCGCCCATTATGGAGAGCGCTCCCAATGTGGTGGAGGTAGACGCCTACTGTTCCCGCCAGCCCCATATGCCCATTGAGCCGGATGTGGCTTATGCCTATATCGATGAAGAAGGAAGGGTGACCATCCACTCCAAATCCATCGGTATCCATCTGCATCACGCCATGATCTGCGCCGGCATCGGTGTGGAGCCCGAAAAGCTGCGTCTGATCCAGCTTCACGCAGGCGGAACCTTCGGCTACAAATTCTCGCCCACCATCGAGGCTCTGGTAGGCGTGGCCGCTCTGGTCACCGGACGGCCGGTAGCCCTGAACTTTGACATGTACCAGATGATCACCTACACTGGCAAGAGAAGCCCCGGCTTCATGCACATTAAGCTGGCGGCGGATGAGAAGGGCAAGATCCTGGCCCTGGAAGGCGACAATTTTATTGATCACGGCCCCTATTCCGAGTTCGGCGATCTGCTGACTATGCGCCTCAGCCAGTTCGTGGGAGCCGGTGTGGATATTCCCAATATCCGCAATAAATCCCGCACGGTCTGCACCAACCACGCCTACGGCGCGGCATTCCGGGGCTACGGAGCGCCCCAGTCCTTTATGGGCGGAGATATCGCCATGGACGTAATGGCAGCCAAGATGGGCATTGATCCCTTTGAATTCCGGGCCATGAACTGCTACAAGGAATCCGCGGGATCCACTACACCCAACGGCTGCAAGCCGGATGTATACTGCCTGGAGGATCTGTTTGATCTGGCAAGGCCCTATTATCACAAGAATCAGGAGTACGTGGAAAGCCTGAATCGGGATCAGAGCGAGGGCGGAAAATACAAATACGGCGTGGGCGTGTCCCTGGGTATTTACGGCTGCGGCCTGGACGGTGTAGATTCCTCCGAGGCCTGGGCGGAACTCAATGAGGACGGCACGGTCACCATCTACGATTCCTGGGAAGATCACGGACAGGGCGCGGATATCGGAACTCTGACCCATGCCCATGAGACTCTGCGCCAGGCGGGCATTACCCCGGATCAGATCAAGCTGGTGATGAACGATACCGGCAAGACCCCCAACTCCGGACCTGCCGGCGGTTCCCGTTCCAATGTTATGACCGGAAACGCAGTGCGGGTAGCCTGCGAGATGCTGATCAACGCCATGAGAAAACCCGATGGTACTTACCGTACCTGGCAGGAGATGGTGGATGAAAAGCTTCCTCTGAAATATGAGGGCAAATGGGTAGCCACCGCCTGCTCCGACTGCGATCAGGAAACGGCTCAGGGCAATCCCTTCTCCGTATACATGTACTGCATCAACCTGCCGGTGGTGCAGGTCAATATGGAGACCGGAAAAGTAAAGGTTGTGAAATTTACCATGGTATCTGACTTTGGTACCATTATCAACAAGTCGGTGGTGGACGGACAGGTTATGGGCGCTATTGCCCAGGGCATCGGCCTGGCGCTGACCGAGGACTTCGAGGATCTGAAGAAGCATACCAGCCTGCTGAAATGCGGTATTTCTTATCCCAACGACATTCCGGATGATATCGAACTGGTATACCAGGAGAATCATCCACGTCCCCTGGGACCCTACGGCGCCGCAGGCTGCGGCGAAGGACCTCTGGCGGCACCGCATCCCGCCATCCTGAACGCCATCTACAATGCCACCGGAGCCCGGATCACCAGAGTGCCGGCTCTGCCTGAAGTGGTTAAGGAAGCGCTGGCAGCGCTGTAAAAGGAAAATCTCAGAAAAGAGCCAGGGCGGAAGGCCCTGGCATCTTTTCCAGATAATTTATCCTTAAAATGGATAAACGGAGAAAATCTATGGAAAAAAAAGAAGAAGTTTATCTGGGAAAACATTACCGGATGAAACAGGCCTTCGGCCAGGAGGAGCTGCATCAGCGGGAAGCGGTCTGCACCCGGGAGGAGCCGCCGGGGTGCCAGGCGGCCTGTCCTCTGCACCTGGATATGCGGGCGGTCTGCGGCCATGAGGCCAGAGGGGATTTTAAAAAGGCGGCGGCGGTGATCCGCCAGACGACTCCTTTTCTCTATCTGCTGGCCAGGACCTGCTCCGCTCCCTGTCAGAAGGCCTGCACCCTGTCCCGGCTGGGAGAGGGAGTGCGGGTACGGGATCTGGAACTTGCCTGCGCTCTGTACGGAGGCCCTGCCGGAGGAAGCCGGTTTCTGATCCCCAGAAAGAATAAAAAGGTATTGGTGGCCGGGGATGGGATTTTTGCCCTGGCCTGCTGCCGGGAACTGGGAAAGAAGGGGTATGAGGTTCACTGGCATACGGCCTGCGCTTCTTTCCAGGCCCCCCTTCTGGAGCTGGGCCTGTCCCCGGAAGAGGCGGCGGCGGATCTGTCGGAATTTTCTACTCTGCGGATCACCCGGGAAGCGGCGGAGAAATTTTTCGGAGAAACCCTGGAGGACTGGAGCCGCCGGGCGGACGCCTTCTGCGTGTCCCCGGAGCTTGTGTTTGGCAGACTGCCGGAAAACGGATTTACCGGACCGGCGGGAAAGGAAACGGTCTGGATCCTGGCGGCCGCCCGGTACGCGGCCATGCAGGCGGACCGCTATCTTCAGGGGGCTTCCCCGGAGGGGCTGGAGGAACCAAAGGTATACGAAAGCCGCCTCCATGTGACCCTGGACGGAATTACAGGCAGCAGAGCGGTCACCGGACAGGGAACGCTGACCCGGGAGATGGCGGCGGAGGAAGCCGCCCGCTGTATCCAGTGTCAGTGTCTGGAGTGCGTCAAGGGCTGTGTCTACCTGCAGGAATTTAAGCGGAATCCCCGGGGAGCCATCCGGGAGATCTACAATAACCTTTCCATTGTTATGGGAAATCATATGGCCAACGGGCTGATCAACGCCTGTGATGAGTGCGGCCAGTGCAAAGCGGCCTGCCCGGAGGGCTTTGACTATCCGGATGTATGCCGCATCGCCCGGAGGACCATGGTGGAGACGGGGAAAATGCCCCCCTCGGCCCATGAATTTGCTCTGCTGGACCAGGAATTTTCCAACGGAGAAGCCTTTCTGGCAAGACCCCAGCCGGGGTATGAAACCTGCCGGTACCTGTTTTTTCCCGGCTGCCAGGCTGCGGCCGTATCTCCCCGGACGGTGGAGATCACCTACCGGCGCCTCCGGGAGGAACTGGAGGGAGGGACGGGATTGCTGCTGGGCTGCTGCGGAGCAATTTCCCGCTGGGCGGCCAGAGAGGAGCTGCTGCAGGAGGCTCTGGAGAAGATCCGGGCTGCCTGGGAATCTATGGGAAGACCGGAGATTCTCTGCGCCTGCCCCACTTGTCTGAAAAATCTCCGGGAGCTGACCAGCCTGCCGGCGCGTGGGGTCTGGGAGGTCCTGCTGGAGCTGGGAACAGAGCCGGTGACGGATCAGAGGGTCAGCATCCATGACGCCTGCGGAGCCAGGGAGGATGGAGAGATCCGGGCCCAGATCCGCAGATTCGCGGAAGCCCTGGGCTGCCGGGTGGAAGAGATGCCCTTTGCCGGGGAACTGTCCCCCTGCTGCGGGTACGGCGGTCTGGTCCGGTACGCTAATCCCAAGATGGCGGAAAAGAAAGCAGCCTTCGCCTCCGGCCGGTCGGAGCACAGGATCCTGACTTACTGCATGGCCTGCCGGGATCAGTTCCAGAGGGCCGGAAAGGATTCCATCCATATTCTGGAGCTGGCCTGCCAGGTGGAGCCAGGGCCGGTGCCGGATCTTTCCCTGCGCCGGGCCAACCGGCTGAAGCTGAAAGAAAAACTGCAGAGAGAACTGTGGAAGGAAGAGGGGAGGATGGAAGAGATGCTGCCGGTAATCTATATGGAGGGGGCCAGAGAAGAAATGGATCAGCGCATGATCCTGGAGAGCGATGTAAACGCGGTGCTGAAGGCCTACGAAAGCTCCGGAGAGGCTGTGGAGGATCCGGAAAAGGGCTGGCTGGCGGCCTCCCTGCGGCTGGGAAATGTGACCTTCTGGGTGAAATTTACGGATACAGAGGGCTGCTACCGGGTATACGGCGCCTACAGCCACCGGATGACAGTGGAATAAGGAGGAAAAGATGGCGGAAAAAACCTATTATTCCATGGATCCCATGGGAAAACTGAAATGCCACAAATGCAAAGTGGATCTGGTCCGGGGCCGGGCGGCCTTCAGCTATCTGGGGAACGCCTTTCCGGTGGAGCTTCCGGTCTGCCCTCAATGCGGTTACATTTACGTGCCGGAAGAGCTGGCGCTGGGAAAGGTCCTTACGGTAGAGCGCAGCCTGGAGGATAAATGATCGGGGGACATCCCGGGGGCAGAGAACTGACGGAACGGCTTCTGTCCCTGGGCGGCCTGCTCCCTTTCCCCGGAGCGAAGGCATTGGATCTGGGAGCCGGGGAAGGGATCTCCGCAGAGTATCTGCGGCGTCTGGGATTTTGGACGGCGGCCATTGACCGGGAACCGGAAAACGGCAGCACAGCGCAGGGAGATATGCGGGAGCTGCCCTTTTCCCGGGAAACTTTTGATCTCTGCCTGGCGGAGTGCAGTCTTTCCTGCTGCGGGGATGGAGAGGCGGCCCTGGGGGAAGCCTGGCGGGTGCTGAAGCCCGGCGGGATCTTGCTGGTTTCCGATGTGTTTTTTGGAAAAACCGGAGCCCCCTCGCTTTCTATGGGGGCGCCGCTGACCCGGGAGCGCTGGGAGGAGGTTTTTCGCCGGACCGGATTTCTTCTGAAACAGTGGGAGGACGCCACGGAACTCTGGAAGGAGTTTTTTCTGGAAAGTCTCTGGAACGGAAACGCCCGTGCGGATTGTCTGGAACTATATCGGAAAGGCGGATCCGCCGGCTGCGGCTATTTTCTGGCTGTACTGGAGAAAGGAGGAACCCATGGACTTATTTGACCGAATGCTGGAACTGTCAGGACAGGGGTATTTCTGCGCCCAGATCCTGATGATCCTGGCTCTGGAATCTGAGGGAAAAGAAGATCCGGATCTGATCCGGGCGGTGGGGGGCTTAAACGGCGGCCTGGGATTTTCCGGCCGCACCTGCGGAGCCTTGACAGGGGGATGCTGTCTTCTGGGCTATTTTCTGGGAAAAGGGGAGCCGGAAGAGCTGGAGGATCCGGATGCCCAGGCACTGACCGCCAGTCTGGCGGACTGGTTTGAGGATACCTTTTCCCAGCAGTTCGGCGGCTGCAGCTGCCGGGAGATCCTGGAAGGAGATCCCGGGAATAAAATGCGCCGGTGCCCGGAGATCGTGGAGGCGGTCTATCTGAAATGCGGGGAATTGCTTCAGGAAAAGGGGATCCCCCTATGAAAGCGGCGGGATTGATTGCGGCGGCAGGGCTTTCCAGCCGTATGGAAGATTTTAAGCCGCTTATGGAACTGAACGGGTTTCCCATGATCGCTATGACGGTCCGGAGCATGCGGAACGCCGGCATCCGGAATATCACCGTGGTCACCGGCTTTCGGGGAGAGGAAGTGAGAAAGGTTCTGGACCCCCTGGGGGTTTCCATCGTGGAAAATCCCCGCTACCGGGAGACGGATATGCTGGCCTCCGTAAAGCTGGGGCTGTCCTCCATGGATACAGGAAACGGAGTGTTCTTTCTGCCCGGGGACGTGCCCCTGACGGAGCCTGAGACTTTCCGGAAGCTGTGGAACATGCAGGAAGAAAGGGCTGGTAAGGTAAGCGCCCTGATCCCTATGAACGGAGAAAAGCAGATCCATCCCCCCTATCTTTCTCCGGAGGGCTGTGCCGGAGTCCTGGGTTACAAAGGGGATTTTGGGCTGAAAGGGGCCATGGATGCCCAGGATCCCCTGCGGGTGAATGTGTGGGATCAGGGGGCCGGCCAGGACGCAGATGTTCCCGGGGATTTCCGGGCCATGGCGCAGTATGCAAAAGCCCATCGGGGCGTTTCTGAGAGGATCTGCGAAAACCTCTACGGGGAAGTATCCCTGCCGGAGCATATCCGGGCCCACTGCCGGGCGGTGGGGGAGCTGGCGGCGCATATGGCGGAAAAACTGGTGGAAGCCGGAGCTTACCTGGACATTGAACTCTGCCGCAGCGGCGGCTATCTTCATGATCTGCTGCGCCTATCCCCGCACCATGAGGCGGCGGCGGAAGCTTTTCTGGAGGAAAAGGGCTACCTGGCTCTGGCACGGGTCGTGGGAGCCCACAAAGGATTTCCGGAAGAACCGGAAACTCTCTGCCGGGAGGAGGTCCTGGTGTGTCTGGCAGATAAAAGCATCCTGGAAACCAGCCGGGTGTCCTTTGAGGAACGGTACCGGAAAGCCCTGGAAAAGAAACCGGTAAAGGAGCGGATCCTGCGGGATATCCGGACATGCCGCCGGCTGGCGGAAGAATACGAGGTGATGACCGGTGAAAAATTATGAGCGGAAAATTTACCTGAATAATGCAGCCACCTCCTGGCCTAAGCCGGCCTGTGTGGGGGAGGCAATGGGGGAAGCGGTAAAAGCTCTGCCCGGCTCCGGAGGCCGGGGAGGGATCGAGGAGTTTGATATCTTTCAGGCAGTCCGGGAAGAACTGGCAGAATGGCTGGGGATCTCCTGTCCGGAACGGATCGCTTTGGGATGTAATTCTACCTGGGGACTGAATCAGGGGATTTTCGGCTTCCCTTTGCGCCCGGGTGATACGGTGCTCACCACCCGGGCGGAGCACAACGCGGTGCTGCGGCCCCTGTACCGGCTGGAACAGCAGGGCATCCGGGTGATCTATCTGGACGTAGACAGGACGGGGAGAGTGAGCCCGGAGGCCTGGGGAAAGGCCCTGGACCGGTTTCGCCCGAGACTCTGCGTCCTGATCCACGCCTCCAACGTGACGGGGGCGGTCAACGACGCCCCCGGGCTGACGGCGGCAGCCCACAGATACGGAGCATCGCTGCTGCTGGACCTTTCCCAGAGTCTGGGATGGCTGCCGGTGGAACTGGAAGATTGGGAGGTGGATCTGGCTGTATTCACAGGGCACAAATATCTTTTGGGACCCCAGGGGACCGGCGGCATCTACGTGCGGCCGGGGCTGGAACTGAAGCCGTATTTTCTGGGAGGCACCGGCGTGCAGAGCGACCGGAGGGAAATGCCGGAGGAAATGCCCATTCATCTGGAAGCGGGCACCGGAAACGAGCCCTCCTATCACGGGCTGCTGGCGGCGCTTCGCTGGGGCCGGAAACATCCACGGGAGCAGGAGGCCGGAGAGGCACTGCTCCGGTATCTGAAAGAGGGACTGAAGCGGCTGGGCTGCCTTGTCATAGAGCCGGAGCCCCCGGTGACCCCGGTGGTATCCTTTGGAATCCCCGGCATATCTCCCGGAGAAGCAGGAGATATTCTGACCGGCAGCTATGATATCATCTGCCGCACCGGCCTCCACTGCGCGCCGGCGATTATGGAAAATCTGGAAATGCCAGGAGGAACCATCCGTCTGAGTCTGTCCCGGTTTACCTGCCGGGAAGAACTGGATACGGTGCTGGAAGCGGTGGAAGCTATAGTGGAAAGCATGAGGGAAGGGGCATGAAATTTCAGTGCAAAAAGGTGGAAAACTGTTTCGCCCAGGCCAGAACCTATGAATATCAGCTGCCTGTTACCGGGGAAGAGCTGGCACGGCGGCTTCCGGGATTTCAGGTAACGGAAAACCACCGGTTCCGGCGGCCGGTATTTTCCGCGAAAAAGGGGGATCTGGAGGTCAAGGGGATCCTGGCGGCCTACGTGGTAAAGGTTAACTACACGGCAGCACACTGGGAGCAGGAAAAAAAAGAGATGGAACAGTGGCTGGAGGAACAGGAAGAATGAACAGAGAGGAGCCGCCGGAAATGAAAAAAGCAGCTTTGGATCAGTGGGTCCGGGAACAGGAGAACTGCGGAGAGCTGGGGCAAAGAGAGATCCGGCAGATCCAGCTGCAAAAGCTCAACGCTCTGCTGAAGCGGGAAAAGAGCCGCCAGGGGTTTTACCGGAACCTGCCGGAACATCTGGATTCCCTGGAGCAGCTGCCGGAGCTGCCCCTGACTGCGGAGGAAGATCTGAAGCGCTCCGGAAACGGAATGGTGATGGTAAGCCAGTCCGCCGTGGAACGGGTGCGGACCCAGGAAACCTCCGGCACCACCGGGCCGGCGAAGCGGGTCTTTTACACTGCCGGGGACAATGAGCGCACCGTCTCCTTTTTTGCCGCGGGCCTTTCGGAACTCATACATCCCGGAAGCAGAACTATGATCTGCATGCCTTTTTCCGGAGACCGGGGACTGGGGGAACTGATCGCCGAGGCAGTGACCCGCCTGGGGGCGGAGCCCCTGCCGGGAGGCTGGGACAGAACCTTTGGAGAATTCCTGGAGCTCCTGGAAAAGGAGCGGCCGGACACCTTTGTGGGACCTCCGGTGCTGCTGCTGTCTCTGCTGCGGCTGCAGCCGGAGAGCAGCCTGAAAAGAGCCCTGGTCAGCGGGGACGCCTGTCCGGCGGGGGTAATGTCGGAGATCGAAAAGCTGCTGGGCTCCCGGCTGTATCCCCACTACGGCTCCCGGGAGATGGGCCTGGGAGGAGCGGTTACCTGCCCGGCTTTTGCGGGCATGCATCTGCGGGAAAACGATATCCTGGCGGAGATCCTGGATGAAGGGGGACGCCCCCTGCCGCCGGGGGAATGGGGAGAACTGGTGATCACGACCCTGGAGGCGGAGGCCATGCCGCTGATCCGATACCGCACCGGAGACAGGACCCGTTTTCTGCCGGATCCCTGTCCCTGCGGCAGCAGCCTGGCAAGGCTGGACACTGTCCATAGAAAGGACCCGGGATCCCGGATGGAAGACCTGGACGATCTGCTGTTCCGGCATCCGGAAGTAGTGGATTACCAGGCGTTTCTGGAAAAGGATCGTCTGCGGATCCGGGGGGTTGTAACCGGAGAGACAGAAAATTTGCCGGAACACTGGAGGGGAACAGCTCTGGATTACCAGTGGAAACAGATTTCCAGGGAGGACCGTCCCTGCAGCCGGGGCAAGCGGGGGATCCGGACGGAAAGATAAAAGGAGCGGAACATGAATCGGTTTTATTATATTGCCAGAGTGCGGATCAAGAGAAAAGAAGATCAGGGGAAAGAATACTTCGGCCGGGGCGTGGCGGATCTGCTCCACGGAGTGGACGAATTTCATTCCCTGAATCTGGCGGCGCAGCACATGGGTATGGCCTACAGCAAAGCCTGGCGGATCGTGAAACAGGCGGAGGAGGCGCTGGGGCTGCAGCTGCTGTTCCGCATGCGGAAAAACGGATCCCGCCTCACGGCCGAGGGCAGGACCATGCTAGAAGCGTACGAGGAGGCGGAACAGGCAGCCTGGGAAGCGGCGGACGCGGTGATGGAGAAATATTTCGGAGGTGGGGCGGATGGAAAAGATCCGGGAAACGCTGCTCCGGCATAAGGGGGTGCTGGTGACGGATTTTGACGGAACGCTGACCCTTTCCGGAAGTTCCCTCCATGCGGCGGTAAAGGTGCTGGGGCCGGATTCCGGCCTGGCCAGAGGGCGGGATCTTTTGTATCACACTCTTGGAAAGCCGCTTTTTGAGGAAGCCCTGAAAGGAAACGTAAACAGTGCCCTGAAAAAGCAGGCGGAACGCTGGTGGGAAAAGCAGCTGGAGCTGTATGTAACGGAACAGGTTCCGGAAAAGATTTTGGCCAGGGCGGCTGCCCTGCTTGAGCCAAGGGCAGAAAGCCTGGGATTGCTGCGCTTCTGTCTGGAGAAGGAAATTCCGGTCTGGATCGTTTCCGCCGGCCTGGAGAATGTGATCCGCTTCTGGCTGGGGCAGCAGGAGATCCCGAATGAGAAGATCCGGATCCTGGCCAACCGGATCCGGTACGGGGAGGAAAAACCCGCGGGGCAGGTGCCCGTCATTACTGCCTGGAATAAAAAAGAACGGTTTTTTCAGCAGGCGGGAAGGTCGGCGGACCGATACCTGGTGTTTCTGGGAGATCAGAAGGAAGATCTGTACTGGAGAGAGGAAAACGCGGAAAGCTTTCTGCTGAGAGAGAAAAGCGCCTGAGCCGTAATGTGCCCGGGCGCTTTTGGAAGATTGTCTGACTAAATGATTGCATCCAGGCGCGGAATATGATATTCTGTAGATGGACGATCGTTCCATTTTCTTTGCGGCATTTCGCCGCGGATACCCATTTTTTAAAATTGAAGAGCGCAGGAGCAGAGCGGAGGAAAGCCTTGACCTTTTCATGCCGGCATCATACAATAATTTTAGAGAATGTATGGGCTCTAAGGTCCTTTCTGTCCTGGGTCTGCCGGCGCGGAAAGGAGCCGTGTATGGAAGAAATCAAGGTTCGGGAAACCGGCAGCCAGAGAGAAGAGGAGAAACAGAATCAGGAGTTTATCATGCTCCCCACTGTGGATTTCTGTTTCAAGGAACTGATGAAAAACCCCAGGGTCCGCCGGGGATTCATTGCCGCGCTTCTGAAGAAGGAGCCGGAAGAGGTGGAGGAGACAGAGGTCCTGCCCGGAGAACAGTCCGGGGAATACGAGGATGAGAAGCTGGGAATCCTGGATGTGCTGATCCGTTTTCGGGACGGCAGCCGTATGAATCTGGAGATGCAGATGATGGCGTACGGTTACTGGAAGGAGAGGGTTCTGTTCTATCTCTGCAGGATTTATACCGGGCAGCTGAAAAAGGGAGAAAGCTACGACAAACTGAAGAAATGCGTCCATGTAAGCGTGCTGGGCTTTAACCAGTTTCCGGAGGATGAGACCTGTTTCAGGGTATTCCACATGAAGGAGGAGGGGACACAGACGCTCTACTCCGACAAGCTGGAAATCATGGTACTGGAGCTGAAAAAACTGCCGCCGGAGGCCCAGAGCGAGGAGGGGGTGGTCCGCTGGATGCGTTTCCTCAGTGGAAAGGGGAAGGAGGATTTAGCGGAAATGGCGGAAAAAGATCTTTACTTAAAAGAAGCGTACGAGGAACTGGAGCGCCTGAGCATGGACGAGGAAAAGCGGTACGCCTACGAGGCCCGGGAGAAGGCTCTGCGGGATCACATTTCCATGATGAACTACGCCATGGAAAAAGGCCTGCAGGAAGGGCGTGACAAGGGATATGCGGAAGGCCATGAAGAAGGCCGTGAAGAAGGCCGTGAAGAGGGCCGTGAAGAGGGTTGTGCGGAAGGGGAGGAAAAGACCAGCCGTCTGTTTGAATTTCTGATCCGCGATAGGAGATATGAGGATATGAACAGAGCGGTACAGGATAGGGAATTTCGGAAAAAGCTGTTTAAGGAGTATCAGCTGTAACAGCAGCGCCAGAGTCAGATCAAAAGCCGTGCCCCGGGAGTCTGAGCATAGATTTCCGGGGTGCTTTTGTAAAAAAAATTGGTTGTAAAATAAAAACAATATTGCTATAATTATACTACCTTTTTTGGGAATAAATTATAAATAGTCTGCTAATTTTCAGCTGGCAGGAAGAGTCTGGTTTTTCTGGAGCAGAACGTGTAAATCCACGTTTTGTATAAATATTTCTGAACAAGAAAGGAGAAACAAGATGAAGAAAAAGTTACTGGCTATGCTGCTGACCGGGGTAATGGCCCTGAGCCTTGGCGCCTGCAGTCAGAACAGCGAAACAGAGGCGGACAGCGGATCCGGAAATTCCGCGGCGGAAGACACTTCCGGGGATTCGGAATCCGAAGGTTCTTCTTCTGCCGGCGAGGAAGTGGAACTGACAGTCTTCGCGGCGGCCTCTCTGACGGAGACGCTGACAGAGATCAGCGAATTGTACGCAAAAGAAGCTCCAAATGTGAAACTGGTATTTAACTTTGATTCCTCCGGAACGCTGAAGACCCAGATCCAGGAGGGCGCAGCCTGTGATCTGTTCATTTCCGCGGGACAGAAACAGATGGATCAGATGGACGCCTCCGCGGATCCTTCTGTGAATACCGAAGGACTGGACTTTGTCCTGGAAGATTCCAGGATCGATATCCTGGAAAACAAGGTGACCCTCTGCGTCAGCGAGAGCAGCAAAATACAGCTGACCAGCTTTGACGATATGGCGGCTGCTCTGAAGGAGGGAACGATCCTGCTGGGAATGGGAAACAGCGATGTGCCGGTGGGACAGTATACCCAGAAGATCCTGGAGTTCTATGGCCTGAGCGAAGAGGAGCTCAACGAGAGAGGGCTGATCTCTTACGGCAGCAACGTGAAGGAAGTGACTACTCAGATAAAGGAAGGGGCCGTAAACTGCGGCGTGATCTACTGCACAGACGCTTATTCCGACGGACTGACTGTGACCGATGAGGCGACCGCGGAAATGTGCGGACAGGTGATCTATCCGGCGGCGGTGCTGAAGACCGGCGAACATCCGGAGGAAGCCCAGGCTTTTCTGGATTTCCTGCAGACAGACCCCTGTATGGAAATTTTTGAGAAGGTAGGCTTCACCAGGATAGAACAGGAGGCATAATGGACTGGTATCCTCTGTGGAATTCCCTTCGGATCGCATCCATCAGCTGCGCCATCGTCTTTTTCCTGGGGATCCTGGCGGCTTATTATGTGGCCAGGCTCCCCAGAGCTATCAAGGGGATCCTGGATGTGATCTTTACCCTGCCCATGGTGCTGCCGCCTACGGTCTGCGGGTATTTTCTGCTGATCCTGCTGGGCCCCAGGAGGCCTCTGGGGATCTTTCTGGCCAGATTCGGCCTGCAGTTTGCCATGACCTGGTACGGAGGGATCGTGGCTTCGGCGATGGTGGCTTTTCCCCTGATGTACCGGACGGCCCGGGGGGCTTTTGAGAGCTTTGACCAGAATCTGGCCTACTCCGGCCAGACTCTGGGACTTTCCAATCCGTATATTTTCTGGCGGATCCGCATGCCTGCCTGCCGGCAGGGGATCCTGGCGGGGACCGTGCTGGCTTTTGCCAGAGCTTTAGGCGAGTACGGGGCCACCAGCATGCTCATCGGCTACATTCCCGGCCGGACCGCCACTATCTCCACCACCGTTTATCAGCTGTGGCGGACCAACGAGGAGGGAGAGGCGCTGCAGTGGGTGCTGGTCAATCTGGCCATCTCCGCGGTGATCCTGCTGGCGGTCAATATGCTGGAGAAGAGAAACAGAAAGGCAGGTGCGGCATGAGTCTTTCCGTACATATCAAAAAGAAACTGGGAGATTTCCGTCTTTCCGTGGATCTGGAGCATCCGGAAGGGATCACCGGCATCCTGGGGGCTTCCGGCTGCGGGAAGAGTATGACCCTGAAGGCCGTTGCCGGCATTATAAAACCCGACGAAGGACGGATCGTCCTGGATGGCCGGGTATTGTTCGACAGTGAGAAACGAATCAATCGGAAGCCTCAGGAGAGAGAAGTCGGGTATCTTTTCCAGAATTACGCCCTCTTTCCCAATATGACCGTGGAAAAAAACATCCTCTGCGGCCTGCGAAGAGAAAAGGACAGGAAAAAACGCCGGGAAAAAATGGAGGAGATGCTGGAGTGGATGGGGCTTTCCGGACAGAGAGGCTTGTATCCCTGGCAGCTCAGCGGGGGGCAGCAGCAGAGGACCGCGTTGGCCAGAATGCTGGTCAGCGAGCCGAAACTGCTGCTGCTGGACGAGCCCTTCAGCGCTTTGGATACCTATCTCCGGGAGCAGCTGCAGATCCAGGTAAAAGAAATCCTGAGCCGTTTCGGAAAGGATGTGCTTCTGGTGAGCCACAGTCGGGATGAGATCTACTATCTCTGCGGAAGGACGGCCATTATGCATGAAGGGCGGATCCTGAAAGCGGATGGAACGAAAGCAGTCTTCGCGGATCCCGGCACCCGGGCGGGAGCGGCCCTTACCGGCTGTAAGAATATCGCTTCTGCCAGGAAAACCGGAGAGTACGAGGTGGAAGCCCCGGAATGGGGGATCCGGCTGAAAACGGCGGAGCCGGTAAAAGACAATGTCTGCGCCGTGGGACTGCGGGCCCACTATTTTAACCCCAAAGCCAGGGAAAATATTTTTCCTGTGATCCAGGCTTCCGAGAGGGAAGAGCCTTTTGAAATGAGGATCTTATTCCGCTACGAGGGGCAGCAGGAGGGCACGCCGGAATTGTGGTGGAGGATCCCCAAGGACCGGACGCCTGCAGTGATGCCGGAAAAACTGGGCATCGCTCCCAAAAACGTGCTGCCCCTGTACCCGGAAGAATAAATGACGAGGAGGAGAAGGATGAAATTAGTAAAAACAGAGGAGGCCGTGGGACAGGTACTCTGTCACGATATGACCCAGATCATCCCGGGAGTGTCCAAAGGACCCCGGTTCCGAAAAGGACATATTGTGCGGGAGGAAGATATCCCGGTGCTGCTGAGCATGGGAAAGGACCAGCTCTACGTGTGGGAGAAGGACGATACGGTTTACCATGAAAACGAGGCGGCGGAGGTTCTCCGGCAGGTGTGCCAGGGGGAGAGAATGGAAGCTTCCGAAGCCAAAGAGGGGAAGATCGAGCTGACCGCCGCCTGCGACGGCCTGTTCCGGGTGGATGTGGAGCGGCTGAACCAGATCAATGAGATTGACCAGGTAATGATCGCCACCCGCCACAGCAATACTCCTGTAAAAAAGGGAGACAAGCTGGCGGGAACCCGGGTGATCCCCCTGATCATCAAGAAAGAAAAGATGAAACTGGTGAAAGAGCGGGCCGGGGAAACGCCTCTCTGTGAAGTGCTGCCCTATCAGATCCGAAAGGCGGGGGTGGTGACTACAGGGAATGAAGTTTTTTACGGAAGAATCCAGGACGCCTTCACCCCCGTGGTGGAGAAAAAGCTGGCGCAGTACGGGATCACTGTAGAAGAACACGTAATCGTAGGAGATGACAAAGCCGGGATCACAGCGGCCATCCGGACGATGAAGGAACAGGGCTGTGAGCTGATCCTTGCCACAGGAGGCATGAGCGTAGATCCCGATGATCAGACTCCGGGAGCTATTAAAGACAGCGGGGCGGAAGTGGTCACCTACGGGGCGCCGGTACTGCCGGGGGCTATGTTCTGTCTGGCCTATTTTCCGGACGGCACCCCTGTCATGGGACTGCCGGGCTGTGTTATGTACGCCAAAACCACCATTTTTGATCTGATGCTGCCCCGGATCGCCGCGGGAGTGAAGGTCACCCGGCAAGAGATTACCCGGCTTGGAAACGGCGGCCTGTGTCTGGGATGTCAGGAATGCCGCTGGCCGGACTGCGGATTCGGCACCGCCTGAAAGGACAGACTATGGCAGGAACGTGGAACCATTTTGATCAGGAAGGAAACGCCGTCATGGTAGACGTTTCAGAAAAGAAGACCACCGCCCGCACCGCCTCGGCGGTAGGAACCATTCAGGTCAACCGGGAGATTATGGAGGCGGTGGTTCATAAAACGGCAGCCAAGGGAGATGTGCTGGGCGTGGCCCGGGTGGCCGGGATCATGGCGGCCAAGCGAACCTGGGAACTGATTCCCATGTGCCATCCTCTGTGTATCCGCAAATGCTCCGTGGATTTCGAGACAGATGAGGAAAACCTGGAGATCCGGGCTGTCGCCACAGTGAAAGTGGAAGATGTGACAGGGGTGGAGATGGAGGCCCTGACGGCCGTCAGCACTGCTCTGCTGACCATCTACGATATGTGCAAGGCTATTGACAAGCGGATGGAGATCACGGGCATCCATCTTCTGAGAAAGACCGGAGGAAAAAGCGGAGATTTTCACTATGATTGACGGATACGGAAGAACCATCGATTATATCAGGATCTCGGTGACAGACCGCTGCAATCTGCGGTGTGTCTACTGTATGCCGGAGCAAGGGATCCCCCCGGTATCCCACCAGGAGATCTTAAGGTTTGATGAGATCTGTCGGCTGGCAGGGATCTTTGGAGAACTGGGAATCCGGAAGATCAAGCTCACCGGCGGGGAGCCTCTGGTGCGGAAAAATCTGCCGGTTCTGGTAAAGCTTCTGAAAGAAACGCCGGGGATCGAAAAGGTCACCCTCACCACCAACGGGGTACTGCTGGCAGAACAGATGAGGGCCCTGGCGGACGCGGGCATCGACGGCATCAATCTGAGCCTGGATACCCTGGATCCGGATATATTTGCTGCGATCACCCGGCGGCGGGAACTGGAGCGGGTAAAAGAAGGATTTCTGGCAGCTCTTCACTATCCCGGGATTCCTTTGAAGATCAACTGTGTTCCCATGGGGCCGGAAGAGCAGAAGATCGAGGAGCTGGCGGAACTTGCCCGGAAATATCCGGTCCATGTGCGCTTTATCGAGATGATGCCGGTGGGCTTGGGAAAAGAGTTCCGGGGCGTTTCGGAGGCGGAGATCCTGGAACAGCTGCGGCGACGGTTTGGAAGGGAAGAAACGTTCCGGGGTCGGCTGGGAAACGGCCCGGCGCACTACTATACCTTTTCGGGATTTCAGGGAAAGATCGGTTTTATCAGCGCCATGACTCATAAATTCTGCGGGGAATGCAACCGGGTGCGGCTGACTTCCCGGGGATTTCTGAAAACCTGTCTTCAGTATGAGACAGGTACGGATCTGCGGGAGCTGCTTCGGTCGCCGGAGATCCGTCAGGAGGATCTCCGGAAAGCGGTAGAGGAAACCATCCGGAACAAGCCGGCGGAACACCGCTTTGGAGCGGAAACCGTTGAACACAGAGAAGAAAAGATCATGTCACAGATTGGAGGGTGAGAGGTTTATGGCAGCCAGACGAGTTGCGGTGATCGTGTCCAGCGACAGCGGATACAGAGGAGAGAGAGAGGATTTAAGCGGCCCGGAGATCCGGCGGATCGCGGAGGAAAACGGCTATCAGGTGGTGTCCAGTGTGATCCTGCCGGACGATCGGGAAAAGCTGGAGGAGGAAATGCGGCGGATCGCCGATGGAAATCTGGCGGATCTGATCCTCACTACCGGCGGCACGGGATTTTCCCCCAGAGACTGGACTCCGGAAGCCACACTGGCAGTATCGGAGCGGATCGTTCCCGGGATTCCGGAGGCTATGCGCGCCTACAGCATGCAGTTTACCAGGCGTTCCATGCTGAGCCGCAGCGCGGCGGGGATCCGTGGGCGGACTCTGATCGTAAACCTTCCCGGCAGCCCCAAGGCAGTGCGGGAATGTCTGGAATATATCATCGGCAGCCTGGACCACGGGCTGGACATTTTAACAGGCGAAGCTTCGGACTGCGCCGGAGGGCAGGGATAATGGGAAAAATTATGGCGGTGTGCCTCAGCGAAAAGAAAGGCACCCAGAAAAAGAATGTGCATGAAGCGGTAGTCCGGGAGGACTGGGGCATCGAGGGCGACGCCCATGCGGGGAAATGGCACCGGCAGGTGAGCCTTCTTTCCTATGAGAAGATTGAATCCTTCAAAGCCAAAGGGGCGCCGGTGCAGGAAGGGGCCTTTGGAGAAAATCTCATCGTCAGCGGGTTTGATTTTAAAAACCTGCCTGTGGGCACCCGGTTCCGCTGCGGAGAGGTGGTGCTGGAACTGACCCAGATCGGAAAGGAATGCCACAGCGGCTGCGAGATCTACAAGATCATGGGCGAGTGCATCATGCCGAGAGAAGGTGTGTTTACCAGGGTCCTTCACGGAGGCGTGATCCGGGAAGGGGATGAGATGGAAATCGTGGAGGAAGGCAGATGAACAGTATTTTTGCCAGAAGAAGTATTCGGAAATATGAAGACACCCCGGTGGAAGAGGAAAAAATCAAAAGATTGCTGGGAGCGGCCATGTCTGCCCCCACGGCGAGAAATCAGCGGGAGTGGGAATTTATAGTAGTAACGGATCGTGAAGTCCGCCGGCAGCTTTCAGAGGCCAGTCCCTACGCTAAGCCAGCTTTTGCGGCGCCGCTGGTGATTGTACCGGCAGCGGACAAAAACCGGATGACTTCTCCAAAATATTTTGAACAGGATCTGGCTGCCGCCACAGAAAATATTCTGCTGGAAGCAGAGGAGCTTGGACTGGGAGCGGTCTGGATGGGGATCGCTCCCCTGGAGGAGAGAATGCGGAAGGTTTCCGGGGCTTTGAATCTTCCCGAAAATATTCTTCCCTTTGCTCTGATCGCAGTGGGATATCCGGGAGAAATAAAGAAAGCGGAAGATCGGTATGAGGAGAGCAGAGTGCATTATAATCGATATTAAACATCAGGGATAGGGAAGTGCCGCAAGATCATCAAAACAGATGGTGGAGCGGCACTTTGGTTTATGGATATCTCTGAATTTAGAGGGGCTTCCGGGATTTTGCGCGCCATAAAGGTCATGCTTGCCTGCGCCAGCGCAGCCCGCATGACCTTTTTTGGCTTGTCTCAAGTTGTCAAAACTGTACAAAAAATCTCAGGAAAAAAAGGGATTTACACAAAATAGATAATAGTTCTTGACGGTAAAGGTGAAGAGTGATATTATATGTAATAACAAAGCAACATAATGATATAATAAAAATATAAAGATATAACAAAATGGAAAAAATTTCCTGCTCTTTCAAGAAACAGATAGAAGCAGGAACATATGAAAGGCGGGAAATCCATGCTGCAGTTTTTTACTCAGTGCGAAAAAAAAAGAAAATCGAAGACTGGGAATGACGATGATTGGAAAGTATATTCAGGGATGGAATGAAATATATAATCTGCATCGCTATGTTTCCTGTTATGGAAAGCATGCGTTGGTTTTAATTGACACCTTTTTTTACAGCACCTTAAAAGAAAATCTGCAGAAAAACTTTGCGGATTCCGGATTGGGATTTCAGGCGGTGGAATTCAGCGGTGAAATTACAAAAGAAAAGGTGGAACAATACACAGAACTGGCCGGAACATGTGCTGATGTAGTAATTGGAATCGGGGGCGGGAAAACCATGGACAGCGCAAAAGCGGCTGCGGAATATGCGCAGAAAAGGTGCGTGATTGTGCCGACATCCGCAGCCAGTGACGCTCCCTGCAGTTCGCTTTCCATAATTTATGATCCGCAGACTAATACCCGGGAGATTCTGCGCTGCAGGAGCAATCCGGATATGGTTTTAGTAGATTCCGCGCTGCTTCTTACTGCTCCGCCGCGGTTTCTGGCCGCGGGAATAGGAGACGCCATGGCTACATACTACGAAATGCAGGCCTGTGAAGCCGCAGGCGCCTATAACTGGATGGAAGGGAGATTTTACAGAACGCTCTTGTCTATACAAACGGCTGAATTATGCCGGAAGATATTACTAAAAGACGGATATAAAGCAATGGTTTCAGCCAGAGAGCACATCCGTTCTTTCGCCTTTGAAAATGTGGTAGAAGCCAATATTTTGCTGAGTGGCCTGGGATTTGAAAATACCGGCTGCGCGGGAGCGCATTCCATCAGTGCGGGTTTGGCAGCGGTACCGGAGTGCAGTTCCCTGCTTCACGGGGAAAAGGTTGCATTCGGGGTTTTATGTCAAATGGTTATGGAAAATAAAGAACTGGAAGAGATAAAAGAGATCCGGACCTTATTTAAAGATATTGGTCTTCCTGTTACGCTGAAAGATCTGGGGATACAAGAGGAGAGAGCAAGAGATGCAGCTCGGGCCATTGCGGAAAAATCGCTGCAGAGCAGTTTCTGGGATCATGAACCTTTTGCAGTGACTGGGGATATGATTTTTCATACAGTGATTGAAACAGACAGGATATCCGAATGGTTGGAAAGAAAACGATAAATATAAGGAGTACAGAGTGGAACATTTATATTTGGGAATTGATATAGGTACGCAAAGCGTTAAAGCGGCAGCGTTTAACGCTTCCGGTGAGATACGGGCGTCAGCCGTGGAAAAACAATATATGGATACACCGCATCCGGGCTGGGCAACAGAGAAAGCAGATATCTGGTGGGAGAAGGCAGTTCAGTGCATCCAAAAAATTTTAAAAAATATCTCCGCGGAGGCTGTTAAAGGAATAGGGGTAGATGGAGTATGTCATTCGCCGGTTCTGGTAGATCAGGATGGAGAACTTCTGCAGAGGGATATACAGCTCTACTGTGATAAACGAAATGCGGATATTGTGGAACGCTGTCGGACAGATTACAAAGCGTGCGGGATCTGGGAGGAGACCGGAAATGTCCCGGCATGCAACTGGATGGGAATGAAGATCCGCTGGATCAAAGAGAATGAACCGGAACTCTACGAAAAAGCGGCCTGCATCCTGTCGGCCAAAGACTATATTAATCTGCGCCTGACGGGTATTACAGGCACAGATCCTTCAGAAGCATCCGGAACCATGCGTTTAAATCGGAAGGATTCCAGCTGGTCAAAACTGGCTGTCAGCTACATGGGACTGGACATGGAAAAACTTCCGGCAATCAGGCGTTCCTGTGAAATAATGGGAACGGTAACAAGAGAAGCGGCAGCTCTTACAGGATTGAAAAAAGGAACTCCAGTGGTTGCCGGCTCCGGCGATATGCCCAGTTCCCTTTATGGAGCCGGTCTTATAAAACCAGGAATTTGTGTAGATATTGCCGGGACAGGAAGTGTTATAGCTGTTTACAGTCCCTGCGCGGTACTAAATGAGAAGATAGCGAACCTCCGATGCGCGTCGCCAGGGTGGTCCCCCTATCTGTCCATGGATTCCTCCGGTGGAGCGTACCGATGGATGCGGGATGTCATGTGCAAATACGAGATGAAAAAAGCGGAACAGGAGGGAATCTCTTCTTTCGATTATCTGAATCGACTGGCCGGGGCTGTGCCGCCCGGAGCGGAAGGCGTTCTGTTTCTTCCTTATTTGCAGGGGGAAAGAATACGAGGAAGTGCTTACAGCAAAGCTACTTTTACAGGACTGACTCCCGCGTCAACAACGGGGCATCTGGCCAGAGCTGTTATGGAGGGGGTAGCTTTTGAGTGCAGGGCATCCTTGGAATTGCTGGATCCGTTGGATGAAGCGGAATTTGTAATTTTGACCGGAGGGGCAGCCGCGGGAACGCTTTGGTCACAGATAAAAGCAGATATTTATGGGAAACCGGTAAAAATCCTGAAGCAGAAAGAAACAGCTGCTTTTGGCGGCGCCCTGCTGGCTGCAGTAGCCAACGGAGAGTACAAAGATGAGGAGGAAGCATCCAATGCTGTTTTGAAGTTTGAAGACGAATTCCTTCCCATTCCGGAAAATCAAAGTATGTACGCGGAACTTTACCCTATTTTTGAAGAAATTCACCAGCGGCTGCAGGTGCCGCATGAACACTTGGCCGGTCTGCGCAGATAACAGGGAGGCGGATTAGATGAAAAAAAGAACCCAATTAGATACGACCACAAAGAAAATTTTACTGCTTCTGGTGATCATGGCTGTTTTTACCATCCTTATGGCTGCAGTCAGACCTAAATTTATCAGCGCTTCAAATATGCTGAATATTTTGAAAGATATTGCGGTTATGGGAACCCTGGCCATGGGCATGACCTTCGTTCTGATCACAGGAGGCATAGATTTGTCTGCGGGATACAATGTGACATTGGGTATGGTTGTGGCAGGCGTAGTATTTATGAGCACCTCAAATGCGTGGCTTTCGATACTGGCCGCTGTGGGTATGACATTGACGATTGGTATTGTGAATGGTCTGATCATTACAAAAATGAAGATCACGCCTTTCATCGCGACACTGGCGACCATGTCAGTGGCCCAGGGGCTGATTCAGTATCTTGGATCAGGAAAATTGTTAAAGCTGGATGATCCGTTATTTTCTTTTCTTGGGAAAAGCAGTTTTTTTAAGATCCCTACCCCGGCCATTATCATGATTTTCGTTCTGGCAGCGGGCGGCCTGATCTTAAAGAACACCCGGCTGGGAAATTACGCCTATGCCATAGGATGCAATGAGCAGCATGCAAAATCCGCAGGAATCCATATCGACAGAACGCTGATTATTATTTATGCCATGGAAGGGCTGTGTGCCGGTATTGCTTCGATTTTACTGGGCTGCAAGGTGTCATTGGTTTCTCTGAACGCAGGGGGCTCCTCCACCCTGATGGATACGATTGCGGCGGTGGTTCTGGGAGGAGCAAGTACTGCCGGAGGACAGGGAAATATGGTGGGAACATTCCTCGGCGTAATTTTTATGGGGTTTATTACCAATACGCTTACACTGCTCAATGTATCGGCGGTTGCCCAGGATCTTTTTAAAGGGATCGTAATTGTGCTGGCGATTGTACTTAATTCTGCGACATCCAGAATCAGGTTTCGAAGAAAAAGCGTAAATGCTTACGCTGCCGAATAATCTAAAAATCAGGCGGCAGTATTTAAAAATATTTTCAAAACGAGGAGGTACGAGAATGAAGAAAAGGATTGTAGCTTTTTTGGTGTGTGCGGCAATGATAGGGAGTCTTCTGGCTGGCTGCGGAAACGGAGAAAAAGGGAATACTTTGGATTCCACTGTTGAAAATGTAAGCGGGACCTCAGAACAGGGAGAAAAAGATGATTCAACAGCTTCGGGAGAAAGCAAGGGAACCATCGGATGGATTATGATCAATCTCACCAATTCTTTCTATGTCAGCGCCGTTGAGGCAGCGCAGAAAGCGGCAGACGAACTGGGATATGAGCTGATCGTAAGAGACTGCGGGGGAAGTCTCGAGACAGAGATTGATATGATCGAAAATTTCATCGAAATGGACGTGGATGTGATCTGCGCGGATTTCGTAAATGCGGAAGGACTGGCAGATGCCTGCAAGAAAGCCGATGATGCGGGAATTAAAATGATCTCCCTGTTTAACTCCATAGATACCGGTTATAACTACAGTGTTGCGTATGACCACTATACTGGTTTTAAAGCAGCGACCATCGCGGCCTGCGAAGCTCTGGAAGGCGAAGGCCAGGTGGTTTACATGCACGGCGGAATCGGAAACTGGGCGGGAGATGAGAGAACCAGGGGCTTTGAGGACGCTGTGGCAGATTATCCCGGCATCGAAGTACTCTCTACCCAGTCCTGCAACTGGGATCCTGCTACAGGCGTCAGCATCGCCCAAACCTGGCTTACCCAGTATGACCATATTGACGCTATGTTCTGTATGACAGACGGTGTGACTCCCTCTCTGATTGAACTGATCGCGGATGCGGGGCGCACAGATGAAATCCTTTTGGTGGGCAATGATGGAGAAACCCCTGTGCTGGAGCAGATGAATACAGAAGGATGCAATGTAGGAGCAGACGCGCTTTTGTCTTCCCTGCGAGGCGGTTATCTGGCAGTTTTGTGCGCGGATCAGCTGATTCAGGGAAATGAAATAGAGAAAACCACCTGGATTCCAGTGTCTCTGGTGGTTTCTGATAAAGTGATGGAAGTTCTGGAAAATTCGGATGCGGATCTGAGCTTTATTGACGTGCTGACTGCGGAGGAGGGGCTGGAAGTCGCAAATAACTATCAGAATGAATTCAAAGATTATTTCAGCGAATAATCTGGGTCGGACATGAGGCCAATAGGGCCTCATGTCCAGACTGGAAATCGAGTTGGGAGGTTGATCATGTCAAAAAAGACAAAGGACTCAGACAAAACCTACAATTTCAGATATCTGTCTTTATGTGCAATAATCCTGGCTCTGGCAGTCGTATTTGGATTATTGAACAATAAATTTTTCGGAGTCAGCAACCTGATGAATATTATCAGACAAACAGCGGTTATAGCGATTCTGTCTATTGGCATGACGTTTGTAATTTTAACCGGCGGTATAGACCTGTCTGTAGGATCAAATCTGGCTTTGGGCGGAGCGGTAGGAGTTTGGGCATATAATCAAACAGGGAGCGCGGCGGTTTCTTTTTTGGCGGCAATTCTAAGCTGTACACTGGTGGGCCTGGTAAACGGTATTCTGATAGGACAGCTGCAGATCAGCGCGTTTATTGCGACTTTGGCCATGCAGTCGGCTGCCAGGGGGCTTACTATGGTTATTACCGGCGGCGGAGCTATGGGTATAGAAAATGACGCGTATTATTTTATCGGGCAGGGACAGATTTTGGGCGCGGTGCCTGTAAGCCTGTTTCTGGTAATCTTTCTATTTATTATTTTTGGTTTTATCTGCGGCAGAACGGTTTTGGGACGGCAATTTTACGCGGTAGGAGGAAACATCAAGGCATCGAAAGCCATGGGGATTCGTGTAGTAAGAAGAATCGCCTCAGCCTATGTTCTGGCAGGCATTATGGCAGGTATCGCCGCGATTTTAACTGTGGGACGAGTGAGCTCCGCTCAGCCTTACGCGGGAACAGGGACGGAATTCGATGTGATTATTGCGGTAGTAATCGGAGGCACCAGCCTGGTAGGCGGCGCAGGTACCATGTCAGGTACGATTTTCGGCTGCGTGATCATGGGGATTATCTCAAATGGAATGGGACTGCAAAATACACAGCCATTTGCGGAATATCTGATTAAAGGCGCATTGGTACTGGCGGCGGTATATGTGGATACCATGATGTGCGCGGTACAGCAGAGACGCCTGGTCCCTGCCGTTGAAAAAACGGAGCAGGGAAATGCGGAAGAGATTGGTGTGATCCAGAAAATTAAAGAAGAAACAGACCATACAGTTGTCATGAAAAATATTACCAAAACTTTTCCGGGAATGAAAGCGCTGGACAATGTAAATCTGACGATTCGTCCCGGAAGTGTTATGGCTTTGATGGGGGAAAACGGTGCCGGAAAATCTACGCTCATGAAAATTTTGGCCGGGGAAGAAGAGCCAAGCGATGGGGCAGTTTTTATCAACGGACACTATGTGGATCTGACCTCGCCGTCTAAGGCGGCTGAAGCGGGCATTGCTATGATTCATCAGGAACTTTCTCTGGTAGGAGAGCTGAGTGTGGCGCAGAATATCTTTTTGTGCAACGAAATTCCCAGCGGCATTCCCGGATTTATCAGCCGAAAAAAAATGGAACAAAAGGCAGCGGAACTGTTGGAGCGCATGGGAAGAAAAATAGATTCCAGAATGCTGGTAAAGGATCTGACGGTCAGTGAGCAGCAAATGGTAGAAATCGCAAAAGTTCTGTCCCGGAATGCCTGGCTGCTGATTCTGGATGAACCCACATCCTCTTTGACAGAAGTGGAGAAAGAATTTTTATTTGAAACCATGCGGAATCTCCGGGCAGAAGGTGTCAGCATGATCTATATCAGTCATCGAATGCAGGAAATTTTTGAAATTGCTGACGACATTACAGTTTTGCGGGACGGACAGTTTATCAGCAGCGGGAAAGCCTCGGACTATACAGAAAAGCGGCTCATTAAAGAGATGGTTGGCCGTGAACTGAATAATATTTTCGACCGTGAAAAGGCAGAAACAGGAGAGACAGTTCTGGAAGTAAAAAATCTGTGCCGAAACAGGGTATTTCAGGACATATCTTTTTCTATTAAAGCTGGAGAAGTAGTGGGATTCAGCGGCCTCATGGGAGCAGGCAGGACAGAAATCGCCAAATGCATTTTCGGAATGGATTCTTTAGACAGCGGAGAAATACTGGTAGACGGGAAAAAGATCCGTATCCGTACGCCAAATGATGCGATAAAGCACGGTATCGTCTATGTGCCGGAGGACAGAAGACTGGAAGGATTTATTCCGGCGATGTCCATTAAAAGTAATCTTTGCATTCCTTCCTATCCGAATATTCAGAAGTTGGGCATCATCAATCGGAAGAAAGAGGAAAAGATTTCTGAACAGTATATCCGTGAATTGAGAATCAAAACTACCAGCGCAAATAAAAATGTTATGGAATTATCAGGCGGAAATCAGCAGAAAGTTTCTCTTGGAAAATGGCTGGCGCTGCAGCCGAGAGTGCTGATTCTGGATGAACCTACCAGGGGAATCGATGTAGGCGCCAAAGCGGAAATCCATAAAATCATAGAAAACGCGGCAAAACAGGGAATGGCAATTCTGTTGATTTCATCGGAGCTTCCGGAAATTATCGGCTGTGTGGACAGGGCCATTATTCTGCGGGCAGGAAAAATCACCGGAGAGTTTGCCGCGGATGAATTGGATCAGGACGCTATGATGTCAAAGGCAGCGTTTGTGACAAATTAAGAAGAAGGTGTCAGAATGAATCTATTCGATATAAGAGGAAAAAAGGCTCTGGTAACAGGGGCCGGGAGAGGAATCGGGCTGGCTCTGGCTAAAGGTCTGGCGGAAGCAGGAGTGCAGGTGGCTATTATTGATATATTGCCGGATGTGGATAAAATCGCGAAAAGAGAACTTGGGAAAGAAGCGGTGGGTATTCAGGCAGATCTGATGAACCGGGAGGAGAGAAGAGAAGCTTTTGAAAGAGCTGTAACAAATTTAAAAGGCCTGGATATTCTGGTAAACAATGCGGGGATGCAGTATAAACATGAATTTTTATCTTATCCTGACGATAAGTGGGACGCAATTCTGGAGTTAGATCTGTCCTGCGCTTTCAGTTTTATGAAACTGGCCGGAGCAGTAATGAAGGAACAGGGGGCGGGCAAGATTATTAACGTTGCATCCATGAATGCCTTTCTGGGCGGAACAAATTGTCCCGCTTATGCGGCCGCGAAAGCGGGGCTTGCCCAATTAACCAAGTCAGGAACCAATGAACTGTCCAGATATAATATTAATATCAACGCGATTGCGCCGGGATTTATCCTGACGGAACTGACCAGACATATTGTAGAGGATCCGGCTGCGTATGAAGCAAAAACCGCGCGGATTCCTAAAGGAAGATGGGGGCAGGCGGAAGATTTAGTGGGGACGCTTCTGTTTTTAAGCGCTCCGGCATCAGACTATGTCTGCGGAGCAGTCATACCTATTGATGGGGGATATCTATGTAAGTGACTAAAATTCCGTAATTTGCGGCGTCAGATTAAAAACAGGGAAAATAATGGGAGGACAGATAAAATGGATTTTAATAAAATCAAAGACCCCGCGATAGCCAAGAGGGTCTGGGAGGAAGGCGCAGAACTGGTGTCACACTGTCATTTCGGGGTTCAGGGATTGACTAAAACAGAGGAAGATGTAAAAAAAGCGCTGTACCGTCTTCTGGATACCGACTTTAAACCCATTGCATTTGATACAGAGCCAACCTTTGTAAAAATGATTCAGTCAATTACGGGAGGCAGTATCCGGCTTCATGCGGCGGTTTCGTATCCTCTGGGAAGAATGACTCTGAAAAAGAAGCTGCAGGATCTGGAAAATCTTTTGAATATGGGGATAGAAGACACCTGTGTTTGTCTGGACTGGCAGGCCATATTTTCTCACCGCTACAAAGATGTAGAAATGGAAGCGGCTGCTATTATGCGGGAATTTGACGGAAAATTCTTCAAAAATGCCTTTGTAATCCCGGCTACGCTGTTAAGTGATACAGAGATGATAGAAGTGCTGAAGGCTTTGGACGCGGCAGGCGTCTATTCGGTAAAGGTGAATCCGGGCTGTAAACTGGGAGTTTCTTATGAAGAGGTTATGCTTATTAAGCGGAATTTTCCTAATCGATTTGATATTCATCCATCCGGAAATATCCGTACACTGGAACAGTTTGAAAAATATCGCGAGCTGGGCTGCCAGGTGATTCACACAGCCAGCACCCTGGATATTGCAGAGGTCTATATGAAGCGCCAGCTGGCGCTGTATGAAGGGAGCGCGGCATGAAATACGCAGATAAAATAGAATATTCTAATATTCAGTTATATGAAGCAGGGGATGTACAGATTGAAAATCTGGTTTTAAAAGCAGCCCGCGCAGGTATGGGAACCATTGTAGTGGGACCCAGCGCTCTTCCGCTGGTAAACCGTATGATAAAGCCGGAGGATCATATAAAAATAGACTGCGCTCTTTCCTATCCCTCCGGCGCGTATCTGACTTTCCAGAAAGTGCAGGAAATAGAAGATATGCTGGAAACCCCGGAACACGTTGATGAATTTTATGTAGTCATGCAGGTTGGATCCTACTTAAGCGGATACACAGATGAAATGAAAGAGGAATTGAAAGCGCTGGTGAAGGCGGCAAAAGAAATTCCGGTCAAGATTGTAACAGAAATTTCTGTATTCAGTCGGGAGCAGATGCAGGAGCTGTGCGACGCGGCAGCGGAATCGGGTGCCGCAGGGGTTGTTATTTCTGCTGATTTCCTGCCGTATGAAGTTCCGGAACCCTCCATCCGGCAGGTAAAAGAGTTTGTGGAAGCGGCAGCGGGAAGATTTCAGGTGATTGGAGCAGGAAATGTAAAAGAACCGGGCAGATTTCTGCAAATGCTGGAAGCGGGTGCTGATACAGTGAATACGCCATATGGATATGAAATATTAATGGAATTAAATAAATAAACAGGATCTCTGCGGAATCGGGCAAGTTGACAATCAAAGAATTTATGCTAATATAAGTATGAAAGATATGACATTATAATATATTGGCAAAAGAACGAATGATTTCATACATATAATATTGGAGGAGGAGTCATGCTTCAGGCGAAAAAATTGGATAAGACGACGCCTGTTCCGCTGTATTTTCAGCTGAAAGAGCTGATTATGGCTGAGATTAAGAATGGGACGTATCCAAAAGACAGTGTAATACCCACAGAAAAAGAATTAAGCGAAATGTTTGATATCAGCCGTACTACCGTGCGTCAGGCGATTGCCGAATTGGTGCAGGAGGGATGGCTGTACAGAGTCAAGAGCAAGGGGACTTTTGTCTCTCAACCGAAAATAAACCAGGATTTTATACAGAAATTGGAGTCTTACAACGATCAGATACGCAGAACCGGCAGGACGCCCCGCACGGAAGTACTGGATTTTAAGGTGATGAAGGCTTCCCAGGAGGTGGCAGAACAGTTAGAACTGCAGCCGGGGGATGAGGTGATTTATCTGCATAGAAAAAGATATGCGGATGACGATCCGATCGTGGTATTGAAGACCTATCTGCCGTATGAAAAATGTTCGTTTGTAATGGAACATGATTTTGAGAAAGAATCCCTGTATGCGGTGCTTTCGGAAAAGGATTCTGTAAAAGTATACTACGTCAAACGTTTGGCGGAGGCGGTGGAAGCTACTTCCGATGATGCGGAGAAGCTGAATATGAAAAAAGGAAAACCGATTTTATATTTCAAAACCGTGGGGTGCAATGCCTTTGGGAAACCCATAGAATATTCCTTAGCCAGATATCGAGGCGATAAGAGCAGTTTTGAAGTAACTGTATTCACTGATAAATAAGAAAAAGAGATCCCGACAGTCCAAGAAGATAGCCGGGATCTCTTTTCTTGTTTGGGGAAAGGAAAGAGATGAGCCGTTATGATCTTGTAATGTTTGATATGGACGGAACACTGATGGATTCCCGGGCATTCCATCAGAAGGTTTTTTACCGTTTTCTAAATCAGTATGTAGGCAATATAACAGAAGAAGAGGTAAGAAGAGGCATAGGAGCCACCGTTCGGGAAATTTTTGACAGCGCGGGGGTTCCGGAAGAAAATTTAAAAGAGTTGTTTGTGAAATTGGATGAGTTCTGCCGGACCCAGGTTATGGATTTAGCCGGACAGATTCCTGTCATACCGGGCGCCTATCAACTGTTGGAAGGTTTAAAAAGCAAAGGGATTCCATGCGGACTGCTTACAAATTCCATGCAGGCAGTAACAGAAAATATGCTGAAAGCCAAAGGCCTGTGGAATTTTTTTGCGGGGGTCTCCGGCGCGGATTATTTTTCTGTGAATAAAATAGAACGATGCAGGAAATTACAGAAGCGTCTGCATGGGGAAAAGGTTTTGTATGTGGGAGATACTGAAATGGATATAGAATTGGCTGACTGCATGGGATATGACAGCTGTCTGGCAAAGACGGGATATGGCTGGTATGAGGATGAAACGTATATTTTGCAGGTGCTGCGTCCGGATTACGTGGTGCTGGAGTTAAAAGAAATTTTGAAATTTGTATAAAACACTTTACAAGCACAATATATTATTATATTATTATGTCATAACAATATGTCATATATGATAAAACCATATTTATAAATGCACAGGTACGTCCGGAAAGGGCGGAAGAAAACGGAATGCACGCCTGCAGGCGTCATTAATAAAAACAGAGAGGTGATGGATTATGCTGAATGTACAGCCGGCAACAAAACCAACTATTTATTTCATCGGTGTCACTACCGGAAAGTCTTCAATTATGCGGGTATTTCCCAAATGGGCACAGGCGCTTGGATTGGACGCGGAAATTAAGGGGATTGACTTTAAACCTCATTCGCCGGGGGAATCTTATCGGGAGGCGGTAGAGTTTATAAAACAGGATCCGTTGTCTTTAGGAGCGCTGGTGACCACCCACAAGATCGATCTCTATCATGCCTGCCAGGATCTTTTTGAATATCTGGATCCTTTCGCGCGGAAGCTGGGAGAAATATCCTGTATTTCTAAAAAAGACGGAAAACTCTGCGGACATGCCAAAGATCCTATTTCCAGCGGCCTGGCTCTGGAACATTTCGTGCCGGAAAATTACTGGAAGGATCATGACGGAGAAGTATTTCTTATGGGGGCGGGAGGAGCCGCCCTGGCAATGTCTCTGTATTTCGGAGAGAGAAAGAGTGGGGATGACATTCCCAAAAAGATTATTATCTCTAACCGCAGTCTCCCCAGGCTGGAATCCGCCAGGAGAATTCTGGACGGCCTGAATCCGGAAATTCAATTTGAATATGTGCATACGCCGCAGCCGGAAGATAATGATTGTATTTTGGCGTCCCTGAAGCCGTATTCTTTGGTAGTCAATGCCACAGGACTGGGAAAAGACGCACCCGGATCCCCCCTTACAGAGCAGTGTTCTTTTCCGGAGAACAGCCTGGTGTGGGAGATTAATTATCGGGGCGAATTGATATTTATGGATCAGGCCAAGGCCCAGGCGGAGACAAAAAAATTGTATATTGAAGACGGATGGATCTACTTTATTCATGGATGGACGCAGGTAGTGGCGGAAGTTTTTCATATTGATCGCATGGAAGACAAGGTTTTGATGCTCAGTGAAGTGGCGAAGAACGCATAGGAAAGAGGGGGAAGACAATGAATAATTTTAATTGGGACAGCAGTTTTTGTGTGGATTTTGATTTGATAAACGGGTATTCCAAAAAGGCAGAAAGTACCAAAAGATATCTTTCGCAGATGAAGGATATGTATTATGACACGGCTGCCGCTGAAAAAATATTGGAGCGGGAGGATCCTCTGATCTATGAATTTTATGAACTGGGGTATCCTGAAAGAGATGGGGATCTGGCTTTTGGAACCACCATTCTATATCCAGGTCAGGTCGGCGGGGAGTACTTTATGACGAAAGGGCATTTTCATGTAAAACTTGCCACAGCGGAAGTGTATTTTACCTTAAGCGGGGAGGGATACATGGTTATGGAAGATCCAAAAGGACATACCCTGGAAATGCCTCTGGAAAAAGGCCAGGCCCTTTACGTGCCGAGAAGCTATGCCCACAGAAGTGTAAATACAGGCAAGGAGCCGCTGGTTATGTATTTTACCTTTGCCGCGGACGCAGGCCATGACTATGGAAGCATTGAGACAAAAGGATATCATAAAATGGTGGTAGAAAGGGATGGGAAACCTGCGATTATACCCAATCCAAAATGGTAATTAAAAATGAAAAAGCTGATACAAACGGTGCTGGGCCGGATCAAGCCTGAGAAATTAGGATTTACGCAGTGCCATGAGCATCTGCTGCTGAGCAAAGGCAGATCTTTTCAGATACATCCGGCCCTCCGGATGGATGAGCCTGAGAAGTCTCTGAAAGAGGTTCTGGATTATAAAGAGGCCGGGGGCTGCACTCTGGTAGAGGCGCAGCCAACAGGCTGCAATCGGGTCTCCCGGGGATTAGAAGAAATTTCAAAAGCTTCAGGCGTCCATATAGTAGCCTCCACAGGGTTCCATAAACTGCAGTTTTATCCGGAGCGCCACTGGATCCATGAACTGGAAGAAAGAAAGCTGTCAGAGGTTTTTGAGGGGGAACTGACAGAAGGAATGTATATACAGGCAGATCAGCAATGGAGGCAGGAGCGGCATCCGGCCAGGGCGGGGATCATCAAGACGGCTCTGGACAGCTGCGGTATGATAGAACCGTATGAGCGTCTTTTCCGGGCAGCGGTTCGGGCGCACAGAAACACAGGAGCCCCAATGATGGTACATATAGAAAAAGAAAGTTCCCCGGAACGCCTGGCAAGGACTTTGAAAGAATGGGGGGCAGATCCGGAAAAAATTTATTTCTGCCATATGGACAGAGCCTGCAGCGGCCGGGAAGCATTTCTGCAGGTGCTGGATGCCGGATTTTCTCTGGAATTTGACACCATCGGCAGGTTTAAATACCACAGCGATGCGTTTGAACTGGAACTGTTCAAAACCTTTTTGAAGCTTGGCTATGAAAATCAGCTGCTGTTTTCTCTGGACACTACCAGAGAACGCCTGAAAACCTACACGCCAGAAGGAGTGGGACTGACGTATATTTTGGAAACATTTCTGCCGGCCATGAGAGAATCCGGGATCACAGAGCGCCAGATTGAAAAAATTTCTGTGGAAAATCCGGCCAGGATTCTGGCCTGGTAACCAAACGGAGGAGAAGGGAATGGATGTAGAGAAACGAATGGAAGAACTGAAGATTGTGCCGGTGGTTGTCCTTCAGAGCGCGGCAGACGCGGTGCCTCTGGCAGACGCGCTGACAGCCGCAGGACTTCCTCTGGCGGAGGTGACTTTCCGGACAGAGGCAGCGGAGGAATCCATCCGCAGAATTGCCGGAGCCTTTCCGGAAATGCTGGTAGGGGCTGGCACAGTATCCTCGGTAGAGCAGGCGGTAAAGGCTGTGGAAGCCGGAGCGAAATTTCTCGTTTCGGCGGGCTTTCAGACGGATATTACGGAATTTGCCCTGAAAAAAGGAATTCCTATTTTTCCAGGGGTCTGCACTCCCACAGAACTCATGATGCTGCTGAAATATGATTTAAGGGTAGCTAAATTTTTCCCGGCGGAACAGTACGGAGGTCTGAAGACCATCCGGGCCCTTTCGGGTCCCTTTCCCCAGATGCGCTTTATGCCTACAGGAGGGATCCACGCGGGAAATGTAAAAGAATATCTTGCTGATCCTAGGATTATTGCCTGCGGGGGCAGCTGGATGGTAAAGGACAGTCTGATCAAAGCCGGGAATTTTGACGAGATCCGCCGGCTCACTGCGGAAGCAGTCAATCTGGTCAAGGGGTAAGAGTGAGAAATTTTATGAAAAAATATAAAGTTTTGGTAACCGCCCGGTCTTTCGGAACGGCGGACCATAAGGCGCTGGAGCTTTTAGAAGAGAATAACTGCGAGGTAAAGAAGCTGAAACAGACAGATGGATCTATTGCGGAGCAGCTGAAAAGAGAACTGCCGGAGGCGGATGCCGTCATCGCGGGGCTGGAGGAATATGACAGAGCGCTGATAGAGAGTGCCGGAAAGCTGAAGGTAATTTCAAGATATGGGGTGGGATACGATAAGGTGGATCTGCAGAGTGCCAGAAAGCAGCAGATCGCTGTGACGATTACCCCGGGAGCCAACGGAGATTCTGTGGCGGATCTGGCAGTGGCTCTCATGCTGGCCTGTGCCAGAAATATCCCGTTTATGGATCAGAGAATAAAAAGCAGAAATCAGACCAGGCCCCCGGGAGTAGAAATGTGGGAGAAAACCCTGGGCATAGTCGGAGCGGGGCGTATTGGAAAGGGAGTCGCGTGGAGATGCCGGGGGTTTGGAATGAAGATTCTCTGCTATGATCAGTTTCAGGATCAGAAATTTGCCCGGGAATGTCCGGCAGAATATGTAGATCTGGAAACGTTGATTCGCGGATCAGATTTTATTACCATACATTCTCCCTTGACCCCGGAGACCCGGGGAATGTTTGGAAGCCGGCAGTTCCAAATGATGAAAAAGGACGCGATTCTTGTGAATACAGCCCGGGGCGGTATTGTGGATGAAAAAGCTCTTTATGAAGCCCTGAAGGATGGAGAGATTCGGGCTGCCGGACTGGACGCGACGGAAGCGGAACCGCCTTATGACAGTCCTCTCTGTTCGCTCCCGAATTGTATTTTAAGTCCTCACGCGGGAGCCGCTACAAAAGAGGCCAGCAGCAAAATGAGTCTGATGGCGGCCCGGAATGTGCTGGATGTACTGGAAACAGGCACATGCCGCTTTGCCGTTTGAGTGTATAAAAAAATCCCCCCGGCGCATACTAAGGCGTAAAGAAAACGGGGGATTTTTTTATGAGTCAGACCAAGGGTATGCAGAGTCTTGTTTTTGAAAACAAGGTCTATGTGGTGTCGGCAGCTTCCATTGTGGGGAAACTGGAGGGGGAAGGCCCCCTGGGAAAATATTTTGACAAAGTGGAGGAGGATCCCATGCTGGGCCAGGACAGCTGGGAGGAGGCGGAAAGCCGGATGCAGCTCAACGCCGCCCGAATGGCCCTGGACAAAGCCGGCCTTCAGCCGGAGGATATTCGGATGATTTTTACCGGAGATTTGCTGGCGCAGTCCATCGCGTCCTCTTTTGGGATTGTGGAGCTGGAGCGGCCGGTCTATGGGCTGTTTGGAGCCTGTTCCACCATGGGAGAAGCTCTTTCCCTGGGAGCCATGGCGGTAAATGCCGGATACGGAGAGCATGTGATGGCGGTAACTTCCAGTCATTTCGGCAGCGCGGAAAAGGAATTCCGGTTTCCTCTGGCTTACGGAAACCAGCGGCCGCCCTCAGCTACCTGGACAGTGACCGGCAGCGGGGCCTGTGTTCTGGGACTGGAAAAAAGCGGGGCGAGAATCGCGGCGGTGACCTCCGGGAGAATTGTGGATTATGGGCTGAAGGATTCCCAGAATATGGGAGCCTGCATGGCTCCGGCGGCCTGTGATACCATCTGCCGCCATCTGATGGATTTTGAGAGGCAGCCTTCGGAGTACGACCGGATCATCACCGGGGATCTGGGAAAAGTGGGAAAGGTGATCCTGCTGGAATTGCTGAGGCAGCAGGGGTACGACATTGAAAAGCAGCATCTGGACTGCGGTATGCTGATCTATGATGAAAACAATCAGGACACCGGAGCCGGCGGCAGCGGCTGTGCCTGTTCGGCCACGGTTTTTGCCGCCCATATTCTTCCGAAGCTGGAGCAGGGGGAGTGGAGGCGGGTGCTGTTTGTGCCCACGGGAGCGCTTATGTCAAAAGTCAGTTTTTATGAGGGACAGACCGTTCCTGGGATCGCCCAGGCGGTGCTGCTGGAATCCACGGCGAAGGAGGCGTGACATGGAATATATTCAGGCATTTCTGGTAGGCGGCGCCATCTGCGCTCTGGCACAGATTCTGCTGGACCGGACGAAAATGCTGCCGGGGCGTATTATGGTTCTGCTGGTGTGCAGCGGGGCAGTCTTAAGTTTCCTGGGAGCGTATGATCCTTTTGCGGAATTCGCCGGGGCCGGCGCCAGTGTTCCCCTGCTGGGCTTTGGAAATCTGCTGTTTACCGGCGTCAAGGAAGCGCTGCAGGAAAAAGGCGTATTGGGATTGTTTACCGGGGGGTTCGGCGCCTGCGCCGCGGGCCTGTCGGCGGCTCTGATTTTTGGGTATCTGGCAGGGCTGATTTTCAAACCGAAACTGAAAAAATAAAATGGACGATCCGGCGATTTAGTAAAAAATTGCAAACCTGCAAGGGGAAAAGGCTTTTTAGACTTTTTCCCCCGGAAAGTTGAATAAATCCCAGATACAGGATTGTGAAAAAAGCCTAAGAGATTCGGAAACATCTAAACAGATTGTACAAAATCAGGAAAGAAAGATTATAAAATACGCAGAATTTTCCGGGGAAAACGCCTTTAGTAAAATTTGTGCCGAAAATTGCAAGAACATTCCGGGTCAGTTTAGTAAAATGTAAGTACACGAAATCAAAGCAGGAGGAGAAACATGAGAAAAAAGGTGTTTTTGCAAAAACTGACTCTGCTTGCCGCTGTCGGATCTCTGCTGGCCGGAAATTGTCTGCCGGTCCTGGCGGAGGGGGAAGGCCAGAGGCAGGAGGAACCATCGGAAGAGCAGGAAAAGGCGGAGAGCGCCGCTGCTTCTGTGATCTATCAGGCATTGGACAGGAGCAGCTGGAAGGTATCGGCATCCAGCGAACGTCCCGGCACCCATGAGGCGGCGTTTGCCATTGACGGGAACCCGGCAACCATGTGGCATGCGGCCGGACCGGATGATGAATCCTACGGCCTGCCCTATGAGTTCAATATCGATTTGGGAGCTCCGGATCAGCAGGTGTCCAGGATCGAACTGACAGGGAGAAATGACGGCCAGGGCCTGCAGGGATTTCCGAAAACCATGGAGATCCAAAGCAGCAGCGACGGCGTTACATATTCAAAGGTGCAGGATGTGACTTTTGAAACCAGTCCGTATTCGGGCATAACTGAGGCTGTCGATCTGGAGAGCCCGGTGAATGATCCGTACATCCGTCTGGTGATTAAAGAAAATTGGTATACGGAGGACAACGACGCAGTTTCCTTTGCTGAAATCAACCTGTATCAGGCAGTCGAAGATATTCCTCAGGATGTGACAGTCATCACATCGCCGGACGGAGAACTGGAGACCACCTTCTGGCTGAACGCGGAGGGCCGTCCCATGTATCAGATTTCCAGAAACGGGGAGCAGATTGTGGAGGAATCTTCTCTGGGTTTTGTTCTGGATGAAGCAAACGGCGGGGCCATGCAGACAGATTTTACTCTGCTGTCCAAAGAAACCGACAGCGCCGATGAAACCTGGGAGCCTGCAGTCGCGCTGACGGCCAGCAGCATCCGGGATCATTATAACCAGACGGTGTTTCATCTGGCAGACGATCAGAACCGGAAAGTAGATATTATTTTCAGAAATTATGACGAGGGAGTAGCGTTCCGGTATTATTTTCCTGAAGAAGACAACGCCCTGGACAGCTTTGAGATTGTATCAGAACAGTCGCAGTTCGCCATACCCGAGGGAACCATTGCTCATGCCTACGGCAGCGGCAATCAGCAGATTCCCGGAAACACCCCGGTGGAGGAACTGGGAAGCAGTGCCAGATATTCGCCTATTGTCCTGGAATATCACTCTGGAACCACGGCGGCGGCTATCTACGAGTCGGATTTGTACGACTACGGCCGTCTGAAACTGCAGCAGATCGGAAACGGTGTACTGCAGACCAATGTCCAGTGGGGTTCCAACATCCAGGCCTCAGCGCCTTTTGAGACACCCTGGAGAGCTGTCTGCGTGGCCGATCAGATCGGAGAACTTCAGACCAATCAGACGCTGATGATGAATCTGGCGGATGAGTGCGCTATCGAGGATACCTCCTGGATCAAACCCGGAGGACTGATCCGGGAGGCAAAACTGACGGATGAAAATACCATCGACTGCATCGATTTTGCCGCGGAACACAATATTCCCTACATCATGTACGATTCCGGATGGTACGGCACGGAAAACGATGAGAGCTACAGCCCGATGGTGCCCTATAAAGGAGAGTTTCCTTATATGAAGGGCGGAAGCACCATGCGCACCTGCGATGTGGATATCCGGGATCATCTGGACTATGCCGAGGAAAAAGGGGTAGGAGTGATCCTGTATGTCAACCGGGTGCACCTGGAGTCCTATGATCTGGATGAGGTGTTCAGCACTTACCAGCAGTGGGGAATCAAAGGAGTGAAGTTCGGTTTTGTGCAGTCCGGCAGCCAGAAATGGTCGAAATGGCTGGAAGATGCCATTGCCACAGCAGCGAAATATCATCTGCTGGTGATCGTACACGATGAGGTGATCCCCTCGGGACTGGAGAGAACTTATCCGAACCTGGTTAATATGGAGGGCGTTTTAGGTGATGAAGGAAAGCCGGGAGCGGCCGATGATTTAAAGCAGATCTTTACCAGAAGCGTTCTGGGGCCTGCGGACCACTGCTACTGCATGCCGGTCAGCAAGTATATCAGCGCCCAGAAAACAGATGCTTTTAATATGGCTCTGTCTATGCTGTACTACGCGCCCACTCCCTCTCTGTACTGGTATGGCACGCCTGCTGAAATAGAAGAAGAGGAACGGCCGGAACTGAAATTCTGGGATGATATGCCCACAACATGGGACGAGTCCCTGTGTATCGACTCCAGCTACGGAGAATATTTTACCATGGCCAGGAGAAACGGCGATGAGTGGTACCTGGGCAGCGCCTCAGCCGTGGACCGGACCTTTACCTTCCAGCCCTCTTATCTGGAAGATGGTGTAAAATATCTGGCTGAAATTTACAGCAACAGCGCCGATGACACCATCCAGGACAATAAAATCCAGGTGAAAAAATATATCATCGACAGCGCGGATTCTATCGATTTTTATATCATGGCGGCCGGAGGCGTAAGCATCCGGATGGTGCCGGCCAAAGAGGAAGACATGGCATCTGTGCCATCCTATAATCCTGTCCGTTTTGAACTGGAAAGCCTGACAGAGCGTGTGGCAGCCCTGAATTTGGAGGATTACACAGATGCTTCCGTGAGAAACAGCGGAATCCGGGAGACATTAGAAGCGGCTCAGGAACTGCTGGCCCAGGCTGATGCCGGCACAGAGCAGATGCAGGAGATGGTGGATGCCCTGAAGAGTGCCCAGGAGATGCTGGTGACGAAAAACCGGCTTTTAGATCCGGTGGATCTCTCAGAAGCGGTGATCACCACAGACAATGAGAGAGAAGATCTGCGCATTGAGTACGCCATTGATGGAGACGTTAATACAAAATGGCATACTCTGGCGGACACCAATCCGCCTTTTGAGCTGACGCTGGATCTCGGAAGCCGACAGCGGATCCGCCGAGTGGAAATTCTGGGGCGGAATGACCACGTTAACGGTTACCCGTTGGCCTTTGAAGTGCTGGTCAGCGATGACGGAGAAAATTTTGAGAAGGTCATGGATGTGAACTGGAGCGGAGTTTCTGTCTATTATGGCTGCTGCTACGGCTTTGACCTTCCGGAAGATGTGAACACCCGCTATCTGCGCCTGCACTTTACAGACAGCTATATTTCATCCTCGCCCTACAAACCGGTATCCATCGCGGAACTGTATCTGTATGCCACTCCTTTCGGAGAACTGGACGATCTGATCAGCCAGGCAGAAGAGGTTCTGGAGCAGATGGATGATCAGGAGGCCAAAACAGCGCTGCAGGAGAGTATCTGGGCGGCTGTGGACTATGAGCAGACTGCGGAGAGCGCGGATGGACTGGAAGAGCAGATCCGGCTGCTTTCCCAGGCAATAGAAACAGCGAAAGCCACTGTCAAAGCGTACACGGTCCATTTTGATCTCAATGGAGGAACCGGAGAGTTTCCGGAGATTAAAACCACCTTTGAGGGCAGCGGCCTGATTCCGGAAAATGAACCTGTCAGAAGCGGATACATCTTTACAGGATGGACAGCCGGCGGCGCGGCAGTGACCGGAGACACAAAATACAGCGAGCTGGCGGGAGACGAGACAGTAATGGAAATTACTCTGCAGGCCCAGTGGAAAGAGGCGGAACCTACAGAGACACCGGAACCCACCGAGACACCGGAACCTACAGAGACGCCGGAACCCACCGACAGACCGAATCCCACGCAGAAGCCGGGCAGCACAGGAAAGCCCGGATCAGGAAGCGGCACGGGAACGGGAGGCAGCGCGGCTACCGGCGATGGCAGCCCCCTGGCGGCATCCGGGGCGGCTCTGGGTCTTGGAGCGGCAGCAGCGGCCGTTCTGATGGCGTACCGCAGACGCGCAAACCGTTAAAACAGAATAAACTGTGAAGAGAGAGCCTGGAAATCCGGGCTCTTTTTTCGCTCCGGAAGCTAAAAGGGGATACGGTTGACTTTTCAGAATGCGCATTGTATGATGTCATAAATATCAGACATATGGAGCATATACGGATTTTTAAAGCGTAGGAGGCGCAGGATGAAAAAGAAGTGGATTATCTTTATTATTTTGCTTCTGGTTTTGGCGGCTGTTGCGGCAGCGGCCGTTCTGTTTTTCAGAAAGGGGAAAGGGGATCAGGGAGCGCCCGGGGAGGTGCTTCAGGCATATATGGATAAGATCCTGGAGAAGGACTATCAGGGCATGTACGGCCTGCTGGATGAAGAGAGCCGAAATCTCTGGTCCCTGGAAGAATTTACGGAGCGAAACCAGAAGATCTATGAGGGAATCGGGCTTTCCGGCATGGAGATTACCTTCTCTGAGCAGGGAGAGGATGAGGCCCGGGTGGATTACAAGACGGAGATGGAAACGGAAGCGGGAACCATTCAGTTTCAGAATTATGCCCGTTTCTCCAGGGAAGAGGAAGGCTGGCGGCTTCAGTGGAATGACGGCCTGATCTTCCCGGACCTGACGGCTTCTGATACGGTGCGCGTGGAAGAAACCGCGGCTTCCCGGGGGAGCATCTATGACCGGAACGGCGGCCGTCTGGCGGGCTCCGGAGCGGTATCTTCCGTGGGACTGGTGCCGGGAAAATATCAGGAGGAAAACGGGGAGCGGCTGGCGGCTCTGCTGGAAATCACAGCGGAAGATATCCAGGCTGCCCTGGAGCAGTCCTGGGTCACGGAGGACACCTTTGTGCCTCTGAAAAAAATCCGGCTGGGAGAAGACAATGAGAGTCTGGAGCAGCAGCTGCTGGAAATCCCCGGGGTCATGATTACGGAGGATGAGGACAGAGTCTATCCCCTGGGGGAGAAAGCCGGTCTGCTGGTGGGATATATTCAGGAGGTGACGGCAGAGGACCTGGAGAAACATCCCGACGCGGGCTATGTAACCGGAAGCAGGATCGGCAGAGCCGGCCTGGAAGCCCTGTATGAGGACCGGCTGCGGGGAACCTCCGGATGCCGGATCTATATAGAAGACGAAAACGGGGAAGAGAAAGAGATTCTGGCGGAACAGCCGGTTCAGAACGGCGAGGATATTACCGTGACCATTGACGGGCAGCTGCAGAGCGCTCTTTATGACGCCTTTGCCGGGGACAAAAGCTGTCATGTGGCCATGAACCCGGAAACCGGGGAGGTGCTGGCTTTGGTGAGCACTCCCTCCTACGACAGCAATGATTTCGCTCTGGGCATGTCAAACGCCCAGTGGGAAAATCTGAACAGCGATCCGGGACAGCCCATGTACAGCCGTTTTCTGGGGACCTACGCGCCGGGTTCTTCCATTAAACCTGTGGTGGCGGCCATCGGGCTGGCAGATGGAAAACTGGACGCCGGGGCCGATCTGGGGAACAGCCATGGGAGCTGGCAGAAGGATGAAAGCTGGGGGACATATACCGTAAACTCAGCCCATGACTACAGCGGTCCCGCGAACCTGGAAAATGCCCTGATTTATTCAGACAACACATATTTTGCCAAGGCGGCCCTGCAGATCGGAGGGGACAGTCTGGCGGAGGGGTTGGATAAAGCAGGTTTCGGGCAGGAGATTCCCTTTGCCCTGGGAGGGGCTGCTTCCCAGTATGTCAATGAGGGGGAAGATCTGGCGGAGGATGAAATCCGCCTGGCGGATACCGGTTACGGACAGGGAGAGATGCTGGTGAATCCGCTGCATCTTGCGTCCATCTATTCGGCCTTTTCCAATGGAGGAGATATGATCCTGCCGGTTCTGGAATATCAGGAAGGAAGCGCTCCGCAGTACTGGCTGCAGGATGTGTTCCCGGAACAGGCGGTGGATACGGTCCGGGAGGATCTGATTCAGGTTATCGAAAATCCGGAAGGAACCGGGGCAGCCGCCAGAGTGGAAGGGGCTGCCCTGGCCGGAAAGACCGGAACAGCGGAGATCAAGGACAGCCAGAGCGATACAGAGGGAACGGAACTGGGCTGGTTCAATGTGTTTACCACGGATCTTCCGGAAGACCGGGCTTTCCTGCTGGTGAGCATGGTGGAAGATGTAAAGGACCGGGGAGGCAGCGGGTATGTCATTGACCGGAGCAGGGACCTTCTGTCCTCTTATCTGGCAGACAGCGCCTTTTGAAAAATCAGAGATGTATAGGGCGGCACCCGGTTGCGCATTCCAAAGCCGGGTTGTATAATAGAACGATGCCGGAGCACATGAACATGGAAATCCGGACATAAATAATAAAAAAGCAGAGGTTTATTGTGGAGGATTATATTTACAGGCAATTCTGCAGCTTTTTGGGAGAGGACAAGGTAAAAAGAGAAGAGCCCATGGGGAAACATACCACCTTCCGCATCGGAGGCCCGGCCGGCTATTTCCTTTGTCCGGACACCCCGGAAGCGTTGAAAAAAATCGTGGAGTTCTGCAATACAGAGGAAATCCCCTGGTTTATTCTGGGAAATGGCAGCAATCTGCTGGTCAGCGACAGGGGCTACCGGGGAGCGGTGATCCAGCTGCATCGGAATTTTCAGAAAACAGAACTGGAGAAAGATGTGATTCGGGCTCAGGCCGGAGCGCTTCTGTCCGCCATTGCCGCCGCGGCCCTGAAAGCCGGACTCACAGGTATGGAGTTCGCTTCCGGGATCCCCGGGACCCTGGGGGGCGCGGTAGTAATGAACGCCGGAGCCTATGGAGGAGAAATCCGGGATATATTGACGGAAACGCTTCTTATGGACCGGGAGGGCAGAATCTTTTCCCTTCCCGGGGAACAGCTGGAAATGGGATACCGGACCAGCCTGGTAAAGCAGAAGGGCTGGGTGGTGCTGGAGGCAAAGCTGAAGCTTCAGCCGGGAGATCCGGCACAGATTCGTTCCAGAATGGAAGAACTGAAAAGGCAGCGATGCGAAAAACAGCCTCTGGAATATCCCAGCGCCGGAAGCACCTTTAAGCGGCCGGAGGGATATTTCGCGGGCAAGCTGATTATGGACGCCGGGCTGCGGGGGTTCACCGTAGGGGGAGCTCAGGTTTCGGAGAAACACTGCGGATTTGTGATTAACCGCGGAAACGCCTCGGCGGAGGATGTGCGGTCCCTGATTTTCCAGGTGCAGGACCGGGTATACCGGCAGTTTGGCGTAAAACTGGAGCCGGAAGTACGGTTTCTGGGAGAATTTGAAGACACTGAGGAGAAATCCGTGGTGTCAAGAGGTTAAATTTTCATTTAACCTCAACATCATTGGAACGGAGGATCAGATAAATGCCTACACGCTTGGCAATCGTCACCGGAATGTCCGGAGCGGGGAAAAGTACTGCGCTGAGAGTACTGGAGGACGCCGGATATTTCTGTGTGGATAATTTGCCCATTCCGCTGATTGAGAAGCTGGTAACCCTGGCATTCAGCGGCGGAAGCGGAAAGATGGACCGGGTGGCGCTGGGGGTGGATATCCGCAGCGGCGAGGCCCTGCCGGAGCTTCAGGAAGTGCTGGAGCGGCTGGGAATGTCCGGCATCAGCTATGAAATTCTGTTTTTGGATGCCGGCGATGATATCCTCATAAAAAGATATAAAGAAACCAGACGCCTGCATCCGCTCTCAGGGACGGGCCGGGTAGAGTCCGGCATTGCCAGGGAAAGGCAGGCTTTGGCCTTTCTCAAAAAGCAGGCGGATTATATTATTGACACCAGCCAGCTGCTGACCCGGGAACTGAAGCAGGAACTGGAAAATATTTTTGTGCGGGACGGACACTTTAAAAATCTGATGATTACTGTCCTGTCTTTCGGGTTTAAATATGGGATTCCCGCGGACGCGGACCTGGTGTTTGATGTGCGGTTCCTGCCGAATCCCTACTATATAGAAAGGCTGCGGCCCCTGTCGGGCAGGGATGATCCGGTGAGAGAGTATGTGATGGGATTTGAGGCGGCGGGTGTGTTTGAGGAGAAACTGACGGACATGATCCGTTTCCTGATACCCAACTACATTGAAGAGGGAAAAAACCAGCTGGTAATCGCCATTGGCTGCACCGGCGGCCGGCACCGCTCTGTGGCCCTGGCGGAGGAGCTGTACCGGCGGCTGAAAAATTCAGATGAGTACGGAATCCGCATCGAGCATCGGGATATCGACAAGGACGCGGTCCGAAAAAGGATGTGAGAACATGTCATTTTCCGCCGAAGTGAAGGAGGAATTGTTTCATCAGACCGGCCGGGCCAGGCACTGTCAGATCGCGGAACTGGCGGCTTTTATCCGTATGTGCGGCGGCGTTTCCGTATCCGCCGGGGATCATTTTGCCATCCGGCTGCGTACGGAAAATGTCTGGGTAGCCAGGAAATATGCTTTTCTTCTGAAAAAATTGTTTAAGATAGAGCCGGATATATCTGTCAGGATGTATCCCCGCCACAGCCGTCCCCTGTCCTTCCTGGTTCTGGTGCTGAGACATGAGGACGCGGTCAGAGTCCTGCAGGCGGTGCGTCTGCTGAACCGGTATGGGGTTCTGGAAAGAGAGGTGCCGCTGATCCACAGCGTAGTCCTGCAGCAGAACTGCTGCAAAAGAGCCTATGTGAGAGGGGCGTTTCTGGCGGCGGGGTCTGTCAGCGATCCCAACCGCTCCTACCATTTTGAGATTGCCTGCACCGGGGAGAGCCAGGCGGAACAGCTCAGGGAGCTGATCCGGGAGATAAATATTGACGCAAAGATTGTAAAAAGAAAGAAATATTTTGTGGTCTATGTGAAGGAGGGGGATCAGATCGCGGATCTTCTGGGACTGATGGAAGCGCGAAAATCGTTGCTGAAACTGGAAAATGTCCGGATTCTCCGGGAAATGCGGGGAAGCGTCAATCGAAAAGTAAACTGTGAGACCGCAAATATCAACAAGACGGTGAACGCGGCGGTGAAACAGATCGAAGATATCCGCTATATCCGGGATACGGCAGGCTTTTCCGGGCTCTCGAATGGACTTGACGAAATGGCCCGGATTCGGTTACAATATCCAGAAGCGACATTAAAAGAGCTGGGGATGATGCTGGATCCTCCTGTGGGAAAATCCGGCGTCAATCATCGCCTGAGGAAGCTGAGCGCAATCGCCGACGCTTTGAGAAGTAAGGAGGAAAAATTATTATGATTAAAAAACCAATTACGATCCAGATTTCCAATGGGCTGGAGGCACGTCCTATCGCCATGCTGGTACAGGTGGCAAGCCAGTTTGAAAGTGAAATCTATGTGGAAAGCGGAAATAAGAAAGTAAACGCGAAAAGCATTATGGGCATGATGACTCTCGGGCTGGACGCAGGCGACAGCGTGACCATTTCGGTGAACGGTGCGGACGAGAGCGAGGCAATGAATCAGATTGAAGGATATCTGACCAGCCGGGGATAATTCAGAGAAGCGGGTCGATTTTTTATAGAGACAGAAATTTTCAGGGCTGCGGCGTAAGGAATTCCTTACGCCGCAGCCCCTTTGACGCAATGTGCCCGATCTTTGATTCCTACAGATCCGCCAGTTTCTGAATGGCTGAATCTTTCAGAATAGCGCTGCCGTGTTCCAGCAGATAGGCTTCTCCGGAAGCGGAAAACGCTTCATTGGTTCCGTACTCCGACAGGATGTTGCAGACTTTGTTAAAACTTTCCGGCGTACATCCGGACTGATGAAGCACGAGCTGATAGGTGCCAAGATGTTCATTTTTATACAGAGAGTTTTTTCCGGAGTAAAAGCGGTTCAGCCCCCGGGCAGCCAGGATGGCATCGTCCAGCGACTGAAAACGGAAAGACTGTACCAGATTTACCGGAGTGCTTTCCGGCTCTTTGCCGGGTTTCGGCTCGGACTGCTTCCGGGCGCTTTTTTTCTGGCCGGCGGCCTGAGCCTTTTTTGCTTCATAAATTTTCTGGAATAATTCCAGAATGTTGTCTGCGCCTGTAAACTGGGGAACCTCGCTTCCCTCCGTCTCATCACCGGCGGCGGAAAATTTGGAGAATCTGGTGTCCAGTTCCTCGGGATCGTCTACCTTGGTAATGATCAGCACAATGCTGTCAGGCGCGACTGGTATTGCCTCTATCATCAGCGGTGAATTGTCTGACTCAAAACCACATTCGTAATGAGCCTGGCGCATCATATCCTGAAAAAGATTTTTTGCTTTTTCAGTGCCGTACGCTAATTCACTGAGCTTAATCTCACGGCTTGCCAGATCGGCGCTGGTTAAAGTACAGCGGATCTGACTGTCGTTGATCTTTTCAATTTTCATAATATCTCATCCCCTTTTCAGCGTGGTCACACTTAGCTGCGCTATCAGCAATCACCCTGCACAGCCATTCCCGGCTCTCCAGGATGGTTAAGGCGGCACTGCCTCTTCTATAGTATATACCAGGAAACTTCTTTCTGTAAAGCTGTTCACAGACTTTTTAGAATTTCAGCTTGCAATCTTCGGGGTTTTTCGTATAATAGAGATAAGAAATGACAGCGGCGGATACCTGCGGGGAAAGGAGTGAAGCCCTTGCACAGGTAAGTAGCAGTCGATCTTGATCTTGAGCGGCAGATGCCGCGTCTCGCAGTTCAGTGCAGATCTAATTTTTCACAGCATTTCGCTGAAGGATTCCCAACAACGGACCAGTCATATAAAATAACGCCAGGGTATCCCGGACTGTCTTTTCTTAAATAAAATACGAAAGGAGAAGCGCCGCAGGAATTTTTGTGTATCACGGGTTATGTTCCTGCATATGGAATGATATGGAAGACAAAGACAGGAAAATGATCAAAAAAGAACTGGATCTCTACCGGAAGAAGGGCGTGGGCCTGTATCTGGAAGGGAGAGCCAGCAGTCCGGGAAACATTGCCAGGGCCTGCGCGGTGGCGGAACATGGCACCTACATGCGGGATTACTGCCAGGACGACAAGGGAAATCTGAAGCGGATCAATTTCACGTTTATAGAAGACAAAGAATAGGGAAGGAGGGCCCGGCCCGGAGATGAAACCAAGGTCCCTGTGCGTAGCTGCCGGAGCCGGGCCTTCCGAAACCCGCAGAAAAAACAGAGGCTTATCATTGATATACATAAAATTTAATGTTAGAATAAACATGCGGCCGGCTTGCGGGCCGGGGGGCAGAATGAGGGAGTATCAGATTTTGGAGGAATAAGGGATGAGGAAAAAAAAGTCGCCGGTTCCCGTAGCCGCAGGTCTGCTGGCAGCGGCAGTGCTTGTGGGAATCGGAGGTTTTGCTCTGAACCGGTACGCGCCTACCGGTGAACATATGGATAAAATGGAATATTACGGTCTGACGGATGAAAGCCAGGCGGCGCTGGTGGTGGATGACCAGGTGCTGGAGAGCCGTGGGATCGTTGAAAACGGATCCATTTACGTGGATTACCGGACCGCCTGGGATTATTTTAACAGCGGATTTTACTGGGATGCCGCCCAGGGACAGCTGATGCTGACCCTTCCGGCAGGCACCAGCACCTGGAGGGCGGACGACGGCACCGGAGCTGTAATTCTGGGAGAGGACGGGACGCCGTATATTTCGGCGGAATGCATCCGGGAAAATTCAGATATTGATATGGAAATTTATCAGGATCCCCAGCGGATCGTGGCCCGCACCCGATGGGAGGGGCTTACCCCTATGACGGTGACGCGGGATGCGCAGGTTCGTTACCGGGGAGGGCCAAAAAGCGAGATTCTAACCCAGGTTTCCGAGGGTGACACGGTGGTGTTTCTGGAGGATCTGGACGGATGGATCCGGGTATCCACTGCCGACGGCTATGTGGGATACATGCAGAGCGAAGATCTGACAGAGGGAAGCGGGGAGGCCTTCAGCCATACCACGGAGGAGAGATTCCTGTTTCAGGGAGCCGCCTCCGGTGTGGAGGAGAAGATCAACATGGGCTTTCATTACATAGGCAGTCAGGATCACAACGAGACCCTGAGCCAGGTCATCGCTTCGGCCCAGGGAATGAATGTGATCGCGCCTACCTGGTTTTCTCTTCAGGACAGTCAGGGAACGCTTCTTTCCTATGGAGACAGGGCGTATGTGGATCAGGCCCACAGCGCGGGACTCCGGGTATGGGCAGTGATCGGGGATGTAAACGGTACGGATGTATCCACCGGAGAAGTCCTGGCGGATACTGCCAAGCGGACGTACATTGTGCAGCAGCTGATGCAGATCGCGGCGGAAACCGGCCTGGACGGCATCAACGTGGACTTTGAGAGCATCCGTGAGGAGACGGCACCTCAATACCTGCAGTTTCTGAAGGAACTGTGCGCGGCGGCCCACGCCCAGGGTCTGGTGGTGTCGGCGGACAATTTTGTTCCCCTCTATACAAAGTATTATAAGAGGAGGGAGCAGGCAAAGACCGTGGATTACATTGTGATTATGGGCTACGATGAGCATACCGCTTCCTCGGAAGAGATCGGTTCCGTCGCCTCTCTCCCCTTTGTGGAGCAGGGGATCACAGATACGCTGGAGGAGGTCCCGAAAGAAAAAGTCATCAATGCCATTCCCTTCTATACCAGAGCCTGGACGGAGGTTTTCGGAGAGGCAGTGCCTCAGAGCGAGGCCCTTGGCATGGATGAGGCGGCGGCTTTCGCGGCGGAACACGGGATTGTCACTTCCTGGGACGGGGCAGTGGGCCAGAATGTGGGAAGCGCGGAGTCCGGGGAGGCCAGATACAGTATCTGGCTGGAGGATGAGCGGTCCATTGAGGAAAAAATGAAATTAATTCAGAAATATGACCTGGCCGGCGCGGCCCAGTGGCGTCTGGGATTTGAGCGCGCGTCGGTATGGCCTATCATAGATCAGTACTTGCAGTAAGCACAGAGGGATGCCGGGGGCATCTCTATACAGAAATACGGAGGAGCGTAAAAATGGCAGGGCATGAAGAAGGATTCAAGACAACATTTATGGGAGGATTTGACAAAGAGGATGTGCTGGAGCAGTTCCGGAAACAGAAAGAGCGGGCGGCGGAGGAGAAAAACCGTCTGCAGGAGGAACTGAAAGATAAAGAGAAGCAGATACAGGAGCTGGAGGCCCGTCTGGAGGAAAAAGAGCAGGAAGTCAGGAAACTGGAGACGGATATTAAAGAAAAGTATCAGTCCTACATTGATAATTATGAGACGATAGGAAAGCTGATTTATGACACGGAGATCCGATCTCAGAAACTCATCGGAGACGCGGAGGGAAAGGCACAGAAAATCGCGGATGACGCGGAACAGAAGTCCCAGGAAATCATTGACAGCGCCCAGAATCAGTCCCAGGAGATTGTGGACGAGGCGGTGAAGGAAAAGGAACTGATCCTGGATAAGGCCAGGGAAGCGGCTCATGAGTGCCTGGAGGCGGTGCAGACCAGAGTGGATGAAAAACTGGCGGAGGGCAAAAAGAAGTACATGGCCGTGCAGGAGGAGCTCAATGATATTGTGGAGCTTCTGAACCAGGTACAGCGCCGCTTTATGCAGTCCTACAAAGCGGTTCACACCATTATTAATTCTACGCCGGAATCTCTGCAGGATCTCAGTGAGGAGAGCGAGGAGGAAATCGTTCAGCCGCGGATTGCCCGGGCGGAGGAAGAGATCAGCCGGGCCGCTGGAGACGGAAGCAAAAAAGAAGAAGTTCTGGACGAAGAAGAAAGTCTGGACGAGGAGGACAGTCCTGAGGCTGAGGAGGAGTTGGAAGAACAGATGAAAAAGATCCTGCAGGGCGAAAAGGATTGAGAGGCAGCGCGGGAATGAAACAGTCTTCGGGGCATATATTGTATAAATATGTTCCGGAGACTTTTTTATTTTGAACAAAAAAAGACGGATGGAAATAGGAATGGCAGTCCTGCTGCTTTGCAGTGTATACTGGCTCTCTGGTCAGGGCGCCAGGCTGGCCTCGGAAACTCTGGGGAAAAAGGAAACGGTGGTCGTTCTTGACCCGGGACACGGCAGGCGCCGGGTGCGCAGAGGAGGCCGGCTATGAGAAAAAACCGGGAGGGAGAGTATACCGTGGAGAGAGAATTCCTGGGGCAGATTCCCTGGGAGGAGGCGGTTTTGCGGGTGCTCCGGGAAGCATCGCCGCAAAAACCCGGGGAGAAAGCGGCAGAGGAGAGCGGAAATTGAAGGCAGGGGATTTCGGGGACAGATTTCCGGCAGCGGGATATATCCGGCTGTCCAGGGAGGATGGGGACCGGGAGGAAAGCGACAGCGTTATGAACCAGAAAAAGCTGATCCAAAGCTTTCTGGCTTCCAGAGAAGATCTGGAATTGGAAGGGTTTTATGTGGACGACGGATTTACCGGCACAAATTTTGAACGCCCCGGCTTTCAAAGAATGCTGCGGGATATCCGCGGGGGAAAGATCCGCTGCGTGGTGGTGAAGGATCTTTCCCGGTTTGGCAGAGACTACATTGAAGCAGGCCGTTATCTGGAACGGCTGTTTCCGGAATGGGGAGTCCGTTTTATTTCGGTCATCGATCAGATTGACAGCATCCGGAAAGCCTATGATCTGCTGCTGCCCATTAAAAATATTTTTAACGAGCAGTACGCCAGGGATATATCGGAAAAAATCCAGGCTACCATGCGGCAAAAACAGCGGGCGGGAGAGTTTATCGGCGCTTTTGCCAGCTACGGATACCGGAAATCCCCCTCGGATAAAAACCGGCTGCTGATCGATCCCTATGCCGCCGGGATCGTGCGGCGGATTTTTCAGATGTTTCTGCAGGGCATGGGAAAACAGACGATAGCCAGGACGCTGAACCGGGAAGGAATTCTCTGCCCGGCGGAATATAAGGCGGTTTCCGGCCAGAATTACAGAAACGGAAACAGTCCCCGGGGAAGGGCCGGCTGGACCTATTCTACGATTAACAGTATCCTTCACAAAGAGATTTATGCCGGAGATATGGTGCAGGGAACCCGGCATCAGCAGATGAGGAGCCGGCAGAAACGCGTACCCAGAGAAAACTGGGTTGTGGTCAGAGAGACCCACGAGCCGGTCATCGACAGGCAGACCTGGGAAAAGACCCAGCGGCTTCTGGGAAAACGGACGAGAGAGCCGGGTGATTTCCGGGAAAATGTGCTGGCGGGTTTTCTGCGGTGCGGGGACTGCGGAGGGCCTATGGTGCGGACCGGATGGAAACGAAAAGACGGAAGCAGAGGGTACAGCTATTACTGCGGCACGTATAAAAGAAAGGGAGGAGGATTTTGTTCTTCCCACGGAATTTCCCAGGATGTGATCGAGGGGATCCTCCGGCAGGATCTGGGATGTATGCTGAAAAAACTGCGCGTTCCGGAATCACTGCCGCGCCGGCAGGCGCCCGGGGGAAACGCGGCGGAAGGGGAAAAGCTCCGGGGGGAGCTGGAGCGGCTGGAGCGCCTGCAGCAGGGCGTCTATGAAGATTACCGGGAGGGGATTCTGAACCGGAGGGAATTTGAAAGGCTTCGGGAATCTTACCGCCAAAGAGAGGAGCTGTGCCGGGCCGGAATCAGCGCTCTGGAAACCGAAACCGGGAAAGAGGAGGAAGGAATCCTGGAGAGAGCTGACCGGCTGCAAAGAGGCGGACCGGGAATCCTGACCAGGGGAATGATCGGGGAGCTGGTGGATCGGATTCTTGTCTTTGAGAATCGCGGAATCCAGATCGTCTATCGTTTTTCAGGAGAATGCCGGGACTGGTTCGCGCCGGCATATCCGCCCGGACAGCAGAGAAAAAGCGCCGCCGACAGCCGCCTCATGGAGGCAGAGATCCGGGAAAAGTAGGGGTCAATCAGGCGGAGGAAAAAACGCTGAATCTGGAAATAGCCTGTAAAGTCAGGGATAAAATGGAAGAGGAGGGAATCACTGTGGTTATGACCCGCAGGGACGACCGGGGGCTTTACGATGAAGGCTCAAAAAGCAAGCAGGTGCAGGATCTGCAGAGACGCTGTGAACTGATTCATGACACAGCGCCCATCTGCGCGGTCAGCATTCATCAGAACAGTTACTCAGACAGCAGTGTCCGGGGGCCCCAGGTCTTTTATTACAAGGCTTCAGAGCAGGGCAGGAAGCTGGCGGAAAGCATTCAGGCTGCCCTGAACAAGGCCGCGGCGCCGGATGGCAGCAGGGAGGCCAAAGGGGATGCAAGCTATTATATGCTTCGGAAAACAGATGTGCCTCTGGTGATTGTGGAGTGCGGGTTTCTCAGCAACCCTCAGGAGGCGGAACTCCTGGGAGAGGAAGAATATCAGAATCTGATGGCGGAGGCGGTCACGGAGGGGGTGAAGGCCTATCTGGAGGAACAGCCGGTGGGGCTTTCCTTTTAGGAGAAAGAATGGTATACTGAAACAAGCGAAAAGTATCGGCCACAGAGGATAGAGAGATATGACACGAGCAAAAATTGTAAAAATGACAGAAGAGCATCTGGATATGGAAGCATTGAGAGAGGCCGGCGTTCTCCTGCGGAACGGCGGCCTGGCAGCGTTTCCCACAGAGACGGTATACGGCCTGGGAGGGAACGCTCTGGATCCGGAGGCTTCCAGAAAAATCTATCAGGCCAAGGGGCGGCCTTCGGACAATCCTCTGATTGTCCACATTGCGGATATGGAGCATCTTGCCCCGATTGTCAGGGAGATCCCCGCATCGGCCCTGGCTTTGGCCAAGGCCTGCTGGCCGGGACCGCTGACCATGATATTCTGGAAAAGCCCTCTTGTCCCCTATGAAACTACCGGAGGCCTGGACAGTGTGGCGGTGCGCATGCCGGAGAGCCGGATCGCCCGGGAACTGATCCGTCAGGCCGGCGGTTATGTAGCGGCTCCCAGCGCCAATACTTCCGGACGCCCCAGCCCCACCCTGGCGGAGCATGTGGTGGAGGATCTGGGGGAACGGATCGACATGATTATTGACGGAGGCATGGTAAAGATCGGACTGGAATCCACCATTGTGGATTTCACCGAGGAGGTGCCGGTGATTCTCCGTCCGGGATACCTGAACCGGCAGATGCTGGAAGAAATTCTCGGCACAGTAAAAGTAGATCCGGGGATCCAGGAAGAAAACGCGAAGGTAAGGCCCAAAGCTCCGGGAATGCGGTACCGCCACTACGCCCCCCGGGCGGAGCTGACCATTGTGGAAGGGCCGGAGGAGAAAGTGACGGAGACCATACGCGAAATGGCAAAAGAAAAGCTGGCGGAGGGCAGACGGGTGGGAATTCTCTGCTGCCGGGAGACAGCCGGACAGTACCGGGAGGGAAGAGTGTTTCCCGTGGGCAGCCGCCTGGGAGAGGACAGCATCGCCCGTCATCTCTATGAGGCCCTGCGGCAGTTCGATCAGGAAAACATGGACGTGATTTATTCGGAAGCCTTCGATACTCCCCGGATGGGGCAGGCGATTATGAACCGGCTGCTGAAAGCGGCGGGGCATAAAGTGCTGGAGGTACAGTGAGGTGACAAGTTGCAGAAGTTTAGCAGATTGATTTTTGTAGATGGAGATGATACGGCCCGGGCGCCCATGGCCCGGGTAATTATGGAAAAGAAATATCTTCTGGAGCCAATGGAGATCTGTTCCAGAGGCCTGGTGGTGCTCTTTCCGGAACCGGTCAATCAGAAAGCGGAAGCAGTGCTCATCAGCAACGGCCTTACGGCAAAGGAGCATACCGCGGCCCCGCTGGAGCAGGAGGACATTGACGGCGGAACTCTGATTCTGACCATGGAAGAGGAGCAGAAGGGAAAAATCTGGAGTACCTATGAAAATGCCCAGCACGTATATACGCTGGCGGAGTATATCCATATGAGCGGAGATATTTCTCCCCTATACGGGGAGCCGCTCACATCCTACGGGAAATGCTATGAACTGCTGGCGGAGATGATCGACCGGCTGGCGATCAGGCTCAATGAGGATGTTCTGAAAAGATAAGGAGGGCCGGAAAATGACGGAAAAGCGCCGGGATTATATTTCATGGGATGAATATTTTATGGCGGTGGCCAAGCTGGCGGGCATGCGCTCCAAGGATCCCAACTCCCAGGTGGGTTCCTGTATTGTCAGCGCGGACAACAAGATTCTGTCTATGGGATACAACGGGTTCCCCTGCGGATGTTCTGACGATGAATTTCCCTGGAGCCGGGCGGATGACGATCCCTTAAAAACAAAATATGTGTATGTGACCCACAGTGAACTGAACGCGATCCTCAATTACCGGGGAGGAAGCCTGGAGGGTTCTAAGCTTTACGTCTCTTTGTTTCCCTGCAATGAGTGCGCGAAAGCCATTATTCAGGCGGGGATCCGCACGGTGATCTATGACAGTGACAAATACAGGGGCACGCCGGCCAATACCGCTTCCAAGATGATGCTGAGAGCGGCGGGAGTGGAATTCCGGCAGTATCAGCCCACAAACCGTAAAATAGAGATCATGGTTTGAGACGAGGGGCGCAGATAAAAAATCGGAGAGAAAACGAAAGTTTCTCTCCGATTTTTTATCCTTAAGGGCAGCGCGTCAGTACGCTCTGCCCCAATATACCATTTTTTTGGCGGGTTTGCCGCAGCAGACACAGGTGCCGCTGATCTGTTCCTGCTCAAAGGGAATGCAGCGGGCGGTGGCGGCGGTGTCTTCTTTGATCTTGTCCTCGCATTCCTGGCAGCCGCACCACATAGCCCGGATGAATCCCGGCTTTTCATTGATGGTGGTCTTGAACTCCTCGTAGGAGGTCACATCGTAGGTGTGGGCGTTCCGGTGAGCCAGCGCGGTCTCGTACATGTTCTGCTGAATCTCCTCCAGCAGCTTTGCGGCTTTGGCGGGAATCTCTTCAAAGGGCACGATGTATTTTTCTCTGGTATCTCTGCGGACCAGCACAGCCTGGCCTTTTTCCAGATCTTTGGGTCCCAGCTCCGCCCGCAGAGGAATTCCCCGCATCTCCTGCTCGGAGAATTTCCATCCCGGACTCTTCTCGGAAACATCGGTCTTCACCCGGACGCCGGCGGCTTTCAGAGCGGCCTCCAGTTCCGCGGCCTTGTCCAGAACTCCCGGGGCGTCCTGGCGGATGGGCACGATCATCAGCTGTACGGGAGCGATCCTGGGGGGGAGCTTCAGTCCGCTGTTGTCTCCGTGAACCATGATCAGGGCGCCGATCATACGGGTGGTCATGCCCCAGGAAGTCTGGTATACGTACTTGAGCGTATTGTCTTTGTCCGTGTACTGGATGCCGAAGGCTTTGGCGAACCCGTCTCCGAAGTTATGGCTGGTTCCGGACTGCAGAGCTTTGCCATCGTGCATCAGAGATTCGATGGTGTAGGTGGCTTCCGCTCCGGCAAATTTTTCCTTGTCGGTTTTGCGCCCTTTGATTACAGGGATGGCCAGCACTTCCTCACAGAAATCCGCGTAGACGTTGAGCATCTGGATGGTCCGCTCCTCTGCCTCCTGGGCGGTGGCATGAGCGGTGTGGCCTTCCTGCCACAGGAATTCCCTGGAGCGGAGGAAGGGACGGGTGGTCTTCTCCCATCTCACCACGGAACACCACTGATTGAACACCTTGGGAAGATCTCTGTGGGAGTGAATTTCCCGGGCGTAGAGATCACAGAACAGAGTCTCGGAGGTGGGGCGCACGCAGAGCCGTTCCTGCAGCGGTTCCAGTCCTCCCTGGGTAACCCAGGCCACTTCCGGGGCGAATCCCTCTACGTGGTCTTTTTCTTTCTGAAGCAGGCTTTCCGGGATAAACATGGGAAGATATACATTCTCCACCCCTGTCTCCTTAAACCTTCTGTCCAGTTCGCTCTGGATATTTTCCCAGATGGCGTAGCCTGCAGGCTTGATCACCATGCATCCCTTGACGCTGGTATAGTCGATGAGGTCCGCTTTCAGCACCACATCGGTATACCACTGGGCGAAGTCGTCCTCCATGGAGGTGATAGCCTCCACCAGTTTCTTTTCCTTTGCCATGATTTTCTTCCTCCTCAATCAAACATTGCTGCCGGCGGAGCGGCGCGTACAAACAGAAAAGCGCTTACCGCAGATCCCTCCCAAGGGACCGACGGTAAGCGCTCGGTGGTACCACCCTATTTAGCTGTCCGAAAAGACAGCTCACTCATTTCGCCTTAACGCGGCGGCTACGTCCTGCTCCTCACAGGCGGCTCCAGGGGCCGGTTCCACATGGGGGAAGGGAGATCTCGCAGCAGGCAATCTCCTCTCTGAACATCCCGGAATATGTGTACTATTCCCTATCACAGCACTTTCTCGCTTGAATGCATCTATTTTATAGCGCAGGCTGCCTGTTTGTCAAGCGGAAACCGGCCGGCAGTACTTTTTTCTGTGACAGGCCGTGGCTTCAATGCTATAATAAATCATGCCGGTAACCACCCGCGCGGCGCGGGTTTCGGCGCCAGAATCAACAGAAAGGATGATCAGACTTTGAAAATTCGACTGCCAGCTACAGTGAAAGCAATCATAGATACCTTACAGGCAAAGGGGTTTGAAGCCTATGCCGTGGGAGGCTGCGTCCGGGACAGTATTCTGGGCAGAAAGCCGGATGACTGGGATATTACTACTTCCGCCAGGCCGGAACAGGTCAAGAAAATTTTTCAAAGAACCGTGGACACGGGGCTGGCCCATGGAACAGTGACGGTGCTTCTGGGCAGCGGCGTCCATGAAGTTACCACCTATCGGATCGACGGCGAGTACGAGGATTCCCGCCATCCCAGGGACGTCACTTTTACTGCCAGCCTGGAAGAAGATCTGAAACGGAGGGATTTTACCATCAATGCCATGGCGTATAATGAGACCGCCGGGCTGGTAGACCTTTACGGAGGCATGGAGGACCTGCAGAAGCGCCGGATCCGCTGCGTGGGAAATCCCCTGGACCGGTTCGGCGAAGACGCCCTGCGCATCATGCGCTCTGTGCGGTTTTCCGCCCAGCTGCATTTCTCTATTGAGAAAAAGACCTGGGAGGCGGTGAAAGTCCTGGCCCCCACGCTCTCCCGGATCAGCGCGGAGCGGATCTGCGCGGAACTTCTGAAACTGCTTCTCTCCGATCATCCCGAAGAGCTGAAAACCGCCTGGGAGGCGGGAATCACCCGGGTTGTGCTGCCGGAATTTGATGAATTAATGAAAACGCCTCAGAATAATCCCCACCACTGCTGGAATGTGGGGGAGCATACTCTGAACAGTCTCTGCCAGGTGGAGGCGGACAAGGTTCTGCGGCTGACCATGCTGCTGCATGATATGGGAAAGCCTGCCTGCAGGACTACCGATCCGGAAGGCATCGATCATTTTAAGTGCCATGGAGAAGTCAGCGCCCGGATGGCGGAGGAGATTCTGCGGCGGCTGCGGATGGATCACGATACCATACAGAAGGTGTCAAAGCTGACCCGGTATCACGATTGGCGGGTGGAACCCGCGGAGCGGAATGTCCGCAGGGCGGTGAACCGCATGGGCAGAGAGCTGTTTCCGCTTTTGCTGAAAGTGCAGACGGCGGACACCCTGGCTCAGAGCCGGTGGTACAGAGAGGAAAAACTGGATCGGATCCGGAAGGTGCGGCAGGTGTACCGGAAAATTCTGGAGGAGAATCAGTGTGTGTCCCTGAAGGAACTGGCTATAACGGGAAAGGACCTCATCGGCCTTGGGATGAAGCCGGGTCCTGCCATCGGTGAAGTCTTAAGCGCGGCTCTGGAGCAGGTCCTGGAGGAACCGGAAAAAAATACAAAAGAATATCTGCTGGACTTCTGCCGAAAGTACAGGCGGAAGTAAGATCCGGGAAAACGCATGTGTTCCCTGCTGTCCGCATAGGATAGAAAGACGGAAAAGCTGCCGGGAAGATACCTGGCGCAAGAAAGTCTTAAAAAGGGGGAAATGTGTGTGTATGATCGGGGTTTATGGATCCTGGAACAGTACGGGCTGACTGCCAAAACGTCATCCAGGGGAAGAGGAGTTCTGCTGTACGAGACCGAGGAGGGATGGGTCAGCATTCGGGAGTACGGCGGCACCAGAAAAAAGCTGGAGCAGCAGTACGCCCTGATGGAAAAGCTGCGGAATGCCGGTTTTCCGCGGCTGGACAGACTGCACCGGAACCAGGAGGGTGAACTGATCTCCAGGGATCGGGAGGAAAACAGTTACGTGCTCCGGGACTGGTGTCAGGGGAGGGAATGTGATACCAGATCTGTCAGCGATATTGAACAGGCGGTCAGGCGTCTGGCCGAAATGCATAAGGTTATGCGCATGGAGGCGCAGGAAGAGTACGTCCGGGAATCGCTGATCCATGAGTGCGCCAGACACAACGCCGAGATCCGCAGAACCCGGAAATTTATCCGCAGGAAGCAGAAGAAGAATGTATTTGAGATACGGCTTCTGGCTGCTGTTCCCCGTTTTCTGGAAAAAGGGGAGGAGGCAGAGGAGGCCCTGAGGCATTCCGGCTATGAAGAGCTGCGGGAAGAAAGCCTGAAAGCAGGAACCGTCTGCCATGGGGACTACAGTCAGCACAACGTGCTGTTTCAGGGAGCCCAGACCGCGGTGACGAATTTCTGGCACTGGAATTATGATATGCAGACCGCGGATCTCTGCCACTTTATGAGAAAGATTCTGGAAAAGCATAACTGGGATCTGCACATGGGACGGGGAATGCTGGATACCTACTGCCGGGCCCGCCCTTTAAAGAGAGAGGAGCTTCTGAACCTGAAACTGCGTCTTTCCTATCCCTGGAAGTTCTGGAAGCTCTGCAATTACTACGAAAGCACCAATAAAGTATGGATTTCCGGAAAAAATATGGAGAAACTGGATCAGTTGGAAAAACAGTGGAATTCCTGGCTGTATTTTCTTGAAAAGGCCTTTTAGCGATTCCTTTTTCCGGGAGATTGGTATATAATAGAGCATTATAAGGAATTTCTATATTTATGGAGGTACGAACATGGATTACAAAGAGGTGTACGAATCCTGGCTGAGCAATCCTTACTTTGACGAAAAGACCAAAGAGGAGCTGCGGGGCATCGCGGGAGATGAAAACGAAATCAAGGAACGGTTCTATAAAGAACTGGAATTCGGAACCGCGGGTCTTCGCGGAATCATCGGCGCCGGCACCAACCGGATGAACATCTATACGGTGAGAAAGACTACCCAGGGCCTGGCAAATTACATCCTTTCCGTAGACGGACAGTCCAAGGGTGTGGCCATCGCCTATGATTCCCGCCGCATGTCGCCGGAATTTGCCAATGAGGCGGCCCTGTGCCTGGCGGCTAACGGCATCAAGGCGTATATTTTTGAAAGCCTGCGCCCGACGCCGGAACTGTCCTACGCCGTGAGAAAGCTGGGATGCATCGCCGGCATTAACATTACCGCCAGCCACAATCCGCCGGAATACAACGGATATAAAGTATACTGGGAGGACGGCGCGCAGATCACACCGCCCCATGACAGCGGCATCATGGCTGAGGTGGGAAAGGTGACGGATTTCGCGGAAGTAAAGACCATGCCCAGGGAAGAGGCTGAAAAAGCCGGACTGTACCAGGTAATCGGACAGGCCGTGGATGATTCCTATATGGCGGAGCTGAAAAGCCAGGTGTTACATATGGATTCCATTCAGGAAATGGCAGATCAGCTGAAGATCGTGTATACGCCTCTCCACGGAACCGGAAATATTCCTGCCCGCCGCGTGCTGAAGGAACTGGGCTTTAATCATGTCTATGTAGTAAAAGAGCAGGAACTGCCGGACGGGGAATTCCCCACGGTGAGCTACCCCAATCCGGAGGCGGAGGAAGCCTTTGCCCTGGGACTGAAGCTGGCAAAAGAGGTGGACGCGGATCTGGTGCTTGCCACAGACCCCGACGCGGACCGTCTGGGCGTGCGTGTCAAAGACGCCAAGACCGGGGAATATCACACCCTGACCGGAAATATGTCCGGATGCCTGCTGGCGGACTATGAGATCGGACAGAAAAAAGCCCTGAAAGGCCTGCCGGAGGACGGCGCTCTGATTACCACCATCGTTTCCACCAACATGGCGGGAGCCATCGCCAGATATTACGGCGTGAAGCTCATCGAAGTGCTTACCGGTTTCAAGTATATCGGACAGCAGATCCTGAATTTTGAAACCTCCGGAAAGGGAACCTATCTCTTCGGCTTTGAGGAAAGCTACGGCTGCCTGATCGGAACCCATGCCAGAGACAAGGACGCCATTGTGGCTACCATGGCCCTCTGCGAGGCGGCGGCTTACTATAAATCCAAAGGCATGACCCTCTGGGACGCCATGATTCAGATGTACGAGAGATACGGATACTATAAAGACGACATCAAGTCTATTACGCTCAAGGGCATCGAGGGTCTGGCAAAGATCCAGGAGATTATGGACACCCTGCGGAAGAATCCGCCGAAACAGATCGGAGCCTACAAAGTGACAGCCACCAGAGATTACAAAGAGGATAAAATCGTAAATCTGGCTACCGGGGAGACGGGTACCACAGGACTGCCCTCCTCCAACGTGCTGTACTATGATCTGGAAGACGACGCGTGGCTCTGCGTGCGTCCTTCCGGAACGGAACCGAAGATCAAATTCTATTACGGGATCAAGGGCACTTCTCTGGAAGACGCGGATGCGAAATCCGAGGCCATGGGGAAAGATGTCCTGGATATGATCCAGAAAATGCTGTGATTTATGAAAAAAGAACAGTATACCTGGGAGGACTTCCGCGGGATCATTGCCAGACTCAGGGCGCCGGAGGGCTGTCCCTGGGACCGGGCGCAGACCCACCAGTCTCTGCGGGGCTGCATGATTGAGGAAGCCTATGAAGCAGTGGACGCCATACGGATTTTAAGCGAGACCGGGAACAGTGAAAACCTTCAGGAGGAGCTGGGGGATGTGCTGATGCAGGTAGTGCTTCACAGTCAGATCGCGGAGGAAGAGGGCCTCTTTAATCTGGAGGATGTGGTGGACGGCATCAGCCGCAAAATGATTTACCGCCATCCTCATGTGTTTGGCAGCGCTCAGGCGGATACGCCGGAGAAAGTTCTGCGCAGCTGGGAAGAACTGAAAAAGAAAGAAAAGGGCGATCCGGCTCCCGAGGAAGAGATCGCCGCGGTGCCCCGCTGTCTGCCGGCACTGATCCGGGCTCAGAAGATCCAGAAAAAACTGGAAAAATATTACGGAGCGTTTCAGAACGACGCGGACAGCTTCCGGGAGGCAAGGGAAGCCCTGGAGGCCCTGGAGCGAGAGAACGATTCTGCCGGAGCCGGAAAGCTGGCCGGCAGCCTCCTTCTTCAGATCTGCAATCTTCTGCGGCTGAAAGGGATCAGCGGAGAAGAAGCGCTGGCAGATGCCCTGGAGAACTTGTTAAAAATCTATGAAATAGAGGATTCTCCTTGACAAACACCATGCCTGAGTATATAAATATTGTGTAGTGTCAGGGGAAAGTTTGCCCTTTTCCGGCCCGGGCCGAAAGGGAAAATAGACAAGAAAAACACAGGAGGAACTTTACACATGAATAAGACAGAATTAATCGCGGCCATTGCTGACCAGACCCAGTTGTCCAAAAAGGATGCGGAAGCAGCTTTAAAAGCCTTTGTAGATGTAGTATCAGCGGAACTGAAAAACGGCGGCAAGGTGCAGCTGGTGGGCTTCGGTACCTTTGAGGTGTCCGAGAGAGCGGCCAGAGAGGGAAGAAATCCTCAGACCGGCGAAACCATGGAGATCAAAGCGTCCAGAACTCCCAAGTTCAAAGCCGGAAAAGCTCTGAAGGATATGATGAACTGACCCCATGCGGCTGGATAAATATTTAAAAGTCTCAAGGCTCATCAAGAGGCGCAGCGTGGCGAACGAGGCCTGCGACGCGGGACGGGTGCTGGTGAACGGGAAACCGGCCCGGGCATCCCTGGCGGTAAAGGCGGGAGATACCCTGGAGATCCTGTTCGGCACCAAAACCGTAAAGGTGGAGGTCCTGAATGTGCAGGAAACCGTCCGCAAAGAGGAAGCCGAGACCATGTACAGGTACCTGTAGAAAGTAATAAGCAAGGCAGAGCCTCCATATAATGGAAAATAGACCATTATATGGAGGCTTTTCGTATGGAGGAACAAGCGCATCATCTGGAGCTGTCCCGCAGAGAAAAGGGGACGGTGACAGGCGTTCTGGAGGTGATCGCCTTTGATGAACATGAAATACTCCTGAAGACCAGCCAGGGAATGCTGACCATCAAGGGAAACGACCTTCATGTAAGCAGACTGGATCTGGATTCCGGGGAGACAGAACTGGAAGGAAAGGTGGACGCCCTTTTGTATTCCGGGAAGGAACCGAAAAAGAAAAAAGGTTCCGCCCTGGCCAGACTTTTCGGGTGAAGGCTATGAGCGCGTATATGACCGGAGAACTGCTGCTGTTTGCCCGGGCATTCTGGAACGGGGCTCTCCTGCTTCTGATCTACGATGTGATTCGGATCCTCCGCGGAGTTGTTTCTCACGGAAAGATTCTCACCGCCGCGGAGGATCTTCTGTTCTGGATTTTCTCCGCATTCTGGCTGCTGGGATATTTTTACCGGGAAAACAGCGGCATTCTCCGGGGATATCTCTTTGCGGGCTTTCTGCTGGGAGCCCTGGCCTGCCATTTCAGCGTCAGCCGTTTTTTTGTCAGATGGGGGACGGAAATCCTGAGAGGCTGTGGAAAAATACTGTCCATGCCGTTGAAAGGGATAAAAAAAGCAACAAAAAGGTTGAAATTTCGGATGTTTCGGTTTAGAATTTATTGGTATAACAGGTTTCATGTGGACAAAGGCCCCAGGGGCCGCTGGTTTCATAACAGGGATGGAAAGCATGAAAAAAGAGAAAAACAAAAACAGCCGAAAAACAGCCGCAGCCCGGCAGAGTAAACGCACGATCCTGGGGATCACAGCAGTGGTCTGCGTTTTAATGGCGGTGCTTCTGGTGCAGGGCAGCAGCCTGCGGGGGAAGCTGGCGGCCAATGAAAACCGGGAACAGGAACTGCAGCAGCAGATCGACGCGGAACAGCAGCGGACAGAAGAGATCGAGGATCTGCAGGACTATATGAAAAGCGATGAATACGCGGAAAAAACCGCCAGGGAAAAACTTGGACTGGTGAAGGACGGGGAGATCCTGTTTAAAGAAGCGGACTGACCGGCGGGCCCGCGGTTTTTGTTGAAATATTTTACAGATTACGGTAGCTTTTTTGACAAAGTTTTCAAAGAAAAAAAGATATAATACTCTCCTGAAAAACAGACGGCCTGGGGGACCGGAATGGGCAGGAGGGGAGTATCGGATGCGCGAAGGAATCATTGCCATGCTCGGGATCATTGCTGTACTGGTGATACGGGACATGGCAAAAACTATTTTATCTCAGCGAAAAGAAAAAGACCTGTCTGAAATATACGATAAGCATCCGCAGAAAGAGCAGATGGAGAGGTACGCCGAGTCCTTTCAGAAGCTGGCGGACACATTTTACAGTATGCCCTTCCAGAAGGAGCGGCTCACAGAGGCGGAAACCGGAGAGATATTCCGAAATCTGAGAAAAGGCGTCTGCGCCCGCTGTTCCAGAACAGAATCCTGCTGGAATCTCTGCGGTCATCTTACCTACCGCCAGGGCTGTGAACTTCTGGAGGCTCTGGAAGAGGGAGACCAGGAGAAAATCCTGGGCGCCTTTGGCGAATGGACGGAGCACTGTGTCAATGGGGCACGTTTCCTGGAGGAAATGCGCCAGCAGTTTTTTCTGGCAAGGCAGAATCTGGCCTGGAGCAACCGCCTGATGGAGAACCGGCTGGCAATGGCGGAGCAGCTCAATGAAGTGGCCCATATCATGCAGATGGCTGCGGAAGATATTTACAATATCGCGGGGGTGCCTTCCCAGCTGGAAGGACAGGCCCGGAGAGTTTTGAAAAAAATCCATGTAGTGGTCAAAAAAATGTGGACGCTGGAAAAACCCGAGGACAGAAAAAAAGTATTTGTCACCCTCCGGGTGAGAGGCGGACAGTGCGTTACGGCAGGGGAAGTGGCCAGAAAACTTTCGGAGGTTTACGATCTCAGGCTGGTGCCTGCCCGGGAGAGCCGAAATGTGCTGAACAGCGAATACAGCACCGTGCTGTTTACGGAGGATACCAACTACCGTGTCCTCTACAGCGCGGCAAAGATTACCAGAGAAAAAGAAACAGTATCCGGGGACAGCTATGCCTGCTGTGACGGCGGCGGCTCTTTGGTTCTGTGCCTTTCCGACGGCATGGGTTCCGGGCTGGCGGCCAACCGGGAGAGCGAAGCGGTGGTGGATCTGCTGGAAGAGTTTATTACCTCCGGCTTTTCCAAGGAGACAGCGGCCAAAATGATCAATTCCGCCCTGGTGCTTCAGCAAAACGACGGGATGTTTTCCACGGTGGATGTGTGTTCTCTGGATCTTTATACCGGCGTCTGCAATTTTCTGAAAGCGGGAGCGGCGTCCACGTTTATCCGCCGGGATCAGTGGGTGGAGACCATTCGTTCCACCAGCATGGCCGCGGGTCTGATCCAGCAGCTGGACTTTGAGACATCCGTGCGGAAGCTGTATGACGGCGATTATCTGGTAATGGTGACAGACGGAGTGCTGGACGCGCTTCCGGCTTCCCGGGAAGAGGAAACCATGAAGGATATCCTGCTGAATATACACAGCCCGTCTCCCAGAGAATTCGGCCGGGCGGTTCTGGAAAAGGTTCTCAGCTACTGCGGATACCGGGCCCGGGACGATATGACGGTGCTGGTAGCCGGGATCTGGAAAAAGGCGTAGGAGCAAAAGGGACAAATGAAAAAAAAGATTTTGGAATTTATCAGAAAGTATCAGATGATCCGGCCGGGGGATTCGGTCTGCGTGGGATTTTCCGGGGGAGCGGATTCGGTCTGCCTGCTGGAACTGCTGTATGAGCTGCGGGAGGAGCTTTCTATCCGGCTGGAGGCGGTTCATGTCAACCACAATCTCAGGGGGCGGGAAAGTGACGGAGATCAGGATTTTGCAGAGGAATTCTGCCGGAAGCGGGGGATTCCTCTGCATCTTTATTCCTTTGAGGTAAAGAAAATGGCCGGGAATCTGGGATGCGGGCTGGAGGAAGCCGGACGGCAGGCCAGAAGAAATGCCTACGGGGACTGCGTCCGCCGTCTGGGCGGCGCCAGGATCGCCCTGGCCCACCATCAGAATGATCTGGCGGAGACGCTGCTGTTTCACCTGTCCAGGGGAACCTCCCTGGAAGGGATGGCGGCCCTGCGGCCGGTTCGGGGGCAGGTGATCCGTCCCCTGCTGTGTGTCAGCCGGAAAGAGATCGAGGAGGAACTTCGGCGCCGGGGCCTGTCCTGGCGGACGGACAGCAGCAATCTCACAGACGACTATACCAGAAACTGTATCCGCCATCAGGTGATTCCGGTTCTGGAGAAAAGGGTCAACCGGAAAGCCGCGGCGCATATAGCCGCGGCGGGGGAGGATTTTCTGGCGGCGGCAGAATTCCTTCGGGCCGAGGCGGAAAAACGCAGAGAGCGTTTGACGAGTCAGGAAGGGAACAGCTGCCTTCTGGCCCAGGGCCTGGAGGAGGAGCCTTCTCTGCTGGCCGGGATGGTGATCCTGGCATCTCTGGAGAGCCTTTCCGGCAGCCGGAAAGATATCAGCCGGGAACATCTGGAGGCAGTCCGGCAGCTGTTCGGACGCCCCGCGGGAAAACGGCTCTCTCTGCCCCGGGGTGTTACCGCGGTCCGAACCGGCCAGGGGGTGAGGCTCTTCGCGGGCTCCTGTGAAGAGAAAGAGCAGGCGCCGGTTCCCCGGGGAGAAATCCCGGTAACCGGGGAGGGAAAATACCAGGCGTGGGGCTGGACAGCGGAGTTTTGGCTGGATAAAAGAGAAGAAAAAATCCCGGAAAAAACGTATACGAAGTGGCTGGATTATGATAGAATAAGTAACGGACTGGTTCTGAGAACCAGAAGAACCGGGGACTTTCTGGTGGTCAACCGGGCAGGGGGACGCAAGAAGCTGAAAGATTATATGATCGACGAAAAAATCCCCCGGGAGAAGCGGGACAGGATCCTGTTGCTGGCCTCCGGCTCGGAAATTTTCTGGGTGGTGGGGTACAGGATCAGCGAATCATGCAAGATCCGGGAAAATACAGAACGGGTGCTGCGGGTACAGATTACAGGAGGAAATACAAATGAGTGAAAAAATTCGGGTTTTGATAGATGAGGCGCAGGTGGATCTGCGGATCCGGGAGATCGGAGAACAGATCAGCATGGATTACGCCGGCAAAAAAGTTCATCTGATCTGCGTGCTGAAGGGAGGGGTATTTTTCCTCTGCGAACTGGCCAAGCGGATTACTGTGCCGGTGACCCTGGACTTTATGTCGGTGTCCAGCTATGGAGCGGGAACAAGTTCCAGCGGCGTAGTCAAGATCGTAAAGGATCTGGATGAGTCCCTGGAAGGAAAGGATGTGCTGGTGGTGGAGGATATTATTGATTCCGGCAGAACCCTCAGCTATCTGATAGAAATCCTGAAAAAGCGCCGTCCAAACAGCATCCGTCTCTGCACTTTGCTGGACAAACCGGAGCGCCGGGTGGTGGATAATGTCCGGGTGGACTACTGCGGATTTCACATTCCGGACGAATTTGTGGTGGGCTACGGGCTGGATTACGCGCAGCAGTACCGGAATCTTCCCTACATAGGAGTGGTTGAGACCGAAGAACGGGAACAGCGCTCCGTGGAGAATCATTGAATCAGAAAACCGTAATATAAAGGAGAATCCATGAAAAGACAGACAAGAGGCTGGGGAGCCTATATTGCAGTGGTGCTGGTACTGGTGCTTCTGTTCATGTATCTGCCGGGCATCATGAACCAGACGGATGAGGTATCCAACCAGGTATTTCAGGAAGCTCTGGAAAAAGACAAGATTACCGGGGCTACCATTGAGCAGAATAAAGAAGTGCCCACCGGTTCCGTGACTTTCCAGACAGAGGACGGAGATCAGTGGAAGGTGTATGTCACAGATGTAAAAGAGGCTGAAAAGGAGCTGCGGGAAGCCGGCGTAGATTATGTGAATAAGGATGTGCCGGGAGAAAGCATTTTTCTGAATGTGATCCTGCCGGTGATCCTCATCGGGTTTGTGATTATTCTCTTTATGAACATGATGAGCCGGGCAGCCTCCGGCGGGGGAAACAACAGCAAGATGATGAATTTCGGCAAGAGCCGCGCCCGCCTCAGCACAGACCGGGACAAACAGGTGGTTTTTGCCAATGTGGCGGGCTTAAAAGAGGAAAAGGAAGATCTGGAGGAAGTAGTGGATTTTCTGAAAAATCCTCAGAAATATATCCGGGTGGGAGCGAGGATTCCCAAGGGCGTACTGCTGGTGGGCCCTCCCGGAACCGGAAAAACCCTGCTGGCCAAAGCGGTGGCCGGGGAAGCCGGTGTGCCGTTCTTTTCTATTTCCGGATCAGATTTTGTGGAAATGTTTGTGGGCGTGGGCGCCTCCAGAGTCAGGGATCTTTTTGAGGAGGCCAAGAGAAGCGCCCCCTGTATTATTTTTATCGATGAGATCGACGCGGTAGCCCGTATGCGGGGCACCGGTATGGGAGGAGGCCACGACGAGCGGGAGCAGACGCTGAACCAGCTGCTGGTAGAGATGGACGGCTTCGGCGTCAACGAGGGAATCATCGTTATGGCGGCCACCAACCGGGTGGATATTCTGGATCCCGCCATCCTGCGGCCCGGGCGTTTTGACCGGCGCATCGCGGTGGGCGTTCCCGACGTGCAGGGCCGGGAAGAGATTCTGGCAGTGCATGCCAAAGGAAAGCCCCTGGGAGACGATGTAAACCTGAAACAGATTGCCCAGACCACAGCCGGCTTTACCGGGGCGGAACTGGAAAATCTTCTGAATGAGGCAGCCATACACGCGGCCAAAGAGGACCGGGCTTTCCTGAAGCAGGAGGACATTAAAGACGCCTTTATTAAAGTAGGAATCGGTACGGAAAAAAAGAGCAAGATCATTTCTGAAAAAGAGAAAAAGATTACGGCATACCATGAAACCGGACACGCCATTTTGTTCCATGTTCTTCCGGATATGGAGCCGGTGTATACCATCTCCGTGATTCCCACAGGCCCCGGGGCGGCGGGGTACACCATGCCCCAGCCGGAAAATGATGAGATGTTCAATACCAGAGGAAAAATGCTGCAGAGGATTACGGTGGCTCTGGGAGGCCGGGTAGCGGAGGAGATGATCTTTGACGATATCACTACCGGAGCGTCCCAGGATATCAAGCAGGCCACAGCCATTGCCAGGGCTATGGTAACGAAATACGGCATGTCCGCCCGCCTGGGACTGGTCTCCTACGGAAATGATTCTGATGAGGTATTTATCGGAAGAGACTGGGGCCATACCAAGAGCTACAGCGAGAGCGTAGCGGCGGATATTGACGCGGAAGTCCGCCGGATTATTGAGGAATGCCACAAAAAAGCAAAAGAAATCATCGCCCGGCATACCTTCGTGCTGGAAAAGTGCGCAAAAGAGCTGATTACAAAAGAAAAGCTGAATCGTGACGAATTTGAGGCGATTTTCGCAATGGAAGAAGCTCAGAGGGGGAAAACAAAAGAAATAATAGACAAAAACTGATGGAAAAATTTGTGAGATTTGTGCAGACTTTTTGGGGGACTTATGGTACTATAATTAACGTAAAAACCCCCCAATACATTATATAGTTTTTGCTACACCCCATAAGAGAAATACCTTCTCCAAAAAAGACAGCTTTTAATAAGCTGTCTTTTTTCTGTCGGTGAGCGCGGGGATACATCCGGCTTTCAGCAGTTATGGTTGTAAAGCGGGGCCGCTTGGGGTAGAATAGATGGGAACGCAAAATCCCTTAGGCACAGTGCACACATGCCTCCAGGGGAAAGAAGAGAGGATTTTGTATGGATCAGGAGCTGACACGAGAGTATATGTATAAAATGAGAGGTCTTTTTTCAAAAAGATCTCTGTACAGCGATGAGACGGAGCTGTTTCAGTCACCCAGCGAACCGGAACCCGGAGATACGGTGACCGTTCGTTTCCGAACCCGGAGAAATAATGTGGACGCTGTGTATTTTATCAGCGGCAGCATCCGCAAAAAAATGAAGGTGGAGGAGAGCGTCAATGGCTTTGACTACTATTCCACCAAGGTGGAGGCAGGGACGGAAAAAATTCTTTATTTTTTTGAAATACAGTACGGAAGGCTGACCTGCTACTATAATAAACTGGGGGTTACCAGGGATCTGCAGGAAATGTATTCCTTCGGCATTGTCCCAGGATTCCATACCCCGGACTGGGCAAAAGGGGCGGTTATGTATCAGATTTACGTGGACCGTTTCTGCAACGGAGACCCTTCCAATGACGTGCAGACAGGGGAGTACAGCTATATCCGCGAGCATGTGGCGAAGGTGGAAGACTGGTACCGGCCGCCTCAGAATATGGATGTGAGGAATTTTTACGGCGGAGACCTGCAGGGGATTATTGACAAACTGGATTATCTGAATGATCTGGGAATTCAGGTGATCTATATGAATCCTATTTTTGTGTCTCCCTCCAATCATAAATACGACTGCCAGGATTACGATAACGTGGATCCGCATTTCGGGAAAATTGTCAGTGAAGAGCCGGGACAGCTGTATCCGGGGGACCAGGACAACCGGAGAGCGGTGCGCTACATCAGCCGGGTGAGCCGGAAGGAAAATCTGGAGGCCAGCAATCAGGTCTTTATCCGTCTGGTGGAGGAAGCCCACAAGCGGGGGATCAAGATAATTCTGGACGGGGTTTTTAACCACTGCGGCTCCTTCAACAAATGGATGGACCGGGAGCGGATCTATGAAAATCAGCCGGGATATCCCCAGGGAGCGTTTATTTCCAAAGACAGTCCCTATCACAGCTATTTTAAGTTTTTAAATGAGCACAGCTGGCCTTACAATGAATTCTATGACGGCTGGTGGGGCCACGATACCCTTCCTAAACTGAACTATGAAGAATCCCAGGAACTGACCGAGGACATTCTCAGGGTGGCCCGAAAATGGGTTTCCCCGCCGTATAACGCGGACGGATGGCGCCTGGACGTGGCGGCGGATCTGGGCCACTCCCCGGAGTTTAACCATTCCTTCTGGAAAAAATTCCGTCAGGCCGTGAAAGAGGCCAATCCGGACGCGCTGATCCTGGCAGAACACTATGGGGAGGCGCGCCCGTGGCTTCAGGGGGATCAGTGGGATACGGTGATGAATTATGATGCTTTCATGGAGCCGGTCTCCTGGTTTCTGACCGGTATGGAAAAGCACAGCGACAGCTACCGGCAGGATCTTCTGGGCAACAGCGACAGCTTTTTTGACGCCATGCGGTATCATCAGGCCAGCTTTTTCGCCCCGTCCCTGCATACGGCCATGAATGAACTGGATAATCACGATCATTCCCGCTTCCTGACCAGAACCAATCACCGGGTGGGAAGGCTGGAGAATTCAGAGACCCGGGCAGCCTCCGAGGGCATTAAGAAAAGTGTTCTCCGGGAAGCGGCGGTAATCCAGATGACCTGGCCGGGAGCGCCTACCCTTTATTACGGGGATGAAGCCGGGGTGTGCGGGTTTACGGATCCGGACAGCCGCAGGACCTATCCCTGGGGCAGGGAGGATCAGGAACTGATCCGCTTTTATAAAGAGATCATCCATCTGCACAGGAGATACTCCGTGCTGGCAAAAGGTTCCCTGAAGGCCCTTCTGCAGGATTATAATATCCTCGCCTACGGAAGATTCGACAGAACCACCAGAATCGTAGTGGCAGTCAACAACCGCAGCGAGGCGGTGGAAGTGGAGATCCCCGTGTGGGAGACCGGCATGGACCGTCGGCTGAAGGAAGAAACCATGACGGAAATTTTCCGGACAGACCGGGATGGATTTTCCAGCAGCCAGAGAGAGCATTCGGTGGTTGCGGGACTGCTGGCTATCACCCTTCCTCCGGAGGGAGCGGTGGTGCTGTACCACCACTATGCCAGAACCGCGTCCCCTTATTCCCTGGCCCGGCGGAGTTTCTGGCTCTCCGGCATCAAACATCCGGACTTTTGAGGAAAAATGCTTGCATTCATCGGAGAAATACGATATAATTCTATCTTGTCAGAATCATACTGACAAGATAAACGGACGGATTCCCGAGTGGCCAAAGGGGACAGACTGTAAATCTGCTGCAAATTGCTTCGGTGGTTCGAATCCACCTCCGTCCATCAGCTGCCGCAGTGGCGGAACTGGCAGACGCCCGGGACTTAAAATCCCGTGGGTAGTGATACCCGTACCGGTTCGATTCCGGTCTGCGGCATTGTATAAACCCCGTGTTTACGGGGCTTTTTCATTTTGCGCGATACGCCCGGCAAGCGGTTGCCTTCATATTTTTTCTGCTGGCAAAAGGCCGCATGAGAGAAAGAGAACAGCAGGCTTTTTTGAGGAACCAGCAGAATCCGGCGCAGGGATCTGGGAATGGAGGAGGGGATCTGGTGGGATTGCTTTATAATCTTCTGGACAATGCCATGGAGGCCAACCGGCGAGTCCGGGAGAGACTGCGGCTTAAAAGACGTTATCATCCGGGTAATGTGTCATAATATCTTCTACTCTGCAATTCAGGATATTACAGAGCTTGTCTATTGTATTCACTTCTACGTTGCGGTCATGTCTCAGCCGGTTCAGCTGAGAGCGGTTCATACGGTATCGGGTATATAAATCATATTGAGTAATGCCTCTGGCCTGCATGGTTTCCCATAGTTTGTCGTATTTTATCATTTTACGCTTTTTCGCTTTCCCTTGATTTTGTTGACATGTAACTATTATTAGCGTAAAATTGATTCAATAATAGTATTCGTATGCGAACACTATCAGGGGAAAACATACATAAAATGCAGGCTGTTTTATTAACAAGTGTAAATGACAATTATTCCCCCGGTGCTTACAATAGATACAGACTGTAGAAGAAAGATTCTGTGAGGAAGTGTGACAGACGAATGATGAGAATCGGAATATGTGACGGTGACAAAAGCTGGAGAATGAGAGCGGAAGAGCTGATTCTGCAATATGGAAAAACATCGGGAATTGAGATGGAGACCTTCCGTTTTGCGGGCGGAAAGCAGTTGGAGTCCTATACGGGGGAGCCTATGGACGTTCTGTTTATAGATGTCGTCCTGAATGACGCCAGCGGTATTTCAACAGCGGTAGAAATAAACCGGAAATGGAAAAAATGTCAGATCGTGTATCTGACGAATTATTTATTTTTCGCCACGGAGGTTTATCATACAGACCATGTGTTTTATGTGCTGAAGGCTCAATTTGCGGACCGTATCGGGGAAATATTTGAAAAAATTTTTGACAGGCTCAGCCGGATCGGAGAAAAGCTGATTTTTTCTGTGATCGGAGGGGAAAAACTGTCGGCGGCGCCGGAAGATATTCTGTATTTTGAGAGAAAGGGGAGAGAGACCGGCATTCATACCTGCTGGGGCGTGTATGCGGTGTGGGATAAACTGCAGACTCTGATGGAGAGACTGCCGATCCTGGACTTTGTCCGATGCCATAACAGCTACATTGTCAACCTCCTATCGGTAAGGGAGATGCGGGACAATGAGTTTATTATGACAGAGGGAAGCAGTGTTCCCATCAGCAGGAGGTACGCGAAAACAGTAAAAGAAGCGTTTGTGAGATGGGCGGGAACCCAGATTTCATAAAAACGACAAAGCGAACAAGAGAGGAAGACGGCAGGGGGAACCGTCTTCCTCTCTTGTATCGGTGTTACAGCATAGCCTCAATGTCTTCTCTGGGACGGACGCCCACGGATTTTCCGGTGACATTTCCGCCTTTCAGTACTACGATGGTGGGGATGCTCATAACCTGGAAGGCGGAGGCAAGCTCCGGCTCTTCATCTACATTGACCTTCCCCACTTTGATGTCGCTTCTGTCCTCGGCGATTTCGTCGATGACCGGGGAGAGCATGGAGCAGGGGCCGCACCAGCTGGCCCAGAAATCCAGCAAAACGGGTTTATCGCTGTTTACAACTTCCTCGCGGAAATTCTGATTGGTAATATGGATCACTGACATAAATCTGTCCTCCTTCTATTTTATATTTTTAGTTGTCTCCTTTGATGCGTTAAAGATACCAGAGAACCGGGAAAAGTTCTGTGATATTATCACATAAAGATGCGGAAATGACTGGATTGCAAGCCATTTCCGCCGCTGTTTTTTTGAAAGAGATTATTTATCCCGGATCTCGCTGTGAAGCTCCTGCAGGGATTTTACTTCCCCGCTGCCATGCTCCTGTACGTAGCGGATGCCCTTGTAGGTGGCTCTGGCCGCCGCGATGGTGGTCATGTAGGGGATCTTGGATTTAATAGCTGCTTTCCGCAGGTAGCTGTCATCGTTAACGCTGTCCTTGCCCACCGGGGAATTGACGATCAGGTCAATCTGGCCGTTGGTAATCAGATCCAGAATATTGGGCCGACCCTCGTAGAGTTTGTTCACATGCTCAGCCTGGATGCCGGCTTCCCGGATCAGGCGGCAGGTTTCACCGGTGGACAGGATCTTAAATCCGCAGTCCGCGAAGCCCTGGGCGATCTCCACCACCTCGTTTTTGTCCCTGCGGTTTACGGAGATCAGCACCGTGCCGGAAAGAGGCAGACGGGACTGGGTGGCCTCCTGGGCTTTGTAGAAAGCCTCCCCATAGTAGGTGGAAAGTCCCAGCACTTCGCCGGTGGAGCGCATCTCCGGTCCCAGCACCGGGTCTACCTCCGGGAACATATTGAAGGGGAAGACCGCCTCCTTCACTCCGTAATACGGAATGTGCTGTTCTTTCAGGGCCGGCACCGGGGAGGGTCTTCCGGTAAGCTCCGAGGTAATGATATCAATGGCCAGAGGCACCATGCGGATGTTGCAGACCTTGGACACCAGAGGAACGGTCCGGGAGGCTCTGGGGTTGGCCTCCAGCACGTACACCTTGCCGTTTTCTATGGCGTACTGCATATTCATCAGGCCCTTAACATGCATCTCCTCGGCGATCTTCCTGGTATATTCCTTGATGGTCTCCAGATTTTCCGCGGGAATGTGCACGGAAGGAATGATGCAGGCGGAGTCTCCGGAATGGATGCCTGCCAGCTCAATGTGCTCCATGACCGCCGGCACAAAGGCGTGGGTACCGTCGCTGATGGCATCCGCCTCACATTCCATGGCGTGGTTCAGGAAACGGTCGATGAGGATGGGGCGGTCCGGGGTGACGCCTACGGCGGCCTTCATATATCCCACCATGCTCTCGTCGTCGTACACCACTTCCATGCCCCGGCCGCCCAGCACGTAGGAGGGACGCACCATCACCGGATAGCCGATCTTTCCGGCAATCTCCAGGGCTTCCTCCACAGTGGTGGCCATGCCGGATTCCGGCATGGGAATCTCCAGTTTTTCCATCATTTCCCGGAACAGATCCCGATCTTCCGCCAGATCGATGACTGCCGGGGAGGTGCCCAGGATCTTCACCCCGTTTTTCTCCAGTTCGGAAGCCAGGTTCAGAGGCGTCTGTCCGCCGAACTGAGCGATGACGCCTACGGGTTTTTCTTTCTTATAAATGCTGAGAACGTCCTCCAGGGTCAGAGGCTCAAAATACAGCTTGTCGGAGGTGTCGTAGTCCGTGGACACGGTCTCCGGGTTGCAGTTGACGATAATCGTCTCAAATCCCAGTTTTTTCAGGGACAGGGCCGCGTGAACACAGCAGTAGTCAAACTCGATGCCCTGGCCGATGCGGTTGGGGCCGCCGCCCAGGATCATCACCTTGGGTTTATCGCTGCGGATGGGATTTTTGTCCTCTCCGTTGTAGGTGGAATAATAGTAGGCGCTGTCCGGAGTGCCGCTGACGTGGACGCCCTCCCAGTTTTCCTCTACACCCAGAGCTACGCGGCGGTTCCGGACGTCATCCTCCGGGATCTCCAGCAGCTGGCTTAAGTATTTGTCGGAGAAACCGTCCTTCTTGGCCGCGGTCAGCAGCTCGTCGGAGGGCAGGCCGCCCTTGCAGGCCAGGATCTTTTCTTCCTCCTCCACCAGCTCTTTCATCTGCTGAATGAAGTACTCTTTTACCTTGGTGATTTGATAGATCTCTTCGACGGAAGCGCCTTTGCGCAGAGCCTCGTACATGATAAAATGCCGCTCGCTGGAGGGGGTGATCAGCATTTTCAGCAGCTCTTCTTTGGATTTCTCGTGGAAGTCCTTGGCCCAGCCCAGGCCGCAGCGGCCGGTTTCCAGGCTGCGGATGGCTTTCTGGAAGGCTTCCTTGTAGGTCTTGCCGATGCTCATGACCTCGCCTACGGCCCGCATCTGTGTCCCCAGTTTGTCCTCCACGCCTTTGAATTTTTCAAAGGCCCAGCGGGCAAACTTGATTACCACATAATCTCCGTCAGGAACGTATTTGTCCAGAGTGCCGTATTTTCCGCAGGGGATGTCCTTCAGAGTCAGGCCGGCGGCCAGCATGGCGGAAACCAGGGCGATGGGGAAGCCGGTGGCTTTGGAAGCCAGGGCGGAAGACCGGGAAGTCCGGGGATTGATCTCGATGACCACGATCCGGTCCGTTGCCGGGTCATGGGCGAACTGCACGTTGGTGCCGCCGATGACCTGTACGGATTCCACGATCCGGTAGGCCTGCTCCTGCAGGCGCTTCTGGCATTCTTCGGAAATGGTAAGCATAGGGGCGGAGCAGAAGGAGTCTCCGGTATGTACGCCCAGGGGATCAATGTTTTCGATAAAGCAGACGGTAATCATGTTGTTATCCGCGTCACGGACCACTTCCAGCTCCAGCTCTTCCCAGCCCAGAATGGACTCTTCTACCAGCACCTGACCCACCAGGCTGGCCTGGAGGCCTCTGGCGCAGACAGTCTTCAGCTCTTCCCGGTTGTAGACCAGACCGCCCCCGGCGCCGCCCATGGTGTAGGCGGGACGCAGCACGACCGGGTAGCCCAGCTTGTCAGCGATGGCCAGAGCTTCCTCTACGCTGTAGGCAACCTCGCTGCGGGCCATTTCAATGCCCAGAGCGTTCATGGATTTTTTAAACTCAATGCGGTCCTCCCCGCGCTCAATGGCGTCCACCTGAACACCGATGACCTGCACATGGTATTTATCCAGGATTCCCTTGGCGGAAAGCTCCGCGCAGAGGTTCAGCCCGGACTGGCCTCCCAGGTTGGGAAGCAGGGCGTCGGGACGCTCCTTGGCGATGATCTGCTCCAGCCGCTCTACGTTCAGCGGCTCAATGTAAGTGACATCGGCGGTCTCCGGGTCGGTCATAATGGTGGCCGGGTTGGAATTGACCAGCACGATCTCGTAGCCCAGCTTCTTCAGAGCCTTGCAGGCCTGGGTGCCGGAATAGTCGAATTCACAGGCCTGGCCGATGATAATGGGGCCGGAACCGATGATAAGCACTTTGTGAATGTCTGTTCTCTTTGGCATTTTGATCCTCCTGAAATAAAGACTTGTTCAACCTTTCCCAATTATTATATAGGAGATTCCTTAAAAGTAAAAGTGATTTTTGCGATGAAATCTTTAACTGTAATTTTACAGAATTCTGCTTATAGATACAAAGGAAGGCGGATATACTGTAGAAAAAGTCCATCCGGACTGTCATAAAGGAGAGGATCAAATGGTCAAGGTTTACGTTCTGGACACCAATGTGCTGGTGCAGGCCCCCCATGCCTGCGAATGCTTTGAAGAGAACCGTGTGGTGCTGCCCCTGGCGATCCTGGAGGAGCTGGATAATCTCAAGAAAGCGGAGGGTGAAAAAGGCCGCAATGCCAGAAGCGCTATTCGCTATCTGGAGGGATTACGCCAGAGGGGGGATCTGCTGGAGGGAGTCTCCACCGGCAGCGGAGGCACTCTCCGGGTGGAAAAAAATTTTGTGAACGTAAGCCTGCCGGAGGATCTTCCGGAAGATAAAATGGATAACCGGATCCTGCGGGTGTGTCTGGGACTTTCTGAAGCCGGAACAGATCCGGTGGTGCTGGTGACCAAGGATATTTTGCTGCGGGTAAAAGCGCAGATGCTGGGGATTCAGGCGGAGGATTTTGTTACGGAGCAGGTTTCCGGACAGGAACAGCAGTACCGCGGCAGGGCTGAGGTCTATGTGACGGAGGATGCCTTTAAAGACTTCAAGAAAAAGGGAATTCCTGTGGAAGCAGTCTACCAGAGCGATGCGGAAGGAAGAATTACCCGCCCGGAGCTGCTGGAAAACGAGTTTGTGATCCTGAAAGCGGATCAGTCCGCCAGAAAGACCCAGCTGGGCCGGGTAGAAAAGGGGCTCATCAAAAAGCTGGAATACAGAAAAAGCCAGCCATACGGGGTAACGCCCCGGAACGCCGGCCAGTATTTTCTCCAGGAAGCTCTGATGCAGCCGGCGGAGAAAGCCCCCCTGGTGATTGTCAAGGGAATGGCAGGTACCAGCAAGACCTTTTACTCTCTGGCGGTTGGTCTGGAAAAGCTTCTGAACAATCCCACCGGGGAATACCGGCGGATCCTGATCTGCCGGCCCAACGCCCAGTTTGACTCGGACATCGGATTTCTTCCCGGGGACGAGCAGGAGAAGATCGCTCCGCTGCTGCGGCCGGTCATGGATAATCTGGAGCAGCTTATTGACTCCAACGAGGAAGCTAGGTATGAAGATGAGCGGGCCCTGCAGGGAAAAATCGAAGAGATTTTTGACCGGGGTATCATTCAGGCGGAGGCCCTGAACTTCCTGAGAGGGCGCTCCATCGAAAAAACGTATCTGATCATCGATGAGGCCCAGAACATGACTCCCGGACAGGCCAAGGGGATTATTACCCGGGCAGGAAGGAACACCAAGATCATCCTTCTGGGAGATCCGGGGCAGATCGACCGTCCCTTCCTGGATGAGCGGACCAATGGGTTAAGCTACGCCGCCGAGCACATGAAGGGCAGTTCTCTCTGCTGGCAGATCACTTTAAGTGCCGAGGAATGTGAGCGGTCCGCGCTGGCCATGGACGCGGTGCGGCGGATGTGAAGGGTTGGAAAAGGCCGGTATGGGGCCGGCGGAAAATTAGAAGAAAGAAGAATCCGGAAACTATGGAAATTACATACAAGGAAATCAGAGAAAACAAAGAGATCAACCTGTTGATTGAGAAAGGCAATCAGGTCATGCAGGCTTTGGGGTATACCGAGCACTCCAAAAAGCATGCAGCCAGAGTGGCGGAGACTGCGGGAAAAATTTTAAAGGGGCTGGGTTACAGCCAGAAGGCCATTGAACTCAGCAGGATCGCCGGCTACATGCATGATATCGGAAACAGCATCAACCGCCATGACCATGCCCACAGCGGAGCGGCCCTGGCGTATCAGATTCTGAAAGGGATGCGGATGCCCCTGGAGGATATCCTGGTAATCGTCACAGCTATCGGCCATCATGACGAGAGTACCGGCACGGCAGTGGACGTGGTGTCCGCGGCACTGATCCTGGCAGATAAAACCGACGTCCGCCGGAATCGGGTGCAGAATCCAAATATCTCCAGTTTTGACGCTCATGACCGGGTAAACTACGCGGCACTGTCCACCAGCCTGGAGATCAAGGAAGAGAAAAAAGTGATCCAGGTAGAACTGGAACTGGACGACGCCATGTGTACGGTCATGGATTATTTTGAGATCTTTCTTCAGAGAATGCTCATGTGCAAGCGGGCGGCGGAGGTGCTGGGCTGCCGGTTCAAGCTGCTGGCCAACGGAAGCAAGCTCTGCTGAAGAGAGGCGGATCCGGAAGGTGTCGGGATCTGAAAAAAATTTCTGTTTTGCTTTTTCGCGGATTTTCGGTATACTGAATATATCAAAGGACGGATCTCTCCGGTGCCGGAGAAAGGCGAAAGAAGGATGTTATGCAGAACAGAGAAATTTTAGAGACGGTTCCCCTGCTTCGAGAGCTGGAGGAGAGTACCCGGGAGTACCTGGCCCGCCAGGGAAGAATCCGGCTCTGCGGCCGGGGGCAGCTGATCTACCGGGCTAAGGAGCCGGTGGAACGGGTCTGTTTTCAGCTGGAGGGGAAATCCATGCTGTACAGCGTGACCCACAGCGGAAACCGGAAGATCATTTTTATTCTGGGTTTCGGGGAATTATTGAACGACCATGTGCTCAACGAGCACGAGACCTCTCTTTTCTGCGAGGCGGTGGAGGTGGGGCAAGTGCTGGAATTTCCGGTTTCCGTCTTTACGGAAGCTATGAAGAAGGATTTTTTGCTGACCCGTCGGATTCTGGCCGCCCAGGAACGGAAAATCTGGAGGCTGGGCCATCAGCTGAAAAATACGATGGGCAGTATTTATCTGGAGAGAAAGCTGGCGGCCAAGCTCTGGAAGCTGTCCAGGGATTTCGGAGTTCCCGGAAAGCGTGGGCTGGAAATAGACATTCATATGACGGTTACCTTTCTGGCGGATCTTCTGGGGGCTCCCAGGGAAACCACTTCCCGGGTCTGCAAGACTCTGGCGGAACACGGGCTGATCCGCATGGAAAAGAAACGGATCTGTATCCCGGACCGGGAGCGGATGGCCCGGTTCTACAAAACCGGCAGATATGAATAGCTGATTTTACAGGATTCTGTGAGAAATCTCACAGAATCCTTTTTTACTTGCGTTTAAACTGAAACTAAGAGAAAAATGGCATCCCCAGGATGCCGGGAGGAGACGCTATGGGTTATTGTTTAACGAAGCCGGAGGCGGAGACCCTGTTTCAGAAGCTGCTGCAAAGCTATGAGGTCTACGCCCCTGTGAGAAAAGCGGGAGAAGGCTGTTTCTCAGACACGGATGTGATCCGCTATGACAGGATCCGGTCACTGGAGGAGATCGTCTGGGATCAGAAGTCGGATTATTCCTTTAAGGAGGTCCTGCTGCCGGTCAACGAGACGCTGTTTTATTTTACGGAGGATCAGACCGCTGTGCCAAAAGGGCCGGAAAAGGAGCTTCTTATTTTCCTGCGGTCCTGCGACCTGCATGCGGTCAGGAGGCTGGATGAAATGTATCTGAACAACGGAGCCGGAGATTTCTACTACGCCAGAAGACGGGAGCGGACCAGATTCGCGCTTATGGGCTGCCCGGACACCTGTGATTCCGGTTTCTGCGTCAGCATGGGAACCAGCCGGGCGGATCAGTATGATCTCTATCTGAAGGTGGAAGGCGGACAGGTGTACGCGGACTGCCGGGATTCCAGGCTGGAGGAATACTGGAAAGAGGCGGGCGGAGCAGAAATGCCGGTCTCTCCGGAGTACGCCGGGGAGAACCGGGAAAAGGTCACCCTGCCGAAAAAACTTTCTAACGAGAGTTTCACAAAAGAAATCTGGGAGGAATACGGGGCTCGCTGCATCGGCTGCGGCCGCTGCAATTTTGTCTGCCCCACCTGTACCTGCTTTACCATGCAGGATATTTTTTACCGGGACAACCCCAAGGCGGGAGAACGCCGGAGAGTCTGGGCTTCCTGCCAGGTGGACGGGTACACGGACATTGCCGGGGGTATTTCCTTCCGCAAAAAGCAGGGAGACCGGTTCCGCTTTAAGGTCATGCACAAAATTTACGACTACGAAAAGCGATTCGGCTATCCCATGTGTGTGGGCTGCGGCCGCTGCGACAATATCTGTCCGGAATATATTTCCTATTCCAACTGTGTAAACCGTCTGGCAAAGGAGGAAGAAGAGGCATGAAAAACGAATATATCCCTCAGTTATCAGAGATCCGGCAGGTTATCAGACACACAAATCTGGAATACACCTTCCGCATGGCCTGGGAAGGCCCTGTAAAGCCGGGCCAGTTTTTTGAACTTTCCCTGCCGAAATACGGGGAAGCCCCTATTTCGGTCAGCGGCATCGGGAAGGGGACCGTGGATTTTACCATCCGCCGGGTGGGAAAGGTTACGGATGAGATTTTTGAAAATTATGCGGGAGACAGTCTGTACCTGCGGGGCCCCTACGGAAACGGCTTTGACCTGGACAATTACCGGGGGAAAGAACTGACGGTTATCGCAGGGGGAACCGGACTTTCCCCTGTGAAAGGGGTAGTGGATTATTTTGCCGGACATCCGGAAGAATGCAGAAGCTGCACTCTGATCGCGGGTTTTAAATCCCCGGCAGATGTGCTGTTCCGGGAGGATTTCGCCTTCTGGAAGGACAGGATCCGGGTAATTCAGACAGTGGACAGCGCTCCGGAGGGCTATGAAGGCCCGGTAGGCATGGTGACAAAATATGTGCCCGGACTGACGTTTGAAAATCCGGAGAACGCCGCCTTTATCTGCGTGGGACCTCCCGTGATGATCAAATTTACTGTCCAGGAAATTCTCAAGCTGGGGATCCGGGAAGAACAGATCTGGATTTCCCATGAGAGAAAGATGTGCTGCGGCCTGGGCAAATGCGGCCACTGCCGGATCGGCAGCACCTACGTATGCCTGGACGGGCCGGTATTCAATTACACGGAAGGAAAAAATCTGGTGGATTAGGAGAAGAGCATATGGGAAAAGATTTTAATACGAAAAAATTAAAGAAAAACGCCTTCCGGGTTTCCAAAGAAAGAGGAATGGGGGCTTCCAGAATCCGGGTGCCGGGAGGGTATCTGAAAGCGGAGATCCTGGGCATGGTTCAGGAGATTTCCCAGACCTACGGCAACGGCATCGTCCATCTGACTACCCGCCAGGGATTTGAGATCGAGGGCATCCGCCTGGAGGATATGGAAGAGATCAACCGGAAGCTGCAGCCCATTATCGAACTGCTGGAGATCAACCAGACGGAGCCGGGCACCGGATATCCCGCCTCCGGAACCAGAAATATCAGCGCCTGCATCGGCAATAATGTCTGCCCCTTCGCCAACTATAATACGGCGGAGCTGGCCAGGCGCATTGAGAAGGAGATCTTCCCCAACGACCTGCATTTTAAAGTAGCCTGCACCGGCTGTTCCAACGACTGCGCCAAGGCCCGGATGCATGATTTCGGAATTATCGGCATGACCATGCCTCAGTACGATCCGGCCCGCTGCGTCAGCTGCCAGGCCTGCGTCAAAGGATGCAGAACCCTTTCTGTGGACGCCCTGCGGATGGAAAACTACAAGATCATCCGGGATACGGAAAAATGCGTCGGCTGCGGCGTCTGCGTTACTAAGTGCCCCACCAGGGCTCTGGCCCGCAGCAAAAAGAAATATTACAAGCTGGCCATCATGGGCCGTACCGGCAAGAAAAATCCCCGGCTGGGAAAAGATTTCCTGGTGTGGGCCGACGCGGATAATATTGTTAAGATCATCCTCAACACTTACAGGTTTGTAAAGGAATACATTTCTCCGGACGCCCCGGGAGGCAAAGAACACATCGGCTACATTATTGACCGGGTAGGGTTTGAGGAATATAAAAAATGGGCTCTGGAAGGGGTGGAGCTGATGCCGGAGACTCTTATAAATGACTGTATCTACTGGGATGGACTTCATTTTGATAATAAAGGAAAATAAGATCCGGCGGCGGAGAGGACGTTGCTTTTTCTGAAGTTTTCTGTATACTGGTGACAGTAGGATCAACAGAAAAGGATGAGTGCCATGGGAGAAAAAACAGAAAAGAAGATCCGGGTGCGCCGGTATACAGAAAAAGATCTGCCGGAGATGATCCGGATCTGGAATGAGGTGGTGGAAGAAGGCATCGCCTTTCCCCAGGAGGAATGCCTGGACCGGGAGACGGGAAAAGATTTTTTTGACGCACAGACATACTGCGGCGTGGCGGAAGATGAGAAGGGCAGAGTTCTGGGGCTTTATATTCTGCATCCCAACAACGTGGGCCGCTGCGGTCATATTTCCAACGCCAGCTACGCGGTGGCATCGGAACAGAGAGGGCGGCACATCGGTGAGAAGCTGGTGCGGGACTGCATCCGTCAGGCCGGGCTTCACGGATTCCGGGTGCTGCAGTTCAACGCGGTGGTGGCCTCCAATATTCATGCCCGGCATCTGTATGAGAAACTGGGATTTCGTCAGCTGGGGGTCATTCCCGGAGGATTTCGGATGAAAGACGGATCCTATGAGGATATCTGTCCCTACTGCCGGGAAGTTTAGAAAAGATGGGATCCAATAAGCGAACTGCCGTTTCAGGGAAAGCACAGGAGGCTTTTTTCTGAAACGGCAGTTTTTTAATTGTCTGCGGATTCCGCAGCCGTTTTTTCTGATATCTTTTTTCGCTTCAGATACCAGGCGCTGATCACAGAGACAATGGGAACCGTCAGGATTACGCCCATGGTGGAGGCGATGCCCTGAATGATTTCGATGCCGATGGAATACATGTTGGTGATCTGTCTGGCGGAGTAGCCGTAAGCGTACATAAACACCAGCGTGTTGACGGAACTTCCGGTAAAGGCAAGGATCAGAGTGTTGGACATGGTTCCCATCATATCTTTTCCCACTCGGATTCCGGAAGTAAAAAGCTCTTTTCGGCTGAGAGTCGGGTTCCGGTAGTGGATCTCACTGATGGTGGAGGATACGGACATAGCCACATCCATGACCGCTCCCAGGGTAGAGATCAGAATCCCGGCGTAAAGCAGTTCCCCAATGCGGATCTCGGTCATCTGTCCCACATATTCCAGTTGCTCGATATCTGAGACGTTATAGCCGGAAATTCCGGTCATCATGCCGAAAATTACCGCCAGCACCGCAGAAATGCCGACACCGGCGACGGTGCCGGTCATGGCGGTTACACTCTTGCCGGACAGACCGCCGATGAGGTACATGGTGACAAAGGTGGTCAGTACCGCCACCAGCACTGCGGAAAAAATAGGTGAGATCCCCCGGTAAATCATAGGCAGGAACAGGAATACGATGCATACAAAGGTAAAGACCAGAGCTACGGCAGAACGGAATCCCTGTTTCCCTCCGATGACGCACAAAGTAATCAGAAAGAGAAGAACAATGGCATACAGTATCCATGTACGGTCCTGGCTGTACACAGTAACATAGAGAGAGTCATCACTTTCGTTGACCTCCGCGATGACTCTCATCCCTGCTTCACAGTGGGCTCCGTAGAGATAGCTGGAAGAGCTCACTGCTTCTACTATATTACCTTTGAATTTTCCGCTTAAAAGTTCCAGAGAAACAATCTGATTGCCGATCTGATTCCCGGATTCCGTCTCGTTATCCTTCAGAATCTCCACTACCCGGGCTTTTTCAAAGGTTTTGCCCTCGCTGGAGTAGAGACCGATGCGGTCAATGTCGTTGAACCGGATCAGGAACAAGGCGAACAGGACTGTGATCAGCAGAATGATCAGATGCCTCCGGTATTTCCGGAGAAAGGCCATTTAGCCTCTTTTTCTCCTGGCATAGATGATGGTTCCGCTCAGAGCTGCTGCCAGGATCAGAGCTGCTGCCGGAATTGCCGCGTTTGTATCATCTCCGGTGTTTACCGGTTTTACGGCGCTGGGTTTTTCGTTCACACCAGGGGCTTTGATTGTTGTTCCCTGTCCGGAGCCGCTCTGAGTGGGAACTGCCGTCACAGTGGGAGTGACAGTGGTATCCGGAGAAGTGGGCACGGGACTTTCTGTGGGATCTGCGGAAGGAGTCTGAGTGGGAACTGATTCCAGAGCGTCCATGGCGCTCTTCAGAGCACTGTAGGCGTTGGTCAGTTCGCTGGTATCAGCTTCCGCTTTGCTGTCGGCGGTTCTGGCTGCCTCCAAAGCCTGCTGCAGGATGCTGAAGCTCTCAGCGGTATAGGACTTGCTGTTCAGAGCCTCTGCCTCCTGGATCAGAGCGGCCAGCTGGCTGTGATCCGCGGATTTTACAATCATAAATTGTGTATCGATGGCTTCATCGGTATCGGTGCGATAGGTGTTCAGGGTCAGAGTGGTCTCAGTTATATCGATGATGGAATAGGTGGGCACATCCTGCTGCCATCTGTTGGCAATATAGGTCTGCTGTCTGGGAACCAGATCGTAATATTTACTTCCGGAAGAAGAACCTGCAGTCAGGTACATGATTCCCTGGGGATTTACAGCCACTTCCTGGCTGTCCGTAAGCTCTTCTACCGCGTCGGCATCCATAACAGAGTACAGGTACTCCAGATATTTCTGTTCCGCGGGATCATCGGTGTCGTCCTGGATGTTGGCAGGAGCTACAAATCTGCCTTCCGGATTTTCGCCGGCATCCAGATCCCGATCCAGCATCTCGTCGAACTCATCATCGGTATATTCATAAGTACTCTGTCCGCCTTTCAGAAGTTTGCTTCTGGAGTAGGCGTGGTCATGTCCCGTAAGAACGATATCCACATCGTTGGCCTCAAAAATGGGAACCAGGCTGTAACGCAGGTTGGTGATCTCCGGTTCATTGGAATGCTCCGCGGAACCGTAGATATCCTGATGCAGAGTTACAATCCTCCACTTGCAGTCTTCGTTGTTGGCTACGGTTTCTTCAATAAACTGTTTATGCTCGCTGACATTGGTGTCCTGGGTGTTGAGGATCATAAACAGAACATCCCCGTAAGTGAAATAATAATCGCCGCCCACATAGCCGTTGTCTCCCAGACTGCTCAGATTGGCAGTGTTGAAGTGATAGGTGTAGTTGGCGTTGTCTGCGTCATGGTTTCCTACGGTGGTGGCTGCCGGCACATATTTCAGCAGATCCGGACTTAAATAGCCGGCATACTCTGTCTCGCTGATGGTGCCATCCTCCACCTTTTTCGCATTGGTCTGAATCTGGTCTCCGGAAGAAAGGATAAAGCTGGCGCTGTTCCCGGTCTTTGCGTAGGCCCGGTTCAGAGTGTAGTTCCAGTTAAAGGAATCGTTGCGCACCGCCTCGGACTGAGCAGTGAGAAAGGTAGGTTTCTGAATATCCTCCGGTGTTTTGGCTTTTTCCTCATTGGAAGAGCCGATCTGGGGATCGCCCACAAAGATAAAGCTGAAATCGCTGGTATCATCATCTGTGGTAAAAGAAGCAATTTCTTTTCCGGATATCTGGTAATAATAGGTAATTCCAGGCTGCAGGTCTTTTAGAGTAACTTTGTTGCTGGTATAGCCTGTCTGCGCGGCAGACTGTGCCGGTTTTACGCTCTTGCCGTCACTAAAGTCGGCATCGGTTCCATAGATAAATTCGGCAGCTTCGCCGTTTTTGCTGTACCAGGCAAAATTCATCTGTGTCTCATCAGCTCCCGGAGACATGGAAACCTGAGTCCAGTCATTTTTGATGGTTTCCCATTCCTCACACCAGGCTTCCCAGGCTCCATCCTGGGCTGCTTCTGTCTGGCTGGCATCTGTCATTCCGTCCGGCGCCGCGTCTGCCAGAGCGCTGACAGGCTGGCACAGCAGGGCGGCCGCCAGGATCAGCACGGCTGCTTTCTTTCGTTTCATTGCTGTTTTTCCTCCTCATAAATCTGTTGACTGCGGGTTAACCGAAGCAATTATAGCACCGGCAGAGAAAAGTACAGCGGAATTTACGAAGGCTTAACAAATTTTCACCCGGAACTTACAAAAATACCGCGCAGGCCTAACAAAGGGCTGTTATCGGGGCTACTGCTGATAATAGCTGAGGAAATCTCCGATCTTTGTCATGGCGTCTTTCAGAACTTCGATTCTGGGCAGATAAACAATGCGGAAATGATCCGGCTGCTTCCAGTTAAAGCCGCCGCCGTGGATGATGAGGATTTTTTTATCCCGCAGCAGGTCCAGGGCGAACTGTTCATCGTTGGTGATGTTAAATTTGTTTACATCGATCCGTGGAAAGATGTAAAAAGCCGCTTTGGGCTTCACCGCGCTGAGACCGGGAATGTCGTTGATGGCATTGTAGATATATTCCCGCTGTTCATAGATCCGGCCGCCGGGCACAATGTAGCCCTCCACGCTCTGATGGCCGCCCAAAGCCGTCTGCACAATGGACTGGGCCGGCACGTTGGAGCAGAGGCGCATGTTGGACAGCATATTTAATCCCTCAATATAATCTCTGGCCATGTTTTTGTTTCCGCTTAAAATCATCCAGCCGATGCGGAAGCCGGCGATCATGTGGGATTTGGACAGGCCGCTGTAGGTAACGCAGAACAGGTCCGGAGCCAGGGAGGCGATGGATACGTGCTTTTCCCCGTCCATGACCAGACGGTCGTAAATTTCATCGGAAAAAATCATCAGCTGATGTTCCCTGGCGATTTTCACGATCTCCAGCAGGACTTCCCTGGGATACAGAGCTCCCGTGGGGTTGTTGGGATTGATGAGGACAATGGCTTTGGTGCGGTCTGTAATTTTGCCGCGGATGTCGTCCATATCCGGGTACCAGTCAGACTGTTCATCGCAGACATAATGAACTACTCTGCCGCCTGCCAGGGTGGCGCAGGCAGTCCACAGGGGATAATCCGGGGAGGGGATCAGAATTTCATCTCCATCGTCCAGAAGGGCGGACATAGAGATGTTGATGAGTTCGCTGACCCCGTTGCCGGTATAGATATCTTCCATATTCACATTTGGAATTTGTTTGATCTGGGCGTACTGCATAATGGCTTTCCTGGCGGAAAACAGGCCTCTGGCGTCAGAGTAGCCCTCGCAGTCCGTGAGCTGGCGGCGCATATCGTAGATCACTTCGTCTGGTGTGCGGAAGCCGAAGGGAGCGGGATTGCCGATGTTCAGCTTCAGCACAGAAGTGCCGTCCGCCTCCATGCGGGCGGCCTCGTCCACCACAGGTCCTCTCACGTCGTATAATACATTGTCCAGTTTGCTTGATTTTTTAAATGTTCGCATGGCTCTTCCTCCTGAAGATTCTGATTTATCATTCTGATATATGTCTGACGCAGATGAATAATCCGCCGGTTCTTCCCTGCCTTCCAGCCACGCTGGGCTGACCTGCAGGGTCTTGGCCAGAAAATGGAGCACGCCGCTCCTGGGTATGGTTTTGCCGCTGACGTACTGGCTCATATGGCTTTTTCCCAGTTTAACGCCGGCCTTTTCCGCCTCCCGGATCAGATCTACCTGTTTCAGTCCCCGCTGTTCCATGGCAGCTTTCAGACGGTCCGCAAAGGTCTCTTTCAACTTGTCGCCTCCTGATTCTCCGAAACATTAAGTTCAAAAACACTGTGGAAATTATAGCATATCCGACAGAAAAGTTCAATAACAAAATAAAAAGTTCAAAATAAAGAGGAAAAGTTCAAATTTGAAGAAGGGGGGATAGGATCCGGAAGAACACGGCAGGAATGGACAAAATCTGCCCGCCGTTTCAGAGTAAAATTGTAGCCTTTTGTACAATTACAGGCCGGGCGCCGTATGGTACTATATTTTCAAAGACAACTGTACAGGCAGACACTATGCCGGAATGCCGGCGGAAGGGTGGTTGAAAGCGTATGAAAATGATTATTACAGGAGGTTTTCTGGGAGCGGGAAAAACAAGTCTGGTACTGCAGATGGCAAGATATCTGGCGGGAGAAAACCCGGAACACAAAGCCAAAGTGGTAATTCTGGAAAATGAGATCGGAGAGGTCAGCATCGATGACAAAGTACTGGAAAACGGCGGATTTGAGGTGGAAACCATGTTTTCCGGCTGTGTTTGCTGCACCATGGCGGGAGAATTGGTGACCAATGTGTATCAGATCGTAAACCGGCTGGATCCGGAATGGATCATTATGGAAGCCACCGGAGTGGCTTATCCCCTCAATATTAAAGAAAATCTGGAACAGTCTGTTCCCATGGAGTCCTGCAGAATCTTCTGCGTGGCGGACGCAAAGCGATGGATGCGGCTGAGAAGGATGCTGGAAGCGTTTATGAGAGATCAGCTGGACTGCGCCGACGCAGTGTTTATCAACAAGATCGACGCGGTGGATGAAGCGGCGGCGGAACAGGTGGCGGAGTCTGTGAAAAGCTTTAATCCGGAAGCAAAATGTTTCCGGGTATCCGCCGCCCGGGGCATCGACCGGGCTGTCTGGGAAGAAGTTTTCACGAAATAACAGGAGGACAGGAGTATGAGCGAAATGGAAAATCAGAAATTGTGCCGTCAGGAACATCAGGAGGCCTGGGGCTGTCAAAAAGAGGATCATCATGGCCACGGCCATTCCCACCGCCATGGGCATGGCGGGGAAGAACACTGCTGCCATGAAGGCCAGGATCATCATGAGCACCATCACGAGCCGGACAAAATCCCTTCCGTCAGCGTGTACACCCATGAGATTGCCACAGTGGGATCCGTAAAATGCAGAATTCCCGGAACCTATGAGAAGGCTTTGGAAAAACTGAAGGACTGTATGAAGAAAACCGCGGAGGCGGTGGAGGAAGCGGAAGGGCTCATCGGCCATGTGAAAGCTTTTGCCCGGGAGGAGGCCAGAACCTGCATGATCTCCATCACGGATGGAGAGGACATGCAGTGCAGGCCGGGATCCGGACAGGGAATCTATGTGGAATCCGCCAATATTGTATTCGGGGTGACGCCGGAGGAACTGGAAGCGATTCTGAAAAGAACTTTTGCGGAGTTCCTGCAGGACCGATAGACGCCGGAGCTTCAGGAAGCGGCCAGCATCTTTCTCACATCCGGCACTGCGGTCAGCACCGGATAGAGTACCAGAGAGAGAACCAGGCCGCTGCCCCCCTGAATCAGGTTGGCGGGGACGCTGGCCAGGGCGCCCGCGGCCCCGTAGAGAAAGGACTCGCATAAGAAATATCCTCCGGCAACCAGCAGGATATCCACGATTCCGCCCAGGATGACTCCCAGACAGCGGTGTTTTCCCCTGGCGTTTACTTTCCGGTAGAGTACGGCGGACAGAAAGGCAATAAGACCTTTTATAACCAGAGTGATGGGAACATAGAAGAAATAGCCGCCCAGCAGATCGGCCAGAGCGGAACCCACGCCTCCGGCGAGAAAACCGCAGGCAGGCCCCAGAATGATGCCGGACAGGATTACAATGGCGTCACCCGGATGAATGTAGCCGCCGGTGCCGGGGGTAGGGATACGGATGGCCATGGTGGCCGCGCAGGCCAGAGCCGCGAACAAGGCAGTCATTACAATTTTTTTAACACCTGATTTCATAAAAAAACCTCCTCGTATGCTGTTTGTGTAAGAAGACGAAGCGCTCCGATTTCTTTGTCTGTTTATTATACCTGGAAATGGCATGGCTGAAATATCCACTTTCACAAAAAATAACCAGACCAATTTTGAGGAATATTTTTTTGGACGGCAGCCATACTAATAACGTCAACAGACAAATATAAATTGTCAGGAGGAATGTCATATGTCAAAGAATTACAGCAGCGATGCTTACAGCAAGAACAGAACCGGCAGCGAGGACGAAATGCGCACTGCGGCAGAGACCGGAAAGAACAGCAGAAACTGTGGAAATAAGAAAAATTCCGCCAAAAGTACAACTTCTAAAAATACTCACAAAGACGAGATGGACAGATACTGATTCCGCAGTCTGTTTCTGAGGCGGAAAGCCCAAAAGGCCGGCGCAGATACATCCCCCAAAAAGGTCGGAGGTTCCGCGCCGGCTTTTTGACGCTTTTAAGTTTTAAAATCATATACTAATAAAAAAGTGAAGAAGGGATTGCTTTGACAGGCCTTGAGGTGATTGCGGCCGACAGGATTGACAGCTGGGCGGGAAAGCCGGGCGTGGTTTTAATAGATCTGCGGACAGAGGAGGAGTTTCGGAAAGGACATATCCAGGGAGCAGTGAATCTGCCCTACGAGGAACTGGAGGAAGGCAGGCGCCCTCCCCGGGGGAAAATTCTGGTTCTGTACTGTGAGAGGGGGGCCGCCAGTCTTGCTATGGGACGAGAACTGGCGGAGGAGGGGTATCAGGTGAAAAGTGTTGCCGGTGGGCTGCGGGCCTACCGGGGCAGCCTGCTGACCCGGAGAAATTGAAATCGCGCAGGGAAATCCGCTTAGGGCGGATTTCCTTTTGCGCGAATTTCCCTATACCATGGAAGAAAAAAATATGCTATGATGGTTGCGCTGTAAGAGGATACATACAAAAAGAGAGAGGTACAGAAATGAAATATATGATTGCGTCGGATATTCACGGTTCCGCCTTTTACTGCCGGAAGATGCTGGAAGCTTTTGAAGAAGAGAGGGCGGACCGTCTGGTGCTGCTGGGGGATCTGCTCTACCATGGCCCCCGAAATGATCTGCCCCGGGAGTACGCTCCCAAGGAAGTGATTCCGCTTTTAAACGGAGTAAAGGAAAAGCTTCTCTGTATCCGGGGCAACTGCGACGCGGAAGTAGACCAGATGGTTCTGGAATTCCCCATTCTGGCAGATTATGCCCTGCTGGAGCTGGAGGGACGGACTGTTTATCTGAGCCACGGCCATATATACCATGAGGGAAACCTGCCGCCGCTGATGCCCGGGGACGCGTTTTTATACGGGCATACCCATGTGCCGCGGGCGGAAGAGAAAGATGGCGTTGTTTTTCTGAATCCCGGTTCCGTATCCCTGCCCAAGGAAGGAAATCCCCCGACTTACGGAATCCTGGAACACGGCTGTTTCAGCGTCCGGACCTTTGAGGGAGCGGCCCTTCGTAAGCTGCGGCTGTAAACGAGAGAGAAAAGGAGCGAGCATGGAACTTTTTGAATTGACAGCCCCCTGCCATTTCGGCCTGGAGGCAGTGTTAAAAAGAGAGATCCTGGATCTGGGATATGAGATTCTGCAGGTGGAGGACGGAAGAGTCACTTTTTCCGGTGACGCGGAGGCAGTGGCTTACGCCAACCTGTTTCTGCGGACGGCGGACCGGATTCTGCTGAAGGTGGGCCGGTTTGAGGCGAGAACCTTTGAGGAACTGTTTGAGGGGACCAAAGATTTGCCCTGGGAGCGGTACATCCCAAAGAACGGAAAGTTCTGGGTGGCAAAAGCCAATTCCATCCGCAGTAAACTGTTCAGTCCTTCCGATATCCAATCCATTATGAAAAAAGCCATGGTAGAGCGGCTGAAAAGCCGGTATCATCTGGAATGGTTTCCGGAGGACGGGGAGGCCTTCCCGATCCGGGTGTCCATTGTCAAAGACCAGGTTCTGGTGGGGCTGGATACCACAGGAATCCCTCTTCACAAGAGAGGATACCGGGTGATGACTTCCAAAGCCCCTATTTCTGAGACCCTGGCAGCGGCCCTGCTGATGCTGACGCCATGGAAGGGAGATCGGATTCTGGTGGATCCTTTCTGCGGCAGCGGCACATTTCCCATTGAAGCAGCCCTGATGGCGGCCAATATGGCTCCGGGGCTCAGGCGGAGTTTCCAGGCGGAAAGCTGGGAACATATCGTGCCGGGAACCTGCTGGCAAAACGCCAGGGAAGACGGGGAAAGCCTGATTGACCGCCGGGCGGAGACGGATATCCAGGGCTTTGATATAGACGGCGCTGTGATCCGAGGGGCCAGAGAAAATGCCCGGGCCGCGGGAGTGGAAAAGCTGATTCATTTTCAGCAGCGGCCGGCGGCAGAACTGTCCCATCCCGGGAAGTATGGATTCCTGGTAACTAATCCTCCTTACGGGGAACGGCTGGAAGACAAAGAACGGCTGCCGGAGCTGTACCGTACGCTGGGAGAACGTTTCGCGGCCCTGGATACCTGGTCTCTGTATGTGATTACCGGCTATGAGGAGGCGGAGCGTTTTCTGGGACGCAAAGCCGCAAAAAACAGGAAAATCTACAACGGCATGCTGAAAACTTATTTTTACCAGTATCCCGGCCCCAGGCCGCCCCGGCAGACAGCTGTCCGGCCGAAAGAATAATTGTCATTCCGCAAATTTTTGTGTATAATAGGGCTTATGAAAAAGGTGGGGATAAGATGTACAGAATCATATTTGCGACCGGCAATGCCGGAAAGATGAAAGAGATCCGGGAAATTCTCTCCGATCTGGGAGCGGAGATCCTGTCTATGAAGGAGGCCGGCATCCGGGCGGATATTGTGGAGGATGGGAACACCTTTGAAGAGAATGCCCTGATTAAAGCCAAAGCGGTGGCCGCCCTGCTTCCGGAGGGAAGCAATACGGCAGTGCTGGCGGATGATTCCGGTCTGGAGATCGATTATTTGGACGGAGAACCGGGCATTTATTCCGCCCGGTATATGGGAGAGGATACCTCTTACCGGATTAAGAATGCCAACCTGATCCAGCGGCTGGCGGGAGTGCCGGTGGAGAAGCGCACTGCCAGGTTTGTCTGCGCCATTGCGGCCGCCTTTCCCGATGGGAGCACGGTGATCCGCAGAGGGGTCATCGAGGGGAAGATCGGTTATGAGGAACGGGGGGAAAACGGATTTGGATACGATCCGATTTTTTATCTGCCGGATATGAGCCGCACAACGGCGGAACTGTCACCGGAGGAGAAGAATTCCATCAGCCACAGGGGCAGAGCCCTGCAGGCGGTGAAAGAGGATTTAGCGGAGAGGATGAAAGCATGAGAGTTTTGGTTGTGAGCGACACCCACGGACATCTGGAAAACCTGGAGCGGGCTCTGGAGGAGACCGGGCCGGTAGACGCTCTGATGCACTGCGGAGATATAGAGGGGCAGGAAGAGCGGATCCGCAGGATGATCGACGGCCCCTGCTATATGGTGGCGGGCAATAATGACTGGGGCACAGAACTTCGCAGAGAGCTGGTGTTTACCCTGGATGACTATCGGATCTTTGTAACCCACGGAACTGCTTACGGAGTTTCCCTGGGTACAGAGAGAATTTTGGACGAAGCTTTAAGCCGGGGGGTTCAGATCGCCGCTTTCGGCCACACGCACCGCCCTGTGGTGGAACAGTACAACAATCTGTATCTCATCAATCCCGGCTCTCTCTGCTATCCACGGCAGCTGGGAAGAAAGCCATCCTACATTATGATGGAGTTTGACAGGGATCACGAAGTGCATTTTAAAATCTGCTATTTGGAAGGCTGAAGCTGCTGTATTACATTTGTTTCAGACTTGAAAGCGGACGCGCCGCGCTCACACAAAAACTACTCCCGCGGCCGGTGAAAAATGTAAAAAATAGTAGTTGACAATGTGAGAGACATGTTATATACTATACCTTGCGTCAAGTCCTAGTGCGCTTGCAGAAAGCGCCGCAGGGTATAGGATCGGGGTGTGGCTCAGTTTGGCTAGAGCGCCTGGTTTGGGACCAGGAGGCCGCAGGTTCGAATCCTGTCACCCCGATATTGCGCAGGTGTAGTTCAATGGTAGAACACCAGCCTTCCAAGCTGGATACGTGGGTTCGATTCCCATCACCTGCTTTGTGCCGGCAGGTACATGTGTGTTTGTAGCTCAGTTGGATAGAGCAACGGCCTTCTAAGCCGTGGGTCGGGGGT